>Ga0335075_10016960_pt1 | contig 10848 bp, 11 predicted proteins | sample Lox_Sample_24_FD_206723 | JGI IMG/M metagenome (GOLD analysis project Ga0335075, IMG submission 206723) | Soil microbial communities from Loxahatchee National Wildlife Refuge, Florida, United States - Lox_Sample_2.4 | ecosystem: Environmental > Terrestrial > Soil > Wetlands | place: USA... | reverse complement strand
GATGACGCCTATCGGCGCGCCGCTCTTAAGCCAGCGCTTGCGGATCCGCGCATTGAGAACCGGCGCCTCATGGCGCGGGTTCGAGCCGATAATGAAAATCGCGTCCGCTTGCTCAATGCCCGCGATCATCGAATTGAACAGGTACGATGCGCGGCCGAACTTCGGATGCAGTTTCGAGCCGTCCTGACGGCAATCGATGTTGGGCGAGCCCAGCTTGGCGAGAAGCGACTTGAGCGCGAACATTTCTTCGACCGTCGCCAGGTCGCCGACGACCGCGCCGATCCGGGACGGCGAAGCCGCCGCGATTTTGCCGGCGATCGCGGCGAAGGCCTCCGTCCAGCTCGCGGGCCTGAGCCGTCCGTCGACACGCACATACGGACGATCAAGCCGCTGAGTTTTCAATCCATCGACAATGTGCCGCGTCTTGTCGGAAATCCATTCCTCGTTGATGGCGTCGTTGGCGCGCGGCAGGATGCGCACGACCTCGCGTCCACGCGAGTCGACACGGATCGCCGAGCCAATGGCGTCCATGACGTCGATTGTCTCGGTCTTGGCATACTCCCACGGACGAGCGTGGAAGGCGGTCGGCTTCGAGGTCAAGGCGCCAACCGGACAAAGGTCGACGACGTTGCCCTGCAACTCGGAAGTGAGCGCACGCTCGAGATAGGAGGTGATCTCCATATCCTCCCCGCGCCCGATTGCGCCAAGCTCCGGAACGCCCGCGACTTCGGTAACGAAACGCACGCAGCGCGTGCATTGGATGCAACGGTTCATCGAGGTCTTGACCAAAGCCCCGATATATTTGTCGTCGACGGCGCGCTTGTTCTCGGAGAAGCGGGAGGAGTCCGCGCCATAGGCCATCGCTTGATCCTGCAGATCGCATTCGCCGCCTTGATCGCAGATCGGGCAGTCGAGCGGATGGTTGATGAGCAGGAACTCCATTACGCCCTTGCGCGCTTTGCGGGCCATCGGCGAATTGGTCAAGACGACCGGAGGTTCGCCGTTCGGGCCGGGGCGCAGGTCTTTGACCGCCATGGCGCAGGACGCCGTGGGCTTGGGGGGTCCCCCCTTCACCTCGACCAGGCACATCCGGCAGTTGCCGGCGATCGACAGCCGCTCGTGGAAGCAGAACCGCGGAATCTCGGCGCCAGCCGCCTCGCAGGCCTGAAGAAGCGTATATTCGGCGGGAACGTCGAGTTCCTTGCCGTCGATGACGATCTTGCTCATACGCACTTCGCCCCATGGCCAGCGCGCCAATACGCGAGGAGATCGGCAACGGCAATCCCGTCGATGGCCGCGCCATCGAGACGCGCTTTTTTCGACCCCGAAAGCTCGGACTTGCGAACGTCCATCCGATGCTTTTCGCTCTCGGTCTTCATCGTATCAGTCCAGCCGTCAGCCGCATTTCCGGCTCATCCACAGCTTGATGTGCGCGAGATGGCTCCATCCGAAGGCGAAGTCGCTGTCGCCATGCGCAGCCAGGTGCGCGAGCCGCCCCGTTGCTTCTTCCAGGTCCGGGATATGCCCCGACGGTATCGGCCACATGACGAAGTGCGGCGTTTCGAGGCTATCGAACCACTCGCCCTTGTGGTTATAGAACTGCTTGTGGACGGTCGCCCAGACAAAGCGCTCCAGCGCTTCGACGCTCTCCCACACCGACAGGTTGACCGCCATGGTCGGGTCGGCCGCTGGGCGGATGGCGGTGGCGTTGTTGCTCTCGTCCTTGAGGCGCCAGACGAAGCCCGCGCTCCGCTCGGCGAGAGCGTTGACGCGATCGAGATTTCGCATGAACGTCCTCATCCGCGGATCATCCGTCGGATAGCGGAACCGGCCGATGTTGAGCTGAGCGATATGGCTCACCGTTCAGCCTCCAGCTTTTCGACCCGGCGCGCGAGATCGGCGATCTGCCGGCGCAAGTCGACATGCGCGCGTCCCGCATTGGCGGCGAACCCGATCGCGGACACCGTGCCTTCGCGGATCGCTTCCACGCGCTCCTCCAAAGCATCGAAGCGCAGATCATGACGAACAACCGTCAACCTGACGTCGTGCAGTACCGCCTCGATCGCGTCGAATCGCGCCGAGTGATCGTCCAAAGTTCCGCGAATGCTCCGAAGCATCGCCAGCACCAGATTGTCGGGCTCCTCGGGCATGCCCTACTCCGCCGCCGCCGGCAAAGGCTCGCTATGCGGATTGGCTGTGTATTGGTCGATACGCCTCTCGATCTCGGGGCGAAAATGGGCAATGAGCCCCTGGATCGGCCACGCCGCGGCGTCGCCTAGAGCGCAGATCGTGTGCCCTTCGACCTGCTTCGTCACGTCGAGCAGCATGTCGATCTCGCGCTTTTGCGCGCGGCCTTCGACCATGCGCTCCATGACGCGCCACATCCATCCCGCGCCCTCGCGGCAGGGCGTGCACTGGCCGCAACTCTCGTGCTTGTAGAAATACGACAAGCGGGCGATGGCGCGGATGATGTCGGTCGATTTGTCCATCACGATCGCCGCCGCCGTGCCGAGGCCGGATTTGAGCTTGGCGAGCGAGTCGAAATCCATCGGACAGTCGATGATCTGGGCGGCGGGAAGGAGCCGCACTGACGCCCCGCCAGGAATGACTGCAAGCAGATTGTCCCAGCCGCCGCGCACCCCGCCGCAGTGCTTCTCGATCAGCTCGCGGAACGGGATCGACATCGCCTCCTCGACGTTGCATGGCTTGTTGACGTGACCTGAGACGCTGAAGATCTTGGTGCCCGAATTGTTGGGCGCCCCGAAACTCGTGAACCATGATGCGCCGCGCCGCAAAATTGTCGGCGAGACCGCGATCGACTCGACGTTATTGACTGTCGAGGGACAGCCATAGAGCCCCACGCCAGCGGGAAATGGCGGCTTCATGCGGGGCATCCCCTTCTTGCCCTCGAGCGATTCGAGCATCGCCGTCTCTTCGCCGCAGATATAGGCCCCGGCGCCATGGTGGATGTAAAGATCGAACGGCCAGCCGTGAACATTATCCTTGCCGATGAGCCGCGCGTCATAAGCCTCCGCGACCGCGGCCTCGAGATGGTGGCGCTCCTTGATGAATTCGCCCCGCACGTAGACGTAAGCCGCGTGCGCGCCCATGGCGAACGAGGCGACGAGCGCGCCTTCGACCAGCGTGTGCGGGTCGTTGCGCATGATCTCGCGGTCCTTGCAGGTCCCAGGCTCCGATTCGTCGGCGTTGATCACGAGATAGTGCGGGCGCTTGGGATCGACGGTCTTCGGCATGAACGACCACTTAAGCCCGGTCGGGAAGCCCGCGCCGCCGCGGCCCCGCAGCCCGGAGGCCTTCATTTCGGCGACGATCCAGTCGCGGCCCTTGTCGATGATCGCCTTGGTCCCGTCCCAATTGCCGCGCGCCCGCGCGCCCTTGAGACCACGATCGCCGAACCCGTAGAGATTGGTGAAGATGCGGTCCTTGTCTTCCAGCATCGATCAATTCCCGATCTTCCCGGCCGGCGCCTGATCGTTCGCAGGCTCGGGCGCGCTTTGAGCGCCCCGTTCGTCAACGCGGTAGAGCGTCGCCAGCGCGGTCAAGCCGCCCACCGGTTCGGAGGAGACGCGCCCGATCTGCGAACCTTTTTTGACCGGCCGGTCCGCCGCGAGGTCATCGAGAAGCTTGGCGAAATTCTCCCGCGTCAGGTCCTCGTAATAGTCCTCGTTGATTTGAACCATGGGTGCGTTGCAACAGGCGCCGAGGCATTCGACCTCGATCCAGGAGAACAGCCCGTCCGCCGAAACGTGGCCCTCAGCGCCGATGCGCTCGCGGCAGACCGCCTTGATGTCGTCCGAGCCCGAGAGCATGCACGGAGTCGTGCCGCAAACCTGCACGTAGTGCCGCCCGACCGGCGCCAGATTGAACATCGTGTAGAAGGTCGCGACCTCGAGCACCCGAATATTGGGCATGTCGAGCATCGCCGCGACTTTTTCGATCGCCGCGCGCGGCAGCCAGTAGCCGTTCTGCTTCTGCGCGCGCCACAACAGCGCGAGCACGGCCGAAGCCTGCCGGCCGGGAGGGTATTTGGCCATTTCCTGCTCCGCCCACGCCCTGTTCTCCGGCGTGAACTCGAAGCTGGTCGGCTGCTCGTCAGCGAGGCGGCGGACGGACATCGATCAAAAGCTCCTGGAATGCGCGGCCACGTTCAAGCGCGCTCGGCGAGGAGAGGTCATCGGTCGACCTCGCCGAAAACGATGTCGAGCGAGCCGAGGACCGCGCTGATGTCGGCGAGCATGTGCTTGCGACACAGAAAATCCATCGCCTGAAGATGCGCGAAGCCAGGCGCGCGAAGCTTGACGCGGTACGGCTTGTTCGAGCCGTCGGAGACGAGATAGACGCCGAACTCGCCTTTCGGCGCCTCGACCGCGGCGTAAACCTCGCCGGCTGGCACCTTATAGCCCTCGGTGTAGAGCTTGAAATGATGGATGAGCGCCTCCATCGAACGTTTCATCTCGGCGCGCCGGGGCGGCGTCACCTTGCCGTCGTCGGTCACCACCGGTCCTTCGCCGCCAGACGAATTCAGCTTCTCGCAGCACTGCCGCATGATCTTCACCGACTGGCGCATCTCCTCCATGCGGATCAGATAGCGATCGTAGCAGTCTCCGTTCTTGCCGACCGGAATGTCGAAATCCATTTCCTCGTAGCATTCGTAAGGCTGCGCCTTGCGCAGGTCCCATGGCGCCCCGGAGCCGCGCACCATCACGCCCGAGAAACCCCACGCCCACGCGTCCGCGAGCTTCACCGCGCCGATGTCGACATTGCGCTGCTTGAAGATCCGATTTCCCGTAAGCAGAACCTCGAGATCGTCGCAAACCTTGAGGAAGGGATCGCAGAAAGCCTCGATGTCGTCGATGAGCTTGCGCGGAAGATCCTGGTGGACGCCACCCGGACGGAAATAGGCCGCGTGCATGCGCGCTCCGCTGGCGCGCTCGTAAAACACCATCAGCTTCTCGCGCTCCTCGAACCCCCAAAGCGGTGGGGTCAGCGCGCCGACGTCCAACGCGTGGGTCGTGATCTGGAGCAAATGCGACAACAGGCGACCGATCTCGCAGTAGAGGACGCGGATCAGCTGGCCGCGCCGGGGAACCTCGATGCCAAGAAGCCGCTCGACCGCGAGCGCATATGCGTGCTCCTGATTCATCGGCGCGACATAGTCCAGCCGATCGAGATAAGGCACGTTCTGCAGGTAGGTGCGCGCCTCCATGAGTTTTTCGGTGCCGCGGTGCAAGAGGCCGATATGCGGGTCAACCCGCTCGACCACCTCGCCGTCAAGCTCGAGAACGAGGCGCAGCACGCCGTGCGCCGCCGGGTGCTGCGGCCCGAAGTTGATCGAGAAGTTCCGAAGGTGCTGCTGCTCGTTCATGTTCCCGACTCGGCTGCCGACCGCCTAGCGCCGACCCTCGTCTTTCGCCTTCTCATCCCCGGGCAGCGGCGGGCCTTCCCACGGGCTCAGGAAATCGAACTGACGGAATTCCTGATTGAGCCGCACCGGCTCGTAGCGGACACGCTTTTCCTGGTCATCGTAGCGCACCTCGACGAAACCGGTCATCGGAAAGTCCTTGCGCAACGGATAGCCATCGAAACCGTAGTCGGTCAGGAGGCGCCGCAGATCCGGATGACCGTCGAACAGCACGCCAAACAGGTCGTAAACCTCACGCTCGTACCAGTCGGCGCCGGGATAGATGGCGGTCGCGCTCATGACGGCTGTGTCCTCGTCGGTCGCGACTTTGATCCGAACCCGCCGATTCAACTTCGGCGACAGCAGATGGTAGACGACGTCGAAGCGCTTCTCGCGCTGCGGATAGTCGACCCCCGAAATGTCGATGAGCGAAACGAATTGAGTCCCAGGATCGTCGCGAAGGAATTGGAGCGTCTCGAGGATTCGCACAGGGTCAACAGTCAGAGTGAGCTCGCCAAACGCGAAAGTCGATTCCACCACGGCGCCGGGGGCGGCGGCGGCGAGTTTCGTCGCGATGGTCTGCAGCTGGTCGTCCATTCGCCTAAAGTCTCGCCTTTCGTTCCGTCTCCCGTGATCAGCGTTCGATCGTCCCGGTGCGGCGGATTTTCTTTTGCAACATCAGCACCCCATAGAGCAGCGCCTCGGCGGTCGGCGGACAGCCGGGGACATAGATGTCAACGGGGACGACGCGGTCGCACCCGCGCACAACCGAATAGGAATAATGGTAGTAGCCGCCGCCGTTAGCGCACGAGCCCATCGAGATCACATATCGAGGCTCCGGCATCTGATCGTAGACCTTGCGCAGCGCGGGAGCCATCTTGTTGGTCAGCGTCCCCGCGACAATCATCACATCCGACTGGCGAGGGCTTGCGCGCGGCGCAACGCCGTAACGCTCAACGTCGTAGCGCGGCATCGACAGCTGCATCATCTCGACCGCGCAGCAGGCAAGCCCGAAAGTCATCCACATCAGCGAGCCGGTGCGCGCCCATTGGATGAGGTCGTCGGTGGTCGTGACCAGAAAGCCCTTGTCGGCGAGTTCGTCGCTGATCGAGCCATAGTACCGATCCTCCGGCCGAAGCGGCTTGCCGGTCAGCGGATCCAAAAGATCGGTCGTGCCAAGCGCGACGGTCGGGCTGGCGTTCAATCCCATTCCAGCGCTCCTTTGTTCCACTCATATATAAACCCGATCGTCAGCACCGCCAGAAAGATGATCATTGACCAGAATCCCAGCGCGCCGAGATCGTGGAAGACGATCGCCCAGGGAAACAGGAACGCGACCTCGAGGTCGAAGATGATGAAGAGAAGCGAGACGAGATAGAAACGCGCGTCGAAGCGCATGCGAGCGTCATCGAACGGCGGAAAACCGCACTCGTAGGGCGACAGCTTTTCGGTATCGGGCGCGCGGTAGGCGACGAGAAACGGCGCGATCAAGAGCGCACCGCTTATCAGCGCGGCGATGATTATGAATATGATTAGCGGCATGTAGTCAGAAAAAAGGCTCGGCATCGCCTGGCTCTTCGAATTATTGTATGCGGCGCAGGGGATCGCGCCTGGGGCGCTCGCGCCTTATTTGAGGCGTATCGCAGCGCAGCGTAGCATGCAAGACGAAAGGCTCGATTGCGGCGCGCCGAGGCTTCGCGCGCAAGCCGCCGGCCGTCTAGAGAGCAGATCGCATTCCAGTCGAGCCGCGATCGTGGTTACGAGCCCGCGCTTTTGGCTTCGGGGGAAGCAATCGGGGAGTCGTCAAGGGAGGTGGTAAGCCCATGAAATGATTGGCGCGCGTAACTTTATGCGCAGGCGCGGCGCGTACGGCGAAGTTCAGGGCGATGGGCCTGGTCGCCAGAGGTCGCCCAGCGATGACCCTCACGCAAGCGGAGCGAACCCGGGAGCAGCGGGCGCGTCACGCGATCCATCGAATGGCGGAAAATGGCGAGAGAGACGGGACTTGAACCCGCGACCTCCGGCGTGACAGGCCGGCGCTCTAACCAGCTGAGCTACTCCCCCGCGGGAGCGCGACCCGATAAGCCAGGCGCGTTTTCAAGTCAAGGATCGCGTGTGCGCCAAGGCGCGCCAGCACCCGCTCGCTAGAATCGACTTGTGGCCAATGACCAGCGTCGCATTTCGGCGCGCGTAAGAACGTGGACAGTATCGGGCGGCAGCGATTCCGCCGTTCGCACCAGCGCCGGGTCGACCCCCATTCGCCTTGCGTATCGCCCGAGCACGGCGACCATTGGCGGGTCGGCGAAACTGCGCTTCGGGTGCGACCCGAAGAGACCAGAGCCCTCATTCTCGACAATCGACATTCGATGCAGCCCGACCTCGCTGCCTGGGGGCGCGACACGGCGCACGGCGCCCATCAACGCGTAAACGCAGGCCGACAGGCATTCGCCGACATACGGTCCTGGATCGCGGCCTGCACCGAACCGTCCGACAACGCCGGCGATGCGCAACCCCCGCAGAATGTGGCCGAAGACCATCGATGCGACGACATTGCCGCCCCGGGAGTTGAAAAAAACAATGCGCCTCAGCCTAGTGTCGGAACTTCCAGACTTGAGGAAATTAACAAAGGCCAGCGGCGTCTCAGCCTCGATCACGCCGTCGGCCACGATGACGTCGGGGCAATGCCGGCCGCACTCGCGTGATTCGAGCGGCGCAACGCGGAAACTCATTGAATCGCCGTGTTCCTGGGCCGCGACTGGTGTAACCGCAACCGCCACGAGTGCGAATGCCGCGGCGAGCGCTGACAACCCAATCAGAGACCCCCATCTGGTGGGCGGTGACGGGCTCGAACCGCCGACCCTCTCGGTGTAAACGAGATGCTCTGCCAACTGAGCTAACCGCCCTTAATGTCGCCGGCCTCGTCGTCCGGCGACGTTAAGATAACAGGCCCACAGCGGGCTCGCCAAGCGGAAGCAGGAGCTAAAGGGCCGATCGTGGCGGAACGACCAAGCAGCCGGTTAGGTCCCGGCTTCACTTGATCAAGAGCCGCAGACCGCGGGGAATGATCTACTTTTTCGCCGCCTTCTTGTTAAGGCTTGCCTTCAAGGCGGCGCCGGGCTTGAAGCGGGCGTTCCTCGACGCGGCGATTTTAATTTCCTTGCCGGTCGCCGGGTTGCGCCCCTTGCCAGCGGCGCGCTCACGCACCGAGAAGGTGCCGAAACCGACAAGCCGCACTTCCTCGCCCTTCCTCAAGGTGTTGGTGATGCCCTCCAGCACGGCCTCAAGCGCCGCGGCCGCGGAAACCTTGGTTAATTCCGCCTCCGCGGCGATATGATCGACGAGTTCAAGCTTGTTCATTTATGGCTTCTCCGTTCGACTGCGGCGCTCGATTGTTCGGCGCCAGTTCTGAAGTCCGGCGCCCTCAACGCCGCTGCGCGCTCATACCCGTCCCTTCCCCTCAAAGGCGCTTAATCGCCGCCCCCGGCGAATCGACAGCAGAGTTCAAGCCATAGCTCGCCGTTTCGCCGCAGGAACGCAAGCGTTCGCCGGGACCAACGGCAAAAAAAGAGCCCGAAACCGCCCCAGACGCGAAAAAAATCGCGCGAATCCCAGAGAATCGCGCTGACCTTGGGCCAACCAAGGGCCTCCAGACGCCGGAAACGCTGTCTCAGGCGGACCGGGAGGAGAGCCTCAGTGCGCGACGAGACCTTGCCCGTCCTCATCGGGTGGCCCCGAAGGCGGCGGAGCCGCCACGTCCTCTTCCCATGCAATCGGGGTCGGCCGTCGGACCAGAGCGTGCGCCAGAACCTCGTCCATTCGAGAAACAGGCACAATTTCGAGGCCGTTCTTCACCGAGCTCGGGATTTCGGCGAGGTCCTTGACATTGTCTTCAGGTATGAGGACCTTCTTGATGCCTCCTCGCAGCGCCGCGAGCAGTTTCTCCTTGAGTCCCCCGATCGGGAGCACGCGGCCACGCAGCGTAATCTCGCCGGTCATCGCGATGTCACGCCGCACCGGAACGCCGGTCAGCATCGATACGATCACAGTCGCCATGCCGACGCCCGCCGACGGTCCATCCTTGGGCGTTGCGCCTTCGGGCACGTGCACATGGATGTCGCGCTTGTCGAACAACGGTGGCTCGATTCCGAAATCGACCGCGCGCGAACGAACGTAGGACGCCGCCGCCGAAATCGACTCCTTCATCACGTCCTTGAGATTCCCGGTCACCGTCATGCGGCCCTTGCCAGGCATCATGACGCCTTCGATCGTCAGCAATTCGCCCCCGACCTCTGTCCAGGCTAACCCCGTCACAAGCCCGACCTGATCGTCCGCTTCAATCTCTCCGTAGCGGAACTTGGGCGGGCCAAGGAACTCGGCCACGTTCTCGCCGTTGACGACGATTGTTCTGCTCTTGTTGGTAAGGATCTCCTTCACGGCTTTGCGGGCCAGATTTGAGATCTCGCGCTCAAGATTGCGGACGCCGGCCTCGCGCGTGTAGCGCCGGATGAGCTCCATGATGGCGTTGTCCTCAACCACCCATTCCTGGGAGTCGAGCCCGTGCTTGGTCATCGAATGAGGCAAAAGGTGCCGCTTGGCGATTTCCAGCTTCTCATCTTCCGTGTAGCCCGCGATACGAATGATCTCCATCCGGTCCATGAGGGCGGGCGGAATGTTGAGCGTGTTGGCGGTGGTCACGAACATGACGCCAGACAGGTCGTAATCGACTTCAAGATAATGATCGTTGAAGGTCGAGTTCTGTTCTGGATCGAGGACCTCGAGCAGAGCCGACGACGGATCGCCGCGGAAATCCATCCCCATCTTATCGATCTCGTCGAGCAGGAAAAGCGGATTCGACGTCTTTGCCTTGCGCATCGACTGGATAACCTTGCCCGGCATCGAGCCGATGTAGGTTCGCCGATGGCCGCGAATCTCCGCTTCGTCGCGCACGCCGCCGAGCGACATGCGCACGAATTCGCGTCCCGTCGCCCTTGCGATCGACTTGCCGAGCGAGGTCTTGCCGACGCCGGGCGGGCCGACGAGACACAAGATCGGGCCGGTCAGCTTATTCGCGCGCTGCTGGACGGCGAGGTACTCGACGATGCGCTCCTTGACCTTGTCCAGGCCGAAATGATCGGCGTCGAGAATCGCCTGCGCGGCCGGCAGATCCTTCTTGATCTTCGATCGCTTCTGCCAGGGGATCGACAGCAGCCAATCGAGATAGTTGCGGACGACGGTGGCCTCGGCCGACATCGGCGACATCTGCCTAAGCTTCTTGACCTCGCCGAGCGCCTTCTCTCGCGCTTCCTTGGTGAGTCTCGTCGACTTGATGCGTTCCTCGAGCTCGGACATTTCGTCCTTGCCCTCCTCGTCGCCGAGCTCCTTCTGGATCGCCTTCATCTGCTCGTTGAGATAATACTCCCGTTGGG
>Ga0335075_10016959_pt1 | contig 10850 bp, 12 predicted proteins | sample Lox_Sample_24_FD_206723 | JGI IMG/M metagenome (GOLD analysis project Ga0335075, IMG submission 206723) | Soil microbial communities from Loxahatchee National Wildlife Refuge, Florida, United States - Lox_Sample_2.4 | ecosystem: Environmental > Terrestrial > Soil > Wetlands | place: USA... | reverse complement strand
TCACCGTCGAGGCGACCGGCAGTCATGACAAGCTAGACGCACTGGTCAAGGTCCTCGAGCCGTTCGGCATCAAGGAGCTCGTCCAGTCCGGCACGATCGCCGTCGGCCGCGGCGGCCGGTCCATCACGGATCGCACCCTCCGGCCGCTTGAGCGTTCCGCCTAGAGACAAGATCAAAACAGTCATATCGAACGGACGCGTGGCTTCGCCATCGCCCTCCATTACCCAGATGCAGAAAGAGGCCATACCAGTGGCAGAGATCTTCTACGACGACAGTGCCGACCTCTCGCTGATCCAGGGGCGGCACGTCGCCGTCCTCGGATACGGCAGCCAGGGTCACGCGCACGCGCTGTCGCTGCGCGATTCGGGCGTGGACGTCAGGGTGGGCCTGCCGGCCGGCTCCAAGAGCCGGGAGAAGGCCGAGAGCGATGGCCTGCGCGTCCTCACCCCGGCCGAGGCGTGCGAGGAGGCCGACCTGATCATGGTGCTGATCCCGGACACCCTCCAGCGCGAGGTGTACGCCGAGGCGATCGCGCCGTCGCTGGTCGAGGGCGACGCGCTCTTCTTCGCGCACGGCCTGGCCATCAGGTACGGCCTCATCCAGCCGCCCGCGAACGTGGACGTGTGCATGGTCGCGCCGAAGGCCCCCGGCCACCTCGTCCGCCGCCAGTTCAACGAGGGCCGCGGCGTGCCGATGCTGGTCGCGGTCGAGCAGGACGCCACCGGCAACGCGCTCCCGCTCGCGCTCTCCTACGCCAAGGCCATCGGCGGGACCCGGGCCGGCGTGCTCAAGACCACGTTCACCGAGGAGACCGAGACCGACCTGTTCGGCGAGCAGGCGGTGCTCTGCGGCGGCGTCTCCGAGCTGATCAAGGCCGGGTTCGCCACCCTCGTCGAGGCCGGCTACCAGCCGGAGGCGGCGTACTTCGAGTGCCTGCACGAGATGAAGCTGATCGTCGACCTGATGTACGAGGGCGGCATCTCGAAGATGTACTGGTCGGTCTCCGACACGGCCGAGTTCGGCGGCTACACCCGGGGCCCGCGCCTGATCAACGACTCGACCCGGCAGGAGATGCGCAAGATCCTGGCCGAGATCCAGGACGGCTCGTTCACCCGCGAGCTGGTCGAGGAGATGGACGCCGGCAAGCCGAACTTCCTCAAGCGCCGCGAGGCCGAGCAGAACGAGCAGATCGAGCAGGTCGGCGCCCACTTGCGCCCGCTCATGAGCTGGCTCAGCGAGGAAGAGTAACGAGCTCAGCCACAGTAAGCCGCGACCGTTCGACATCTATGAAGTTAGGGTTTGACTTTATGGGATCAACCATAAGGCTCGCCGTCATCGGCGGCGACGGCATCGGCCCCGAGGTAACGGCCGAGGCGCTGAAGGTGCTCAAGGCGGCGACGCCGGACGTCACCTTCAACACGACCGACTACGACCTGGGCGCGCGGCGCTGGCACCGCACCGGGGAGACGCTCCCCGACGCGGTGCTCGAGGAGATCAGGGCGCACGACGTGATCCTGCTCGGCGCGGTCGGCGACCCGACCGTGCCGAGCGGGGTGCTCGAGCGCGGGCTGCTGCTGCGGCTGCGGTTCGAGCTCGACCACTACGTCAACCTGCGGCCGGTCCGGCTCTACCCGGGCGTGGTGACGCCGCTGGCGAAGGGCTCGCCCGAGCTGATCGACATGGTGGTCGTCCGCGAGGGCACCGAGGGCCCGTACACCGGGGCGGGCGGCGTCATGCGCCGCGGCACCGCCGAGGAGCTGGCCACCCAGGAGTCGTTCAACACCCGGTTCGGCGTGGAGCGGGTCGCCAGGTACGCGTTCGGGCAGGCGATGGCGCGGCCGAGGAAGAAGCTCACGCTGGTGCACAAGACCAACGTGCTGACCTTCGCGGGCGACCTGTGGCAGCGGACGGTGGACTCGCTGGCCAAGGAGTTCCCCGAGGTGTCGGTCGAGTACCAGCACGTGGACGCGGCCTCGATGTTCTTCGTCAGCCAGCCGGAGCGGTTTGACGTCATCGTGACCGACAACCTGTTCGGCGACATCCTGACCGACCTGGGCGCCGCCATCGCCGGCGGCATCGGGCTCGCGGCGAGCGGCAACATCAACCCGTCCGGGGCCTCCCCGTCGATGTTCGAGCCGGTGCACGGCAGCGCGCCCGACATCGCGGGCAAGTCCAAGGCCGACCCGACCGCGGCGATCCTGTCGGCGGCGATGCTCGCCTCGCATCTGGGCATGTCGGCCGCCGCGGCGAAGATCGAGCAGGCGGTCGCGGACGACATCATCGAGCGCCAGGGTCAGTGGCAGGCGCGCACTACGGTGGAGGTCGGCGACGACATCGCCGACCGAGTATCTGGATAGCGGCATACATCCGACATATCTAGATACTGTCCGAGAAAGGAACGATCAGTGATGACCGCAAGCCCCGCCACCGAGATCGACTTCGAGATCCGCCCGTCCCAGACGCGGGTGCCAGCCGCCGAACGCGAGCGGATACTGGCGGACCCGGGGTTCGGCCAGGTCTTCACCGATCACATGATCACCCTGCGCTGGTCGGCCGAGCGCGGCTGGCACGACGGCAAGCTCGAGCCGTACGGCCCGTTCGCGCTCGACCCGGCCACCTCGGTCTTCCACTACGGCCAGGAGCTCTTCGAGGGCCTCAAGGCCTACCGCCAGGCCAGCGGGTCCGTGGTGATGTTCCGCCCGCAGGCCAACGCGGCGCGGTTCAACGCCGGCGCGCGCCGGATGGCGATGCCGGAGCTGCCCGAGGAGACGTTCCTGCGCGCGCTCGACCTGCTGGTGGCGCAGGACCGGGAGTGGATACCGGCGGGCGAGGGCAACAGCCTCTACCTGCGCCCGTTCATGATCGCGACGCAGCGCGGCCTGGGGGTGAACCACCCGTCGTCGTCGTACCTGTTCTGCGTGATCGCGTCGCCCGCGGGCGCGTACTTCGGCGCCTCGAAGGCGGTCAAGGTCTGGCTGTCGGAGGACTACACCAGGGCCGCCCCCGGCGGCACCGGCGCGGTCAAATGCGGCGGCAACTACGCCGCCGCGTTCGCCGCCCAGCAGCAGGCGGTGGATCAGGGCTGCGATCAGGTGGTCTGGCTCGACGCGGCCGAGCACCAGTGGGTCGAGGAGATGGGCGGCATGAACCTGTTCTTCGTGTACGGGTCGGACGCCGATGGCCGGATCCTGACGCCCGCGCTCTCCGGGTCGCTGCTGCCCGGGATCACCAGGGACTCGCTGCTCCGACTCGCCCCGACGCTGGGCATCCACGCCGCCGAGGGCCGGATGTCGGTCTCGCAGTGGCGCGCCGACTGCGCGGCGGGCTCGCTGGACGAGGTGTTCGCCTGCGGCACGGCGGCGGTCATCACGCCGGTCGGCGCGGTCGACGGCGCCTCGGGCGGGTGGACGATCGGATCCGGCGGTCCCGGCCCGATCAGCCTCCGGCTCAAGGAGGAGCTGATCGGCATCCAGTACGGTCACCGGCCCGACCCCTTCGGCTGGGTCTACAAGGTCGACTAGCTCGCTTGAGCTCATCCGGTCCGGGTGGTTTCGATGACGCTGCGTGACCATCGTTGTCATGGCGGTCCGCTGCCGCGCGGGCGTCCGTCCGGGCGTTTGGTGGCTGTTGGTGGTGGTCTGAGTGCCCTGAAACCCCGTCCAGGCAGGGGTTTCACGGGTGGCGGCCGGCGGAGCGACAGAAATCTATTAAATTTCTGGTCACGTAAAGCAACCATCGGGGCACTGTCTGGCGTCTTAGGAGATGACTGAGGCTCGCTTGGGGGGTTGCGGCCCAGTCATCGTGAGAGCCGGGCCTCATCTCGGGGGAGGCCCGGACTTCATGGCCGGCTCCGACCCTGCCGGCCGGCCCCTGCGGGCGCGTCTCGGCCACCGCCAGCGCCCGCAGGGGCCATCTCATTTCTGGACCGCAGCCACAGCCGCAGGACCGCCGCAGGATCGCCGCAACCCCAGGCGCCCCAAGTGAGTCTCGGCCGTTGAGTCTCGGCCGTCTCGGCCGTCGGCGGGAATCCCTGTTGGTGTCGTCGCGTTGACAGATGTATGGTTGTGGCTGGCGGAAGCGCCTAGCGCGGCCGTTGACAACTAAACAGGGGGGTGAACGGTTTCGACTTCGGTGGTTAATCCTGGAGAAGCGAGCCGAGGGTGGCGGACGTAACCTCGTAAAAATGCGACCGCAAACCACAAGTGCCAACTCAAATAGCACTGTCAAGGCGCCTCGCGCCACTTTCGCTCTCGCTGCCTAAGCGAGACTGAAAGGACTGTCAGCCCGGGAGTGCCTTCGGCCCGGATCCTGGCATCAGCTAGAAGGCTAAACTAGCCAGCCCGGTCACGGGGCAGGCTAGGAAATCAAACAGTGACTGAGCCCGTCGGCGTCTTGCCTGCGTGATCGCCGGGGCTGAGAAAAGCAAAGCAGGCTGCGCTCGGAGAAGAACAGGAAAGGTCCCGAAGGACCAGGGTTCGAATCCCTGCACCTCCACGATTCCCCTTATATTCCAGTGAGATCCAGAATTGGATGCCACCGGAGAGAAATTAGGCGGCCGGACGGCCGCCCTTTTCTTTTGGTGGGATCTCGTCGCCGTACCTGGCGATGATCTCGCGTGCCCATGCGACCGCGTCGTCGGTGCGAACGCCCTTGGGCTGGGGGCGGGTCCAAAGTTCCAGGTTCTCAGGTCGCGATTGTGAGACCGGCAAAACGGGCAGCGCACGTGCCCGTTTGACCGCCGAAACTCGCGCCCGCATTCAACGCAAACTCGACTGTTCATGGCTCCATTTTACTCGAATACAGGTTCACGTGCATCATTTGAGCAAGAAAAATCAACGAACATTGTTCCCAGCAATTAACACGTGAATCTGCAGGCGCACGTCGGCAAGCCCTTGCGGGCTATTAGTTTCGAGGTCAGGTGTAAAGTTCCTCGCAATGACGAACTTGGGAGAAGGTGGCTGGGACCGTGGCTTACTCGCCTCCGCCTGGACAGCCGTACTACGGGCCGCAACCGCCACATCCGGCCTATCAGCAGCCTTATCCGCCCTATCCGCCCTACGCGCCCGCGCCGCCGACCAATGGGCTCGCCATCGCCGCGCTTGTCTGCGGGGTCGGCGGGTTCGTCATCGGGGTGAGCTTCATCCCCGCGATCATCTGCGGCCACCTCGCCCGCGCGCAGATCAGGCGCACTGGCGAGCAGGGCGGCGGCATGGCCCTCGCGGGCCTCATCATCGGCTACGCCGGCATCGCCCTGTTCGCGGTGCTGGTGGCGGTGCTCATCGCGATCGCGTCCAAGGCCGGACACACGGTCGGCGTCTCGTCCGGCGTGCCGGTCCCGGCCGCCCCCGGCAACTGAGCGGTCGGCCAGGGCCTCGCGCCGTCAGCATCTTCTCCATGACCAGGACGTCCTGCCGGAAAGCTGGAAAGTTGCGGGTCGTGTAAGGTTCGTCACAACGACGCACGAGCGAGAAGGTGGCTGAGGACCATGGCTTACTCGCCTCCGCCTGGGCAGCCGCATGACCGGCCGCAGGGACAGCCTTACCCGCCCTATCAGCCGCCATACTGGGGCTATCCGTCCCCGCGGCCGACGAACGGGCTGGCCGTTGCCGCGTTTGTCTGCGGGCTCGCCCAGTTCGTTGTCGTGCTCACGTTCATCCCCCGGCGGGCAGCGCGATCGGCGCCCGCCTGGTCCCCAGAGTCGGTGATGCGTTGCGGCCCGAGGAGACTGCAGATGCCGGTGGGACCGCTGGCCGCGTCGATCCGCTCCGCGTGCCGCATGCCGAGGGCGATCACGCCGAGGGATTCCTTCGGCCGGGTTCTGGCGTGCTCGAGGACAAGGCGGACGACCTCAGTCACCTCGGCCGTGACAGAAGACTCCTGGCCGGGCCCGGGCTCCTGAGCGACGACCACGTGCCGCAGGCAGTCGTCACGGGCCACGCCCGGGAACGTGGTCAGCGCGCCGCCGTAGATCCGGTCGTTGGAGAAGGCCACCAGCCGCTCGTCCCGGCTTCGCTAGTGCCAGTTCAGCGGGCAGGTCGGCAGCAGCGGCCGGAGCGCGTCGAGCACCGACTCGAATCCGGCCCCGAACGACACCGTTCCCTCGTCCGGATCCTCGTCGTCGCCCGCGTCACCGGAGTCGACCTGACGGAAGAAATTCGTCGGCGGCAGCTGCCGGTCGTCGCCCGCGACCACCACCTGGTGCGCCCTGATCATCGAGCCGATCGCGTCGGCGGGCACGATCTGGCTCGGCTCGTCGAAGATGACCAGGTCGAACAGAACGCGCCCGCCACCTCGTCCGGTGCCACCGACTCGTCGCCCACCTCGTCCAGTAGCGGGGCGAGCCCGCGGGTGCCGAAACCCGCGGCCAGTTCCCGCAGGCGGGGCAGCTTCCACGGCATCTCCTGATCGGCCGCCAGCGCCGCCGTCGCGGCCTCCGGCGCATCCTCGAGGCCTGCCAGCGCGGCGAGCGCCCGCAGCGCCGCCAGCTGCCGCTCGCACTCGTCCCACGCGTGCGCGAGCGCGGCGTAACCGGACGGCAGCCGTGGCTCGGCCGCGGCGCCGGCGGCGGACCTCGCGCTGAGCAGGGCCGCCCACTCCGCCTGGGCCTCGCGGCGCAGCGCGCGCCGCTCGCGGCACCCCCGACCGGGCTGGCCCGCCTGGTGGAGCAGTGCGAGGACCCGAGTCAGCCGGGTCCGTTCTGGATAACTGAATGCGGCCGCATCGGGCAGGCCCAGTTCGCCCGCCGCGACGCCCAGCCGGGCAGCCACCTGCGGCAGCGTCCGACTGGAGAGGGTCACCGCGAGCTCGATGGCCTCATGCGCCTGGGCGCGAGTGCCGATGGCGGCGCCGAACCACGCAGTGCTTCCCGGGCGCATCGCGAAGCCGCCAAGCCGGGTGAACTCGCGCAGCTCGTCACGGATCTGGTCGGCCAGGTCGGGGATGATCTCCTCCGGCGCGGTCAGCCGCGCGGTGACCCGGACCGCCTCCGGGACGCCGAGCAGCGCCGACTGCACCTGGTAGGCCGATAGCCGCCACGGCTCGTGGACCCGGCGCAGCGCGGCCGAGGCCCAGCCGCCGGCCTTGATCGTCGTCGCGTTCCGGCTCGGCCGCCACCAGCTGCTGCGCGTACGCGTCGCCCGCGATGGCGGCCACCAGGTCACCGGGCGTCGTTTGGTTCTGTCACGGGGCCCCTTTCGCGCGGGAACCTTCCGCTTCCCCGTCTGAAAATCAGCAAACCGAGTTGTCGGGCGGCGACGGAAAGTCAGGAAACCGAGTTCTTGGGCGGCGCGCGTAGCTGATCATTACCATTCTGCGTCCGAACACGGGATAATAGGGCGACGGATCGACACGGTTGTTGTTGGCCGGTGACATCGCGGGCGGGGCCTGGCCGGCCGTGGTTCGCTTGAGGTGTGTGTGTTTGAGGAAGGGGATGCAGCATGGCGGCGATGAAGCCGCGGACGGGCGATGGCCCGCTCGAGGTGACCAAGGAGGGCCGTGGCATCGTGATGCGCGTCCCGCTTGAGGGCGGCGGCAGGCTCGTTGTCGAGCTGTCAGCCGACGAGGCCGCGAAGCTTGGCGACGCACTTGCGGCGGCGGTCGGCTAGGCCTGCGTCATCGGCCGCGCCGCCGCCTGGGAACGCGGAGCCGCCGATGCGAAGCCCCGCGCTTGTTCCTGATGACCGGTTCTATCTTTTGATTGCGGCGAGCATGCCGCCCGCGATGGGCAGCAGCAGCGGCACCAGCCGCTCGTCGGCGGTGACCATATCGGCCAGTTCGCTCGCGCCGTCCTCGGCCGGCCCCGCGCTCGGCGGCAGCGCATCGTTGAAGACGATGATGCCGCCGACGCGGAGCAGCCGCAGCCCGGCGGTCAGGTAGTCCGGGTAGTGGGCCTGGTCGGCGTCACAGAACACCAGGTCGTAGGCCCCATCGGACAGCCGCGGGAGGACGTCGAGTGCGCGGCCGAGGATGAGGCGGGCCTGATTCGTCGCGAAGCCGGCCTGCGCGAACGACTTGCGCGCCAGCCGGTGGTACTCCGGCTCGGTGTCGACGCTGGTCAGCACCGCGCCGGGGCGCATGCCGCGGAGCAGCCAGATGCCGGAAGTGCCGCACCCGGTGCCGATCTCGACCACGGCGCGGGCGCCGATCGCCGCCGTGAGGAACCGCAGCGCGGCCCCGACGGCGGGCGCAACCGGCGCCGTCCCGCCGAGGTCGGCGGCGTTGGCTCGAGCGGTCAGCAGCGGTTCGTCCTCAACCACCTGAGCCGCCTCGTCGTAGTCGATGACTGGCCCCCTTCGAGAAGCTCTCTCAACCGGTGAGCCTAGCCAATTTGGCTGGTCGGCGGAACCTTATGCTGCTGGTCGGTGGAACCTTATGCTAGTGAGGACCGTTAGCTAGTCGATGAGCGAGAGCCTCTTTCTTGTGACAGAACCAGCGATCACCGGACAAGATGATCGCGACCCCGACCAGGCCCAGTGGGTGGCACCCAGCTGGGATGAGATCGTGCGGGCTCATTCCGGCCGGGTGTACCGCCTCGCCTACCGGCTCACCGGCAACCAGCATGACGCCGAGGACCTGACCCAGGAGGTCTTCGTCCGCGTCTTCCGGTCGCTCGCCAGCTACACCCCCGGCACCTTCGAGGGCTGGCTGCACCGGATCACCACCAACCTGTTCCTCGACGGCGCCCGCCGGCGGCAGCGGATCAGGTTCGAGGGCCTCGGCGACGACGTCGCCCAGCGGTTCCCCGGCAGTGAGGCATCGCCCGCTCAGGCGTGGGACGACAGCCACCTGGACGGGGACATCCAGGCGGCGCTGCAGGCGCTGCCGCCGGATTACCGGGCGGCGGTGGTGCTGTGCGACATCGAGGGGTTCTCCTACGAGGAGATCGCGGCCACCATGGGCGTGAAGCTCGGCACGGTCCGCAGCCGCATCCACCGCGGCCGCGCGCAGCTGCGGGCGGCCCTCGCGCACCGGGAACGGCGGGTGCGGGACCGATGAGCCATCTCGGAACGCTGATCTCCGCTTTGATCGACGGTGAGCTGGCCGGGGCGGAGCTTGACCGGGCCAACGCGCACCTGGCCGGGTGCGACGTATGCCGGACCGAGGCCGCGCAGCTGCGGCGGCTCAAGCGCGAGCTGAGCGCGCTCGGTGAGTTCGACGCCGCCGATGACGCGGTGACCAGGCGGCTGCTCGCCATGACCCATCAGAATGGCCCGGTCATGGCCCGGCCGCTGCCGCGGCAGCGGGGCCGGCGGGCGCGGCGTCGGCGCGGCCGCTACGTGATGTGGAGCGCGATGTCGATCGTGGTGGTCGGGGTCGGCGCGGCCGCGTTCGGCATGGGGGGCTCCCCCTCCGGCAGCAACGAGCCGCAGATCACGCCCCAGCTCGAGGTGTTCGACCTGCAGCACGCGATCACCTCGGGCGATGTCCCCTTCGCCGACCCGTCGAGCACACGGTTGCCGACGCCGCCGACGCCGCCGACGCCCCCGAAGGCGGCCAAGCGGACCTCCCTCAAGGCGTCGCTGCGGGCCTCAGCGGAGGCGACCAGGCCGTGAGGCGGCACCTCGGACTGCTCGTCAGCGCCGTGGTGACGGTTACCATCCCCGGCGTCCTCGCCGTTCTGGCGATCCTCGGGCATGAGCACGCGGTGTCGGCGACCGACGCCGTGTCGGCGACCTCGGTCGCCGACGAAGGAGCCGTCGGCCCGCTCCCGGTGGCGCCGGCCGGCACCAACCTGGCGGTGCGGAACTCGGTGGCCGGGGTCCAGCGGACGTCGGGGTCGCCGGTGACGGTCTTCAGCGACGTGGCCGCCAGCCAGCAGGCGTTCGCGATGCACCTGCTCGGCCTGGCCGCGACGGCGGGCCAGGCAACGTCCTATCAGGGCGTCGAGGTGACCAGCCAGTCGGGCGTGGACGGCAACGTGACGGTCGTCTCCCAGGTCTGGCATCAGGGCGGCGGGCTGACGCTGGTCCGGACGCCGAGTGGCGCGACGCCGGTGGTCTCCTACGACACGGGGGACCGCTCGCCCGCCGGGGTCTTCGGCGTCACCAGCGCCCAGGTGTCGCTGCTGGGCAAGCACTACGTGGCCGCGTACCGCGGGGTCGGCACATCGAGCGGCAGGCCAGCCTCGATTATCGAGGTGTACCGGTTCGACGGCTCCCTGGCCGCGCGGTTCTGGCTGGACGCGCGGACCCTGGTGCCGCTGCGGCGCGAGGACTTCGACACGGCCGACAAGATGGTCAGCGATGAGCTGTTCACCCAGGTCCGGTTCGGCCCGCTCACGACGCCCCCGGCCGGCGCGGTGACCGAGGGCCCGGCGTTGGCCTCGTCGCCGGAGTCGGCCTGGGTCACCGCGAGCTCCCCCGCCGCGGTGGTCGCCTCGCTGGCCAACCGGGGCGCGCGGCTGCCGGGCACCCTGCTGGCCGGCCTGCCGCTGTACGCGGCGGCGTCGAGCGGGACCGGGGCGGGCCAGGTGATCGACCTTGAGTACTCCGACGGGTTGTCGGTCATCTCGCTCTTCGTCCAGCAGGGCACGCTGGCCCCGTCGATGGCGGGCTGGCAGTCGGTGAGCCTGGATGGCTCCCGCGTCTACGTCAGCGGCCACTCCGTCACCTGGGCCGGTCAGGGCGAGGTTTACACCATGATCGCGGACGCCCCGCCGCAGACGGTGGCGGAGGCGGTCTCCGCGCTGCCGGGCGGCGGGCAGCCGGGCCTGGTGGACCGTCTCGGTCGCGGCTTCGACCGGCTGGCTCACCTGGTTGATCCGTTCGCCTAACGGTCTAGAGTGGGTGTGAGTGTCGTCCGTTCGACGGAGAGCTGAGTGTTTGACCTATCCATAACCAAGATCTTGGTCT
>Ga0335075_10016958_pt1 | contig 10850 bp, 10 predicted proteins | sample Lox_Sample_24_FD_206723 | JGI IMG/M metagenome (GOLD analysis project Ga0335075, IMG submission 206723) | Soil microbial communities from Loxahatchee National Wildlife Refuge, Florida, United States - Lox_Sample_2.4 | ecosystem: Environmental > Terrestrial > Soil > Wetlands | place: USA... | reverse complement strand
ATCGGCGTCGCACCGCGCGTGCCGGCCGGCGCCGCGCTCGTGACGCCCACATTGGGCGCGATGTCGTCGGCGCCCGCCATGCTGCGGTCGATCTCGACCAGGCGGCCGCCGCCGCGCACGAACGCTCGCAGCCAAGATACGTCGGCGGCATCCAGCGGCTCGGCGCGCGGCTCGAATTCGTAGCCCGAGATCACCAGCGTTGCGACGCCGCGTTCCAGCGTCGGCAGCGCGCGCTCGAAACGGCGCACGGGAACGCCGGCGGCGCGCAGCGTTTCGTAGAACGCGCGATACCCGTTGGGTCCGGTGTCGTAGGTGGACGGGACGGAAGGCGGCGGCGGAGCGTTGACGACTTGCGCGTCGTAGGCCAAACCCGCGACGGCCACGACCGCCGCCGCGAGCGCGAGCACTTCGATCGATCGCCCGCTCACGCCGATGCTTCCGGTACGAGCGCGAGATACGCGCCGCGCGCGCGCTCCCACTCGTCGGAGCCGACGGCGCGCTCGGCGTACGCGCTGAAGACGAACGGCCGCGCTATCGCGTCGAAGGGCACCGTCAGCGACGCGTCGCGCGCGCGGACGCTCGCGCGCAGCTCCCCCACCGTCGCGCTGCGACGCTCTTCGAGCTCGCCGCGAAGCTCCAACGCCGTGACGGCCGCTGCGAACAAGAGTTTTACCGCGTCCCCATACCGTTCGCGTTCCGCGCAGCGCAGCGCACGCTCGTAGAGCGCTCGCGCGTCGGGCTTTCCGGCCAACGGCTCGACACCCCGCGCGCGGCGCCGTCGATCGAAATCGATCGACGCGATCAGGCGAAGCGCCACGATGAGCAGCAACAGCGTGACGGCCGCCAGCAGAACGTAGCCGGCGGCAACCGCCTGCGACGGACTCACGTGAGCACGGCCGAACACGAGGCGCAGCAGTTTCCCCACGTGCTCGCTGACCCACGTCCAAAAGCGTTGCCACCAGTTGGGCGACGGCGGCGCGGCGGCGTGCGCGAGATCGTAACGCCCCGCAGTCCGCAACTCGCGCGCCGCGATTTGCGAAAGATCGGACGGTCCGGACGTCCCGGGCCCTTCGTCGAGACCGCGCCGTTCCGCCGCCAGCCGTGTCTCCGCTGCAGCGCGCGCTTTGCGTTGGGGGATCTTCGCGATGGCGGCGCGTTGCGCGTGCTCCCATCGTGCGACCAGCTGGGCGCGTGTCGCCGCCTCACCGCTCGCCCCTGCGACCGCCGCTCGTCCCGCCGCGAGGATCGTGGCGATCGCGAGCAGCGCGCGTACGGCCGGTCTCACGCGACGGCGGGGGCTTGCGTCAGCCGGTCGAGGCCCGCTTCGAGATCGTATCCTTCGCGGCGTATTCGAACGTCGAAATAATAGATCGCCAGCAGGACGATCGAAAACGGAGCGATGGCGGCGCGAAACACCGACGTCACGATCACTTCGGCTGCAATCCAGTGGTGAAAGATGAAGAAAAATGCCAACAGGCCGGTCAGCGAGCTCGCCGCCATCATCACCGCACCGGCCGCGATCGAAAAGAGCAGCGCGCGCCAAATCTCATGGCGGTTGAAGACGCGGGTAAAACCGGCGTTGAGAGCGGCGACGGCGCTTCGTTCTTCCACGACGATGGCGTTCATCGCAAACGTCAGCGCGACGATCAGCGGCGCCAGCACCAGCAGCCCGGCCACGAACACGATCGCCCCAAACACTCCTACGAAGACGCCCAGCGGCACCGACGCCCGCGCGATCAAGGTCGCCAAGACGGCCACGACCGCGACCGCGATGACGAAGCCCACGTACCACGCGATGAAGATCGCGGCTTCCAGCAACAACAACGCCAGGACCGACGGCCAGCGCTGCAGCGACGCCCGGTAGCAGGCGCGAAAATCGACGGCCGATCCGCGATAGAGGCGTGCGACGCCGACCGTAACCGCGTTGAGCGCGAACGGCCATACGGCCCAGACGACGATCAGCAGGAGCACGAACGCCAGCGCGGCGCCGGGCGAGGTCATGAAGCCCGGCAGCACCGGAGGAGCCGCTTTCGTCGGGTGCGCGAGGATTTCGAGCGCCCGATCGATCTCCGACGTCGAGCTTCGGTCCACGACGTATTGCAGCACGGCGAGCGGCACGATCACCACGCTCACGAGGCTTGCGAAGGGTATGAAATTTCGAACGTACACCGTAATGGCTCGATCGAAGATTTCGCCGAACCCCAGCGGACGAAGTTCCATCGCGCGGCGCTTCGGGCAGGGCGGCGCAAAAACCCTCAGTATTTCACCGACATGACCATTGGGACGGTCGGCGCGATTTGGCGCTATCCCGTCAAGAGCCTGGCGGCACAGCCGCTGGAGCGCGCCGACGTCTCCACGAGCGGACTCGCGGGGGACCGCGAGCGCGCGCTGTGGGTTCGCACCGGCCACGCTCGAGCCGGCAAGACCTATCGCGGAAAGGAGAACGACCGTCTTCACCTGGCGCGCGACGGGGCCGCGGCGCTGGGCGTCGCCGCCGCGGCCGGCGTCGACGCGGAGCTGCGCGATGGCGAACGCTTTTTCGACGCCGCGCCGGTGTCGGTGCTGGTGGACCGATGGCTGCGCGAACTCGGAGAGTACGTCGGTTACGCGGTCGAGCCGCTGCGCTTTCGTCCCAACCTCTTCGTTCGCGCGGAACCGTCGTTCGAGCAGGGCGAGGCGCAGCTCGTGGGCGCGGAATTGATGGTCGGATCGGTTCGACTGCGCGTGCGGGAACCGATCGAACGGTGCGTCGTCACGACGTACGACCCCAAGGGCGGCGACGCCGACCCGCGCATTCTGCGGTTCGTCGCACAGAGCCGCAACACGTGGATGGGCGTGTACTGCGACGTTCTCGAGCCCGGAACGCTCGCGCTCGGCGATACGCTGTCGCGCCTGCCCGGCGCGTAGGGAACTTACCGGCGTCGTGCGCCGGCAACGTGGATTCACCCTCGCCGAAGTCCTGGTCGTCACCGCGATCGCGTTCGTTGCCGGATGGCTGCTGCTGCGGCTGGTCGATGCGGCAACGAACGCATCCTGGCGGGTCGCGCAGCGTCTTTCGTCCGCGTCGGCCGCGGACCGGTTGTGCGATCGCCTCGCCGCCCAAGCTGCCGGCGCGTGGTCGGTCTTCGTGCCCGATGCCGACGTTGCCGGCAACTCCAACGCCGACGGACACGAAGTCGACTTTGCGACCCAAGACGCCGCTCACCGGCAGCACTGGAGCGCTTTCACGTTCGACGCGCGTGCGAACCGCGTGACCGCCTATGCCTACGCGCCGGGCGTCGCGCCGGCCGCGGGCGAGCACTTCGACAACGTCGGCGACCTGCAAGCCACGGGTTTTGCGGTGACGGCGTTGACGGATCCCGCCGGTCCCGGTTACGATCCGCTCTTCGCCGGCGCGAGCGCGAGCGGCGTCGACGTCGACTTCGGCTGGGGCTCCAAGGCGACCGGCGGCAATCACCTCGTCCGCGTTCGCTTGACGGGTGACGGCGTCGCGCGCTCGCTGACGCTCGCAAGCGCTACCGCACCGACGCATTTCACCGTCGTGGTGGAGTACACGCCGTCGCCGTAAGGCTACAGCGTCGTGCGGCCTTCCAACGCCTTGGCGAGCGTGATCTCGTCGGCGTAATCCAGATCCCCGCCGATCGGCAAGCCGTACGCCAGCCGCGAGATGCGCGAACCCAAGGGCTGCAGCAGGCGCGACAGATAGAGCGCCGTCGCTTCGCCTTCCGCATTGGGATTGGTCGCGAGAATGATCTCGTTCGGCGACTCGGCGCCGACGCGCTCGACCAGCTCCTTCACGCGCAGTTGGGCCGGACCGATCCCGTCCATCGGCGAGATCAGGCCGCCGAGCACGTGATAGCGGCCGCGAAACGCGCCCGTACGTTCGATGGCGTAGACGTCTTTCGCCTCGGCGACCACGCAGATCGTCGACGCGTCGCGCCGCTCGTCGGCGCAGACGTCGCACGGGTCGCGTTCGGTCAGCGAATAGCAAGTCGAACAGAACCGCACGCGGTCCTTGACGTCGAGAATCGCCTGCGCCAGGGCCTGCGCTTCGTGGCGCGGGCGATTGAGCAAGTAGAACACCAGGCGCGCGGCCGTTTTCGGTCCGATCGTCGGAAGCTTGCTGAACTCGTTGATCAAGGCCGCGACGGGGCCGGCGATCGAGGTCGACAATCTACATGAGGCCGGGAATTCGCATGCCGCCGGTGACCGAGGCCATGCGCTTCTGCGAAGCTTCGGCGGCCTTCGAAAGTGCGTCGTTGACGGCCACCACGACGAGATCTTCGAGCGTTTCGACGTCCTGCGGATCCACGGCTTCGGCACCGATCTTGACGCCCCGCACGCGTTGATCGCAGGTTACTTCGACCGTGACCAGACCGCCGCCGGCGGTGCCGCTCACCGTCGTATTGGCGAGCTCTTCCTGCGCCTTGGCCATCTCGGTCTGCATCTTTTTGACTTGGGCCATCAACTGGGCTTGGTTCATCGTTCCTTTATCCGTTCGTTGGCGTAGCTGAAGAGCGCGTCGGCGTCGTCGCTTCCGGGCGGTTCGGCGCTCACCGATGCGACGCCGCCCGGCGCGGAGCCTTTGGTACGGCTGCCCGCGCCGTTGCCGTCGACGCGCAGCGTCACCGTGAGCGCGGCGCCCAGCACGTCGGCGATCGCCGCCTCGATCGAACGCGCGTGATTCCGCAGCACGTCGGCGCTCCATGCGTCCGGAAGCTTGAGGACGAGTTCGTCACCGGAGAGCGATTCGATGGCCGCGCGCGAGAGCGGGATTCGCAGCGACTGCCGCTCGCCTTCCACCTTGCCGCGAATGCTCTGCCACGCCGCTCGCACGCGCTGCAACGAGAGCGGGCCCGCGGCGGCCGCGGCGACGGGCTTCTCCGGCGCGGCGACCGGCTTCTCGGGTGCCGCGACCGATTTGGGGGGGACCGGCGCAGCCGCCGGTTCCAGCGGCTTCGCGGCAGCAGCCGACGGCGCCGGACGCCCTTCTTCGAGTACCGCCACGCGCGCCGCCAGTGCGTCGAGCGACGGGTCCTCGGCCGACAGCACGTAGCGCAGCAGCGCCGTCTCCAACTCGAGACGCGGATTCGCGCCCGATCGCGCGAGCGACGCGGCCTCGGCGAGGACGCGCAGGATGCGAACGAGCGCCGCTTGGCTTACGTCGCGGCTGCGTTCGGCCGCCCGCCGCGCGTCTTCCGGAGCCAAGTCGCGCGCCAGCAGCTCCGGATCGACCCTCGCGACCAACAAGTTGCGGAACCCGGCGATCAGCGCGCGGAGCAAGACAAGCATGTCGCTGCCCGCGTCGCTCGCCTCTTCGATCGTCCGAAGCACGGCCCGCGCGTCGCGCGTCAGCACCGCGTCGACGATCCCGTTGGCGAAGTCGCGCCCGGTCGCGCCGAATGCCAGGTCCAGCGTTTCGACCGTCACGCACTGGCCGGCCGCGAAAGCCGCCGCCTGTTCCAGCATCGTCAGCGCGTCGCGCAGTCCGCCGTCGGCGCGGTAAGCGATCGCCGCCAGCGCCGCGTCGTCGACTGCGATGTCCTCGCCGGCGGCGACCTGGCGCATCTTCTCGATCATGACCGGAATCGCAATTCGCCGGAATGCGTACCGCTGGCAGCGCGAAAGGATCGTCACCGGAAGCTTCTCCGGCTCGGTCGTGGCCAGAATGAAGACGGCGTGGGGCGGCGGCTCTTCCAGCGTCTTGAGAAAGGCGTTGGCGCCCTCTTTGGTGAGCATGTGCGCTTCGTCGATGATGTAGACTTTCATCCGCATCGACGCGGGCGCGAACTTCACGGCGTCGCGCAGCGCGCGGATCTCGTCGATGCCGCGATTGCTGGCGGCGTCGATCTCGAGCACGTCCAGCGCCGTTCCGGCCAAAATAGCACGGCAATTGTCGCAGGTGTTGTCGGGCGTCGCGGTCGGCCCGTTCTCGCAATCGATGCAGCGCGCCAAAATTTTCGCGGCCGAGGTCTTGCCGGAGCCGCGCGGCCCGGAAAACAGGTAGGCGTGCGCGAGGCGACCGCTTTCGATCGCCGCCGTCAGGGTGCGGACGACGGCGTCTTGGCCCACCAGATCCGCGAACGACAGTGGGCGCCAGGTACGGTAGAGGGACACAACGTGGACTTGGCAGGAGTGTTTGAGGGAGCCTGCCGTCGGGTAGATTGAAACGGCACATCCGGATTTTGGGTTATGATGGGTGAGCAGGAGGCGCCGTAGTGACGCCTCCGAGTTTGACTTCCCGAGGGCAGGAGCGACCGGAAGGGATAAGAGAGAGGCTCCGTGGATCTGCGCGCTGCGCTGAAAACCAAGTTCGGGTTCGATGAGTTTTACCCGGGCCAGGTCGACGTCGTTTCGTCCGTCTTAGGCGGCCGGGACACGCTTGCAATTCTGGCGACCGGCGCCGGGAAGAGCTTGACGTACCAACTGCCGGCTTTACTGCTCGAGGGGACGACCGTTGTCGTCAGCCCGCTGATCGCGCTCATGAAGGACCAGCTCGACATGCTGCGCGAGCGAGGCATCACCGACGTGGTCGCGCTCAACTCGACGCTCTCCGAAGAGCAGGAGGCGCGGGCTCGCGAGCGCATCGCGTCGGGAACGATCAAGATCGTCTACACGACGCCGGAAAAGCTCGAGGACGAAACGTTTCTTCGTCTGCTGCAATCGCTGTCGGTGCCGCTGTTCGTCGTCGACGAAGCCCACTGCATCAGCCAGTGGGGGCACGATTTCCGGCCGGCATATCTGGCGCTGGGCGGCGTGATCGACAAGCTCCACCGCCCGACGGTGCTGGCGCTGACCGCCACCGCCACGCCGTCGGTTCGCGAAGACATCCTGCATCAGCTCGGCATCGAGCACGTCAAGCCGATCGTGCGAGGATTTGACCGGCCCAACCTAGTCTACGAAGCGCGCAAGGCCGACAAGGAAGCCGACAAGCTGCGCATTCTCAACGCGCTCTTCGGCGGCGACGAGGCCCTCGAAGGCACCGGCATCATCTACACGGCGACCATCAAGAACGCGCTCGAGATCCAGCGTTATCTCACCCAGCAGCTCGACATTCCGGCCGCCGTCTACCACTCCAAACTGCACAAAGAAGACCGTACGACCGTCCACAACCTTTTCATGGACGAGTCGATTCGCGCCGTCGTCGCGACCAACGCGTTCGGCTTGGGAATCGACAAGCCCAACATCCGGTTCGTCGTGCACTACGATCTCCCGGGATCGCTGGAGGCGTACACGCAGGAAGCGGGGCGCGCCGGCCGCGACGGCATGGAGTCGCGCTGCATTTTGATCTATCGCATGAGCGACACGCGCGTGCAGAACTACTTCCTGACCGGCAAATACCCCGACGTGGAAGAGGTCCAGCGCGTCTTCGGAACGATCGAGGTCTTCGGCGGCCAGGCCAACGGCGTCGCAATGACCGACCTTCGCAAGATCCTGCAGCTGCCGCTCACCAAACTCAAAGTCATCCTCGCCCTGCTCAAGAAATCCGGCTATATCGAGCACGTCGAGAAGTCGACCTACGGCTTGACCGAGGCGGTGCGTAAGAACCGCAGTCTGGTACTGAGCCTGGCCAACTACGAGACGAAAAAATCGTACGACCAGAGTAAACTGGCCATGATGCTGCAGTACGCCGAGACGACCTCGTGCCGCCGCCGCTTCATTCTGAACTACTTCGGTGAAGACTTCGAGAAGAGCAACTGCGGCGCGTGCGATAACTGCCTGCGCGCGCTGCACCGCGGCGTCGAAAAAGGTGAAGTGACCGGGGGGTTCAAGATCTCCGACGTGGTGGAGCACGCGAAGTTCGGCCTCGGCACGGTCGAGCGCGCCGAAAAAGACCTGGTGACCGTCCTCTTCCCGAACGTAGGGTACAAGACGCTGCTGGCATCGGCCGTGCGCCGTGCCGAAGCAAAGATTGCCTAAAGCGGTCCTCCTGCGGTGGGCCGGCGTCGCGCTGGCGCTGGTCGCCGCGACGCAGGCGCAAACGCCTTCGCCCTCTCCGTCTCCATCGCCGTCACCGCCCTTACAGGCGTCGGCCGCTCCCAGCGCACCGCCGGGCGCCGCTCCGACCGGAGCGCCCGTTCTCGAATCGACGGCCGCGCCGGCCGCCAGCCCCACGCCCACGGCGCCGCCGATTACGGTCACGCCGGCCAGCGTCGAAGTCCCGGTCGGCAGCACGCAAGCCGTCAACGTCGGCTCCGTGCTCGGGCCGATCGCCGCGACGATTCACGACCCGGCGGTCGCGGGCGTTACCGTCGATCAGTCGACCCAGACCGTCGCGGTGACCGGCAAGACGCCGGGAGCGACCGACGTGACGATCTCCGATTCTCGCGGCCTGACTCGCGACGTTCCGGTGCGCGTCGCCTATTACGCCGGAACGGTGTCGCCGCAAATCACGGTGCCGATCACCGGCGATCCGGCCTCGTCGGACTTCATTCGCGAGGTCGTGGCGCGTGCCGTGCGCAACGCCGCCACCGCCCGGCCCGGCGCGCAGATCGTTCTCTCCGACGACGACGTGCCGTTCAACGGCGTGCTCGCGCAGGATCGCGTCGCGCAGTTCGACGTGCCGGTGCTGATTCAAGGGATTCAGTATTTCGAGGTCGACGGCTCGACGCGCGTCGACTTGCAGAACGTCGCCGTGCCGCGTATCTCGCCGGCATCGCTGATGGTGAGCGACTATCCGGAGCGCTTGGAGGAGAACGGCCAGCTTTTCACCGCGGATTTGAAGTCGGGCGTGCCTTCGCGCTTTCTCTACTTCCACTACAATCCGCCCGGACAGCCCGACCGGCGCATCGTACTGCGCGCCGAGAATCCCTCGAACGAGCCCGCCATCGTGCAGTTCATCAGCGGGCGCGGCGGTCCGTCACCCAACGAGATGGAGACCGGACACCGCTGCACCAAGACCTTTTTGGTCGACGTCGTGCAAAATCAAGGGCAACTGCTGACGGTTCCGGGCGACTCGTCGGTCAACGTCGTCACCAGCGAGCTGCCGGCCGGATCGGTGGTCTGCAACGTTCTGCAGCTGCGCGTGCTCTCGGGCGGCCAAGTGCACCTCACGCTATTCGCCCAAGACGCCGCGCAGAGCCCCGACGTACCGTTGACGACGGCCGGGCTGCTCGAGGGCACGCACAAACACGCGCGCGGCATTTACGCGATTCCCGAATTCTACTACGCGACCCAGTGGAACGTCGACGGCGACTTTCTCGAGCTTCCGATCGGGCAGATCCCTCTGCCCAACCACCTCCAAGGCGAAGCGCTGGCGGGTGACTACGGCGTGCTGCAATCCTTCGTCGTCACGATGTCGAATCCGACGTCGCAGCCTCAGGCCGTGGCGATCTACGAAAATCCGCGCGGCGGGCGCGCGACCGGCACGTACCTGATCGACGGCGTGCTGGTGCAGTCGCATCAGGTCCCGCCGTTCTCGCGTTACAAGATTCGGCAATACGTCGTTCCGGCTCGCGGATTCGTGCGCGTGACCATCGTCACGATGCCGGAAGCCGGTTCGAGCTATCCGCTGCGGCTGGAGTTCGCCCCCGACGACGGCAGCGTCGCGCCCGGCGCGCCGGGGTCGCCGGTTTATTAAGCGCTCGCGCTACGACCCAAGCGCGGCGCGATAAACGCGCTCCATTCCGCGTGCGGCGGCCAACCACGAAAAGCGGGCGATCGCGTGCGGTCGCGCCTCGGCGGCGCGCGCGTCCTGCCCGCCAGCGCCCGCGTCAACGCGCCGCACCATTCGGCTTCGTCGTCGACGCCGGCAACCGGCGCGTCGTTGCCGGCGACCTCGGGCAGCGACGCGCGATCCGAAACGACGCACGGCGTCCCGCTGCAAAGCGCCTGCGCCGCAGCGTATCCGAACCCTTCGTAGCGCGACGGCACGGCGACGACCGCGCAGGTCGCGTAGAGCTCGAGCACCCGGGCGCGCTCGACGTAGCCGAGAAAATCGACGCGATCGAGAACGCCCAGCGATTCGGCCAGCGCGCGGCATTCGTCGCGGTAGGGCGTCGGCGGCCCGACGGCGACGACGCGCGCGTGCGGTATCGATGCGAGCGCGCGAATGACCGCGCCGAGATTCTTGCGGCGCTCGACCGTTCCCACGACCAAGATCGTCCGTCCGTCGCCGCCTCGGCGGTCGAGCCGGCAGAAATCTTCGGCGACGCCCGGGTAGACGACGTGAACGCGCGCCGGATCGAAGCCGTCCAGCACCCACAGCAGCTCGCTGCGCGAAAACTTCGAATCCACCGCGATGTGCGCGGCGCGACGGTAACGCGCGATCGAGAACGCGCCGAAATAATAACGCGCGTAGAAGCGCGCGTGAGACTGCACCCGAATCCAGGCGAAGTCGTGCACGGTCACGACCACCGGAACGCGCGCCGTCAGCGGCACGGTTCCGGACGCGCAGTGCAGCACGTCGACGCGCGCCGCGCGCGCCCGCTCCGGAAGCAGTACTTGATCCCACAGCACGCGCCGGTCGAAACGCCACGGATCCAGGCGCGGCTCGGCCAGCTCGACGACGTCGACGCCGTCTTGCCGCAGCGCCGCCGCGAGGCCGCGCACGTATTCGCCGATTCCGGTCGCGGTGCCGACGCTCAACTGTGCGTCGAGGCCGATCCTCACCGCCGGCCGTCCGGCGCCGTTCCGAGCAATGCGGTCAGAGCGCGCACCATGCCGGACCGTTCGTCGAGCGCGCGGGCGCGCGCCAGATCGCCGCGAGCCGTTTGCAGGTCGCCGCGCCGGTAAGCGATCACACCGAGTCCGGCCTGCGCATCGGCACTGCCGGGGTTCGCAGCCAGCGCGCCGGCAAACAACCGCGCGGCGGTCGCGTCGTCGCCGAGCAGCAAGGCTTGGTTCGCCGC
>Ga0335075_10016957_pt1 | contig 10851 bp, 9 predicted proteins | sample Lox_Sample_24_FD_206723 | JGI IMG/M metagenome (GOLD analysis project Ga0335075, IMG submission 206723) | Soil microbial communities from Loxahatchee National Wildlife Refuge, Florida, United States - Lox_Sample_2.4 | ecosystem: Environmental > Terrestrial > Soil > Wetlands | place: USA: Florida... | reverse complement strand
AACGACAAGGTCGCACGGCGCGAAGTCGAGGCTTTCGCTCGTTACGTCGGCGATCTGCCAATTGACCTTCGGCAGGGTGCTCTCCGCCATGAGCCGTTCGGCGCAGGCGCGAAAGACCGGGCTTGCTTCCACGAGCCAGGCCTCGTGCAGGTCCGGCCAGCAATCGGCGGCCGCCCATAGCGCGGTCCCCGGGCCGGCGCCGACGTCGAGCATGGTTGCCGGCGCAAAATCCGCACGCGCCTGCGCCACCGCGACAAAGCTTGCGCGCACCGCCGCATAAGTCGCCGGCAGCCGCACCGCGAGATAGGCGAGCGCGTCCCGCTCGCTCGCCACATGAGGCCGTCCGTCGCGCCGCTCTTGGCGGTAGCGTTGCGACAAATCTGCCGCCGCCGCGCCGAGCTCGGCCAACGTCGCCCCGCTCAGGGCGCGATCGAGCGCCGCACGCAACGAAGCCGGCAATTCCATGTGCTCACCTGCGACCGGTTCGCGCGCAGCCGCTCGCGCGTCATGACATGCTGCGAGGGATCAGCGCTCGGCAATAGCGCCGAAGCGTACCGACAGTGGCGGCACGCGCATGAAGGTGCAACCGAAAGATGCGACTGCAATCTTGCTGTGCGCGCCATGCCGCAAAACTTTGCCGCAAAACGCCGCGGCGGTCGCGGCCTTTCTCATTGGCTGAGACCATTCGCTTTCAAGCACGGGCAATCTTGGTACACTGCGCGGCAAGCTGCGGCGCCCGCGGGTCAAACAACGCACATTGAAAAGACGCGGTCGCTGGCTGCAAGGGGGAGACATCATGTCCGCGACATCAGCCGCCGATCGCTCATCGGCCAATCTTTTCGAACAAGAGAACCTGCTGGCGCGACTCGATCGCATGCCGGTCAACGGCAAGATTTTGTTTCTGGTCGGGCTCCTTGGCATCGTCTGGATCCTGGAAGCCTTCGATATCGGCATCATCGCGCCGGTGCTGTTCATCCTCAAAGGCGAATGGCACCTCTCGCCGAGCGACACCGGCCTGATCGGCAGCGCCGGCACATTGGGCATCGTGCTCGGATTGCTTCCCGCCGGCCGTCTCGCCGACCGCTTCGGCCGGAAATCGACGCTGGTCGCCGGCATCGTGATTTTCAGCGTCGTGACCTTCATCGCGGCGTTTTCCCAAAACGTCACCCAGCTCGTGCTCTGCCGCTTCGTCGCCGGGCTCGGACAAGGCGCGGTCTTCCCGGTGCCGTATCTGCTGCTGTCGGAATTCGTCAACAAGCAATGGCGCGGCACCGCCGTCGGCCTGGCCAATTCGCTGCTCGGCTTTTCCTACGGCCTCAATACGCTCGCCGGCGCGCTGATCATCGGCCGCCTGCCGGGCAGCGAGGCATGGTGGGTGCTGCTGATGATCGGCGGTCTGCCGATCGTTATCGTTCCGGTGATCATGGCCTTCCTGCCGGAATCGCCGCGCTTCCTCTTGAAAGCCGGCCGGGCCGGCGCGGTGCGCGCCTTCGTCGAGGATCTCGAGAACATCAGCGGGGTGCCGCACGACGACAAGCTGATCGACCAGGGCTCGCTCAAGGTGCTGGAAGCCACGGCGCAGCGCAAAGTTTCGATCTTCGATCTGTTCCGCTATCCCTATCTGGGGCGTTGCGTGGTGTCGTATCTGGCGCTGATGTCGCCGTTCGTGGTGTTTTACGTCATCACCATCTACGGGCCTTCGATATTGCAGCGCATGGGCGCCGGCAAGGAAGACGCGCTCTATTACACGTCCGGGCTGCTGTTCTGGACGGTGATCAGCACGGCCATCGCCGGCGCGATCGGCGACAAGATCAGCCGGCGCTGGGGACTTGTGGTGATCATGACCATCACGGCGCTGGCCACGGTTGCGCTCGGCGCACCACTGCCGCGCGCGGGCGTCATCGCCGCCGCGATCGTCACCTGGGGCTTCGTCTATGCCGGCTTCCCGCTGGCGAAGCTCTATATGGCGGAGCAGTTTCCGACCCGGCTGCGCGGCACCGGCGTGATGCTCGGCGAGAGCGTCACCCGTTTCCTCGGCGGCGTGGTGCTGGTCTATCTGTTCCCGATCCTGAGCGCGATAATGCCGCTGTCGAGCCTATTCCTGCTCCTGGCGGTGCTGACGGTGGTGTGCATCCTGCCGATCTGGCTGATGGGCGTGCAGACGTCCGGGGTCAGTGTCGAGGAAACCGGCACCGACCTGAAGGCGCTCGCCAAGATGCAGTCGTGAGCGGCCAAGGCGCCTAAGCCGGATCGATCAGGAACAGGGTGCGGCCGTACTCGACGAGTTCGGTGTTCTCGGCGCCGATCTGGGCGATGCGGCCGTCGTGTTCCGCGGCGATCGTGGTGAACAGCTTCATCACCTCGATGAGGCACAGCGGATCGCCCTTGCGCACGACGCTGCCGACCTCGACGAACGGCGCCGCGTCCGGTGACGGCGAACGATAGAACGTGCCGACCATCGGCGCCGTCACCTCGATCTGATGCGGCGCCTTGGCGATCGGCGCCGGACCGCTCGGCGGCGGCGCCGGGCCGCTCGGCGGCGCTGCCGGAGCGGCGCGTGCCGGTGCAGCGGCAACCGGGGACGCACCACTGCCTTGCGGCGTCGCGACGGCGCCGCCGGCGCCGTGCCGGCGCACCACGAGCTTGATGTCGCCGGTTTCGACGATCAGTTCGTCGCACGAACTGCCGTCGATGATTTTGAGAATTTCGGCAATCTCGTCGTAACTCAAAGCCACGCAATCACCCCTTCGCGCGGAGGGAACCGATGCGCGCCGAAGTCATTCCCGATCATTGGGAATGACGCTCGACGCATTGAAGCCGCCGCCGCCCATCAAAAAACAACTCCCAATGCCTTGCAATATGATTTTTGAATGTCACACTTTGCAGCACGTCAAGCGGTCACTGGCACAACATCGGCTGCGCCAAAAAGGAGACGGCGTTGCGTCGCGTATTGATCGCCAATCGCGGGGAGATCGCGCTGCGCGCGATCCGCACCTGCCGCCGGCTCGGACTGCAAAGCGTCGCGGTCTATTCTTCCGCCGACGGCAACTCGGCGCACCGCTGGGCCGCCGACGAGGCGATCTGCATCGGGCCGCCACCGCCCAAGGCAAGCTATCTCAACGCGGCGGCGCTGATCGAAGTGGCGGCGGCGCGCCAATGCGACGCCGTCTATCCCGGTTACGGATTTTTGGCGGAGAATGCCGAGTTCGCCGCGCGATGCACCGAAGCGGGGCTGATCTTCGTCGGTCCGAGCGCGGAGGTGATCGCGCGCATGGGCGACAAGGTCGCCGCGCGCGAGGCCGCCGCGTCGCTCGGAATTCCGGTGGTGCCGGGCTCGCGCGAAGGCTTCACCGACGCGGCGGCGGCGAGACAGCGCGCCGCCGGCATCGGCTATCCGCTCTTGCTCAAGGCCAGCGCCGGCGGCGGCGGCCGAGGCATGCGCGTCGTTGCCGGCGACGATGCCTTTGTCGCCAGCTTCGAGCAGGCGAGTGCGGAAGCGGCGGCGGCTTTCGGCCGGCCCGACATCTATCTCGAGCGGTTTTTTTCGAAGGTCCGTCATATCGAGATTCAAGTCTTCGGCGACCGCCACGACAATTACGTGCATCTCGGCGAGCGCGATTGCAGCGTGCAGCGCCGGCATCAAAAGCTCATCGAGGAGGCGCCGTCGCCGGCGATCGACAAAGCGACGCGGTCCGCCATGGCCGATGCGGCGGTATCGCTCGTTCGCGCTCTCAAATACGTCAATGCCGGCACCATCGAATTCATTTACGACGCCGACAGCGGGCGCTTCTTCTTCATCGAGATGAATACGCGCATTCAGGTCGAGCATCCGGTGACCGAGATGGTGACCGGGCACGATCTGGTGGCCGAGCAGTTCCGGGTGGCTGCCGGCGAGCGCTTGTCGTTCGCCTCGGCCGGCGAGGCGCCGCTCACGGCCATCGAATTCCGCATCAATGCCGAGGATGCCGAGCGCGACTTCCTGCCGTCGCCGGGTATGCTCAAGCGCTGGCGGCCGCCGAGCGGCAGGAATGTTCGGCTCGACAGCCACGTCTACGAGAATTACGTCGTGCCGCCTTATTACGACTCGCTGCTCGGCAAGCTGATCGTCACCGGCCGCGACCGCGCCGCGGCGATCGAAACGGCATCCTCCGCCTTGGGGCGGTTCGAGGCGTCCGGCATCGCCACGACCATCAAGTTCCACGCCGATCTGGTGCGCCGGCCTGAATTCGCGCGCGCCGAGATTCATACCCGCTGGATCGAAGACCAGCGGGCGCGCCACAACGAGGCAGCTTGATGAGCAACGGCAAAACGGTGCGGCTGGTCGACGTTACGCTGCGCGACGCGCATCAATGCCTGTGGGCGACCCGGATGACCACCGCGATGATGGCCGACATCGCGCCGCGGCTCGACCGCGCCGGCTTCGAAGCCATCGACCTCGCCGGCGGCGCGGTCTTCGACGTGTGCGTGCGCTATTTGCGCGAGGACCCGTGGGAACGCATGCGCATCCTCAGCGGCTGGGTCAAGAACACGCCGCTGATCGTGATGACGCGCGGCCAGAGCCTGTTCACGTTCGAGTTCTTCCCCGACGACATCGTCGAATTGACGGCGGAGCGGATTTTCGCAAACGGCGTTCGCTATCACACCCCCTATGACGCGCTCAACGACATGCGCAACATGGAGGTCCCGGTTCGTGCCGCCAAGCGCGTCGGCCTCTATACCGCCGGCGGCGTCGTCTACACCGTCAGTCCCGTCCACACCGACGATTATTACGCCCGCAAGACCCGCGAACTGATCAAGCTCGGCGTCGATGCCGTCTACATCAAGGATCCGAGCGGGCTGTTGACCCCCGAGCGGGCGCATACGCTGGTGCCGGCGATCAAGGCCGCGTGCGGCGCGCTGCCGCTGCATCTGCATTCGCACTGCCTGACCGGGCTTGCGCCCTATACCGCGGTGCGCGCCATCGAGCTCGGCGTCGACGTGGTGCATACCGCGACGTCCACTCTGGCCAACGGCGCCTCGCATCCGGCGACCGAGAGCTTCGTCCACAATGCCATCCGCGACGGCTTCGACGTGCCGCTCGATCTCGAGCCGGTCCACGAGGTGGCCGAGCGATTGCGCTACATCGCGGCGCGCGAAGGCAAGCCCGTCGGCCACATCGCCGAGCACGATGCGTTTCACTACGAGCATCAGATGCCCGGCGGCATGGTGTCCAACCTGAAATCGCAGCTCGAGCCGCTCGGCATCGCCGACCGGTTGCCGGACGTGCTGGAGGAAGCGGCGCGGGTGCGCCACGACCTTGGCTATCCGATCATCGTCAGCCCGTTCGCGCAGTTCGTCATGACCCAGGCCGTGCTCAACGTCATGAGCAAGGAGCGCTACGCGACGGTGCCGGACGAAGTGCGCAAATACGTGCTCGGCTATTACGGCGAGATCGCCGGACCGATCGACGGCAACCTGTTCGACCGTATCGCCAAGGGCGCGGCGCCGACCAAGGCGCGGCCGGGCGATCTGGTCGAGCCGGGCATTGCCCGCACCCGGCGCGAGCGGGGTCCGTTCGCCTCCGACGACGATCTTTTGCTGGCGGCGTTCTATTCCGAGGGCCAATACAACGCGTTGAAGGCGGCCGGTCCGATCAAGACCGAGTACCCGCTCGGCGCGACGCCGCTCGTGACCCTGATCAAGGAAATCAAGCTGCGCTCGAGCATCAGCACCTTCCATATCGTGCGACATCCCAAAGCGGCGTAGTCATGACCGTTCCCGCCATCATCACCGTTGCGATCACCGGCGCGATCCCGCGCAAGAAGGACACTCCGGCGGTGCCGGTGACGCCGAGCGAGCAGATCGAATCGACGCACGAAGCCTACGAGGCCGGCGCGGCGGTCGCACATATCCACGTGCGCAATCCGGACGAGTCGCCAAGCTCCGATCCCAAGCTGTTCGCGCAAGTCGGGGAGGGCATCGCCAAGCACTGTCCCGGCATGATCATCCAGTTCTCGACCGGCGGCCGGGGCCGGCAGCAAAGCGAGCGCGGCAGCATGCTGGGGCTCAAGCCGCATATGGCGTCGCTGGCCACCGGCTCGGTGAATTTTCCGGCGCAGATCTACGAAAATCCGCCGCAACTGGTGGAAGACCTGGCGCGCTCGATGCTGCAAAACAACGTCAAGCCCGAGATCGAAGTGTTCGACGTTGCCATGCTCTACAACGCCAAGGCGCTCGCCGACCGCGGCCTGCTCAAGCGTCCCTGCCAGGTGCAGTTCGTGATGGGCATTCCCAATGCGCTGCCGGCGCGGCGCAAATTGCTGGAATTTCTCATCGGCGAGCTCAAGGAGATCATGCCGGATGCGACCTGGTCGGCCGCCGGCATCGCGCGGCATCAACTCGAGGTCAATCGCTGGTGCCTCGAGCTCGGCGGGCATCTGCGCACCGGTCTCGAAGACAACATCAAATTCGACAAGGACCGGCTGGCGAAGAGCAATGCCGAATTCGTCGGCCGCCTGGCCGGAATGTGCGGCGACTACGGGCGCCATGCGGCAAGCTGCGCCGAGGCGCGCCAGATCTTGGGACTGCCGGCCGGTTGAACGAGCCGGTTCATAAGCGCGAAGGGGAGAGGGAAAATGCCGGAGGACGACAAGAGGGGCGGGCCATCGTCGATGTCGATATCGACCATCGCCTTTGCCAGTGCGATCGGCACGACGATCGAATGGTACGATTTCTTCCTGTACAACACGATGACGGCGCTGGTGCTCAATAAGCTGTTCTTTCCCAGCTCCGACATCCTGATCTCGACGCTGCTGGCCTATGTGACGTCGTTCGTCGGCTTTCTGTCGCGGCCGATCGGCGGCGTCATTTTCGGTCATTACGGCGACCGCATCGGCCGCAAGACCGTCCTCATCCTCACCGTCCTGATCATGGGCGTTGCCACGTTCCTGATCGGGCTGCTGCCGACCTATGCGACGGCCGGCGTCTGGGCGCCGCTCCTGCTGCTGGCGCTGCGCGTCTTCCAGGGCATCGGCATCGGCGGCGAATGGGGCGGCGCCGTGCTCATGGCGGTCGAGCATTCGCCGGAGGGCAAGCGCGGCTTCTACGGCACCTGGCCGCAGATCGGCGTGCCCGCCGGGCTTCTGATCAGCGCCGGCGTCGTCAGCCTGTTGTCGTTCCTCGACAACGACGCTTTCTTCGCCTGGGGCTGGCGGGTGGCGTTTCTGCTCAGCGCCGTGCTGGTCATCATCGGCGTCTATATCCGGCTTCGCATCATGGAAACGCCGGCCTTCACCCAGGCCCAGCAGCAGAACAAGATCGTCGCGGTGCCGGTCGTCGAACTGTTCCGGACGCATACCAAGAATACGCTGCTCGGGCTCGGCGCCCGTTACATCGAAGGCGTGACTTTCAATGTCTACGGCGTGTTTCTGGTCTTCTATCTGACCAACACGCTGCATATGTCGCGGCAGCAGGCGCTGTCGGCGATCATGATCGCCTCGGCCATCATGATCGTCATGCTGCCGATTTGCGGCCGGTGGTCGGATCGGCTGGGACGCCGCCCGGTGTTCGGCTTCGCCAGCCTGCTGATCGGGCTTCTGACCTTCCCGGCCTTCTGGCTGATGGGCCCGATGTCGCCGCTCTTGACGATCATCGCGGTGGCGGTGCCGTTCGGCATCGTCTATGCGGCGGTGTACGGGCCGGAGGCGGCGCTGTTCTCCGAGCTGTTCGACACCCGCGTGCGCTATACCGGGATTTCTTTCGTCTATCAGTTCTCGGGAATCTTCGCGAGCGGGCTGACGCCGATCATCGCTACCGCGCTGTTGCCGCTCGGCGGCAACAAGCCGTGGCTGATTTGCGGCTACGTCCTGATCGTGAGCGTGATCAGCGCGCTCTCGGTCTATGCCATGGCGGATCGCTACAAGAGCGATATCGCCGTCGACGAAGAGGCCTTGCAGCCGCTGCGCGGCTGAGGGACTTTCACGGCCGGCGAAACGGCACATGCGGGCGCGACGCGATCCATGCAGCTTGACCTTAAAGATCGCGTCGCGCTCGTCACCGGTGGCGGGGCCGGCATAGGCGAAGCAATCGCGCGCGTGCTGGCGGAAGAAGGCTGCCGCGTCGTCATCGCCGATCGCGACGAGGCGGCGGCCATGCGTGCCGCCACGGTGCTGACGCAGGACGGCTTTTCGGCCCGAGGCCTTGCCGTCGACGTCGCCGATGCGCGGGCTGTCCAGGCGGGGTTTGCGGCCGTGCACGGCCAGTCCGGCGCGCCCGAAATCCTGGTCAATGCGGCGGGATTGCTTTCGACCGGACAGGTTCTCGATCTGCCGGCCGGCGAATTCGCCCGCGTCGCCCGGGTCAATATCGACGGCGTCATCAATTGCGTGAAGGCCGCAGCCCCCGCCATGATCGCCGCACGGCGCGGCCGTATCATCAATATCGCCTCGATTTCGGCGATGCGCGGCGGCGGCTCGGTCGGCAACACGCTCTACGGCGCGACCAAGGCCGGCGTCGTGGCGCTGACCATGGGGCTGGCGCGGGAACTCGGGCCGAGCGGGATAACCGTCAACGCCATCGCCCCGGCCATCGCCGATACGGCGATGACGCGCGCCGCATTGACGCCCGAGGCCCGCGAGAAAATAACCGCGCGCATTCCGCTCGGGCGCTTTTGCACCGGCGCTGACGTCGGCGAGCTCGCGGCCTTTCTGGCCTCGGACCGCGCGAGCTTTATCACCGGCACTGTCATTCCCGTCGACGGCGGCATTTTGACGACGTAAGGCGCGGTGGCGCGGCGTTGTGTCCGCCGGCTTTCGGCCGCGGCCAAACGCGCGAGGAACGCAACCGGGTGCCAATGCGTTGCGTCAAGACGACAATTGCCCCGAATTGGATCCAAAGCGGAATCGCGCCGCGTCCGCGCCGCGATTTTGCCGAATTGATCCAAGCGACCGAGGGAAATGCAGACGATGGCGCTCGTTGCGACGCTTGCTTCGCGAAACCTGCTGCAGGACCGGCTGCGCTTCGTCGCCACGCTGATCGGCATCGTATTCTCGGTGGTGCTGGTGATGGTGCAGATGGGTCTTTATTTCGGCTTCGGGCGCATGGTGACGACAATGATCGATCATGCTCCGGCCGATCTGTGGATCGTGTCGCGCGGCACGAAAAGTTTTGAAGACCTGTCGCTGATGAACACGCAGATCGGCGATCGCGTGCGCGGCATCCAGGGCGTGGCCGACGTGGTTCCGGTTATCATCGGCTTTTCGGCCTGGCAGCTTCCGGGCGGCGGAATGACGCCGATTTTCGTCGTCGGCTCGGACATTGCGGCGGGCGGCATCGCGCCGTGGAATGTCGTCGAAGGCTCGGCCGCGGCACTGTCGACCGCGGGCCGTGTGGCGGTCGACAAGACCTATTTCGGCCGGCTCGGCGTCACCGGCATCGGCGCCAAAAGCGAGATCCGCGGCTTGCCGGCCGAGGTCGCGGCCGTGACCGACGGCATTCGCTCGTTCACCACGACGCCTTATGTGTTCGCCAATCTCGACAGCGCGCGCTCCTTCATCGGCCTGCCGAAGAACAGCGCCAGTCATTTTCTGGTGCGGCTCAAGCCCGGCGCCGACGTGGCGCAGGTGCAGAGCGCCATTCAGTCGACGCTGCCCAAGGTGGAGGCGCTGACGCCGGCGCAGTTTCGCAAGCGCAGCCGCTCGTTCTGGCTGTTCGGCACCGGCGCCGGCGCGGCGCTGTTCGCCGGCGCGATGCTCGGCGTCATCGTCGGCACCGTGATCGTCGCGCAAACGCTCTATTCGAGCACCAAGGACCATCTTTATGAATTCGCAACGCTGCGCGCCATCGGCTGCTCCAAGGGCTATATCTACACCGTCATCATCCTGCAGGCGCTCATCAGCGCCATTCTCGGCTTCGTCATCGCCGCAGGGATGGGATTCGGCGTGGTCGCCGCCACCGCCAAAACGTCCTTGCCGATCGTGATCACGCCCGAGCTTCTGGCGGCGCTGTTCCTGCTGACGGTGGCGATGTGCGTCGGCTCGGCGGTGGCCGCGATCAGCCGCGTGGTTCGGCTCGACCCGGTGATGGTGATGGCACGATGACAGAATCCCTCATTCAGGCACGGAACGTCGGCAAGACGCTGGGCCACGGCGCCGGCCGGGTGCAGGCCCTAAAACATATCGATCTGTCGCTCGGCGGCGGGCTGACGCTGCTGATGGGGCCGTCCGGCAGCGGCAAGACCACGTTGCTGTCGATCCTCGGCGGCATGCTGACGCCGAGCGAAGGAACGGTGCAGATCTGCGGTCGCTCGACCGACGGCGCCGACGCCGAGACGCTCGCCGAAATTCGGCGCCGCCATATCGGCTTCGTGTTTCAGACATTTCACCTGTTTCCGACGCTGACCGCCGCCGAGAACGTTCAGCTCGCGCTCGACGTGCGCGGCGAGCGCGGCGCGATGGCGCGGGCGCGGACCCGCGAGGTCATGACCAAGGTGGATCTGGCGCACAAGTGCGACGCATTTCCGCGCCAGCTCAGCGGCGGCGAGCAACAGCGCGTGGCGACTGCCCGCGCCATCGTCGCCGAGCCTGCGGCCATTCTTGCCGACGAGCCGACCGCGGCGCTGGACGGAGCCAATGGGCAAGCCATCATGGCGCTGTTGGCGGCAATCGCCCGCGAACCCGATCGTGCGGTATTGGTCGTCACCCACGATGCGCGGCTGACCGGCTTCGCCGATCAGGTCCTGCGCATCGAGGATGGGACGCTGCTGCCGGAAGCCGCCGCGTCCTCGAATGTCTATCGCATCCGCGGCAGTGCGTGAGCGGGCGCAGCCTCCGGCCGGCGCGTGAAAAGGGCAGGCCCGCAAAAATCGATGTGAGG
>Ga0335075_10016956_pt1 | contig 10851 bp, 6 predicted proteins | sample Lox_Sample_24_FD_206723 | JGI IMG/M metagenome (GOLD analysis project Ga0335075, IMG submission 206723) | Soil microbial communities from Loxahatchee National Wildlife Refuge, Florida, United States - Lox_Sample_2.4 | ecosystem: Environmental > Terrestrial > Soil > Wetlands | place: USA: Florida... | reverse complement strand
CAGAATGACCCCCTGGTTGTAAGTCCAGGCAGTTCTGCCGTTGTTGGTGCAATGCTGCGGGTCGGAGATGTCGACGCCGTCGTTGATCAGGTGGTCGCCGTTGATCATGCCGCTGCTCTTGAACCACTCCCACTCCTTTTCCGCCCACGCCAGGTCCTGTTGCGCCGCCGGCTCATCGGGCTCGCGATTGGCGAGCGAGGCCGCGACCGCCAGGAACAGCTCGTTCTCGATCGCGTTTTTGCTGCGCCGGTCCTTGTTCCACCACACGCCTCCTCCGCAGGTCCCTGTGTCCCAGCCTCCCTGCATGTCCCGGAAGATTTCGCGCGCGGCCTCCAGATAGCGGCTTTCCCCGGTGAGATCGAAGACGTCGATCCATGCCAGCGCCCACCATCCCTCATCGTCGTAATACTGATTGAGGAAGCCCGGCGCTCCCTTTGCGCCCGCCTGCGCGGCCGAAAGAGTGTTGGCAAAAACCCCGAGATACTCGCGCGAGCCGCTGACCCGGCTGGTATTCGCCAGAGCCGTGATGGCATTCGCGGAGTTCCACCATCCCGTCGTGCTGTAGAGCCCGCTGGCGGGGTCGTACCACTTCTGCAAAGCATCGGCGGCAGCCTGGCTGCGATGGAGGTTCGCAGCCGCAGTCGCGCTGCCCGCCTGCTGGGCAGGAGCTGAAAGCGCCGCGCACATCATCGCCAGCGCCGCACACCCGGGCAGCGCCCGGCATAAATCGCGGACTTTCGATCTCCACCTGCGCGAAATCGGCGCGGCCTTCGGCTGCGGCTCCATGAGCACATATCCTCCGCGGGATTGGAATGGAAGGTCATCGGGCCGGGCATCGTCCTGGCGGCCTGCCGCGCCCTGGTATCGTGTACCGCAAGTTTCTTGAAAAAGTGTTCACAGTTTTGAAGGGGCCTGGGCTTCAGCCGTGCCGAAAAGATCGCGTTAATCAAAGGGCTTTAGCCCCTGAGGGGAGCGGTTCAAGCGCAACTCCTCAATATTCAGCGAACTTGTGGGACGCCACACTAGAGCGGAAACGGAAACGATCCGGTTGCGCCGCACCAGTCATAGCGCGTCAGTTTTCCGCCCTCCGATGCGAACCGCCACTGCTGCGGTGAAGTTGTGTCCAGCCAGTCTTCAGCATATCCGTGCGAATCGCGAACCAGCGCAAACGCATCTTTGAGCGCCGCAATCTGTTCGGGACCTGCCGCGCCCGCGGCGGGCGATACGAACAGCGATGCGCCGCTGCGCGAGACAACGTCGAGCCATTGCCGTGTATCCTTCCAGTCGATCGCCGGGGTCAGCGCAACGCAGTCCGGGTCGACCCAGAAGAAGGCGCGGTGCTGCGGAAGCCGCAGCCCCAGAGCATTCACTCCCATGCGGCGCGTTCGCTCCCAGTTCGTGCCGCTCACATCGTCCCCGATCCGCTGCGACTCGAATATCCCCGCGCCGAGATGTCCGATGGTATTGCACCCGATCATCACCGTCGCCTCGCCCGCCGCTTCGCGCAGGGCGCGATAGAACGCAACGACGATCTCAGCCGTAGTCCGCGTGCGGTCGTGAAATTGCCAGTTGCCGGCTGTCGGCAGCGCGCCCGCCGCGGAGCCCCAGCGCCCCAGCATCTCCACGGTTGAGTAGTCGTGCTTCAGCAACTGGTAGCCCCACGAAACCGGCTGCCTCACGGCTTCCAGCACCTGCTCCATGGCTTCGGGAATCGTGGGGTCCCACGCGGGCAGCCGTTGCCGGTCCGGGCTGCTCATGCGCGCATCGGGCAGCAGCAGGGAAGCCCTCGCGCCGGAAGGAGCCCGCAGCGGCCGAATCCAGATGCCCGGGCGAAGATCGCGGCCGCGGATTCGGCCTGCCAGATCCGTCAGATTCGGAAATCGCTGCGCATCCTGCCATCCGTCGTCGATCACCACGAAGGGGCGCGGACCCTCCCCGGGAGCAATGCCGGCGACGAGGTCCGCATCGCGCAGAATACCGTCGGCTGTATTGCGGCCGTAGGCGTAATACCAGTCGTTGCTCCCGTAAAGCGGCCCCTGGGGCAGTCGCGGAGCAGCACACATCGCGCGGCAAAAGGCGTGAGCCGCCGCGAACGTTGCCTCGCCCGGTTCGCCCCTCCGGGTAACGATCGTCCCCACTTCCAGCTGCCGCTGCCCCAGCTCAACCGGCATGCCTCCATTCCGAATATCCGTCCACAGCGAGATCCCCTCCTGATCCAGTTGCCAGAAGCAGAGCGCCGCCGGCTGCGTCTTCACGCCATACCCGCACAGCACATGGCCGTCGTAGGTCATGCAGTACCACGGCATCACCCGCTCCGGCACAATGCAGCGCCACTCCAGATCGCCGTAACTGCGTTCCCAGGCGTCTCCCAGGCAGCGCAGATCGGCCGGCATCTCTGCCTTCCAGCGCAGATGCAGGTGCGAAAGCGCGATCGCCCGACTGGTGAGCCGGATCGAAAGTTCTGTGCCCGGCGAGCCGCTGTCGAGCGCCACGTGGATTCCGCTTCCTGTCCACGCCCCGCCCGCGCGGGCCAGCGGAAGCGGAGACGGCAGTCCGGCATAGGCCACGACAGCATCGGGTTCGCCCAGCAGCTCTCCGCCGACGGAAAAAGATCCGCGCGCAGGAAGAGGCTCAGCGCCGAGCGCCCCCGCTCCCCGCGGGCAAATCAACGTGCTGCCCAGCGCGGCGCTTCCGCGCAGGAATGCTCTTCGGCTCGGCGCCTGAATCGTCATGGTCTGTGTCTGCTTCCTTACCTCCGGCGGCGAGACATCCGTAGCGTCGTCCGATCGTTCGCGCCCCGCTCGCAGCACTTCTTAGCCTGCGTGGCTGCGCCGCGCCCCGGACAGCAAGATGTCAAAGGTAGTATTGCAGAGCGAGTTGCAGCGGTGTGCCTGTGCGAATCGCGCAGCCCGGGCAGAGTCAGTTTTTAGGGGATTGCCCCCACCAGCCGATCCCATCGGCTTTTCCATCCCTGTCCGGCCTCGATGAGCGCATTGGCGATTGGGTGCTCATCGGGTTTCCATAATTGTCCTTGGTTTTTTAGGAACCCACCTGCGCCGTTCCGCCAGTGCCTGGGCTCGGGTGATATACTTCATCCAATTTTTGAGATTTGCTTCGACTTAAATCTGCTTCCAGCGTGGGGATGAACATGACGTGTCCCTATTGCGGTGCCCCGGTATCTGTTGGCGACAATTTCTGCGCTCGTTGTCGATACGCCTTAACGAACTCCCCGGTTGCGTCTCTTGCGCCGGTTCCCGCCCCTTATGCACCTCAAGTGCTGAACGGGGGGCCGCCCTCTCGAAGCCTCCTGGATGCAGCCAACAAATTTCTCAGGTTCCTGGCTCCGAAAGATTCTGCATTCGTGAAACTTGCACTTGAGCGCGTGGACGAACAGGACAAGTGGAACGATGTATTCTCGACGAAACTCATCGAACTTCTCGACAATATCGATACCGTGAAGAGCGAGTTGCGCAAGCGAATGCGGGCTATCGAGTCCGCAGTTCGGGCGGAGGAGTATCTCGCCGAGCAAGGAACGAAGGCTGCAGCAGTTACGGAGAGGGCCTCGGCTGTCGTATCAGCGGCGGAAAGGCTTCGTCCCGAGTTGGAGGCCGCAGTAAACAGTTACCGAGAAGCGGTCAGATTACATGTTGAGGGCCGAGAACTCCTCAAGAGTGCCGAACATTGTTACCAGCAATGCGAGAGTACCCTTGCAAACGCCATTGGCAGCTATCAAAAGACCTCGGATCTGGCGGCTGCGGACAGGTATGCCTTGCGACAATCGATCGAAAAGATGGGAGACGCCGCCGCCTCTTATCTCCACGCGTCGGAGCAGCTGAAGGAGGCGGCCGATTCGGCGACCCACGCCCGGCGAGCGATGCAAGACGCCCGGGCTGATTACGCCCGTGCTTCAGCGGATTGCGCGAAGGCTTCAAGGCTCTCAACCCTGACAGTCCGGACCGCGGTGCTATTGGTTGGATTAGGCTGGGCCGCAAGCGGTATGGCGACTTGGCTAACCACACGAGCACGGCCCTCGCTTTGGGCTACCGCTCTCGATTTGCTGCTGATGATCGTATTTGCCGTCATAGTTTGGAAGCCGAGGGGGCGCACCGGTGAGGCCTGAACAAAGGGCGTATTGGGAACGGGAAATCTCGCTGAGGAGGGAGCAATGGCAGACGCCGAATGATCTTCTTCACCGCCGAGCACGTTCCGAAGACATGCTGGACTGCGGGATCATCGCAGGAATTTCAATTTCGGACATTGTGGCCGGCAAGATCGCTGAATCTCAAATTCCCGCAGAGGTCATTCAGGCCTTTCACACGCAGTACCCGCAATACGGGGAAAGCTTCGTCGACGCTGTCCGCCATCTGGCACTTCACGCGGACAGGCTTGAGGGTCTAATCAACGGTGTAAAAGGGAAGCTGTTTGAACTCGATTATGTGAATTGGCTTAACCACGGACACTTGCCCACGGGATGGACCGCTGACCTAGCGCACTCGGCAACCAACCCGAACTGGGATGTTGCAGTAAGGGATGCCCATGGCCGTATACATGAACTGATCCAAGCGAAAGCAACGGCTCACCTCGGTACGATTCGTGAGACGATTGCAGCGAATCCGCACCTAGATGTCGTCGTTCCCCACGACGTATATGCAGAGGCGGCAATGCATTCCGGGCACTGGGGGAGTCTTATCGACGGCCCCGGAACCTTGCGCGATCTGAACCAAACAATGGGTGATGCCGCTGCCAATGCAGACCAAATGGCCGATTTTCCTATACTCGGGGTTGCCATCGCTATCGGTCTGATCGGCGGCCAGAATTATCTGGATTTCCGAAGGGGTAAGAAGAGCCTCAGAGATGCGTTTCAAAACACCGGCACTCGCTCTGGCTTGGCGATAGTAGCTTCTACAGGGGGATGGGCTGCGTTCGTCTTAACGGGGAACCCGTTGGCAAAGCCAACCGTTTCGGTTCTCATTAGGAAGTTCGGTGGCCAAGCATTGCAAAACCGGGAACGGAGGGAGTTGATGCGCTCATACATCCGTCAAGTACAAGAGTCTCGACTGCTTCTCGAACGGCAACTCTCGCGGCCCGTGTTTGAGGCCTAGCGTATTGATGGCCTTGGTCGAATCGTCACTCTGAGTTGTCGCCTCCATCCCCAGGCACTCATGGAGCGGCAATTTTCAGCCCGATCGAGCGGATTGGTACCCATAAGCGCCCCTCAATCCACCCATCCACTTTCACCCCCGCCCCCGCGCCGCCGAGCGCCTTCGCCCCACAAACTCCGCCACGTCATCCGTCTCCCGCCACACCACCGCTCGCCGGAGTCAGCTGCCTGACGATGCGGCTCTCTTTACCATCCGTTGCCGCGATGCGCGTCGGTGAACACCGAAACGCATCCCGGAAGAATTCCGCAGAGCCGATTCGGATTCTCGATCGGCACGAATATCTGGTTATTGAAGGGATTCACAGAAACCGAATGCGCGTCGGTTCCGGTAGGGAAGTTTTCGATCCATTGGTTCGTGTCGGCGTCAATCACGCCAAGCACCGGAGAGGCCGTCGTCGCGCTTGGGCTCGTGAAGTAGTCGCGTGCTCCGAGATAGTAGTGGTGATCGGTTGGATTGTACGCGCCGTAATCGACGCCGCCGACCTCCGCGAGGTTAGCCAGAATCGCTCCCGTGCGTCCATTGATCACATAAGTGCGCGGGGCGAACAGGACCGGATCCGGCGCGGGAAAGCCCGGATCGCAGGTGACCAGAACGTTTTCGCCGGGACCCTGCGCCATCCCTGACGGCATGCAGTTGTTGAGCCCTGAAAACACCTGCGTCACCTGCGCTGTGACCGGATCCATCACCGCCACTGCGCCCGCCGTCAGCTCCGACCCCACTTCCGGAATGCTCACCAGAAACTTATGGGTGAGGGAGTCGTACAGAACGCTCCCGATGCCGCCCTGCGAGGTGTCGGGCGTGCCGTTCGTCCCATCGAACGTGACCTGCTTCACGATCTTCAGGGATGTCGTGCTGATCAGAGTTACGAAGGCCGGAGTTGAATCTCCGTTGGATACGAGCACAACTTTGTCCACCGGGTCGTAGTCCATTTCGTCGGCTCGATATTCGCCGCCTGTGTTGATTTCGGCGACTTCGGGCGGCGCCGTGAGACTGGCAGCCAGGTCAAACACCCTCACCGTGCTCGGATAGTCTCCGGCAAAGAGATACCGGCCGGCAACCACGTTTCCGTCCGGGCCGGAATGCGGGCTGTCAATCCCCACCCCGGCGAAGATGGCCGGCGTCTTGCCGATCTCCCGGTCCGTCAGCGCATCGATGATGGCGACGGCTTTCGACGAGCGGCTCGACACAAACAGCAGCTGCAGTTCGGGATCCACGCGGGCCTGGTCGAAATTGACAAAGGGATTTGCGTAGGAAGTTCCAGGCACGCCGATCGCCCCGATGGGGACGACATGAGAACCCCGGGTGTAATTTCCATTCGCATCGGCCGTACCGGTTTGGCCGAGGCCCCGCTGGCACAGGACCAGGCTGGCAGCCGCTGCACACATGAGCCCGACGAGCAGCTTTCTCATGACTCCTCCTTCGATAACTTTCAGCTCCGGGATGGCGCAGATACAGACGGCTTGCGGAGCCTGGCGCGAATGCTCGCCCCGATGCGGAGCAAGTCCTGATGCAGGTGCGCACTCCTGTTCATCGTCGTTGGATTGCCCGCCGCTTGCATCAGCGACAGTTCAATGCCCGATGAATGCAGGATCAAATGCTGTGGAAAACCTTCCGCGAACTTGTAATTCATCCAACTTTGACCATCCTGCGATTGAGAAATCTCCTCCCGTCCGGATACACCGGAACACAAGGAGGCAACTATGAGGATTTCCCCCTCGCTTCTTCTCGGCCTTTCTGTTGCACTGGCCATCCCGGTGCACGCGCAGGATTACGGCAACTGGAACCGCAGCCAGATTCGCCATGTTCTGCTCATCAGCATCGACGGAATGCACGCTGTCGATTTCCTTAACTGCTCCGCCGGTGTTGCCGGCGTGAACGGCGGCAAGCCTTACTGCCCGAATCTCGCGGCCCTGGGCATGACCGGCGCCAATTACGTCGCAGCCAGCACCTCGAGGCCTTCGGATTCATTTCCCGGTCTCATGACGCTCGTCACCGGCGCGACCCCCCGGACCATGGGCGTCTACTACGACGTTGCCTACGACCGCACCCTCTCCCCGCCCGCGGTCACCACCGGCAATGGCAACGCCGCCGGAACCTGCACCCCCGGCGTCCTCACCGGCTACTCAACCGAATTCGATGAAGGCATCGACATCGACCAGACCAAACTCAACGGCGGTGCTCCCAACGCCGGTCTCACCGATGGCGGAATTGCGTCCATCGATGTGCAGCGCCTCGACCGCGATCCCACCCATGGATGCATGCCGGTCTTTCCCTGGAACTTCGTCCGTGTCAACACCATCTTTGGCGTTGTTCACGCCGCCGGCGGTTACACAGCCTGGTCCGACAAGCATCCTTCGTATTCCGCCGTGGCAGGACCCGGCGGAGGAACGCTCGACGATTACTATGCTCCGGAAATTAATTCCGATGTGGTCGCTCTGCCCGGCGTCACCGCACCGAACGGCACCGACTGCGCCTCCATCCCCGATTCCGGCGCGGATCTCACAGCCTGGACCAACAGTTTCCTCAACATCCAGTGCTACGACACCCTCAAGGTCAACGCCATCGTGAACGAGATCGACGGCAGGAATCACGACGGTCAGCCCGCGCGAACGCCCACCGTCTTCGGGATGAACTTCCAGGCGGTCAGTGTCGGACAGAAGCTGATCGAGGCGTCGAACGATCTGACCGGCGGCTACCTGGATGCGGCCGGAACGCCGACCCAACCGCTGCTCGGCGAAATCGAGTTCGTCGATGATTCGATCGGAGAGATGGTCAGCCACCTTCGCGACCGCGGCCTGCTCGATTCGACGCTGATCGTTATCACCGCCAAACACGGCCAGTCGCCCATCGATCCCAATCGCTATCAGGCGGTTCCGGGCAAAGACAGCAACGGCGAATCTCCGGCGGCCGTGCTGGACGCGGCCGGCTACATCCCGGCCTCGGAATCGCCCTCGGGCGCACTCGGTTCCACGGAAGACGATGTGTCCCTCCTCTGGCTGAAGAGCGCCAGCGATACCGCGCCCGCCGTGCAGTTGCTCGAATCGGATGCCTCGACGATCAAGCTCGGGCAAATCTACTATGGTCCCACCCTTGCCCTCAACTACAACACCCCCGGGCTGCCGCCCTACGGAGACCCGCGCACCCCGGATATCATCGTGACCCCGAATGTCGGCGTCACCTATACCGGCAGTTCCAAAAAGCTCGCTGAGCACGGCGGTTTCGCGCACGACGATACGAATGCGATGCTGCTGGTCTCGAATCCCGGCCTGCCGCCTGAAACGATCTACACCGACGTCATGACGGCGCAGGTCGCCCCGACCATTCTGCAGGCTCTCGGGCTCGACCCGCGCAGCCTGCAGGGTGTGCGGCTCGAGGGCACGACGGTCCTGCCCGGCCTGAATCTCAGCTCTCAGCCTGCCTGGTGAGCGGGGATTTCCTCCTGGCGGGCGTATCCACAGGATGCGCCCGCCTTTCTCTCCGCCACAGCCATCGATCCGCTTCGGTGCCTGTGCTTCCAGCCGCGCCACTTCCGAATCGTCGCCCTGACTCGTGTTGAGATTTCCGTCACTGCGCAGGGCTCGACAGGCAAAATGCAAAGACGGATGATGCACGCAGGCAAAAGTCGCGCCCGCGATCAGGTCCACCATTAACCGCCTTCATGGCTGCCGGCACGCACAAGTTACCCACCCACCGTCCGCCCCCACCGCGCGACAGGTAAACATAAGCCGGCTTCACAGTAGTGATCTCGGGTTCGTTGGTCAGCCACAGTCACTGCTCCCTTCCGGGGTGGAAGGGCATCAACTACGTGACGCGAGACAGGGCAGGGGATATCCTCAATACACCACTGAGGATTGGCGTGAAGAACTCTTGCCTTTAACCGGTTAGGGTGCGTGATCAATGCTTTGGGGAATGCCAAAATCCGCCTTTTGGTTGACCATCGCCCTCGCGCTTGTTCTCTTTGTGCCTACCGTAACCGATATGCCTGACAAGGCCCGTTGTTGTTGGGCTCTTGTCGCATGGGTAGCACTGGCGGCATCCGCCTTTTTCCTAATCAAATATTCCGACATACCGTGGGCTCGTTCGTGGTTGAGACTTCCTGCATCCTCCGGGGCCTCCATGATCGTTGCAATTCTCGCGTTCCTCTTCATTAGACCTCAATGGATAAAAGCTTTCCCCCAGTGGCATGACAACGGCGACCAGACCAGCCGTATCGAAAGAAAACTTGAAATTCTGCCAGATTCTACCTATCGTCAACTAGTCGCCTCAGTGATATTTGCGTCCGACCCCCATGCCACCGTATCGGTTGGAGCGTTGGTACATACTCCCGACGGCATGAGGACGGTCGATGTCGAAGTTAGATCTCTGGACAAAAACTCTAACCCCCTGTTTATAGCAATAGACGTGCTTGATCTTCCATTTGGACATAAAGCGGATATCGCCAGCATTGATGCCGCAGACTCCAAACGGAACGATATTAAGGCAGATGTGATGCTAGTGTGTAGCAACACCGGTTTCGAAGAGGACGCGATTAGCAAGGCGAGAAGGAAACAAATCGGGTTAATTTCGGTCCTCCATCAGGGCGACAAACGGGTCAAAGCGGTTATTGAGGAGGAAATTTACCTCCGAAAAATAGATCTCGGTGAGTTGCATCTGTCATTTAACAGAGCAATTCCGGATAATGTTGGCTTTCAGCCAAATCAGCTCCTGTATAAAGGCAAGCCTGTATATCGCTGGCTGGAAAAGCAAGCCGCCTTGGCAGCGGCTTCGCAGCAAACAGACGAAACGCGTTTTCTCCAATTCAATTTCCTGGAACCAACCATCTTCGATGTTCTTGACAGAACTACAATATCTCTCCGCTCTATGAGCATATCGTTTACTCCGCATGTCTCATGGCTGAGGCAAACCATCCAAATTGATGCGACGACAGGGATTTATGACTGGTTACGCGGACGCGTTTCCCTGGGCCCCGGGATCAATACAGTGACTCTTAATGGAATCAACTTCGACACGGCGATTCCTATGTCGTCTCCTCCCGTTGTGGGAGGCCTTACGGGATTACGACCTGGGGAAATCGACTTCTCACTTACCGACGTTCGTGTAGATTTTACAAGCGAATCCGAAATCCCCAATCTTGACAGTCTGGTAAATCAAAAGGATTTGGATCGTGTTTGGAAAGCTCCAGAGCCTTAACGTTAAGTCCACGCAGCTTCCGGCGTGAGCTTCTTGCACCCGAAAGAGACCTGCGCCTCAGCCCCGGCGCACCCACCCGGCAACCGATGCCCTTCAAGAGGCTCCGCGCCTTCCTAGCCCCAACCCGTAGCGTCCTCGTATCCGAGCGTCTTCACTCCCCCTCACCCCGCCGCGCAAGCCTGCACCACCGCCAGCTCTCCATCCTCCGGCATGCCGCCCCGCTCCGCCTCCCAGGTCCAGCGCGCTGCCCGCCGGCAGCCCCGCGCACGCCTCCACCACCAGCGCATCGGCCTCCGTCCGCTGCGCCTCACCTGCCTGGAACTTCGCGTTCCATCGCTCCCGCTCGTCCGTCATGCTCTTCGTCGCCGCATCCCTCAGCACACGCTCGCAGCGCGTCCTTCGTTATACTCAGTAGTGCATGGCGGCGCAAAAGACCTTCTACATCGAAACCTTCGGCTGCCAGATGAACGTCCATGACTCGGAAAAAGTCATCGGCACG
>Ga0335075_10016954_pt1 | contig 10852 bp, 6 predicted proteins | sample Lox_Sample_24_FD_206723 | JGI IMG/M metagenome (GOLD analysis project Ga0335075, IMG submission 206723) | Soil microbial communities from Loxahatchee National Wildlife Refuge, Florida, United States - Lox_Sample_2.4 | ecosystem: Environmental > Terrestrial > Soil > Wetlands | place: USA: Florida... | reverse complement strand
GTGCTCGCGCCGAGTTGCTCGATCACCATCACTTCACCGGGTTGCGCTTCCGCGGCGGCGGCACGGATCTGATGGTCGGCCTCCTATCCGGCGCCCGATGGGTGACCAGCGCCGCCGAGACGCGGTGGGGCCAGCCCTACGTCGGCAATCTCCCGACCGAGGAGGTCTTCTCCACGCCTGACTACCGGCGCACCGAGGGCGTGGTGTGCGCTACCCGGCCGCTCGGACTCGGGCGCTCGGGCCGCGTCGAGGGCCTACGTCTGCGCTTCGAGCAGGGCCGCGTGGTCGACGTCGAGGCCGAGCAGGGGGCCGATCGCCTCCGGGCGGAGGTGGCGGTCGACGCCGGGGCGGCGCGTCTGGGCGAGGTTGCCCTGGTCGACGGCTCCTCCGTGGTGGGTAGGAGCGGCAGGGTGTTCGGCTACGGCCTCATCGACGAGAACGCCACCAGCCACATCGCGCTGGGAACTGCCTACACGCACACGATGCCTGACCTGCCCGACGACCCCGAGGCGCAGCTCGCGCTTGGCTTCAACCGCTCGGAGTGTCACGACGACATCATGATCGGCGGTCCTGAGGTTGACGTCTTCGGGGTCGATTCGGGCGGCCACGAGACTCCGGTCATCGTCGCGGATCAGTGGGTTCTAGGCTGAACGAGAACCCTTCTGAAACAGACGAGCTAGGAGACAGGAACCAATGGACTATCGACAGCTGGGTCGCTCAGGCCTGCGCGTGTCCTGCCTGACGCTGGGCACGATGACGTTCGGCGGCCGTGGCCAGTTCAGCGCGGTGGGGGAGACCGACGTGGAGGGCGCGCGGCGGCAGATCGACATGGTGCTCGACGCGGGCGTGAACCTGATCGACACCGCCGACGTCTACTCCGACGGCACGGCGGAGGAGATCCTCGGGCAGGCGCTCGAAGGTCGCCGCGACCAGGTGCTGCTCGCCACCAAGGCGCGGTTCCCGATGGGAAGCGGCCCGAACGACGCCGGGCTTTCGCGCCAGCACCTGATCAAGGCCTGCGAGGCGAGCCTGCGCCGGCTGAGGACCGATCACGTCGACCTCTACCAGGTGCACGAGTGGGATGGGCAGACGCCGCTCGAGGAGACGCTGGCCGCGCTCGATCACCTCGTGCAGAGCGGCAAGGTCCGCTACGTGGGCTGCTCGAACTTCGCCGGCTGGCAGGTGATGAAGGCACTCGGGATCGCCGATCGCACCCGCCTCCCGCGCTTCGTCAGCCAGCAGGTCTACCTGTCGCTCCAGGAGCGATCGGCCGAGTACGAGATCGTCCCCTCCGCGATCGACCAGGGGCTCGGGCTGCTGATCTGGAGCCCGCTCGCGGGCGGGCTGCTGTCCGGCAAGTACCGGCGCGGCGAGGACCCGCCGTCCGGCTCGCGCCACGCAAGCGAATGGGACGAGCCGCCCGTGTATGACGAGGACAAGCTCTACGACACGGTCGACGTCCTCGTCGAGATCGCCGAGGCCCACGACGTCTCGCCGGCGCGGGCGGCGCTCGCCTGGCTGCTCGGCCGTCCCGGGGTCACCACCGTCATCGTCGGCGCGCGAACCGAGGAGCAGCTGGCGGACAACCTCGCCGCCGCGGACCTTAAGCTCTCAGCCGATGAGGTCGCGCGCCTGGAGGAGGTCAGCCGGCCGCCGCTCATCTATCCGTACTGGCATCAGCGCAAGACGGCGTCCGATCGGCTGTCCCCGGCCGATGAGTCGCTGATCGGTCCGTACCTGGCGTAGGCAGACGCGCTCGCTTGACCCACGCCCGCGACCCGCCGGTCGGCGAGGTCGCGGGTTTAGTGGCCGTCCCCGCAAATACGCTCGCATTCGAGGCGCCCCTGGCGGCGCTGCGCTGTGTCCTCGGATCCTCACGTAGCGCTGCTACGCGTCGGATCCTGCGTCCTCGCGCAGCATCCACCAGTGACACCTCTCGGTGCGACCGTAATTACGGGGACGACCACTCGTGGTCGTGGAGGCCGGCCTCAGGCGAGAGCCGCCGTCGGTGCCGAAACCTCGGCCGTCAGCGCCTCACGCAGGCGAGCCTCGGACTCATCGTCGAGCGAGGTCTGGATCACCTCGCCGCCGTAGCGCTGCACGTGCGGTAGCACCTTGTCCGGCGTGACCTTGCGAACGAGCACGATCAGCGCCGCTCCGCCGGGAGCGAGGCTCTCGCCCAGCCCCTTCATGAACCGGTCGTCGATGCCGACGTCGGTGAGCGCGCCGGCAGCACCGCCGGCCGCGGCGCCGATCGCCATCCCGAGCAGTGGAGCCAGGAACAGGAGACCGATCAACCCGCCCCAGAACGCGCCGCCGGTGGCGCCCGTCGCGGCGGGTCGAAGCGACTGATGCAGCTTCACCTTGCCGTCCTCGTCACGTGTGACTACGACAGCGTCCTCCAGGTCGATGGTGCGCTGCGCCGTCAGATCGGCGAGCGCGTCTCGCACCGCCCCCGCGGTGTCACGGTCCGGGTAGGCGACGGCAATGAGTTCACTCATGGCACTCCTTTCGTGGTGGTTGTCGAGTCAAACCATCTCGTCACCACGCGGTCGTGTCATCAGTAGCCGCCTACTGAACCCGGCAAGCCTCGGCATCCAGTAGTCAGGGCCTTCTACTCAGCGCACGCCAACTCGGAGGTCGCGGCGGTCCTTTACCCCTAGCTTCTGCATTGCGCGATACAGGTGTGACTCGACGGTGCGCACCGATAGCACGAACCGGTCGGCGATCTCCGCGTTGGACAGTCCCTGCGCCGCCAGTTCCACCAGTTGCCGTTCCCGCTCGGTGAGGCTCAAGCCATCGGGAGCGAGTCCGCGTACCTCGGGCGCGACCCCGCCTTGACACCGCGCGCCCAGTTCCCTGGACCGAGCCGCCGCCCGGCGCGCCGAGTCCTGGCGTCCGGCCTCGACGAAGATCTCGGCCGCGGCCGCGGCGCATTCCGACGCATGCCGGAGCGCACCGATGGTTTCGAACTGATCCGCGCAGGTCAGGACGGCACCGGCATCTCCGGCCGCCCGCGCGGCCACGTCGTCCATGTAGGCCACGGACAGACGGCCGTCGCACTCGTCGCGCAGCGCGGCGAGCGGGGGGTGAACCCGGCGCGGCAGCGCGCCCGCGCGCATCGCCTCGTGGTAGAGCATCACCGCGAACAAGGGAGCACCGGTGTAACTCTCGGCGCACTCCAAGAGCAGCCGCTGCGCCCGGGGCGGATCGCCCTGCGCCAGGGCGAGCCACGCCTCGCCGCGAACGACGTACGCTCGTTCCGAAGCGACCAGCTCGCCGGTGATGGTTGCCCGGCAGCGCTCCATCGCCGCCGCCACGGCCTCGCGTTCCCCGCGGTAGTAGGCGGCGCCGGCCAGCAGTGCGTGATCGCACTTCCGCGTCCAGAACGGATCGTGGTACTCCTTGTGCAGGATCGCTTCTCTCAGCCACCGGGCTGCGTCCACGTACCGGCCACGCAGGAGGCTAACGGCGCCCAGCGTGCTCGCGGTAATGCCGGCGGCCGCTTCGTCGTAGGTCCGGATAGCCTCCCTGAAGGCTCGGCCCATCCAGCGCTCGACGTCGTCGATCGCCCAACCGGACTCGATACCGGCTAGACAGCACCCGATCATCGCCAGCTCGTCGACCTCGTCGCGCAGGGGTATCGAAGGCCGCAGGCGGGCGAGCAGCTCGCCGGCGCGGCGAGCCCGGCCAGCGCCGAAGAGGTGGACGGCATGGACGACTTCAACCTGACGTCGCACCTCCGGCTCGAGCGCCTCGTCGGCGAGCGCCTCCCCGGACGCCTCGGCGGCAGTACGCGAGTCGATGGTCGTCGCCAGCCCTCGCACGCGCAGCGGCGTGAGCCGGCGCCGCCACCTGGGCTCGTCCCACCACTCCAGAGCCCGCGTGGCCAGGGCCATGCCATCCTCGGGCCGGCGCAACCCCCAGATCAGGCCGACGACCCGCTGCTGGAGGTAGGCGATGGCGTTGTCCTGCGAGTCGAGAGTTCCTTCCAGGGGGGCCAGGACCTCCTCGGCCTCTCGGTAGCGCTGGCGCACGGCGCACGCGCGAGCCACCAACAGCGCCGCCGGGACGCCGGCCCCGTCCTCGAGCGCCAATCGGCCCAGCCGTTCGCCCAGTTCCGGGTCTCCGGCCGCCACGGCTGCCGCGGCCGCCTCCATCGTCAATTCCGTCGGAACCGGGTCGCCGGCATCGAGCAGCCACCGCGCGATCAGCAGTGCGTCCTCGCGTGAGCGCTCGGCTCGCTCGCGCACGGTGCGGGCCAGGTCGCGACGGGTCTGAGCAGCCCTGATCACCGGCATCGAGGATCGGACGACGTCCCCGTAGAGCGGATGCGCGAGCCGGATTGTGCTGGCCAGGCCCGCCCCCTCCACAGACACCATTCCCCGCGCCTCGACCGATGTGATTGCCTCCGCGCCGGCCAACGCGACGAGCTCCGGCAGGCGCAGCGGCTCGCCCAGGGCCAGCAACTCGATCGCGTGCCGCTCGTCACCGTCGAGCTCCGACAGACGGTCGCCGATGAGCTCGGTCAGCGACGCGCTGGGGGCGGGGCGTCTGGTCAGACGCCAGTATCCGTCGACGCTGACGAACGCGCCCGTGGTGAGCGCTGCCCGCACGAGCTCGTGCATGTAGAGCACGTTGCCCTGTGAGCTGTCGTAGATCCATTGGCGGGCGCGTTGCTCAACCGGTCCGCCGAGAACGGCCTCGAGCAGTTCCGCCGTCCGTCCCTCGGACAGCGCACCCAGCTCCATGCGTTCCGCGCCCGCATCCTTCCACAGCGACTGCACCGCGTCGGGACAGGGTTCCGAGGAGCGAACCGTGGCCAGCACGAAGGCGGTACCGCTCATCGTGAGCTGAAGGACCAGAGCCGCGGAGGCGGGATCGAGCCGCTGGGCGTCGTCGACTCCGATCACGATGGGCCGGCCTTCGGCCTGCTCGCGCAGCGTCCTGGCTGTCCGCTGCAGCTGCGACAGGGGATCATCCGCGCGCGCGTCAGGGGGGAGGAGCTCGGCGCAGGCGGCGAGCGGGACGGCGCCGGCGCTGCGGGTGCCCTGCACCCAGCGGACCATCGCACCCGTACGGTCGGCTGCCGCCACCGCTTCTCGCGCCAACCGTGACTTCCCCACGCCGGCGGGGGCGATCACCGCGACAGCGAGGGACGTGCCGTTCGACCAGAGATCGGCAATCCGCTCGAGCTCCTCGTCACGGCCCATGAACGGCCAGACCTGCGCCGCACCCGAACCGGCCCGCGCCCCGGTGACGGTCATAGGACCAGGGTACCGACCGCCCACTTGATCCGAAAGAGGGCGGGTCGCCTGCCCGATGACCGCGAGCGTCACCCGACTGGATTGCCGTGCCGGGCGGTGCTCGAGGCGCGCGCCGCGGGCTCGAGGGCATCCTGACTGGAGCCGCTCTGTTCACGGCCGAGCACGCCGTCCTTGAACTCGCGCATGCCGCTTCCGAGCGCCCGGCCCATCTCGGGCAGGCGCTTGGCGCCGAACAGCATGAGGATCACCACGGCGATGATCAGAAGGTGGAATGGATTTTCGAAACCGGACAGCATGGTGCTCTCCCTTCGTCGATTGGTTGGTGGGACGTGCTGGGTGGTTTGCCACTAAGTCACGCGACTCCGAAGCTGTCCATTGCCGCGGCGACGAAGGTGCAGGCGCCGCCGATCACCCCGGCCAGGACGGCCGAGACGCCGTCGCTGCCCGCCACCACACTCGTCTCCAGGCCGTAGGCGAGTGCGGCCGCGGTGTTTCCGAGCACGGCCAGGACCGCAGGCTCAGCGGCGTCCTCCACGGTGGAGTTGGTGTCGACGGCGGCGATGACGCCGAACACGGCGCCGATGAACCCGCTCAGCGAGGTCAGGAATAAGCAGCTCTCGGCCGCTGCCTCGCCACTCGCCCCGCCATATTTGACGCCGATGAAGTACGCGATCCCCGCGAACACGCCGGGGAGCGCACCGACCCCCCAAGACACCGCGGTATACACGTCGCCGTTGTCGTCGAGCTTGATCGTCGAGGAGAACGGAAGTCCGTCGTCGTGGGCGGGAACGGTCAGTGCGCTGATCACGGCGGGCGCGACGATGTCGATCCAGGTGAACAACGCCGGTGGCTCATCCCCACCCGCGATGATGCTCGCCGCGATCGTGTCCATCAGGGCCCAGAACGACGTCGCTCCGAAGGTGGCGTAGCTGAGATCGTCACCCGTGTCCGCGACTCGCAGGACCGAGGTCGTCTTGACGTTCTTGAACGGCAGCGCGTCGGAATCGAAATGCGCCAGCTTGTAGCCGAGCGCGGTGGGGAACGCCACGAGCAGCGTGACCAGTCCGCCGATCGTCAGCCCCTTGCTCATGCCCGCCGCCCGCAGCAACGGGCCGATCACCGGCAGTTCGCCCAGCGGAGTATTGAGAATTGCTTGGAAGGCCGAGATCGCGGCCGCGACCAGGTCCAGGACAAAGTCGAACATTCCCTGCGCGGCGTCCAGGGCCGCCTTGATCACGTCGCCCAGCGCGTCGATCAGCTTGTCGATCCCCACCGTGCCGAAATTCTTGGGGTTCGATACCAGGCTGGCCAGCGTGTCGCGGAAGTCGTTGGTGGCTTTGATGAAGTCCTGGCCGACCGCGTTGATGTTGCTCTTGGCGTCCTGGACCAGCTTGTTGAGCGCGTCGTCCGGCGCCGGCGTCTTGGTGGGGGTGAGGCTGGACTCGTTCACCTTCTGGAGCAGCCAGCTCGCGTTGGCGCTGGTCGGCTCCTGCGGCGTCGGCGGCGGGGCGGCGTTCAGCTTCGTGCTGAACTTCGGCGGCTCGGTGAAGGACGAGATCGACCGCGTGCCGAGCGACGCCTTGAGCTGGTCGAGCGCCTTGCGGATCTCCGCCTCCTTACCCTTGATGAAGCTTTCACCCCCGCCCTTCGCCTTTGTGGTCAACAGGGAGAGCTCGTTGCTCAGCTGCAGCATCCACCCGTCGTAGCGGCCGGCCAGAACCACCGTATCGGCCAGCAGCTTGAGCACGTGTGCCTTCAGCCAATCGATCACATCGGTAAGCACAGCGCCCAGCTTGTTGACGACGCCGTGCATGATGTGGGCCGCCTCGTCGAGGCCCTGAATCGTCACGCTCAGCACCTGATGGGCCCAAGCGTCGAAGTCGGCGGTGATCGTGCTCACCCAACGACCCAGGGTCGTGTCCCAGCTGACCACGACCTCGCTGACCTTCGCCGCGCCCTTCTTGATCGCGTACAGCGCGTCGTGCGTCAGGTCACTGAACGACAGCTCAATGCCGTCGACCTTGAAGGTGGCGATCCCGAACGCTTCGCGCGCGCCGAGCGTGACGGGGCCGCGAGGCATCTGCCCCGCGTGCCCGTGCGCCCCGACTCCGTCGAGGCCCTCGGCGCGGGCCTCGGGGGCCACCTCGCCGCTGACCGTCGGGTTTGCCCCGGCCGCGGCCGCGGCGGCGAGCACAGTGGCCGCCTGCGACGCGAGGCCTTTGTCCTGCTTGGCCAGCGGGAACACGGTCGCGCCGCTGGGCGTGGACGCGCCCGCGAGCGCTCCCCCGTCGAGTAACGGGAGGTAGTTGAGCGTGACCGTACCCGTCATGTAATCGTTGACCGGACCGCTCGGAGACACCGTCGTCGCCGCGCTCAGGCCGCCACCGCTGACCGTCAGCGTGGGCGCCGAGAGCCCATCGGCCACGATCGGAATCGTCACCTGCCCCGATCGATCGGTCGTGAACGTCACCGGCGTGCTCGACAACGTGACGCCTTGACCGCTCAGTAGCGCGATAGCGGGCGCCGACGAGGTGATCTGGAGTTGCTTGCCGGCTACTCGTGCCCCCCAACTGTCCGACAGTGTGAGCTGGACGCGGTAGGTGCTCACCTCGCCGGGCTCCGTCGCCGGGAGGTGGATCTGGTTCGCGTTCCAGCCGCCGTCGGCTCGTTTGCTCAGGACTTCCAGGTTGCCGCCGGCGTCAACGACGATCAGCTCGTCGCCGGCCGATGCCCTTGTCTGGCTGCTGACCTCGGCCACGCCGACCTGCAGCGGCACCGCTGGGTTGTACACCGGGGTGATCGAGTTCTTGTTGGCATTGTTCAGATCTACCTGACGCACGACGCTGAGTGTCCCTCCGCTCACCAGGAACAGGTTGAGCAGGGTGTTGGTCTTCAGATAGTTGTTCTCGCCCAGGTTGAGGTTGCTCGGCTCCCAATCCCACTTCCCCGCTTCGCGCTTGACGTCCTTGGGTAGCTGAAGCTGCTGGAGGTGGGGCGTCTGACCGAGGAAATCAATGGTGAGCGCGTAGAGCTCCTGGTTGACCCCTCTGACGATCGCCGTGGGGAGGAAATTCACGTTGGGGCTGAACAGGTAGTCGACCGACTCCACGGCCACATGGTCAGGAGCAAACGGGGGGTCGAAGCTCTTCGGCTGCACGGCGAAGTCGTCGACCTTCGCGTTGATCGTCAGATGCTCGGTCTTGTAGTCCGGCGAGTACTTGTAGACCCGGACCCCGCTTGTCGTCGGCACGTACAGCAGCAGACCTGGGCTGTTGAAAAACGCCGCGGCCGAATAGCTGACCGCAGCCGAGCCGGTGGTCAGAGGTCCCTGAGATTGGTGCAGCCCGAACCCGGTCAGGATGCCGGCTTGCGTCTGTCCGCCGGGCGTGCCCCAGCCCGTCCAGGTGAACCCGAGCTTGGAGTCGGTGGCGTTCGTGGACGATGCCGGCGTGATCGAGAAAACGAGCAGGTTCCGGTACAGGTCGTTCGTGATCTGGAGCGGCGCGTGAACCTGCGTACCCCATGACACGTCGTCCACCGGCGTGAACGTGGCGCTTGAGGTCCCATCGCTCCACGGCAAGTCTTCGACCAGATGCTTCACCTCCCAGGACGACGTGCGGTAGAAGACGTGCAGAGTCGGATACCCCTGCTTGTTGTCGGCGACGCCCGCGACCATGTCGGTCGCGCCGTAGGCGATCGGGCGGGTGCTCCAGCCACCCGGGGCGCTGCGGTCGCGAAACACCTGCGTGATCGTCCCGGCCTGAAGGAGTACCGCTTCCACCTGGCCGTCGGCGCGGGCGTACGCCACCACCCTGTCCTTGGTCGGATCGATCTTCTTCACTTCGATCAGGAAGTGGTCCTCGCTCAGCGCGCAACTTGAGTCCACTCCGAAGGGCGCGTGATAGGGCCCGTCCGCGCCCGTCGCCTTCACGCCGGCGGGCGTTTGGCGCGCCCTGTGCGGGCTGGCGCTCGCGGACTCGAGCGAGATGCCGAGCGCCGCGGCGGCCCCGAGACCGGAGAGCCCGAGGAAGCCGCGACGGCTCAGTAGCTTCTGGAGCTGGTGCGGGTCGCGGGTTGAGGTGGTCATCTGTTCTCCTGGTCGCTTGCGGGTCGCGCTCATTGCTCGCGATGAGCCTCTCGCACGCGGTCGCCGGCGTCGTCAGTGCCCCACTACTGAACTGCGCGTCGGAGGCGCTTAAGTAATCCCTAGGCGATTTGCCCGTACGCGCGCGGGAGCGGTCGCATCTCGTCGAATTGCGCGAGCCAGCTCGCGATCGTCCCCGGCTGTCCACCGATAAGGAACCTCACCGGCCCCGCTCCGGCGTTGTGGGCGGCGTGCGCGACGCCGGCGGGAACCGCATGGGTCTCGCCGGGCGAGAGCCGGATCGAGGGGCGCAGCCGGTCGGCCCTTGCCTCGAAGATCTGCAGGTGGCCTTCGAGCACGTGGAACCAGGCCGTGCCGGGATGCCGCTGTGCCGGCGGTCCTTCCCGACGCGTCGCGACTACCTCGATCAGATCGAACGGCGTCGGCGAATCCTGGGCGCCGGCGAGGAACGACACGTGGTACCCGGCCGCCACCGTGTACACATCGGCGGCGCGCGCATCGCGCGTGGCGGGGGTGATGGTCGATGAGTTCATCTGCCTCTCTCTTTCCGGTTGCTAAGTGAGCGGTCAGTGTCCCGCGAGCACATCGCACAATCCTCAGTGGTCCGCTACTGCACTTAGGACCTGGGCGGCCTCAGTAATCGCCGCCGGCTGTGTGCAGTAGCCAGTTACTGACGACACGGGATCGATCGCTCCATACGGTGGCGCGCGCAACCTCGACCGAAGAGAGAGACGATGACCATCGCGGAGAGAGAAGTTCACCGACCCGTTACACGAATCCCTTTGATCCTGGCAGTCCTCGCAGCCGTTGGCGTGGCGACCATCGGATCGCTGCTGTCCCTCGCGCGCAGCGCGCGCGCAGCCATCGCCGCACCCCAGCCCTTCGCTGTGCAAACCGCGTCGCTAAGCCAGAGCGGTCGGCAGCTCGTGTGGCAGTTGAAGATGGACCGGCCGTTCTCTCCCGGAGTTCTCGCACGCGACGGGCGCTCGCTGTGCCTGCTGATCCTGCGCGCCGACAGGGACGCGGTCACCGGGCAGCTGTGCCTGGCCGGCCCGCGCGCGGGACAGCACGCACCACAGGTCATGTATGCCCCCGTGACCAGCGGGGTGAGCGGTCCGGCCCGGGCGATCGGCGCGACCGTGACCCGTGCCAGCAACCGGGATGTGACCGCGAGCTTCCTACCGTCCGCCATCGCAGCCCCGTACCAGCCGCTGCGGTGGCAGGTGACGAGCCCCCTTGCCCCACCGTTCCCGGCTCGCCCAGCGTTGTTGAACGTCCGTACGCCGCGGTTGGTCGGCTGCGTCGCGACCGGGAGTAGGTTCGTGTCCCGCGGCGCAAACAACGTCCGGGAAGTCGCGCTGACCTTCGACGACGGCCCGGGCGGCTCGCCGCCGACGATCGATTTTGTCAACCTGCTCGCCCGCTACCACGTGCCAGCCACGTTCTTCGAGGTCGGCAATCAGATCAGTCGGTTCGATCC
>Ga0335075_10016953_pt1 | contig 10852 bp, 7 predicted proteins | sample Lox_Sample_24_FD_206723 | JGI IMG/M metagenome (GOLD analysis project Ga0335075, IMG submission 206723) | Soil microbial communities from Loxahatchee National Wildlife Refuge, Florida, United States - Lox_Sample_2.4 | ecosystem: Environmental > Terrestrial > Soil > Wetlands | place: USA: Florida... | reverse complement strand
GCTGGAAACGGTGCTGCCACCGGGCGCGGACAGCTACCCGGCGCTCACTCCCGTGATCGACGCCGCGTTCTGGTACGAACGGGTGATCCACGACGAGACGGGCCTGGTTCCCCAGGGGCACCCGCGGATCGCGCCCCTGATAGCACCGGGCAGCCCGGAGGAGCACGCCCTGCACCGGCACGTCGCCGGGTACGGCATGTTCACGATCCCGCACGGCCCGGTGCGGTCCGGGGTGTTCGAGTCGATGGAGTACCTGGTCGAGACCCCGGGCGAGGCGATACCGCACCTGAACATGCGGATCTTCTACAAGCACCGGGGCATCGCCGCGCGGTTCGCCGGCGCGTCCGTCGGCGACGGCGTGCTGCTTGCCGAACGGACGGAAGGCGTCGCCTCCGTCGCGCACGCCCTCGCCTACTGCCACGCGGTCGAGACCATCGTCGGCTGCGCGGTCCCGCGCGACGCCGCCCTGGCCCGCGTCGTGCACGCCGAACTCGAGCGGATCGCCAACCACCTCGACGTCGCGCTGCGGCTGGCTGACGCGGCCGGCCTGGCGGTCGCTGCCGCCCGCTTCTCGCTCCATAAGGAGCGGGTGATGCGCCTGGTCAGCGCGCTGTGCGGGAACCGTTTCGGCCGCGGGGTGGTGGTACCGGGCGGCATCGCGGGCTGGTGGGGGGCCGGGGCGATGACCGCGCGGCAGGTCCTCGCCGAACTCGGCCAGATTGAGAAGCGGATCACCGCGGACGCGGAGGCGCTGATGGGGACCTCCTCGTTCCTCGACCGGCTGCGCGGCACCGGCCCCCTCACCACGGCCCGCGCCCGCGAGCACGGTGCCCTCGGGCCCATCGGCAAGGCGTCCGGGTACGCCGACGACGCCCGGCTCACCCGGCCCTACGACGCGTACCGCTGGCTTGGCGCCGAGCCGGCCGGCCCGCATTCCGGCGGCGATGCCATGACCCGGCTCCGCGTCCGCTTCGAGGAGGCGGCGCGCGCTTTCCGTCTCGTCCGGCTGGCCTTGTCCGATCTCACGGAACGAGTGCGGCTGACCCGCCAGGCGCCCTGTGACCCGTTCAGCGGGCGGGCGACCGGCTGGGCCGAGGCGCCGCAGGGCGAGGTCCTGTACGACCTGACCATCGAGCGCGGCCAGATCGCCTGCTGCCGGCCCCGGTCGGCCTCGTTCCACAACCTCGTGCTGATGCACGAGGTATTCGCCGGTGACATCCTCACCGACTTCCCGTTCATCGAGGCCAGCTTCGGCCTGTCGGTGGCGGGAGCGGCCCTGTGACCGCCGGTCCGGTCAGCGGTGCGCCCCTGAGCCCGTTGACGGGAAGGCCCGTGGCTGGAAAGCAGGCGGAACGGTGAGCATCTGGGCACTGCGCGGGCTGCGCGACGGGATCGTGACGACCCGCTGGCCGCGACGCCCCGATCCGTACGCGGACTCCTGGCGCGGCCCGGTCATTGTCACCCCGCACGGCCCGGTCCCCGTGCATCCAGGTTTGCCGGCGCATCCGGAGATGTCGGGCGCCGGAGGCGCCACGACATCTCCAGATATTTCAGGAAACGGGCGTGCGGTAGCCGCGTCCGGGCCGGCCAGCATTGAGGCGCTCTGCCCGACCGGGGCGATCGAGGTCAACGACTGGCCCCGGGCCGGGGAAGTCACCGTCGACCAGGGGCGCTGCGTGCTGTGCGGGCGCTGCGTCGCGGCGCGGCCGGACCTTTTCTCCTGGTCGGCGGGCGCGACCGGGGCGGCCGCGGCGGCACTCGCCCGGCAGGCCCTCGTCGTGCCGTCGCCGCCGGAGACCGATGAGGAGGTCGCGGCCGCGCGGGCCGCGCTGGCCGCGCGGACCGCCGCCCTGCGCCGCAGCGTGCACGTCCGGCACGTGGACGCGGGATCGGACGGCAGCGAGGAGTGGGAGATCCAGGCGCTGCTTGGCCCGGTCTACGACGTCCACCGGCTCGGGGTGTTCTTCACCGCGAGCCCGCGGCACGCCGACGTGCTGCTGGTGACCGGCGCGGGAACGGTTGGCATGACCGGGCCCCTGCGCGCCACGTACGACGGCATGCCAGACCCGAAGGTGGTGATTGCCGTGGGCACGGACGCCATCAGCGGCGGGCTGCTGAGCGACCGCCTCACCGGGGCGGCGAGCGTCATCCCGGTCGACGTCTGGGTGCCGGGGAACCCGCCGAGCCCGTTCGCCATACTGAACGCCCTGCTGGTCGCGACCGGCAAGCTCGGGCCGGGAGCGGCGCGATGAGCGCGGTGTTCGCGGCGGGGCTGATCCTGCTGACGGCGGCCGCGGCGGCCGGCCTGATCGCCTGGCGGCCTGGTCGGCTTCGCGCCGCGCCCTACGCCCTGGGCACGGCCGGGGCGGCGTTCCTGGCGACGGCCGGCGGGGCCGCGCTGGCCGGGCAGACGGTCCGGCTGAACGTGGACGGGTGGCTCGCCGCGCCCTTCGGGGACGGCCGGGGCAGCGGCCTGGCCGTGGACCGGTTGTCTGGCCTGTTCCTGACGATGGCGCTCGGCGCCGCGGTGCCGGTATCGGCCGCGTTCGCCAGCTGGGCGGCGGGGCCCGGGTCAGCGGGGCCCCGGGTGGCGGCCACGAGGATGCTGGCGCAGGGGTACGCGCTCGCGCTTGGCGCCACCGCCGTGATCATGACCGCGCAGGACGCGTTCACCGCGCTGTTCGGCTGGGAGGCGCTGACCGCCGCGTTCTACCTGCTCGCGGGGGCCAGGTCCGGCGAGCAGGACAGGGGCGGGGCCGCGCGCATCACGGTGGCGTTCGGCAAGGTGAGCGGGGCGGCCCTGCTCATCGGGCTGCTACTGCTCGCCGGGCGGTCGCACTCGATCGTCCTCGCGTCGTTCACCCACGTGCCAGGCGGCGCGGCCAGGACCGCCGCGCTCGTGCTGCTGCTCGCCGGGTTCGCGGTCAAGGCGGGCCTGGTGCCGTTCCAGGTCTGGCTGCCACGCGGGTACGCGGCCGCGCCGGCCCCGGCCCGGGCCGTCATGGCGGGCGTCTGCGTCAACGTCGGGTTCTACGGCATGTGGCGCACGCTCGCGCTGCTTGGTCACCCGCCCGGCTGGCTCGCCGGGCTCCTGCTGCTACTCGGCGGGTTCTCCGCCCTGCTCGGCATCGCGCACGCGGCGGTACAGAACCGGCTGTCGCGGGTGATCGCCTACTCGAGCGTGGAGAACAGCGGGCTCATCATCACCGGGTTCGGCGTCGCGCTGACCGGCGCGGCGGTCGGCAACCAGCGGCTGATCGCGGTCGGCCTGCTGGCGGCGACGCTGCAGATGATCACGCACACCGCGGCGAAGTCGCTGCTGTTCAGCTCGGCCGCCGGCCTTGAGGCGGTTGCCGCCGAGGCCGGGGCGGACAGCGACGACCTCGAATTGCTGCGCGGCATGGGGCGACGGGCGCCGTGGAGCGGCACCGGCCTCGCGATAGGCTCGCTCACCCTGGCCGGGCTGCCGCCCACGGCGGGGTTCGTGTCGGAGTGGTTCCTGCTTGAGTCGCTCATGCAGCAATTCCGGGTGACGTCTCTCGGCGGGCGGCTGACGCTCGCCCTCGCGGGCGCGGCGGTCGCGCTGACCGCCGGGTTCGCCGGCGTCACCTTCGTCCGGCTCGTCGGCATGATCGTGCTCGGCCCCGGCGGCGGCACCGGGACGCGACGCGGCGAATACGGCTGGACCGGGCGGGCGGCGATCGCGGCGCTGGCCGCGTGCCCGCTGGCCCTCGCCGCGCTCACCCCGCTGGAGATCCGGGTGATCGCCGCGGGCCTGTCGCCCGTCGTCCCTGGCGGGCTCACCATGGGGGCGCTGCACTCCCCGTGGGTACTGCAACCGGTCTTCTCCGGGTTCTCCATCCTGTCTCCTTCCTGGCTGTGGATCGAGATCCCGGCGATGCTGGCGCTGGTCATCGCGCTCACGTTCGTCCTGTCGGGGTGGCGCCCGCTGCGGGTGCGCCGGGTCCCCGCCTGGCGCTCGGCGACGATCGGGGTCGACGGTGCGGACTCGTACACGCCGTTCGGCTACGCGAACCCGACGCGCCGAGTACTCGCCAGCGTGCTGCATACCCGGGCCGGGGTGGAGGAGCTGGCGCCCAGGCGGGCCGGCGCCGCCGAGGGATACGACGACGAGCGCGTGCCGCACCTGCGTTACGACTCCGACGTGGTCGAGGTCGTGGAGGCCTGGCTCTACCGCCCCGTCGCCCGGATGTTCGGCGCGGTGGTGAAGCTGGCACAGCGGCTGCAGTCCGGCCGGCTTGACGCCTACCTGTTGTACATGCTGATCGCCCTCGTCGCGGTGATCGCGGTGGTCACTGCCATGACCTGAGGCCGGCAGGTATTCTGAAAGCAGCGCGGCGGAGGGGCTCGCCGCGCCGCCCCGCGCATGCACGCGGGCGCGGTGAACGCGGCGGCGGCCGCCAACGGTCCCTACCAAGCGAGACACGCGAGGTAGGAGGATCGGTCACGATGACGGACGCGGCCCGTGTCAGGAAAACCAGAGCCGTGGATGCCCGTGCTTCCGAAGGCCGTGCTTCGCAAGCCGGTGCTTCGCAAGCCGGCGCGTCCGAAGTCGGCGCTTCGCAAGCCGGTGCTTCGCAAGCCCGTGCCCTGGAGCGGGCACTGAGCGAGCTGGCGGCACTGGGCACCGACCAGGACCGGGAGCAGATCGCGGCGCTGCGGGACCGGCTGGACGCGGCGCGGCTGCGGGTCCTGGTGGCGGGCGAGGCCAAGCGGGGCAAGAGCACGCTGGTCAACGCCCTGCTCGGCCGGGCCGTGCTGCCCGCCGGGGTGACTCCGCTGACGGCGGTCGCGACCACCGTGCGGTACGGCGACGACCCGCACGCGCAGGTCAGGTTCGCCGACGGCCACGAGGAGAAGCAGCCCCTGTCGGCGCTCCCTGACCTGGTGACCGAGCGGGGCAACCCCGGCAACCGGCGGCGCATCGCGGCGGTCACCGTGCACCTGGACGCGCCGCTGCTCGCGGGCGGCGTGGAGCTGGTGGACACGCCAGGCACGGGGTCGGTGTTCGCCTGGGACACCGCGGCCGCGCATGAGGCCATGGAGACCATGGACGCCGCCGTGTTCGTGCTGACCGCCGACCCGCCGGTGTCGGCGGCCGAGCGGGACCTGTACGCCAAGGTCGCCGGCCTGTCCGTGGCCACGTTCACGGTGCTCAACAAGGCCGACCACCTGGACGCGGCCGGCCTGGCCGAGGCGGCGGACTTCACCGGCCGGGTGCTGGCCGAGGCCTCGGCGGGCCGGGGACAGCCGGCCGGGCAGATCGCGCCGCGCAGGGTCTACCCCTTGTCGGCGCGGGCCGCGCTTGACGGCGGTGATCCCGGGTTCGACGCGTTCGCCGCCGACTTCCAGGCGTACCTGGCCGACCGGCGGGTGCTTGACCTGCGCTCATCGGCGGCCGCCCGGGCCCGGCGCATCGCGGCTTCGCTGCTCGACGAGGTGACGCTGACCCGGCGGGCGGCTCGGCTTGCCGCCGGGGACGCGGCGGACCGGGTGGAACGGTTCGGTGAACGGCTCGCCGAGGTGACGGTCCGCGGGCGGGACGCGGTCGCCGTGGTGAACGCGGAGTCCGCGCGGCTGCTCATGGCGCTCAACGACGCCGCGGCCGCCGACGGGCCGCGGCTTGGCCGTGAGGTCACCGGCCGGCTCGCGGACATCCTCGGTGGCGAGCTGCGCACCGCCCCGTCGGCCGTCATCGAGGACCAGGGCCGCGAGCGGCTCGTCGAGCTCACGCTGGCGGCCGCGAGCGGCTGGCGGTCCCGCTGGCAGCAGGCCTTGGAAGACGGGCTCGCCCGCACTGACGCCAGGCTGACGGCGGACCTGACGGCCGCGCTCGACGTGCTGCGCGATTCTGCGGCCGAACTGCTCGGCCTTGAGCTGGCGGTGCCGGACCCCGGCGGCCGGCTCGTCGAGGACCGCCGGTTCTTCTACACCACCGACGCGGGCGTGGGTCAGACCGAGTTGCTGGCCGGCGCGATCCGCCGCAGGCTACCCGGCGAGCTTGGCCGCCGCCAGGCCCGCGAGCACCTGCGGCGCGAGGCGCCTGGACTGGTGGAAAGCCAGGTCGGCCGGGCCAGGGGAGACCTGCAGTACCGACTGGGTGAGGCGTCCCGTGCCCTGGCGCGTTCGATGGAGCGGCGGTACGCCGATGCGACGGACCGGATGTCGGCCGCCCTGCGGGCGGCCGACAGCCTGCGCGCGGCCTCGGCCGCCGAGTCGGCCGAGGCCGGACGCGAACTGTCACGGCGGGAAGCGGCCGTCCGCCGCGCGCTTGCCGCGCTGGACGAGATGGGTACCGGGCAGCCGGCGCACCAGGCGCGATGAGGAGGATGCGATGGCATCGGGAATCAGGCGGCCGCTTGCCGCCCTCGCGGCCGGTGACGCCGTTCCTGTTCTGGCGTCGTGGGTCGATGGCGGTCCGCTCGGTGACCTGGACCGGCTTGTGTTCGCGGCGGTCCGCGCGCGGCGCGGTCCCGCCGCGGTCACGCTGGCCCGCGGCGTGAGCGCGCTGGCCGAGCCGCACGTCGCGTACCCCGTTCTCGCGCTGGCCGGCATCCCCGCCGCGCGTCGCGGTGCGTGGTGGCAGGCGGCCGCGCCGTGCCTGGTCGTGGCGAGCGGTGCGGTCGTCAGAAGGCGCCTGTCCCGGATGATCGCCCGCCAGCGGCCGCCCGAGGAGGCATGGCTAGCCGAGCCCGAAGGGTTCAGCCTGCCATCGAAGCACACGACGCTCGCGGCCCTGACCGTCGGCGCCGCCCTGCGTGGCCTGGGCTTCCGCGGTGCCCCCGTCAACGCCGCCGTGGCCCTGACCGTGGCCGGAGTGGGTTCGAGCCGGGTGTGCCTGGGCGTGCACTGGCCGGGTGACGTGGTGGCGGGCTGGCTGTTCGCCGTTGGCTGGCTGCGCCTCACCGACCCCGGGCACCAGCGATGACCCCGATCGCCGTCCGGCACGCAACCAGATGACGGTCGGCGGGAACAGCCGGCTGACCGGACCGACGAAGCAGGAGGAAACGTTCATGGAGGAACCCGCCGACATCGATGTGCGCTGCTCGGTCGCCGCGTTCAAGGCAGGGCGCGTGCTGCTCGTGCACCGCACCCGAGACGGCGCGGACGACTGGGTGCTTCCCGGCGGAACGCCACGTCCCGGGGAGAGCATGTTCTCTTGCGCCAGGCGAGAGACCATGGAAGAGACCGGCCTGCGGGTAGAACCCGGCCGGGTCGCGTTTGTACTCGAATCGTTCGGGCCGGACGACCTCAGGCGCGCGGTGGACCTGGTGTTCCTCGCGGGACTGCCGAAGCGAAGCGAGCCCGTCTGCGCCGAGGAGGGCTTCGCGCCCGAGTTCGTCGCGGTCGACGACCTGCCCAGGTTGCCGCTGCGCCCCCCGATCGCCGGGCACCTGCGCGCACTGCACGCGCGCGGGTCGACGCGCACCGCGGCCTACCTCGGGAACCTGTGGCGGCCAGACGGCGGCAACGGCACATCCCCGGTGCGGGAGCCGGCCAGGGACGGCATCGGGGAATGACGCGAAATGAGACACAAGGACCCCGCGGGCGAGTCTCCCCGGGCCCGCCCGCGGGCCGGCCAAGCGGGCTGCCGTCTCGCGGTCATCCGGCCGCGAGCCGCGGGAGCCCGCGCCGGAGGTGATCGTGGCGAGGGTCAGCGAGGATGAGGTGCTGCTGCTGTGGCGGGCGCTGATGACCTTCCGCTCCGGTCGGCGTCCCGCCTGCCAGGCCGTCGGCAAGCCACCACGCAGCCCGTGTCCCTTGCACGCCGGGTGCCCGCGCTGGGACGGTCCCGATGACTACTACGCGGTCATGGAGGAGACGCCCGAGCAGATCGAACGCCGCCGGGCCGCGTGGCCGTGCAGCAAGCTGGCGGAGCTGCTGTCACCCGAACTGCGGCACATCGGGCCCGGGTAGCGAGGCGCCGGGCTGGGTGGCGGCCGGACCGGTAAAATGGAGGAAGGCGGAGGGGCCCGCCGTCGATCGCGCCAGTGCCAACGGTCCCTGCTGATCAGGGAAGGGCATGCGCGGCATGAAGCAAGTTCTGGCGTTGAGCCGTGTCCGGAAGTCGTATGTCGGCCAGGTCGTCCTCGATGACGTGACGCTGGCCTTCCTGCCGGGTGCGAAGGTCGGCGTGGTCGGGCCGAACGGGACGGGCAAGTCGACCCTGCTCAAGATGATGGCCGGGCTTGAGCAGCCGTCCAACGGCGAGGTCTCGTTCATGCCCGGCTACACCAGGGGCATCCTGCCCCAGGAGCCCGCGCTTGACGAGCATAAGACGGTCCTTGGCAACGTCGAAGACGGCGTCGCCGCCACCAGGGCGCTGCTTGACGGCTACCACGAGGCGGCCGCCAGGCTGGCCGCCGGCTACTCCGATGAGCTGCTGAATGAGGTGGGAGCGCTGCAGGAACGGCTCGACCACGCCGGCGCGTGGGACCTGGACGCCCGGCTTGAGCAGGCGATGGACGCGCTGCGCTGTCCTGCGCCGGACGCGGACGTCACCACCCTGTCGGGCGGAGAGCGGCGCCGGGTGGCGCTGTGCCGGCTGCTGTTGTCGCAGCCGGACCTGCTGCTGCTCGACGAGCCGACCAACCACCTGGACGCCGAGAGCGTGCAGTGGCTTGAGCAGCACCTGGCCAGGTACCCGGGCACGGTCGTGGCGGTCACCCATGACCGCTACTTCCTGGACAACGCGGCGGGCTGGATCCTGGAACTTGACCGGGGCCACGCCTACCCGTACGAGGGAAACTACACGACGTACCTGGAGACCAAGGCCGCCCGGCTCCAGGTCGATGGGCGGCGGGACGTCAGGCTGCGCCGTCGGCTGGAAGCGGAGCTTGACTGGGTGCGGTCCAGCCCGCGTGCCCGGCAGGCGAAGAGCCGGGCCCGGCTGGACCGCTACGAGCAGATGGCGGCCGAGGCGGCGACGCGGACCAGGCTGGACTTCGAGGACATGCAGATCCCGCCCGGTCCCCGGCTCGGCCGCCTGGTGGTCGAGGCCGAGCACCTGGCCAAGGGGTTCGGCGGCCAGGCGCTGATCGAGGACCTCAGCTTCTCGCTGCCGCCGAACGGCATCGTGGGCGTGGTCGGACCGAACGGGGCCGGCAAGACCACCCTGCTGAAGATGATCACCGGGAAGGAACGGCCGGATGCCGGGGCCATCCGGGTGGGGGAGACGGTGCGGATCGCCTACACCGACCAGCTCAGGTCCGGCATCGACCCCGATGAGACGGTGTGGCAGGTCCTCTCGGGCGGGGAACTGTACGTCCATGCCGGGCGCACCGAGATCCCCAGCCGTGCCTACGCGGCGGCGTTCGGGTTCAAGGGGCCGAACCAGCAGAAGCCGGCCGGGCTGATGTCCGGTGGTGAGCGCGGGCGGCTGAACCTGGCGCTGACGCTCAGGCAGGGCGGCAACCTGCTGTTGCTTGACGAGCCCGCTAACGACCTGGACACGGAGACCCTGGCGGCGCTAGAGAGCGCCCTGCTCGCGTTCCCTGGCTGCGCGGTCATCACCAGCCACGACCGGTGGTTCCTTGACCGGGTCGCCACCCACATCCTGGCCTGGGAGGGCGACGCCAGCTGGTTCTGGTTCGAGGGCAACTTCGCCGCCTACCAGCAGAACAAGACCGCCCGGCTGGGTGCGGAAGCAGGCCGGCCGCACCGGGTCACCCACCGCAAGCTCGCCCGGTGAATGGGCCAGGTGAAGCGCGGCGCGGAGCATGTCGCCGAGTTCGAGGCGGCGGTCACGGTAGCTCCTCAGCCCGGGCTGCCCGCCTGGCACCATGACACCCTCCTGGCTCAACGGCCAGGGACCGTCAGCGGACCCGTCCACCGGGCCGCGATTGCGAGGGTGAGCCCCATCACCCGTTCCTCTTTCATTGTGCCAGACCGGTCTCGGAACCCTGTCCGGTCGTACAATGAGGCCACGGTGATGGAGCTCGCCGAAATTGCCCCTCGTGGCTGATGGCTCCTGTCGGATGGCCCTCACGGGCAGGACACAGGAGGTCACGCCATGGCTCTGACATACCGGGGACCGGCGCAGATGACACTAGCCCTCAGATATGCGGTACGGTCCGATGTCGGTCTCCTCCGGGAGGGGAACGAGGACTCGGCGTACGCCGGGCCGCACCTGCTCGCGGTGGCCGACGGGATGGGCGGCCACGCGGCCGGCGAGGTCGCCAGCGCGGCCACGATCACGACGATCGCGCCGCTGGACGCCGAGGACCCGGGCCCGGACCTGGTCGGGGCGCTGGCCGACGCGGTCGCGACCGCGAACCTGCGGCTGCAGGAGCTGATCATCTCCGACCCGGCGATCGAGGGCATGGGGACGACGCTGACCGCGCTGCTGTGGGCCGACGGGTACGCGGCGCTGTGCCACATCGGCGACTCCCGGGCCTACCTGCTGCGCGACGGGCAGCTCATCCAGGTCACCCACGACCACACGCTGGTGCAGTCGCTGGTCGACGAGGGCAAGATCACCGAGGACGACGTGGCCACCCACCCGCACCGCTCGCTGCTGCTGCGCGCGCTGGACGGGCGGACCGTCGCCGAGCCGGACCTGGCCCCGCTGGAGACCTACCCCGGCGACCGGTTCCTGCTGTGCTCCGACGGCCTGTCCGGGGTGGTCACCGAGCAGACGCTGCACCAGGCCCTGGCCTCGGTCCGCGACCCCGACAAGGCCGCCCTGCGGCTGGTCGAGCTCGCCATCAAGGGCGGCGGCCCCGACAACATCACCTGCATCGTCGCCGACGTCCTCGACACCCACGCCAGCCACGTCCCCCCCACCTGGCAGCCCGTCTTCGCCGGCGCCGCCGCCAACGGCGCACCCGCC
>Ga0335075_10016951_pt1 | contig 10852 bp, 10 predicted proteins | sample Lox_Sample_24_FD_206723 | JGI IMG/M metagenome (GOLD analysis project Ga0335075, IMG submission 206723) | Soil microbial communities from Loxahatchee National Wildlife Refuge, Florida, United States - Lox_Sample_2.4 | ecosystem: Environmental > Terrestrial > Soil > Wetlands | place: USA... | reverse complement strand
ACTTCAGCACCTCTTGCTGGATGCGCTGATTCGGGATGTCCCGCGCGGACCGCACCTTTGCCACAGACCCCAGAATGTTGCTGTAGAGCATCTGTCCGAGATCCCGGCGGCACGTCTCGATCTTGCCGGTGACGCTGGCGTCGAGCGGACCTTTTTGTACTGAAGCCGTCCCTTTGCCATTCTCATTCCGGGCCGGTCCGTTCTGGACAGGTGCTCGTCGCTCGCAATCAGGCAGCGCCCACGATGGCAGCGCCGGGATCTCGCGCGGGTGCTTATATTCATCGAGATCCACCCACATCTCGGTGAAGTTGTAGAAGTAGCGGCCTAGGCCAAAACAGCTACAGGCCCGCTTAAAGGCCTGCGCTTCCGCCGACGTCATCGCGTTCTCGTCGTCTGCCCACTCCTCGCCGCTCCCGCTGTGCGTTCCCACACCGGGGATCGACACGACGCAGGTCACCAGAACCTTTCCGGTCTGGATGGGCTTGTCCTTCTTCATCCGGGTGATCGGGGAGACGGTGTGAACGGAGTATTCACGCGTCCAACCGCCCGCTGTGAAGATGTGGTTCAGGCGGTCCGTGTAGGCCCGCGGATCGGCATACGGCGTCACGCGGCCCTTATGGCCGTCTCTCGAAGTGGCCGCGACCAGCCACTTCACATCTTTCGAGGGAAAGGGTTCCTCCAGACGCACGAGGGCATCCGCAGCATTCAGTGAGTTCTCCATGGCAAGACCTCTCGAAATCTCAGAATTTGTATTGGGGATGAATCAGGCAGGACCCGCAGATGCGCTCGAATCCAGCATTGGTAACCTCTTGAAGGGCTTGAGGTCAAATCACTGGAGGTTCAGCGCTCCACTCTTCGCGACAGGACGTACTGGCGAACATCGTCTTCTCCGCCCCGGGCGTTCGTGAGCGACTCGCCGATTTATCAAGGATTAAGCCGCTCACGTTCAGTAAACTCGAGGCAGAGGTCAGTAGGTGTCGTTCAAATCGCAATTCTCGGCCTCTTCAGAGAAGGCCCACAACCGGATTATCGCGACGAAGATCCACGACGAGCTGACGAAGCTGCGCGCCGGCGCGGACGCATCGCCCACGGCGTCCAAGCGGTGGGTCTGGGAGCTGATCCAGAACGCCAAGGATGTGAACGTGGACGGCAAGGTCCAGATCCGCATCAAGGCGGGCCTGGAGGACGCGGACGCGCACGTCACCTTCGAGCACAGCGGGGCCGCCTTCTCCGCCGAAAACATCCGTTTCCTGATCGAGCAGGTCTCATCGAAGGACCGGACAAATGACAGCACTGGCCGGCCGACGACGACCGGCAGGTTCGGCACGGGATTCCTCACCACGCACCTCCTGTCCGAACGGGTCATTGTCAAGGGCGTCACAGAAGGCAAGGGCTTCACGGCGCGGAAATTCACGCTATCGCTCGACCGTAGCGGCGCGGAACTGGATGACATCATAAAGGCGGTGCAGGAAGCGAAGGGTTCGCTTCAGGACCTGGACGAGCGGCCGGCTTTCAGCGGATATAAGCCGGGCACCTTCAATACGTCGTTCCGCTACCAGCTCACCGACAAGACCGGCAAGAACGTGGCGCGCGCCGGCCTGGCGGACCTCGACATCTGCCTCCCGTATACGCTCGCGTTCGTGCGCGAGCTTGAGAACGTCGAGTACCCGAACCGCGTGCTGAGCCTGGAAGAGGGCGAAGATGAGAGGGGCGACGGCGAGGTACAAATCGTCTCCGTTAAAATTGCGGACCCCATCGGGTTCGACGATGACGAGACGTCATCCATTGCGGTGCTGAGCCGCGGCCTGACCACCATCGCCGTGCCAGTGAGGCAAACCGAGGACGGCATCAAGATCCTGCCGCTGGCCACCAATGTTCCCCGACTGTTTTGTGATTTCCCGCTGCTGGGAACTGAAGCTTTCCCGTTCCCGGTGATTATCAACAACCCGACCTTCCATCCAACGGAACCGCGCGACGGCATCTTCCTCACCAAGACCGAGCGCCCGAATCCCCAGATCGATCACAACAAAGCCATCCTGAAAGAAGCGCTGGCGCTCTATCTCTTGCTGCTCGGCCATGCCTCTGACAACGACTGGCAGAATCTTCATCTCATCGCGGGTACGCGGGCTCTTAGTGCTGAGCTCTTGAAAATCGATCATGTCTGGTACAAAGCCGCGATCCTCACGCCCATGCGGGCGACTCTCCTGCGCACCAGCATCGTGAGGACGGCAGCGGACACGCTGGCGCCCATCAAGTCAGTAGACGGCTCGACCAATATCTGGTTTCCGAGCGGGCCTTCCAAAGAGGTGCGCCGCGCCATCTGGCGTTGCTGCGAGAGCTGGATTCCCGCGCAGCTCCCGGCGCAATCCGACGTCGAGATCTGGAACGACATCGTATGGGCCGAGTGCGACAAGCTGACGCTCGACCAGGTCGCCGAGTTCGTGGAGAAGGATGAGACGATCGAGAGGTTGGCGGGTGAGCTCCACGACATAGACGTTCACCAATGGCTCATGAAGTTCTATGCCACACTGGAGTCCGACGAGGCCGCCTTCCAGGCCGTCGTCGCAAAGCGCGCGATCTTTCCGAACCAGAACGGGATCTTCAGGAGGAAAGCCGACCTCAGCCGCGACGCAGGCGACATCGACGTCACGCTGCTCGACATCCTCATTCTGCTGGGAGACGACCAGCGAGACAAGCTTCTCGACGTGGCGATCACGACAGATCTCGAAGACCTCGGTACGACGAACGGGGCCTTCGTGGTGAAGGAGATTACGGCGACGATCGAGGAGAAGATCAACGACCGCGCCGCCATGAAGAGCATCCGCCCGGCGCTCGCGAAGTTGCTGCTGTGGTTCCGTGAACATTCCTCTATGGCGAAGAAGCTCTTTCCGATGCTTCACGCCCAGAAGCACCTGCTCTATGACGACGAGCAGATACTCGATAATTACGAGCGCGCCGAGGAGCTGGGCGCCCTATTGAGCGAATACAAGGTCAAGAATGTAGCCGAGCTTCGCGCCGTCATCGAGAAGCACGCCGCGAGTTCGCAGCTCTTACCGGTCACGCAGCAGATCATCGCCAGCCTCGGCATCACTTCGGTGGAAGAGTGGACGAAGGCGCTCGAAGACAAGAACCTGGCGGCCCTGTTTTCGCACGAGTCGATGGCCACGCCCGAGATGTTCGTGCTGGCGCAATCGCTGATCAGAAAGGCGAAGAAGCGCGTCATCGAGCACCTGTCGACGCTCGACGAATATGATCTGACCGACATGGACGAGACGGCGCTCACAGTCCTCGCGGGCGTGAAGAAAGACGGCCGCGACGTGACCATAGTGGTGAGGCCGGCTTATGACGCAACAGTGATTATCTACTATCAATCCGAGCGCGACGTCCTCGACTTCGTCGACCACGAGCTCTGGGTGGATACCGGCGACGACGTCCGGCGCATCACCTTCGGCCACATCCTGAAGACAACCAACATCAGACGGTTCCCGGTATAACGCCATGGACATCGCGAAAGACATTCTCGACCGCATCGGCCAGCCCGAATCCGAGCTGCTGGAATACAAGGCCGTGCTACCGCCAGCGGCGACCGTGGCGCAGCTTATAGCCGCCTTCGCCAATACAAAGGGAGGCGCCATCGTCCTGGGCGTCGTCGACCAGGGCAAAGAAGCCCTCATCAATGGGCTCAGCGATGAATTTCGGGCGGTGCAGATCACCCGCAAGGCCATCGACCTGCTCTCGCCGGCACCCGCGGTTAAATACGATTACGTCGATCACCAGGGCAAGCGACTCTTCGTCATCGAGGTGCAGAAGTCTGCCGCGCCCGTCCTGCTGGGAGGCAAGAGCTACGTCCGGCAGGGCTTTGGCACGATCCTCACGGCAGCGGCGCCTGAAAAGTCCATAAAGAACGCCGGCATCGCAAGCCTGTCGGCGACCTTCAAGACGAACCGTAAGGCCTGCACGGCCGCGCGCGCGAAGCTGCTGGATCATTATGAAAGCGTGCTCCTGATCCTCGACGACCTCGCCAAGCTCCTCTATCCCAAAGGGTCAAGTGTGCCGACCGATAACGCCGAAGGCAAGATGCTGATGCGCATCCTTTTTTCTTCCTGCGCGGACAGCTTTGAGATCTTTATGTCCGACCTGCTTTACGAGATCTATCTTGCGAAGCCCGATACCCTGAAATCGAGCGCCACCGTCACCGTCAAGGAGGTTCTCGACTGCTCCGACATGCAGGAGTTCATCGGCAGGTACGCCAAGGAGAAACTGAAGAAGCTTCAGCGCGGCAGCGTGAAGGGCTTCATCTCAGACAACAAGCAGATCAAGTCGCTGGGTGTGTTCGACGCCGGGCGCCAGGCGGAGATCGAGAAGATCCTGCAGATCAGGCATCTCTACGCCCACCAGAACGGGCTCGTCGATGACCGATTCCGGGAATACTTTCCCGCTGCCACCCTGAACGACGAATACCGAATGACGTTCGATGAGTTCCTGACACGCCTGGAATATCTCGCGCAGGCGATTGACGCCGTAGATCAGGCCGCACGCAACGATTACCAACTTGCAAGCTTTTCATAAACAGGAGGCAGCTTGTCATTAAGGCTTGCGCTTCTGTGTTCGAATGGCGCGAGATAAAACTGCGCGCTCTCGGTGCTGCAGTCAAAGGGTGGTGGAACTTCGTGAACACTCAATACTCACTGGCCTTTCCCGCAGCTCCGGCCTTCACTTCCGGAACGTCGTCCAAACGCCCTCACGATACTTTCGTTGACCTGGGCGACCCCAGACGGACACAGCGCTACTCATTATCTTGAGTCGACCGCCATAGGAAAAGCGATCGCTGACGCTTGGTGTTCTGCATCGCCCAAGGACGTTGCTTGCGCGGCGACGGCTCACTAAGAAGACGCCGACGTGGTTTCAGACACTCAATCTGTGAGCACGGAACAAGCGTTCGAAGAAATCACCGACCATGGCCGCGGCAGTAGTAGCCATGAGCTCTTTGGCTCCGAACCGATAAACGTCGTAGCCTAAAAGACGCAGATCGCGGTCTGCGGCAGCCATCGTCGCATACTTGTCAGGGTCCGCCTTACCGTCAGCGCCTGCGTAGTGTTGCTTGCCGTCCACCTCCAGCACGACCCGCACGCCGTTCGGAAGCAGCATGAGGAAGTCCATGCGAAACCTCAGCAGCGCGTCCTTGCCTCGTTCCTTTACGGTCTTCGGGTCCCAGTGCAACCATACCTCGGGCAGGAGCGCCGGCAGACGGGGAATCGCGTACGTGAAATGCTTGAAGTACGACTCGAACAGGAGTCGTTGCGGGGGCGAGTTATCAGGAAGGCAGCTGAGAAGGCGTTTGTAGAGAGATTTCTTAGCCTCGTCTTCCGCAAGGCCGCTGGATGCTTCCCACCAGGCCTGCAAATCTTTCCAGGACAGCCCTTCTGGGCCGATCTGGCGATCGTAGATAAGAACATCGTCTCTACCGGTGACGACCTCCACGTCGTTGTTGATTGCGTCGCTGAAGCGCAGATCAGGCTTCACCTTCGACGCGAAGATAAGGTTTTTCGGTGTCGTCCGGACACCGCGTCCGACCGATACGGCTGTGAAAACGGGATAGCCGCTGGCTATGCCGGTCTCCTGAAGCTCGACCTGGCATGGCTTGAGTGCAGCATTCACGACCGTGGCGAATTTGTTCTGCTCGTCCACATCCGGTCTCACCTCCGATGAGGTGAGGCCCTCCAGCAAGAGCAGGAATCGCTTGTCGGAACAAGTGTAGGCGCCAAGATTGTCGAAGAGGTCATCCGCGCTCCAATCGTCGTTTTTGATGACCCACTGGTTGATCTTCCATTTGAGGTTGTGCGGAGACGTCGTAAAGAAGTCGAAAGGGTCCTCCAGGATGAAGAGACTTTCGAGCAGGTCCATGAACGCGTTCGACTTGAGATAAAGCGGCTCTCCTTTGAGAGCCTGTGCGATCTCGCGGCGAAATCGCACCGGTACCTCCGGCGATGGGGAAAGCGCCCAGACAAGTTCCTGGATCTCATTGCGGGTCGCTGCATCTCGCGCAAAGCCTGACAGATAAAGCTTTGCGATAACTGCAAGATCCGCGTCCGGCGCAGCATCGATACTAGCGTAAAGCCGATCGCGTTTCGACCCTTCTATGCCGGGTGAAGGCAGTCCCAGCTGTTCGCAGAGGTCCGCGAGGCGGTCGTGCGTGGCGAGGTCCTTGAGGCCGCCGATTAAGTCATGCAGTCTCCGGCGAAGCGGTGTGTAATCCATCGATGTCACGGCGAAGTTGCACTCGTTATATGCAGTCTCTCAATATTAGGTAAGACAGTCTAACCGGTTCTCCGTATTCCCATCTTCGGAAGCTTTCAGCCACCACCTGGACCATTACAGGAATTTCGGTCAGTGAATCCGACAGTCTACTGTTGACTCCAGGGCTTACCACGTTGCCAGATTGTCTGAAAAGGCGGCTCGGCGGCGGGGCACTCACTGAGATTCACACCACGGGGATGCCGGTTCGCTCAGTCGATGATTTTGGCGCCTTCTATCCTGGCGCGCTGGACGTTGTTCCTCATCTGCAGCAACTGCTCTGGTGGATGCCCCTTCCACTTCACCACCTCGCCAACGACGCGCAGCGGATCGCGGGAGCGGTAGGAACGGGTTGGATTTCCGGGAAACTTCTTGTCCGTCAGGTGGGGGTCGTCAACAATCTCTCCGGTCGGCTCGACGAGGTAAATCCTCTCCGGCCCATCGCCGGCGGCCAGCTCAGCTCCCCAGATTGCGGCGTCGAGCGTACCGGTGCAATAGACCCAGGACAACGGCTTTCCCTCGCCGAAGTTGGACGTATACCCAACCCCGATGAGATCGCCGTGCGCAAGATCGGCACGGGTTCCGTGGAAGAACTGCAAGCGAAACCTGCTATCGATGGCTGACATGATCCTCTCCCATACAGACGGCGATGCAACTCGGACGATGATGAGGGAAGACCCAGGCTTGCGACAAGCCCGGGATCTTCAGATATCCTGAGAGCAGGGAGTGCGTGGGAGTTCCTTCTCCGCCTCTCCGGCTCAGGTTCGGACACTCACTTTCCCATCGAAATGCCAACCGGAAGTCCGCTCGGCAGATCTCGTTTGCTCGTGGATCCGGGCTTCTTCGCGCTTTTTGTGGAGTCCTGCGGGCTATTCTTGCTTTTAGTCAACTGTTGCCAGGGCAACTTACTCACTGACTCAGCTGCGGCCGGTTCACGGACAGCTCTTTGCGGTCGTGAACTGACATAGGCCAATCTGAAGAGGCGATTTTCAGAATGGAATGTCTTGGTCCGATATGCCCAGCCCGTCAACGTCGCCAGACGCTTCCTCAGGCTGTTCATGACGCCCCGGCCGTTGCTCAGTTGCGGCTTTGCCGGAACGTCCATTATCCCAAAGCAGGCTGATGTCCCCAATCACGATCTCCGTGCGGTAGATCTTTTTTCCGCTCTCCTTATCGTCCCAGGAGCGTGTCGTGAGCCGTCCTTCAACGTACAACTTCGATCCCTTGCGCACGTAATCGCGCAGAATCTCGGCGCCGCGTGCGTACGCGACCAGATTGTGCCACTCCGTTCGGTCCTGCCACTCACCCTGCTTGTCCTTGAAACGCTCGGATGTCGCCAGCGAAAGCTTGGCGACCAGAGTGCCACCGTTTGTGGATGCGATCTCCGGATCCTTGCCGACATTGCCTAGTAGCAGGACCTTGTTCACCGTCTTGCTCATGATTTGCTTCTCCTGTTCCCGCGCTTTCGTCGTTCCGGCGCGAACACCGTGTTCTTAACTGAAAACGTGCGTAATGGCCTTTCGCAATTCCTCCGGCTCGTATCCGCTCCCCCTGTACCGAAAGCAGTTTCCTTCCGCGTCAAGGTTCAGGTACCGGCGCATATCGATGTGCTTGTAGAGAAAGAGTTCGCCGGATCGGCCCATGAACATGAAGTGCTCGCACAATTTCGGCCCGAGCACACGTTCGAGCGGCGCCCAATCCGACGTCATGGCCGCTCCTCCGCCTTGGATTCTTCAGCCCTGGGAACCTCCTCGAACATCTCTCCGAGCAGGTAGATGGTGGTTCCGGTAAGGCACATGACCATCACGTAATCGAAGACTCTGAAGTCAAACCCTGTCCGGCGTATCAGGACCTCCGAGACAACCGCGGCGTGCAGGAGGATCACGAAGGATGCCGCCCAGAGCGCGTGACGAACGACGCGACGCGCAGCGATCTGTTCCCCGTGCCTGCGGACTTCCAGCAGTACGTAGATGGCGAAGTATGCGCAGAACACGTACCACTCCTGTGCGAAGACTTCGACGATGTCCTTCAGCGCGAAATGCATGTCTTCCTCCTCTGGAAGGTCAATCGTGTTCCCGGATGGACTACCGGTCAGCCTTCCATGTACATTCCCACATCGGAAAGCCGGCGCAGCAGAGCCAGTGCTCCCAGGACCGCAGGGCCGATGGCCAGCGCGTTGATCAGATCGATGTGCCGGAGTTTTCGTTCGAGACTGGTCTCTTCTTCGTCCCGTCCGATTTCGAGTTCGATCCTGAGCCGCAGGACGAGGAGAAACGCGACGATGATGGCCGCCACCGCTATTGGCGGATTCGCTACATTGTGCGAGGCGACGCCGATGGTAAAGAGCGTGAGGCCGAAACAGCGCAGCCGTTCGTAAATCCGCGGATGATGCCAGTCGATCATGCGGATACCTCAACGAGCTGTGGCATCGCTGCCGGCTCCAGCAAATGCGAATGACGGCAGCCACAACAGCACACAGCCTCAGTCACCTTCAGTGCCGCGTCCGTCCAGAGCGGCCCTGGCGGCCCCGGTTCGCCGCTGCGGGTCAGAAAATGAGGAATGGCGCCGCCGCGGAATGCCGCATCCTTGCCCCACAACTCGGTATCAAGGAAGCCGTTGCGGCCGAGAAAGAGAATCGCGCTCCGCAGTTCCGCGCGCCTGCCGTCCTCTTGTTTCAGCCAGTGTCTGGTGATGAGCAAGTCGTAGGTGTTCTCGAAGCGGAACATCTCGACGCGCACAAATTCATCGCCCACGATGAGAGCGTGCATGCCGTTGGGGAGAAAGTTCTGAACCCGCTGCAGCCAGGGAATTGCGCAGCCGTCCACGCCGACAAAGCCGACGTAGTGGCCTAAAAGTTCGACCGCGCCTCCCGATTCCTCGCCACGAATCTTCCATGCCTTCGCCTGCTCCTGGTAGACGACGTCCAGTTGCGGCCGGCAGCGGATGCCGGTCTTTCGGATCTGTTCCAGAGTTTCCGCAGGCAGCGCCAGTCCACGCCGCGCAATCATGGTCAGCCGACTCTCCTGCATGTTCACCTCCTCTGTTTTGGAATGGGCTGGCCCAGCGCTTCGCGGATCATCTCGCGCGGGCATCCGGCCCAGCATTTGTAGAACTGGGGATTGGCCACCGAAATCGCCAGGTTATCCCGCGCGCGATCGCGCCCTTGTTTCGCGCAGGACGGACATTGTGTCCAGTAGTCGCCGCTCCGTTTGAATCGAACCTTGACATGCTGGAGGATCTGAAATCCGCTGCACGAAACGTCAGGTGCCGCAACGTCTTTTGCTACCCGGCCGCAGACGGACTCCGGAATCGACACGCCCTGCGTGAATGTTTCGAGTTCCGCTCCGGTGAGCCGCTTGACGGACCGCAGGTATGCGATTTGGTCGGCGAGATTGCCTGGGGCATCCTCGAACCAGTAGCGGTGCATGTTGGCGCGGTGAATGCCGAGCGGTCCGCGAATCGCATTCCCGTACTCGGAGGAGCCGATTTCATCCTGGCGGGGAAAGACCTCGATGCCGTCCACCTGCCTGAACGTTCCTTTGATCGGAACATCCAGACGAAGGGCGAGACTATAAATATAGGTGCGGCAGAGACGGGCCGGTAACGGCCGCTCGCAGAGTATCCAGAGGTGCGCGCCGCGCCGCGACATTTCGACGACGGCGTGAACCCCATCCTGTTGCAGCTCCCATTTGAGTGTACGGAGATCGCGGTAGGCGCCTTCGTAGTCGGCATCGATGGCCACCCATTTCGAGCATTGCGTCTCCGGATTGATGGCGTAGAGGCCGACCGTTAGCTCCCCTGCAAGATGCTTTTGGATCACCATAGGGTCGAGACCCAGCGGCTCTTTCGCACGCCGGTTTCGCGCCTGGTAGAAGTAATACTTGCCCGAGTGTTCGTCCGGCCGGTCCGTTTGCCGGGTGTAGGCCCGCCGGTTCACAAACCACGCCATGTATTCGGCCGCCTGACCGACCGTAGCCGGCAGGATCTCCGGCTGCGGTCGCGGCGCCTTCCACGTGCCAACAAGTTGAGCCATGGCTGGTGCTCCCTTCCGGTCAAGCTGTGCTGTTGTAGCCCGGTTCTGGAACTCGGTCAAACGGACCGGAATCCGCCTTTCCTAGCAGGCAGCAAAGGCCATAGCTGGAGCGCTAAGGCCCAGCTCCGGCACTGGTCCAAGCGGGTGGCTTCCCGGGACGTGCCGGCGGTGAGATTTCCTGCGCTTGCCGCCGATCAGGTCGAGCAGGTGGTACACGCGCAGGGCAATCTGGAAGTCATTGCCGTTGAGTGTGTCCTCTTTGAGGTCGAAACGAAGCCAGAAAAAGGCCTGTAGCGGCTCGGCAAAGAGGTAGATTCCCCCGGTGTTCGGCTCTCCGGGAACACTTTGCAGGATCAGGAAGCCATCGTCTTCTTCCACGAGCCGTTCCGCCCGGGCTTCCCCTACGGCCAGGAATGCGCGCAGCACATCCCAGCGATTGGTCCTGGCCGCCAGGCCAAGATCGGTGACGGACATGATGTAGTCCACGTGCAAGCTGCCGAGCAGCTCGCGCTTTGAATAGCGGCG
>Ga0335075_10016950_pt1 | contig 10852 bp, 11 predicted proteins | sample Lox_Sample_24_FD_206723 | JGI IMG/M metagenome (GOLD analysis project Ga0335075, IMG submission 206723) | Soil microbial communities from Loxahatchee National Wildlife Refuge, Florida, United States - Lox_Sample_2.4 | ecosystem: Environmental > Terrestrial > Soil > Wetlands | place: USA... | reverse complement strand
AGCGGTGCGGCTGGCCGAGGAAGAGGCCCGGCTGCGGGGCAGCACCAATGCCATATACGCGAGTTTCTTCCGGCGCAGCCATTTCCTGCTGGAACGGCTGCTGCGGCTGATCGACGGCCTGGAACTCGGAGAGGATGACCCGGAACGGCTGGCCACCCTGTTCCAGATGGATCATCTGGCCACCCGGTTGCGGCGCAACTCCGACAGCACGCTTGTTCTGGCTGGCCACGAGTCTCCAGACCACTGGACCGAGCCGGTCACCCTGGTGGACATGCTTCGGGCCGCGGTGTCCGAGATCGAGCAGTACGACCGGGTCGTTCTCGATGTCCAGACGGGTGTCTCGGTGCATACGGCCGTCTCGGTCAGCGGGAGCGCCGCCGCCGACACCGTGCACCTGCTGGCCGAGCTGCTGGACAACGCCACCACGTTTTCTCTCAAAACAACCCAGGTCGTCATGTCCGCGCGCACCGTGCGCGGGGATGGCGCGCTGATCAACATTGCCGACCGCGGAACGGGTATTCCTGAGCAACAGCTCGGGCAGTTCAACTGGCAGCTGGCCCACCCCCACCTCACGGACGTGACGGCCTCCCCGCACCTGGGCTTGTTCGCGGTCGCGCAGCTAGCGGCGCGGCACGGCATCACGGTGGCGCTTGAGCCGTCGCCCGGCGGCGGTACCACGGCCGAGGTGCACCTCCCCGCCGCGCTGATCTCGCCGGAGGCCAAGCCCAGCGTCTGGGCGGGACCAGCCAACGAAGCCCTCCCCGAGGCCGAAATTCCCGATGCCGTCCCGCTGACGCTCAGCGCGCCATTGCCGAGCCTGGCCGCGCCTGCCTCTTTCGCCGCCGGGCCACCGGCCGATGGGGAGCCGAGCGGCCCGCTGCCCATCTTCCAATCCGTCGAAGCCAGCTACCTGCATGGCCGCGGCCAGGGCGGGCAGGGGCCCGGCGCGCCGCCCGCCAGCCAGCCCGCCCCGCCCGGGCAGCCGGACCCGGCCACCCCGGCCGTTGGCGGTGTGACCTCCGCCGGGCTGCCGCAGCGGATTCCGCAGGGCAGCCCGGTGCCGCCCGTCACCCCCGCCGCGGCGCAGCCCCCGGCCCGGCCGCCCGCGACGGCCGAAACCGCACACATCGCGGTGAGCCGGCTGGCCAGCTTCCAGCGGGGCTCCCGCCGGGCCAGGGCGGTGACCCGGACCGACCGCGACGCGATGCAGTCACCCCGGGACGACTGAGAGGGAGGAACGTGCATCCGCAGGATCTCGACCGGCTCATCGCCGACTTCACCGAGCGCGTTCCCGAGGTGGTGCGCGCGCTCGTGGTGTCCTCGGATGGCGTCCCGCTGGCAGCGTCCGAGCGGATGCCGCCCGATCAGCTGGAGCAGCTCTCCGTGATCACCTCCGGGTTGATCGGCCTGGCCGGTGCCGTAGACCAGGTGTTCGACGGCGACGGGTTCATCCAGGCCCTGGTGGCCATGGAACGGGGCACCCTGGTAATCATGGCGATCGACGACGGGTCGAGCCTGGCCGTGTTCACCACCGCCGCCGCCGACCTTGACCAGGTCGCGTACGACATGACCATGCTGGCGGAACAGGCAGGCAGCATCTTCAGCCCGCCCGTCCGCTGACCGGCCGGCGGTCAGCCACCGGGCTGGGTGCTGGGTGCATCGTCCGCGGTGACGGGCGGCCGTGGGCAACCGCGAGCGACAGCAGGCCCATGGCGGCCGCCAGCGCGGCGCTGGCACCGAAGATCTCCGGCAGCCGCAGGCCCGCGCCGGCCAGCGGGCCCACGCCGAACGCGGCGATTCCGTAGCCGGCCTGATAGCAGGCGATCACGCCGCCGGCCACGAGTGCCTGGTAACTCGCGAACTTCTCCTGCCCGATGCTGATCGTCAGCGGCAGCAGCGCCGAGCAGCCGAGCCCGGCCAGGGCGAAGGCCCCGGCCGACGCCAGCGGCGCATTCCTGGGCAGCACCGCGATCAGCACGAACACGCCAGCCAGCACGAACGGCAGCACGTAGTAGACCACGCGGCTCGGCAGCCAGCGCTGGATCGCGGCGAACAGCACCCGCCCCGCGGTGACCACCGCCCAGAATGCGGTCAGCGCCAGCGCGGCGACCGACGACCTCACCCCCAGTCGTAGGAGCTGCGGGCGGTGAAGATCGTGCTGGCCGCGGGGAAGGTGACCAGGGCGATGCCCTGGACCAGGCCGGCCGCGTTGACGGCCGCTGCCTCCGCCCGGGATGCCGGCTGTGGCGGCGACCTCCGTGGCGGTTGCATGGGTTCACCACTACCACGCCGGTTGCGCCGGCGGCAGCGACCGCCCCGTGGCGTAACGTTCAAGATCAAAAATCTGCCGCCCCAGCTTCGTCCGGTTGGGGCCGGGCAGATCTTGGGGCGGGAGCGGTTACCGCCCGCTGCTGGCCAGGGCGACGGCGGCGGCGATCGCCTGGGCCTCCGGCTCGGTGTCTGCGCCGGCCACCAGCACGGTCGGCGTCCCGCCGACCCCGGCCGCCGAGGCCCGCGCGGTGACGTAGGCCGGCCAGTCCAGGTAGGGCGCATCGGACAAGCAGGCAGCGAACGCCGTGTCGGCCAGCCCGGCGGCGCGGCCCGCGCTGGCCAGTTCGGCATCGCTCAGGCCCGGCCCGCCCTCGGGTGGCTGGCGGACGAACAGCTCATGGGCGTACTCGGCGAACCGGCCCTGGTCGGCGGCGCAGCCCGACGCCGCGGCCGCGCGGGTCGAGTAGCTGGTCGTCGAGGCCTGGTCGAGGAAGTTCATGGGGTGGTAAGCGATGCTGGCCAGCCGCTCGGCCGCCAGGCGGGCCAGCGTCGGCCCCGAGGAGAGCTCAAATTTCCGGCAGAACGGGCACAGGAAGTCGATGAACGCATCGACTCGTACTGGGCCGTCCCCGATCACGATCCCGTCGCCGTCGGGTGTCGCGCCCGCTGGGACACGGCTCGGCACGCTGGGGTAGCTCACGGCTCCTCCGATCCGGCCACCGGTGCAGCGAACACGCTATCAGCACCGGCCGACGACCCGGCCCGGCGGCCGGGCAGTCACCAGGAAGGTCCCTGGGCAGGCCCGGTCGGCGGCACCGGGCCCGCCAGCCCGCATGATGGTCTGGTGAGCGGACGCCTGGGCGCGACCGTGCTGGCGGCCGAGACGATCCGGCCTGAGTACCGGTCGGGCGAGTCTTACCGGTTCATCGTCATCGCCGGCGGCAAGGTCACGGCCCTGGCCGGCACGGCCGAGGAGGCGGCCCAGGCAGCCGGGTCGCCGGCGTTCTGGGTTGACCTGGGTTCCGCCTGTGTGGGACCGGGATTCGTCGACACCCACATTCACGCGATGCAGGCGGCGGCGGACGCGCGCCTGGCCAGCCTGCGCGAGACGACCAGCATGGCCGGCCTGCTGTCGGCGATGCGCCAGGCTGGGCTCGGCCGCCCGGCCGGCGAGTGGACAGTATCCGCCCGCAACTGGCATGAGTCGGCGCTGCGCGAGGGCCGGCTGCCGTCGCGATCGGAGCTTGACGCGCTGGGCGTCCCCGGCCCCGTTCTGCTGCGGCGCGGCAGTCATCTGGCCGTGGCGAACTCGCAAGCGATCGCACTGCTCGGAGCGCAGGCGCTGCCGGGTGGCGCGGCGCAGACCGGTCTCATTGATTCGGACGCCGTGATAGCACGGGCTCTGCGGCTGGCCGGGCTGGAGCAGCCGGCTCTCCGGGAACGCTGCGACGACCTGGCGGTAGTAATGGCGCGCTTGTCCGCCCGCGGCCTGACCACCATCCGGGAGGCCGGGGTCGATGCCGCCGAGCTGGAGGTCTTCGCCACCCTGCGCGACCAGAATCGGCTGTCGCTGCGGTGTGACCTGCTGTGGCGCATCCCGGAAGGCAGCGACCGCGACTCGGCGCGGCAGCGGCTCGCCGAGATGCCGCCGCCCGGCCCGGTGGAAGACCCGGTTCTGCGCCTGACCGGGGTCAAGGCGTTCGTGGACGGCCGGATCGCCGACGCCGCGATCGGCCCGGCACGGCCGGTCAGGGTCGCCGACGCCGGGGGCGGCCTGGCCGAGCCGTTCCGGATCACTCCCCCGGACCTGTGGGCCATCGTCGAGGAGTCGTTGCGGAGGTCGGCGGGAGTCGCCTGTCATGCCGTGGGCGACGCGGCGGTGCGGGTGGTTCTCGATGCCTACGAGCGGGCGCTGTCCGCCGGGCTGGCCCGGGAACCGGGACAGCTGGTGATAGAGCACGCGCTCAACTGCAGCCCGGAGACGATCCGGCGCATGGCCGCGTCAGGCGTGGGGGTGTCGGTTCACCCGAGCATCGTGTACGAGTTCGCCGACGACATCCGACGGCACTGGGGGGCAGAGAATTCGGCGCGAGCCGCTCCGGTGCGCGACATGGTCGAGGCCGGCGTCCGGGTGGCGGCGGGCAGCGACGGGGACGTGCCCCCGTTCGATCCGCTGCTGGGCGTCTGGTTCATGGTGACCCGGGCCGCCCGCTGCGGCGGGCTGATCGGCGAGAGCCAGGCCCTGGCCAGGAATGTCGCGCTTGACCTCTACACTCGCAGCGGCGCGGCCCTGATCGGAGCCGGAACGCGGCGCGGGCAGCTGTGGCCGGGCATGGACGCGGACCTGGCGGTGTTCTCGGCCGACCCGCTGACCTGCCCGATTGACGAGCTGCCGGATATCGACGTGCTGGCGACCCTGCTGGGCGGGAAACCCGTCCATGATCCGGACCGGCTGATGGATGGGAATGGCCATGCCTGACACGAAGATCCTCATCAACTGCCATGTGTTCGACGGCTGCCGGGCCGGCGTGCAGTCAGATCGCTATGTGCTGGTCCGGGATGGCGAGATTGCCGGCATCGGGTCTTCGGGATCGGCACCGGCGCTGCCGGACGCGGTGACGGTCGACCTTCAGGGCTCGTATGTGATGGCTGGCCTGTTCAACATGCACACCCACTTTTCCCTCGCGCTGCCCGGGAAGCTGGCCCACTCCGTCCAGGCCATGTCACCGCACGAACTGGCGCTCTATGTCGCGGCGGGCGCACGAGACACCCTGCGCTGCGGGGTGACGACGGTGCGGTGTGTGGCCGAAAGCGACCATGTCGAATTCGCGGTGCGTTCTGCCATCGCGGAGGGGCGCGCCGAGGGGCCGCGGATTTTCACCGCCGGGCGCGCGCTGGTGTGCACCGGCGGGCACGGGCACGAGGCTTCGGACACGCTCGAGTGCGACGGCCCGGACGGGTTCGTGCGCGGTACCCGCGCGCAGATCAAGGCGGGCGCCGATCTCATCAAGGTCATGATTTCCGGCGGCATCGCCGGGATCAACGAAACCATGGACACGATGCCGCTGACGCCGGGCGAGCTGGCCGCCGTGATCTCTACTGCGCATGCCTGGGGACGCAAGGTGACCGCTCATGCCGGCCCGGCCCGCATCATCGGCCAGGCAGTGGAGCAGGGCCTCGACTGCGTCGAGCACGGTTATCAGCTCACCGAGGCGGTCGCGCAGCAGATGCACGACCGCGGCGTGGCGCTGGTGCCGACGCTGTCGGTGACCAGGTGCGGCGATTTCTTCGACTCGCTGGATGTGCCGGCCTGGATGCAGCAGCGGTCGCTGCAAGCCGCGCCTGTGCACGAGGAGTCGTACCGCCTGGCCCTGGCGGCCGGGGTGCCGGTGATGCTGGGCAGCGACGTCCCGCCGTTCTGGCCGACCGAGGGGACATCGGCCACGGTGCGCGAACTTGAGCACATGGAGGCGTTCGGCCTGTCCCCGCATGACGCGCTGCTCGCCGCCACCCGGGGGCCGGCCGCGTGGCTCGGCATCGATGAGCACGTAGGTTCGGTGGAGGCCGGGAAGCGGGCGGATCTCATCGCGATGAAGGAAGACCCGACCGCGAGCGTGTCCGCGCTGCGGACGCTGCACTGGGTCATGAAAGACGGGCGCGTGTACCGCGACGATTCCTGGGTGAGGTGAGCTGAGATGAGCGATGCGGTGGACCCAGCGGTCCCGGCCGACTCGGTCGCCCTCCACGACCTGCGGGTGGTGGTGGAGCGCATCGAGGGACGATCGGTGTGCGGCATGCGGGTCGGCGACTGGTTCGAGCTCACCGAGAGCAGCCACCTGCGCACCTGCCCGGGGCGCTTCTTCTGTGTTTACGCGCTCGCGGCCGCCCTGCCGCTGCTGGCCGCCAAGCAGCGCGAACTCCGCCCGGGCGACTGGCTGGAGAGCGACAGCCTGGTGGCCTGCCCGGACCCGGACGAGCGGCTGATCATGCGGATCGAGCGCACCGGCCAGAGCACCGTCACGCTCGGCGACGTCACGTGACCCGTGAGCTCAGCATCGCGCTGCAGTCGGACGAGGATCGGGCGACGTATGCCGGCCTGGCCCAGCGGATCGAGGAGTACGGCTTCGGGACCATCTCGGTCTACAGCGACCTGCTCTATCCGTCGCCGCTGCTGCCGCTCATCACCATCGCCCAGGCGACGCACGCCATCCGGCTCGGCCCCGCGTGCCTGAATCCGTACCTGCTCCATCCGCTGGAGATCGCTAATCAGCTGCATGTTCTCGACAGCGTCTCGGGCGGCCGGGCCTATCTCGGGCTCGCGCGCGGAGCGTGGCTGGATGCGGTCGGGATCGCCCAGGACCGGCCGGTGCGCCGGCTGCGGGAAGCCGTTGACGTGGTCCGCCGCCTGTTCTCCGGGGACGACCAGGGCTACCGGGGTGAGATCTTCCAGGTGGAACCGGGAGTCCGCCTCGCTTACCGGCCGGTGCGGGAGGAAGTGGACCTGCTGCTTGGAGCGTGGGGCCCGCTCGGGATAGCCCTGGCCGGCGAGCTTGCCTCCAGGGTCAAGATCGGCGGCTCCAGCAACCCGGCGCTGTTGCCCCTGGCCAGCCAGGCACTGGCCCGCGGCGCCGCGCGGGCGCAACGCTCACCCGGCGAGGTCGGCCTGGTGTGCGGCGCGGTCACCGTGGTCGACGAGGACGGCCCGGCCGCCCGGCGCCTGGCCCGTTCCGAGGTGGCCACGTATCTCCCGGTCGTCGCCGGGCTGGATCCGGTACCCGGCATCGACCCGGCCGAGCTGGCGGCGATCCAGCGCCTGGTCCGGGCGGGCGACCACGAGGGGGCCGGACGGCTGGTCCCGGATGCGGTCCTGGACCGCTTCGCCTTCTCCGGGACGCCCGATCACGTCGCCGCTCAGGTGGAGGCGCTGTTCGAGGCGGGCGCGACCGGCGTGGAGTTCGGTACCCCGCACGGCATCACCGCCGCCCGCGGTATCGAGCTTCTTGGCCGGCGGGTCCTGCCCGCGGTCCTTCCCGCAACGGGCGACTAGGCCATGGTCTGTGGGTCTGTGGGCCTACCCCCGAAGCCCGGCTGGGCGGTGCCCGCGCCGCGCAGCAGGGTGTCCACCACGCGAGTCGCCATAGCATCGGCATCCGCCTCATCGCCGCTGACCGCGGCCTCATGGAGGAGGGCGAAGTAGACCCGCTGGGTCCACGCGAGGTCGGCGTCGGCGCGCAGCACGCCTGCTTCCTGTGCACGGCGGAACAGCCGCCCGCACGCGTCCCGCACCTCGGCGTGCAGGCGGCCCACCTCCGGGTTCACCGCTGAGGCCCGGCTCATCGCGAACTCCTCGCTGGCCTTGACCCGCAGCACGTTCGCGGTCGCCTGGTAGAGCGCGACCAGCGGCGGGGCCGTGTCGGGGCGAGCGGCGTCCACCGCCGCGGCCATCCGCTGGGTGGCCCACAGTCCGAGGGCGTCGATAAGCGCCTCCCGGGTGGCGAAGCGCCGGTGCACCGTAGTGCGGGCGACACCGGCGGCTTCGGCGACCTGCTCCATCGTGGCGGCGGGATCACGGCTGAAGGTGCGCTCAGCCGCCTCCAGGATCGCCGTCATCGTCCGCTCGGCGTCCGCGCGCAGCGGGCGAGCGGTGGGAACCGTTTGCCGCTGCGCCATCACGGCCGAAAGCATACAGCAACGTAACCGTTCGCTCTACAGTTGCAACATCGATGTCGCGAGTTATAGGTTTACCACGTCCCTAGTGATGCGCTTAACAGCGCTGCCTGAGAGGCTGGAACCCATGGAGTACACCCGTCTCGGCCGCAGCGGCCTTTCGGTATCCCGGCTCGTCCTGGGCACCATGAACTTCGGGTCGCGGACGCTGGAGCCCGACAGCCACGCGATCATGGACCGCGCCCACGAGCACGGCATCAACTTCTTCGACACGTCCAACACCTACGGTGGACAGCTGGGCGAGGGCCGCACCGAGCAGATCATCGGCCGGTGGTTCGCCCAGGGCGGCGACCGCCGGGACAAGACCGTCCTGGCCACCAAGGCCTTCGGCCCGATGGGCGACCCACCCAACACCAGCGGGCTGTCCGCGCTGCACATCCGGCGCGCGTGCGAGGCGTCACTCCGGCGCCTGCAGACCGACTACATCGACGTCTACCAGATGCACCACATCGACCGGAGCACGCCATGGGACGAGATCTGGGAGGCGCTCAGCGTCCTGCGGCAGCAGGGGAAGGTGCTCTACTTCGGCTCGTCCAACTTCGCCGGCTGGCACATCGCCCAGGCCAGCGAGGCCGCGCGGACCCGCCACCTGCTCGGGCTGGTCAGCGAGCAGTCGATCTACAACCTGCTGTCACGCTGGGCCGAGTTGGAGGTGCTGCCCGCTGCGCGGCACTACGGGGCCGGCGTGATCGCCTACTCGCCGCTGCATGGCGGGGTGCTCAGCGGCATCCTGCGCAAGCAGCGGGAGAGCGCCGCCGTCCGGAGCGGCACCGGCGTGTGGGCCGCTGCGTTCGCTGACCACCGGGACTCCATCGAAGCGTACGAGAAGCTGTGCGCCGAGATGGGCGACGACCCGGCCAACGTCGGGCTGGCCTGGCTGCTCGCCCAGGACGGGGTGACCGGTCCGATCATCGGCCCGCGGACGCGCGAGCAGCTCGACGGCTCACTGCGCGCCCTCGAGATCACCCTCGACGCCGCCACGCTCGCCCAGCTCGACGAGCTCTTCCCGCCCCCCGGGCCAAACGGCGCCCAGCCCGCGCCCGAGGCATACGCGTGGTAAGTGGCACTGCGATCTGATGACATCGCTGGCGCACCTGCTGTCGTTGCTGCCGGCACGCGCGGGGCCGCCAGGTCCCGTGTCCTCGAAGGCGGCCCGCGGTGCCCCCGTTCGTCCGTCCTGCGTACGGTAAAGAACCGGGCCCGCTGGCCTGGGAGATGTCTATTCCGGAGGCGTACGCCGTTGCGCCGCGTCAGGAGGGCCGGGGTTGTCCGGGCATGCATGATCGCGCACGGGAGTGGTTCGACCTGCGGACTTCGCACTGGCAGGAGTGGCCGCTCGACCGGCTGCTCGAAGCCAGGGAGCGGACCGGCGCGCGGATCAGCGTGGTGATACCGGCCCGGAACGAGCAGCACACGGTCGGCGGCGTGGTGACCGCCATCCGGGACGCCCTGATGTCGCGGGCGCCGCTGATCGACGAGATCGTGGTCATCGACTCGGATTCGGCCGACGAAACCGCGCGGGCGGCGGCCGAGGCGGGCGCGACCGTGCACCGGGCGCGCGATATCGCGCCGGCACTCGGGACCTACCCGGGCAAGGGAGAGGCACTGTGGAAGGCGCTCCTGGTCACCCAGGGTGACCTGCTGGTGTTTATCGATGCCGATCTCACCCACTGGGGAACGCACTTCGTGACCGGTCTGCTCGGCCCACTGCTCACCGAGCCTGGCGTGCAACTGGTCAAGGGGTTCTATGCGCGCCTGCGCACCGGCACCGACGGTTCCGCATCCACCGAGGGCGGGCGGGTCACCGAGCTGGTGGCGCGGCCGCTGCTGAGCTTGTGGTGGCCCGAGCTGGGCGGCGTGGTCCAGCCGCTGGCTGGCGAGTGGGCGGCCCGCCGCGGGCTGATGGAGTCGCTGCCGATCCCGGTCGGCTACGGGGTGGAGCTGTCCACGCTGCTCGACACGGCGGCCAGCCATGGCCTGGAGGCGATCGCACAGGTCGACCTGGATGCCCGGGCGCACCGGCATCAGGCCGACCACGACCTGGCCCTCATGGCGGCGGAACTGCTTCTCGTGGCGGAGCGCCGGCGGGGACGCGGCCCGGTGCCGCTGGATGCAGCGCAGCCGGATGCGAGGGCGGCGGACGGAGTAGCGCCGGCAGCGACGCTGCAGCAGTTCGTCCGGGCCCGGGGCCGGGTGCAGCCGAAGGAACGGCCAGTCCCGGTGCAGGAACGGCCGCCGGTGGCCACGGTACGGGGGACGGCGCTGCCCGGCCGCCGAGGTGCGGGATCGTGAGCGGCGAGGTGACCGGGCCGGGCGAGCTGCGTCTGGGCCGCCGGGCGTTCGGCCCCCGGCAGCGGCTGGTCATGGCGATCGTCAACCGGACCCCGGACTCTTTCTACGACCGCGGCTCGACCTGGGACGAGGCTGCCGCGATGGACCGCGTCCACCAGGTAGTCGCCGAGAACGCCGACATCGTCGACATCGGCGGCGTGCCAGCGGCGCCAGGCTCCGTGGTTGACGTCGGGGAGGAGATCCGGCGCACGGTGCCGTTCGTCGCCGCGGTCCGCTCCGCCCACCCCGACGTGGTGATCAGCGTCGACACCTGGCGGCACGAGCCCGCGCGGGAGCTTTGCGCGGCGGGCGCTGACCTGATCAACGACACCTGGGGCGGCTGGGATCAGCGGCTGGCCGAAGTAGCCGCCGAGTATGGCGTGGGCCTGGTCTGCAGCCACGCCGGCGGGCTGCCACCGCGGACCCGGCCGCACCGCGTTGCCTACGACGACGTGGTCGCCGACGTGCTGTCCCGCACGCTGGCGGCAGCCTCCCGCGCGGTCCGCATGGGGGTTGACCCCGC
>Ga0335075_10016949_pt1 | contig 10853 bp, 10 predicted proteins | sample Lox_Sample_24_FD_206723 | JGI IMG/M metagenome (GOLD analysis project Ga0335075, IMG submission 206723) | Soil microbial communities from Loxahatchee National Wildlife Refuge, Florida, United States - Lox_Sample_2.4 | ecosystem: Environmental > Terrestrial > Soil > Wetlands | place: USA... | reverse complement strand
TGCGGCGGTGTGTAGACTCTTTGATCTGCCCCCGCTGTCGCTCTTGGACACGAGCATTGATCGGTCAAGTTCGTCTGCCGTGAATCCGCTCGGCTTGCTTATGGCATAGAAGGAACGTTCGGCGGAAGTCAATTTGGTGCAAGATGCAATTCGAAGATGAGACGACAATGAACGCTTTCTCAGAATGTTCTCAAACACGCGCGATGGTGTACATCGTTCTTTGTATCGCACTGCTAGTCGCATGCCACGGCGAACTGGCTGCGCAGAGAAACGACCATCATGTGCACAACATCGTATTAGTTCATGGCGCCTGGGCCGATGGATCGGGTTGGAAGGGTGTCTACGACATTCTGACTGCGCATGGCTATAGGATCAGCATCGTGCAGGAGCCTGAAACTTCGTTCAAAGACGATGTCGATGCGACGAGACGTGTCATCGCTCAGCAGGATGGTCCGTGCATTCTTGTCGGCCACAGCTACGGCGGAGCCGTCGTCACCGAGGCCGGTAATGACCCAAAGGTCCTCGGGCTGGTCTACATCGCGGCTCATATGCCGGATGCGGGCGAAGACGAAGCCGACGATGGCAAGCGATTCCCCAGCGATCTGAGCAAATCCGGTGCGATCAAGAAAACGCCGGACGGCTTCACCTATCTTGATCCAGCACAATTTCATGAGTATTTCGCGGCTGATCTTCCGGCGGATCGGGCGGCGTTTATGGCACGATCGCAGGTCTACAACTATGCAGACAACTTCAAAGCTGTTATCACTGCGGCGGCCTGGAGGAACAAACCCAGCTGGATGTTGGTGGCCGGATCAGACAGAACCATCAGCCCAGAGCTAGAACGCTGGTATGCGAAGCGGGCCCATAGCCACATGGTTGAGATTGCAGGCGCCAGCCACGCTGTATACGCGTCACGGCCCAAAGAAGTTGCGGCCGCAATTGAACAGGCTGCTTCTCACGTTAATTGATACAGACGCCGAAGCAGTCTTTGGGACGGAATGGGAAATTACGGCCTACAAGCGGGCTTCAGTTGAGTCAACTTCCTGAACCGTTCTGTCCGCGACAAGGTTTCCAGAAGCGGAGCAGCTTGGGTGAGAGTGGCACATCGCGGTCCTTCGCTCCCTTGCCGTGGCGGGTGTGGATCACCATGCGCTAGCTGTCGATGTCCTCCACCTTGATCCGCGCCGCTCCCGCCCTGCGTGCTCCGGTTGACCAGACGATCTCCCCCAAGCCGCTTAGAATTGGCCCATTAGCCATCCAAATTGTTCCGTCGCGGCCCCGAAAGCTCCCCGAAAGACAGTTTCTTCAGCGATGCCGAGCACCAGTCCCTGGATCAGCAACAACGGAGCAACATTCCCGGGATTTGTTGCGTACGGAGCGGGAGTAAGAGATCTGTGAAACAAACTGGGGTAGTAGTCGATGCAGAGCATCGCAATTCCGAAGAGCGCGCCGATCCATAATGCTTGGCAAACGTGAGTTGCACCGCACCGAGGCAGCCTAAGGCCAAAGCTGCCGCGAAAAAATGGACGAAGAATGGCAGCCATATTTTTTCGGAATCGTTAGACCGTCCGGGCGACAGACCAGCGACTTCTGCCTTTTCGGCACCCCCAATTGGACGAAATTCTGGACCAAGTTCCAGTCAACCCCGTCCCGGTTGGAGAAATCGGTCAGTTGGGCCTAGACACATTGCTTCGTTTCTCAGTGAGTTTCCATTACTGAACTCGTTTGGTAGGACTGAGGGAGCACCGCGGGAACAGATGTATGGCAAAGGCAAGGCACTCGGATTTCACTGTATTCCCTCCTGGAGTCTCCTGGCCTGGATTTGTAATTTCGTACTCGAGCCCCGCGATCAGCGAATCGCTACTTGGCGAAAGGCCCCGGCAAAAATCAAATAAGCCGGTCCAGCGCTGCACACGATCGATCGTCTTCAGAAAGCAATTGATTTGAATTTAGCTTTACTTGGAGCTGAGCGGAATCGAGGCATCTTGCTCGAGCCTGAAATCGAGCAGGGTCTCACTCGGCACCTTTACTTGATCCCCCCGAGTGATGATTTCAGAGCCTGCGCCAGCACCGGCGCCAACGCCCGCGCCGATTGCAGCTCCCTGCCCGCCGTCGGCGGCTGCACCGATGAGCGCTCCAAGAGCCGCGCCACCAAACGTTCTCTTCGCAGTGCTCGCGCCGCGCGACTTACCGGCCACCTCATACTCTCCCGTCACTACAGGCACCAGTCTCCCATTCACTTCAATTCCGATCAGTTCCAGGCGCAGCTGTGACCTGCCGGTGAACGTTCCTGACTCCTTCGATTCTGTAAGCCGGCCATAGACGAGGGTATCTCTCTCGATTAGGACATTTCCCTCAAACGTCAACGGCTCCGCTAGCGACGCCTGGAAGCGGTCTCCCACAGAATTGCGAGTGGAATCTATGTCATCGATGGTGCGTACAGATATCCGTGTTCCGGCTGGAATAGTCACATTCGCCGGCTTCGTCTCTAGAGGCGCCTGCGCAGCCGGAGCGTCGGGAAGTAAATTCGTCGGTTGCGGAGCCGGGGCACTTGCCACGCCCTCCGAATCGAACCTTAGTGACGCTACGTCAGCGACACTGTATTTCTGCACTGTCGCGCCAACCTGGAAGCTGATCTCATTCTCCGTGCCCCCCAGGAACTTGCCCTCAATCAAGCTGCCGTTCTTCAACTTCAATGTGTCGGCCCACGCCATCGATACTACGAGGGTCAGAATAGCAAGCAATCCGCATTTCGTTGTTAGCTTCATAAGCATCTCATCCTTTCGATGTCCCATCTGCCCTCTCGTTTCACATATCTTGCGTTCCAAGCACTACACACCTTCGATTGACCGCATACCGGCAGCGCCCAGGGTCTTGACACGGGCAGCGACTTGCCGATTAAAGGTTGGGCTCAACGTTTCAAGGGTTTGCAGATAAGGCCTGGTTGGTACGCCAGTTGCACTTGAAGTCTGTATCGACCGCGGTCGAACGCGGTTCGAGTTGGAGATCTCGCATGAGCATGGTCAGCACTACCGCACCCGATCTTTTCATGGGTCTGAAGGACAGAATCGATGCTCGCCAATCCAAGATCGGAGTCATAGGGCTCGGATACGTGGGCCTGCCCCTTGCCCTGCTCTACGCCGAAGAACATTTTCCTGTGTTCGGTTTTGACATCGACGCCCACAAAGTCGCTACGCTGACTGACGGCGGGACGTATATCTATCGAATCCCCCCTACCGAGATCCAAGCCGCTCAAATGCGGGGCTTTTCGGCGACTGCGGATTTCTCCAAATTGCGGGACATGGACGCCATCATTATCTGTGTGCCCACGCCCCTTGACGAATATCGAGAGCCCGATCTTAGTTTCATCAAAAACACTGCCCAGACTATTGCTCCCTACTTGCGCGCCGGTCAACTGGTGGTTCTTGAGAGCACGACATATCCGGGGACTACGGAAGAAGTCCTTGTTCCGATTCTGGAGAGCGGCAATTGCCATCAACTGAAGGCGGCGCGCGGTGAGACGGATGAGCAAGACCATACTTTCCTTGTCGCTTTCTCTCCTGAGAGAGAGGATCCCGGCAACGATAGTGTTGCGCGCCGGGATATTCCAAAGGTCGTCGGAGGCCTGAATTCCCAAGCCTCGGAACTGGCCGCGGCTCTTTACAGTGCAATCTTCAATCGAGTAGTCCCGGTATCGTCGCCGGCGGTTGCCGAAATGACCAAACTGCTCGAGAACATCTACCGCTGCGTGAACATTGCACTGGTAAACGAATTGAAACTCCTGACCCTGCGGATGGGGCTGGACATCTGGGAGGTCATTGAGGCCGCTTCCACCAAGCCATTCGGGTTTCAACCTTTCTATCCGGGCCCCGGGCTGGGCGGTCACTGCATCCCTGTCGACCCTTACTATTTGTCATGGAAGGCGAAGGCATGGGATTTTCAGACCCGTTTTATCGAACTGGCGGGAGAAGTGAACAGTTCAATGCCTTACCACGTTGTATCGCAGGTAAGCAGAGCTCTGAATCGGCATGGCAAAGCTTTGAACGGCGCCAAGGTACTTGTGCTCGGTGTTGCTTACAAAAAAGACATCGACGATCTGCGCGAGTCTCCGGCACTGACGATCATCGAACTGCTACAGAGAGACGGCGCTCAAGTCAGTTACAACGATCCCTATTTTCCATTTATTGGTAAAGGGCGCAAGTACCAGCTTCAGATGAAGTGTGCGCCGCTGGATGACATCGACAAATACGATTGCGTGCTCATCGCGACAGATCATTCGGATTATGACTATTCCTGGATCGCGGAACAGGCGGCGTTGGTCGTAGACACTCGCAACGCGACCAAAGGCATTCGGAGCAACAATATCGTTCGCTGCTAGAAGGTACGTTTCCTATTGAAAGCTTTTACCGACTCTCGCGTCGAATTCATTCAGGCGATATCTCATCAATCCGCCATTGCCTATGTGGAAGAGGAGCTCACGTTATGGTTCGCAAATGTCTGTTGATCAACTTGGCGCTGGCGGCTTTCTCTTGTCCCCTTCTCTGCCGCGCACAAGCCGACACTTCGACCAACGTCGATTCAGCCATCGAAATTGCGCGGGCTGACATGCGGGCTGGTAAAGCGGCAATCGTCGGGGAGGCTATGGATTTAAGTGACGTAGATGCTGCAGCTTTCTGGCCGGTCTACAGACAATACGAGTACGAACGATCGAAGCTAGAAGACGGACGAGTTGCAGTCATCAAGGAGTATATCGACAAGTATCCAAATTTGTCGGACGCTGAAGCAAAATCAATGGCAAATCGTATGTTTCAGTACGACTCCCGCATTGCGACGCTGCAGAGCAGGTATTTCAAGAAGTTCAACAAAGTGCTTCCGGCGCTTACGGTGACAAAGTTCTTTCAATTGGAGCGCCGCATCGACTTGATCATGGACGTGAAGATTGACTCTGCACTTCCGCCGCTTACTGCAGCCCAACAAGCGGAGCAACCAAATTGAGGAGCGATTGAAATGTGCGAGCGATTTAAAGGGCGCTCCCGAGGAAGGCGCTCCTCAATCGCCAATTGCATTCGCTTTGCTGGTGTAATTGCCGCATCCGTGCTCCTCTGCTTTGGTCAGTCTTTTCGACCTGCGCAAGACTCATACCGAGCCAAGCCGGAGAACCTGCCAGCTTGGGCGGAGCAGGGAAACTTCCGTTTTATTAGGCTGGATGGCGGGCAAATCGAAAGCTTGAAAGCCGAGCGAACCTGGTGGGGTGAGGGGTTCAGTGCGCAAGAGAAGGATGTGCTCAGCCACATCTACGATGGCGGGTTTGAGCAAATGCTGGGCTTGCTCAAAGAGGCAAGATTCAACTGGATTTGGGTCACTTGGAGCAATGGTTGGTCACTCAAAGATGAAGAAGAAAACCGAAAGAACCTCAAGGGAGTAATCGCTCGCTGCCATGAGAGCGGCATCCACGTGACGGCATATCTTTCCGCTACGAATATGTTTCAAGAGGGCGTCTACCGTGACGACCCCGAAACCAGGAACTACGGACTGTGGATGCACGGTTTTCCGATGTACTACGGCGGACCTGCTTCAACGCGCTTTCGCGTCTCCTGGCATCGGCGCCTCGCTGATGCCCGCAAGCCAGGATGGCGAGCTTATCTACTGAAGAAGGCGGCGCTGGCGGTAGACGCGGGAGTTGACGCGATCGTCTGGGACAACATGATCGGCTACGATGATGGCTTGGCCAAGTTGCTAGTCGATACGCAGAGAATGGCTGAGCGGAAGGCGAAAGAGTTGGGCCGACCCAAAGTGATGGTCTACGCCAATCTCCATATTTCGCCAGGTCGATTTGCGATGAACGACATGAGCGACGCGATCTGGGAGGAAGACGGCAAAGACACGCCCGGAGTGTGGCGTGGCAAATGGCAAGTTGACAACGCCCGCAATATCAAATTTGTGAATGGGGAAAAGCAGCCTTGGCAGCCACTTATGTACGAGAACGATCTTTACCACTGCGGTCCGCGAGAACTCTGCATCCCATCTCCTGCCGAGCAGAAGCTTTCCATTGCCGAGGCGAGTGTGTTTGGCGCAACCACATCGCGTAACATCGAAGGCCGATTCCTCGCATCGCTCATCGACGGAGAGCCTGACGCCCAGAGGGCATGGGCGGCGATCGCGCAATACAACCAGTTTTTGGACGAGCATCGGGATCTGTTTCACCAGGTTGCTTCGACAGCTCGAATTGCTTTGCTTTCGGCTCGGCCCCGAAACGCTGTCGCCGACGAATTCCTGAAGCAGAGCGTTCTATTTGAAAACAAAGTTCTTGCGCATCTCGACAAAGGCATCCCTTTGGAGCACTTCAAGGTCCTGGTGATTCCAGCTGGGCTTCCCAGACTCACCGCCGAACAAAGGGCGCGTTTGGAGATATTCGCTGCTCGAGGCGGCGTGATCATCAGAGCCGGCAAAGCTGAGAAGGACATCGTGGCGCGTGCTGAATCCGCGGCTGGAGCGCCTCGCCTGACTCTGGAACCCCACGGATACGTACTTGGTCAATTGACTCAGACATCCGATGCCCGCACTCTGATTCTCCACTTGCTTAACTATAATCAGCAGGCTCCGGCTGAGAACGTGAAGGTCCGCTTGGATTTGGGAGGCATAGTCCAAGATTTGAGTCACTGGAAAGTCAAGGTGCTTTCCCCCGATGAACCTCAACCCGATTTTACAGGTCTTTCTCTACATGGCGATTCTGCCGAGTTTACTTTAAACCGGATTGAACACTATACAGTTGTAACTCTTTCGGACGTCCATGGACATTGATATCTCTCCTGCGAGTCATCACGCATGAGGTCTGGCTACCGAATTCCCGCCCACTGCCATGACATCGCGTGGATTAATGCCCACATGTGGGCACTTGGCTGGCCTCCCATCATAGCCATCTGCCTGTAGCCGCGGTGGTTAACTCTATCTGCCTTTGGCACGCTGAATGCACGGATATCTGCGATAACGCCGAAGGGCGGAATGTTTCGACTGCCATCGTTGCTCACGCTCACGAGACAAACAGATTCAAGCGACGCACATCGCCCTTAGGAAGCAGGTACAGAATGACTGATCACAGGACTGATGCCGCGATCTCAATCGTGGTGCCATTTCATAACGAGGAACTGAATGTCATTGAGCTGTACGGCCGGCTTAAAGACGTTTTAGAAGAGCTTAGCCGCGATTACCAACTCGTCTTTGTCGATGATGGGAGCACGGATCGCACCTACCGGCTTCTCAAGGAACTCGCCGAACTCGACCCTCATGTGTTGGCCGTCCGCCTGCGTCGGAACTTCGGTCAGACAGCTGCACTGGCAGCCGGGTTTGCGCACAGCACCCGCGAATACGTCATCGCCATGGACGGTGATCTTCAGCATGACCCCGCAGAAATCCCGGCATTTCTAACAAAAATTGAAGAGGGCTACGACATAGTGAGTGGCTGGCGCAGCCACCGTATCGACAACTTGCTGCTTCGCAAGATTCCTTCCCGTTGCGCTAATTGGCTCATGGCCAAGCTCAGCGGTGTCGACATCCATGATTTTGGAACGACTTTCAAAGCATACCGGGGCGATCTCCTGCGGCAGTTGCCGCTCTATGGAGAAATGCATCGATTCATTCCCGCTATTGCGTCAGTATACGGAGCTTCGATCTGCGAGATACCTATTCAAAACGTGCATCGGAAGCATGGCGAGTCGCACTACAACATCTCGCGGACATTTCGAGTGTTTTTTGACCTGATGACAATCAGATTTCTGTCGCGCTATATGTCGCGGCCATTGCATTTTTTTGGCCGGCTCGGAGCCATCAGCATTGGATTGGGATTGATGCTCGGGTCGTGGTTGCTGATTTGGAAGGTTGTCACCCAGGCGAATCTCCTCCAAGTACACGGTGTGTTGCTGGCTTTTGCCGCCATCCTGGTCTTAGCTGGTTTCCAGCTCGTGGCGTTAGGGCTTCTTGGCGAGTTGAACGTCTGGCAGTACTTTAATCCGACGGGTCGAAAGGCGTACGCCGTCTCCGAGACTTTTGATTTGCATATACATTCGGGAGTAACGCTCACCCCTGAGGAGCGTTTGTGACGACCGCGTACCAGCGATACGGGGAAAGCCAATTCAGCGTGTTCAACCGATGGCTCTGTCGGAATCGGGAAGCTGTAGCCGTGATCGTACTGACGGTCCTGGCATTCGCAATTCGCGTTCATCAAATCGATTTCTACAGCCTCTCCGAAGACGAGTCGGTGAAGATGGCGGCTGTTCAAGAGTATCGGCACGGCCACTTCGCCGGTGTAAACAGCGAACACCCCATGCTCCCCAAGCTGCTGGAATGGGCTAGTCTGTCCGCAGGTGCATCCTGGAACACGATCGCCCCTGGTCGTCATTGGCCCACGCTAATGCCTGAGGGGTGGCTTCGTTTGCCCAACGTGATTCTAGGGGCTGCCACCACTGCAATTCTGTATTTACTTTGCCGCCGGATGATGGGATCTTTCGGGTCATTGGCAGCGAGTCTATTCTGGGCGATTTCGCCATTGCCGATCGCATTGAATCGCCTTGCAAAAGAAGAAACGCCATTCACCTTTTTCACACTTCTTGCGTGTTATTTCTATTGCCGCGCTCAACAGGCAAACGGCGATGACGATGCAAGGCAATGGTACAACATGAGCGGAATTGCCTTCGGCCTTGCTCTCGCTTCACAGTATATTCTTCATCTTCTGGGTCTGAATTTTCTGGCCTGGTCCGTGGCCAGCAAATTCGGCCTTACGCAGACTCCGTCCAGATTCAGTTACCAAAGATTCTACCTGGCGATGTTCGTTACGTTCATTGTGGTCAACCCCGTCATCTTATCTCCAAGCAACTTCCACGCAATTCTTGGTTGGTTACATCACGACGGAGTGAGACATAGCGGCTACGACTTCGACGGCAAGCTGTACATGAATTTCCCCTCACGCCTGCTGGCGGGACTTCCATGGTTCTATTACCTTTGCCTGCTTTTGACGAAGACACCCATTCCAATTCTGGCGGCTGTCATCGCAGGGAGCATTATTCTCTTCAAGCGGCCACGGACTCTTGCGTCTTGCTACTTCCTGACGTTCGGGATCATCCAGTTGGTCGGACTATCTGTGAGCGGAGCGAAGTGGATTCGGTATTCACTTCCACTCCTGCCGTTTCTCTACCTTGCCGGTGGGTATGCTTTGCAGAAAATGTGTGACATGGCAAATAGTAGGCGTCTCGCGAGAGCTCTCATTGCGGCGACAGCGCTCGCCTTGCTCGCAACGCCGTTGATCGAATTGCACGATTGGGCGCCCTTTTATTCCTTCTACCTAAACCCACTCGCAGGCGGTAAGCGGAATATTGCACGCTACTTCGCCCCAGATGAGGTGTCGGAGTTTGATTCCCGCGAAGTCGCCCAGCAGGTCTGCCGCTTCGGACACTTCAATGAAACGCTGGCAACTGCAAGGCCGATAAGCCTGGCCTATTACCTGCAGGTTTGTGGGCGCGTCGATCTTAAGGTAGTTCCGCTCTACGATTCCCATTACAAGCCTCAAGACGGCGACCTGATTGTGCTGGAGCCGTCACGCCGGTATTTCGAGACGCAAAAGTTTTTTGACAGTCTCAGTGACTCTGGAATGTTGCGGAGTACAGTGGACGTCGGGCCGGTTCACGCCAGCACGATTTACCTCTATAATGCGTCCGCTGAAGACTCCGCAAACACTGAAGAACGCACGGCACTGGCTCCTTCTTCTTGGAGACCTCAACGATTTCATGAAATCACTAAAGACATTTCATCAGCGAGCCTGCCATGGTTGAGTCTTTCAGACTCCGCGAGGAGGTTCACGCGATGACACTGTTGTTTCCTCTCAGACACACTGCCAACCGGCTGATCGTGCTCCAGCTCGTGTACTTGATCCTTGGCTTGCCTGGCTGCGCTCAGCAGGTCGCTGTTTCTGCGCCTCTGACTGCCGGCGAAGTCGTGGAGCGGCTGAGCGCGATGGACAGCAAGCGCCTGCAAACACTCGACTCTTACTCCAGTGTGCGGACCTATCATTTGGTATGCCATTGCCTTTCGCATAAAGAAGCGAATATGGTCGTTCAGATCGACTACCACTCGCCGGACACGAAGCAATTCACTGTTTTATCCGAGAGCGGTTCCGGCACGGTTCGAGAGCGTGTATTCAAAGAGCTTATCAAGGCGGAACAGGAGTCGATGCTCAAGGAGAATCGGCAGCAATCCGCAATAACGCAGGATAACTATGCATTTCAACTTGTTGATTACGAAAAGACCGATGCTGGGGAGTACTACGTGCTTGACGCGCGTCCGCTGAAAAAGAACAAGTTTCTCTTTCGGGGCCGCATCTGGGTAGACGCAAAGGAATTCGCAATAACTAGAATCGAGGGCGAGCCGGCGGTCAACCCTTCGTGGTGGACTGAGAAAACAGACTTCACCCGCACCTACCAGCAGATCGGCGACTATTGGCTACCAGAAGCGAATGAAAGCCACACCAAGGTGCGCATCTTCGGCACTGCGGTTCTAACAATTCACTATAGGGATTACCGCATTTCGCCGACGTGTTCCTCAACTTTGGCCTGCTCACACCCGCCGCGATCTATAGAGTCCACCCCGTAACGCAAAGGCGCCGATTCGATGCCTTCTGTCCAGATCCGATAAATCTACGCATTGTTGGGCGTTGCTCAAGCCAAAGAGGGCGCTTCGCAGCAATCGATCCGGCGCGCGAACTGAGAGTATCTAGCCGCAAACGGTCCCTGACCTCTCACAGGCATCTGCCCGAATGAGGGCAATCGACAAATGCGATGGTGCGCCTAAGCCTTTGCGATGCAACG
>Ga0335075_10016948_pt1 | contig 10853 bp, 8 predicted proteins | sample Lox_Sample_24_FD_206723 | JGI IMG/M metagenome (GOLD analysis project Ga0335075, IMG submission 206723) | Soil microbial communities from Loxahatchee National Wildlife Refuge, Florida, United States - Lox_Sample_2.4 | ecosystem: Environmental > Terrestrial > Soil > Wetlands | place: USA: Florida... | reverse complement strand
GGGCGGTGAACAGCAGCCAGGCGCGCAGTTCGGCTATAGCGTGGCCGTGTCCAGCGAAGGCGGCACGGTGCTGGTGGGCGCGCCTGGTTTCGAAGCAAGCGGGGGACCTGAAAGCACCGGCGCGGCGTGGGCGTTCGAACGCTCGGGCGCTGAATGGAGTGAGCCGGGTTCCAAGCTCGTTGGGCCGGGCGAAAAAATCGAATTGTTTGGCACCAGCGTGGCGCTGTCCGCTACTGGGCAGACGGCCGTCGTTGGCGCTCCGCACGCGCTCGCAAGCGGCGGCGAGGCGTGGGTGTACGAACACTCGGCCGCCGGTTGGGGAGTCGCCGCGAGGGAGCTCGTTGCGCGCGCGGCGGAATCACGGCAAGCAGACTCCGAGCAGGGGCGCGGAAACTTCGGCGCGAGCGTCGCGAGCTCCGCGAATGCGGAAATCCTGCTGGTGGGCGCGCCGGCGAACGCGGATCGCGAAGGAGCCGCGTGGATCATGGGACGCGGGCCGGCAGTCACCAATGTCACGCCCTCATCGGGCTCGCCGAACGGCGGGACGATGGTGACGATCGTGGGGCAACACTTCACCGGTGCAACAAACGTCGAATTCGGCAGCGGAAAAGACTCCCCCAACGTCAAAGTCGAATCGGAAACGGAGATCGTCGCTGAATCACCACCGGGCGTAGGCACGGTGCAGATCGTCGTCACGACGCCGCACGGCACAAGCGAAGAAGTCGCCGCTGATGAATTCACCTATGGAGCGCCGCTGATCGCTGGTGTCTCGCCCGAAAGCGGCCCGCGGACGGGCGGCACGGCGGTGACGATTCGGGGCGAGTACTTCACGCACGTAACCGCAGTGCAATTCGGTGGCAACGAAGCGAGCAGCTGGAAAGTCGAATCCGAAGGAGTGATCACGGCGGTCTCGCCCGCAGGAGAAGTGGGCACGGTGGAAGTGGCGGTGCAGGCTGCTGCAGGCGTCAGCGCGCACACCAGGACCGACCGCTTCACCTACGAGGGATCCGCCACGGTGGGCGGCAAACATGAACACAAGGAAGAAGAACCCACGACGACCACCTCGTCAGGCAACCCATCGAACAACTCGCAGAGCGGAACAAGCTCCGGATCCTCCGGCGGATCGTCCGCCGGCGGCGTGCTCGCCGCCGGCCCGGTGGCCGTCGACACCTGTCACGCGGCGCTGCTGAGCGGCAAGGTCCTCGTGCAGCGCAGCAGGCTGGCACTGTTCAAGCTCGCTGGTAAGGGCGTGGGCAGTTGTCACGGCAAGCTGACGCTGAGGGTGCGGGTGAAAACCAGGGGCAGGCGCTCGGTGCTGAAGACGATCGGCACGGCCGTGTTCTCGATTGTGGCGGGCAAGCGCGTGACGGTGAAGGCCACGCTCACGCACGCCGGGCGCGTGCTGCTGGCAGCCGATCACGGGCGCCTGAAGGCGAACCTGCTGATCACCAGGAGCTCGCCGCTGCCGGTGCTCGCGCAGACGGCAACGGTGCATCTTGCACCCCAGCCTGCCGCGCGCAAGCGGAAAACGTAGCTGCTCTATTGTCGTGGCAGATATGCCACGAATCCCGATCAACATTGCGGAGTTGGTGGGTGCCACCCCACTGGTGGGCCTGCCGCGGATGCTCGAGGGCACGCCCGCGGCAGACAACGGCGTGCAGCTATTCGCCAAGCTCGAGGCGTTCAACCCCGGCGGCAGCGTGAAGGACCGGATCGGCGTGGCGATGATCGAGGCGGCCGAGGCCGAAGGGCGGATCGAGCCTGGGCGCTCGTTGATCGTGGAGGCGACGAGCGGCAACACGGGTATCGCGCTGGCGTTCGTGTGCGCGGCGAAGGGCTACGAGCTCGTGCTGACGCTGCCCCAGGGCATGAGCCGCGAGCGCGAGTGCCTGCTGCGGCTGTACGGCGCACGCGTGCAGATCACCGAGTCGATGGGCGGCATGAGCGAGGCGGTGGCGGCGGCGCAGGCGATGGCGCGCGAGGACGACGTGTTCCTGCCCGACCAGTTCACCAACCCCGCCAACCCGCAGGCGCACCGGCGCACGACCGGCCCGGAGATCGCGCGCGCGCTGGACGGACAGGTGGACGTGCTGGTGGCGGGCGTGGGCACGGGCGGCACGATCACGGGCGTCGGCGAGTACCTGCGCGAGCACGCCAACCCCAAGCTGCAGGTGGTGGCGGTCGAGCCGCGCGGCTCGGCGGTGCTGTCGGGGGGCGCGCCGGGGCCGCACCGCATCCAGGGCATCGGCGCGGGCTTCATCCCGCCGGTGCTCAACCGCGAGCTGATCGACGAGGTGATCGCGGTCGGCGACGAGGACGCGATCCAGACCGCGTGGGCGTGCGCCAGGCGGATGGGGCTGCTCGCCGGGATCTCCGCCGGCGCGGCGCTGTGGGCTGCCCTGCAGGTTGCCGCGCGCCCCGAGTGCAAGGGCAAGCGGATCGTCGTCGTGATCCCCGACTCGGGCGAGCGCTACATAAGCCAGGCGTTCTTCGCGCCGTGAGCGTCCTGTGAAGTACATATTTATTTAGAGCTGCGGGTCGCGCAGCGCAGACCGTCGCGTAGCGGCGCGGGATTCCGTTGCACGCTCAACCATCGCCCCGTTTCCTCGCTACGCTGTTGTGATGGCGGGTCTCGGCAGGGTCGCGCGGGTGGTGAGCGAGGTTCGTTGCGATGTGCGTGCGGCGCGCGATCGCGACCCGGCCGCGCGTGGCGTGGCGCGGGCGGAGATCCTCGCCACCTGGCCGGGCATCCACGCGCTGCTCGCCTACCGCGTGGCGCACGCCCTGTATCAGGCGGGCGTGCCGCTGCTGCCGCGCCTGATCTCGATGCTCACGCGGGCGCTGACCGGCATCGAGATCCACCCCGCGGCGCGCATCGGCTGCGGCCTGTTCATCGACCACGGCGCCGGCGTGGTGATCGGCGAGACGGCGGACATCGGCAAGGACGTCACCCTGTACCAGGGCGTGACGCTCGGCGGCACGGGCTTTGCCACCGGCAAGCGCCACCCGACGGTGCAGGACAACGTGACGATCGGTTCGGGCGCCAAGCTGCTCGGCCCGATCACCGTCGGCCACGGCGCGAAGATCGGCGCCAACAGCGTGGTCATCACCGACGTGCCCGCCAACGCGACCGTGGTCGGCAACCCCGGCCACCCCGTGCGCGTGGACGGCCGGCGCGTGGAGGGCCCGGACGCCGACTGGATCCACCTGCCCGACCCGATCGCCGAGGCGATCCAGGCGCTCTCCAGCCGCATCGTCACGCTCGAACGCCAGCTCGCGGAGCTCTCCGACGCGGAGCCTGCGCCGGCCGCGGAGGTCAGGCCGCTGCGCAGTGTCCGCGGCCCCAACCCGGCCGGCGGCTGACGGCTGTCGCGTCGTCCCTGGCGGCGTCCTCCCTCGCTCATGTGCCGAGCACACCACGCTCGGTGCGTCCTGGCCAGGAACGACGAACCAGCCGTCAGCGGCGGCTGTCTCAGCCGCGCGCGCATCTATGCTGGGCGTGATGGCCGCGCACCCCCAGGCGAACCCCCACGCCGAGCACCTGCAGGAGCTGCTGGAGGGCCTCAACGAGCCCCAGCGCGAGGCGGTCACGCACGGCGAGGGGCCGCTGCTGATCCTCGCCGGCGCCGGCTCCGGCAAGACGCGTGTGCTCACGCACCGCATCGCCTTCCTGATCTACACCGACCAGGCGCAGGCGGGGGAGATCCTGGCGATCACGTTCACCAACAAGGCCGCCGCGGAGATGCGCGAGCGCGTCGAGCGTCTGCTCGGACACGGTACGCGCGGGATGTGGGTGATGACCTTCCACGCCGCCTGCGCGCGCATCCTGCGCGCGGAGGCCCAGCGCCTCGGCTACACCCGACAGTTCACGATCTACGACCAGGCGGACGCGCGGCGGCTGACCAAGCGCTCGGCCGACGCGGTGGAAGTGGACCCGAAGCGCTACACGCCGGCGGCGCTGCACAACCAGATCTCAGCCGCCAAGAACCGCCTGATCGACGCCGCCGCCTACCGCCAGCAGGTGGGCTCGCAGTTCGAGGAGATGGTGGCGGACGTGTACGACATCTACGAGCGCGACCTGCACCGCATGAACGCGATGGACTTCGACGACCTGCTGTTCAGGACGGTGAACCTGCTGGAGCTGTTCGAGGACGTGCGCGAGCGCTACCGCGACACGTTCCGCCATGTGCTCGTAGACGAGTACCAGGACACCAACCACGCCCAGTACCGGCTGCTGCAGCTGCTCGTCGGCGGCGGGCGTTCACCCCAGCGCGGCGTCGAGCTCCAGCCCGGCGATCGGCCAACGTACGCCGGGCCAGTGGGGCATCGAAACCTGGCGGTGGTCGGGGACGATGCGCAATCGGTCTACAGCTTCCGAGGCGCCGACGTGAGGAACATCCTCGACTTCCAGGACGACTTCCCCGATGCCCGCGTGGTGAAGCTCGAGCAGAACTACCGCTCGACGCAAACGATCCTCTCGGCCGCCAACGCCGTGATCGCCAACAACCGCGGTGGGATCGCCAAGCGGCTGTGGAGCGAGCTCGGTGAGGGCGAGCCCATTCACCTGCGCGTGTTCGAAGACGAGCACGCCGAGGCGCGCTTCGTCGTCGGCGAGCTCCAGCGCTTGATCGACGAGGGCGCGTCGAGGGCGGAGATCGCGGTGCTGTATCGCACGAACGCCATGTCGCGGGTGATCGAGGACACGCTCGTGCGCAGCGAGATCGCCTACCAGGTGATCGGCGGCACCAAGTTCTACGAACGCGCGGAGATCAAGGACGCGGTCGCCTACCTGTCGCTGCTCGCCAACCCCGCCGACGTCGTCAGCTTCACACGGATCGTCAACTCGCCGCGGCGCGGCATCGGCCAGACGTCGGTCGCGCGCCTGCTCGCGTACGCCTCCTCGCTCGAGCTCACCGTGTGGGACGCCGCCGCCGAGCCCGAGCAAGCCGGGTTGGGCGCCGCCGCCGTGAAGGCGCTCGCGCGCTTCATGGACACGATGCAGGACCTTCGCGAGCGCCTCGGCGTGCCGGTCGGCGAGCTGCTGGAGGCGCTGCTGTCACAGACGGGCTACATCGCGGCGCTCGAAGCCGAACGCACGATCGAGGCGCAGGGGCGGATCGAGAACCTCGAGCAGCTGGTGGAGGTAGGCCGCGAGTTCGATCAGCGCGCGGGTGAAGGTCCACCGTCCCCGGAGGGGGAAGGCACGCTCGACCAGTTCCTGCAGGAGATCGCGCTCGTCGCCGACGCCGACACGCGCAGCGACGAGGGGCTCGTGACGCTGATGACGCTGCACAACGCCAAGGGCCTCGAGTACCCAACGGTGTTCATCACCGGCCTCGAGGACGGCGTGTTCCCGCACTCGCGCGCGATCGAGGAGGGCGGCCTGGAGGAGGAGCGCCGCCTGTTCTACGTGGGCATCACGCGCGCCATGCGCCAGCTGTACCTGACCCACGCGCGCCGCCGCGCCGTGTTCGGCGCCCAAAGCTACGGCCTGCGCAGCCGCTTTCTCGACGAGATCCCCAGCGAGTTGCTCGAGGAGCCCCAGGAGACGTTCATCCGCGCGAGCTCAATGCCGGGCCGCTTCGCCGTGTCATCATCGAAGGCGGCCGCCGGCCAGCCACCCGCCGGTGCTTGGAGCACGGGCCGCGGCAGCGCCAGGGGAGCGAGTGCGTGGCCGTCACGGGACGCGGCCGGGGGGTCGCAGGCGCCCGTCCAGTTCCGCCTCGGCGAGGACGTTGTGCACGCGGCGTTCGGCGACGGCGTGGTCACCGGCGTCGAGCCGGGCGGTGTGATCGTCGTGCGTTTCGCCGGCGACGGCTCCGAGCGCAAGCTGATGGCCGAGTACGCGCCCGTCAGCCGGCGCTGAGACCCATCGCCACGAGCGGCGGTTGTCGTCCGGCGAACGCATAGCATCTAAAGCTGTCAATGAGCGCCAAGATCATCGACGGCAAGGCGATCGCCGCCCGCGTGCGTGCCGACGTCGCGCGCGAGGTCGGCGCGTTCACGCGCGCGCACGGGCGGGCGCCCGGTCTTGCCACGGTGCTCGTCGGCGGTGATCCGGCCTCCGCGGTGTACGTCAGCGGCAAGCAGCGGGCGTGCGCGGAGGTGGGGATGGTGCCGTTCGACCGGCGCCTGCCCGCCAGCGCGAGCTTCGAGGAGGTCGCCGAGGAGCTCGAAGCGCTGAACGCCGACGCGACGGTCAGCGGCGTGCTGCTGCAGCTGCCGGTGCCCGCCCACCTGGACGGGCCCGCGCTCACCGGGATCATCAGCCCCGACAAGGACGTCGACGGGCTCACGCCCGTCAACGCCGGGCTGCTCGCGCTCGGGCGCACCGGGCTGCGCCCAGCCACGCCGCTGGGGGTGATGGAGCTGCTCGACGACACCGGCGTGGAGCTCGAAGGCGCCGCAGCGGTGGTCGTCGGGCGCAGCAACCTGTTCGGCAAGCCGATGGCGCAGCTGCTGCTCGCGCGCAACGCCACCGTCACCACCTGCCACTCGCGCACGCGCGGGCTCGCCGCCGTGTGCGCCCGCGCGGACGTGCTGATCGTGGCGATCGGCCGCGCGCGCATGGTCACGCGCGAGTTCGTCAAACCAGGCGCGGTGGTCATCGACGTCGGCATGAACCGCCTCACCCCCGAGCAGGCCGGCAACAAGAGCGGGCTCGTCGGCGACGTCGACTTCGCCGCTGCCGCCGAGCTCGCCTCGGCGATCACCCCCGTTCCCGGCGGCGTCGGCCCGATGACGATCGCCCTGCTGCTGCGCACCACGCTGCAGGCCGCCCGCTACCAGGCCGAGCTCGAGACGATGCTCTCCCAGCTCGACACGCCCGACCTGACGGCGTGAGCAGGCGGGCAAGGATGACGCAAGCGTGCAGGGGGTAGGCCCATGAGGCGGGCGTGCAGGGGGTAGGGCCCATCAGGCGGATGCGCGTCGGTGAGCTCGTGGCGCTCGCTGGCGCCGTGTGCGTGATCGTCTCGCTCTTCGAGCGCTGGTACGAGGCGCCGATCGGCAACCTCGACGCGTGGAACACGTTCGGCCCCAGCGTCGTGCTCATCCTCGCCGCGCTCGCCGCCGCGCTGGCGATGATCGCCAGCGCGCTCACCGAGCGCACCCCCGCGCTGCCCGTGTCCACCGCCGTGTGGTGTGTGCTGCTCGGCCTGCTCGGCGTGATCGCCGCCGTCGTCAGAGTGCTCGAGCGCCCCGACCACGCAACCCAGGTGTGCATCGGCGCCTACCTCGCGCTCGCCGGCACCGTCGCGATCCTCGCCGGCGCGTGGCTCGTGCTGCGCGACGAACGCCCGTCGCTGTACACGCCCGCAGAACCGCCGCTGCGCCCGCCGCCGTAGAGGCGCGTGGTTGCGTGCAGGCGGCCACGGTGGCCGCCGCGCGGGCCACCGCACACCGATCGCCGTGCGGCGCGCGCCGGACCTTACAATGCGCCACTGTGATCGAACGCGATGAGGTGTTGCACGTCGCCCGGCTTGCGCGTCTCGCGCTCGCCGAGGAGGAGATCGAGCCGATGGCGCGCGAGCTCTCAGCGGTGCTCGACCACGTCGCCCGCATCGGCGAGCTCGACCTCGACGGCGTCCCGCCCACCTCGCACGTGGTGAATGTCAGCGGCGCGCTGCGCCCCGACGAGCCCCGCGCGTGCCTGCCGCGCGATGTCGCCCTCGCCCAGGCGCCCGCGGTCAGCGAAGGCGGCTTCCTAGTGCCAAGCCCGCAAGCATGAGCGAGGACATGCTGGCGCTGACGGCCGCGCAGGCGGTTGCCGCCATCGATGCAGGTGAGCTGGACGCGCAGGAGCTGTTCACGCGCTACCGCGAACGTGCGGAGCAGGACAGGCAAACCACCGGGCACGGCGGCCTCAATTGCTTCACGTGGGTCTCCCAAAGCGTGCCCCACGCGGCAAGCGGGCCGCTCGCAGGCGTCCCGCTGGCGGTCAAGGACCTGTTCTGCACCGAGGGCGTCCCCAGCCAATCGGGCTCGCGCATCCTCGAGGGCTACCTGCCGCCGTACACCGCCACCGCCGTCGCCCGCCTGCGCGACGCCGGCGCTCCACTGCTCGCCAAGACCAACCAGGACGAGTTCGCGATGGGCTCCTCCACCGAGAACTCCGCGTTCGGGCCCACGCTCAACCCGTGGGACCCCGACCGCACGCGCGTGCCAGGCGGCTCCTCCGGAGGAAGCGCCGCCGCTGTAGCCGCCGGCCTCGCGCCGTGGGCGCTCGGCACCGACACCGGCGGCTCCATCCGCCAGCCCGCCGCGCTGTGCGGCATCGTCGGGCTCAAACCCACCTACGGCTCCGTCTCACGCTACGGCATGATCGCCTTCGCCTCCTCGCTCGACCAGGCGGGGCCGCTCACGCGCGACGTCACCGACGCCGCGCTCATGCTCAAACACATGGTCGGGCGCGACCCCTGCGACGCCACCTCGCTCGCGCACCGCGAGCCGATCGTCCTGCCCAGCGCCGAGCGCCTGGACGGCGTTCGCATCGGCATACCCGCCGAGCTGCAGCGCTCGTCGGAAGGCGGCTCCGCGCTCGCGTCGTCATCGCATCGTCCCGGTACGGGGAAGGTGGAGCCCAGCGTACGGCGGTGCTTCGACGAAGCGCGCAAGCAAGCCGAACAACTGGGCGCCGAGGTGAAGGAGATATCGCTCCCGCACGCCCCCCACGCGCTGTCCGCCTACTACGTGCTCGCACCCTCCGAGGCGAGCTCCAACCTCGCCCGCTTCGACGGCGTCCGCTACGGGCTGCGCGCCGAGAACGCCACCGACCTGCTCGATATGTACACCCGCACCCGCCACGACGGCTTCGGGCCAGAGGTCAAGCGGCGGATCATGCTCGGCACCTACGCGCTGTCCTCCGGCTACTACGACGCCTACTACGCCCGCGCCCAAAAGGTGCGCACGAAGATCGCCGAGGACTTCGCCGCCGCCTTCCAGGCCGTCGATCTCATCGCCACGCCAACCACACCCGGCGTCGCGTTCGAGCTGGGGGAGAAGACCTCCGACCCGTGGGCCATGTACCTAAGCGACTACTTCACCGTGCCCATGTCGCTCGCCGGCATTCCAGCGATATCCATCCCCTGCGGGCTCAGCGCAGACAGCGACGGTGTGGGCAAGGCCGGCCTGCCGGTCGGCCTGCAGCTCGCCGGTCCAGCGTTCAGCGAGAACCGTCTGCTCGACTGGGCCTATGCGCTCGAGCAGGCGCTCGGCTTCGACGTCATGGCGAGCCATGTCTGAGCCACCACGAACGCACGCCCAGCCGCCGCCAGGCGGCTCCTCTAAAAACGACTCACATGAGGCCGTCATCGGGCTGGAGATCCACGTGCAGCTCGCGACCGCCACGAAGATGTTCTGCGGCTGCGCGCTGTCCTTCGGCGAGCCGCCCAACACGCACACCTGCGCCGTCTGCCTCGGGCTGCCCGGCAGCCTGCCCGTCGCCAATGCGCAGGCCGTGCACCTCGGGCTCGTCATCGGCCTCGCGCTCGGCTCAGAGCTCGCGCCGCGCTCCATCTTCCACCGCAAGAACTACTTCTACCCCGACCTGCCCAAGGGCTACCAGATCTCCCAGTACGACGAGCCGCTGTGCCGCGGCGGGCAGCTCGGCGACGTGCGCATCCACCGCGTGCACCTCGAGGAGGACGCCGCCAAGCTCATCCACGTCGGTGCCAGCGGGCGCATCCACGGCTCCGACGCGTCCATCGTCGACTTCAACCGCGGCGGCACGCCGCTCGCCGAGATCGTCACCGAGCCCGACCTGCGCACACCCGAGCAGGCCAGCGAGTGGCTCAAGCTGCTGCGCACCACGCTGCGCCAGCTCGGCGTCTCCGACGTGAACATGGAGGAGGGCTCGCTGCGCTGCGACGCCAACATCTCGCTGCGCCCTGTCGGCAGCCAGGAGCTGGGCACCAAGACCGAGCTGAAGAACATGAACTCCTTCCGCTTCATCGAACGCGGCATCCGTGCCGAGATCGCCCGTCAGGAGCACATCCTGCGTGGCGGCGGGCACATCCTGCAGGAGACGCTCCACTACGACCCCGCCTCCGACCGCATCACCTCGCTGCGCTCCAAGGAGGAAGCGCACGACTACCGCTACTTCCCCGAGCCCGACCTCCTGCCCGTCGACATCGACCAGCACATGCTCGCCGCCGCCAAAGCCGCCATGTCCGAGCTGCCCGCCGACCGCGCGCTGCGCTTCGAGCGCGAGCTACAGCTCAGCGCCGACAGCGCGCAGCTGCTCGCCTTCCGTGGCGAGCTGGGGGATTTCTTCGAGGCCGCGCTCGCGGCCGGCGCCCAGCCCGCGCCGCCGCCGCAGGCGCTCGCCAACTGGATCACCGGTGAGCTCGTCGCCCGGCTCGACGAGGGTCTCGATCCAGCTGCAGGGCGTGTCACCCCCGAAGCGCTCGCCACGCTCGTGGGCATGCTCGCCGCCAAAACAGTCACCGTCGGCGCCGCCCGCCAGGTGCTCGACACGCTCCTCGCCCACGGCGGGGACCCGCGGGCGATCGTCGAGGCCGAGGGCCTCGCCGCGCTGGACGGCGGCGATGAGCTCGCCGCAATCGTCACCGCCGCGCTGGAGGCCAACGCCGACGCAGCCCAGCGCGTGCGCGAAGGCAACGCCAAGGCCATCGGCCCGATCGTCGGCCACGTCATGCGCGAGACGCGCGGGCGCGCCGACGGCACCGAGGTGGCGCGCCTCGTGCACGAGCAGCTCGGCGTCTGAGCTGTGTGTCCGCCGCGTGGGTGTGTCCGCCCGCGTGTGTGTGTCCGCCGCGTGGGTATGTTCGCCCGCGTGGGTGTGTCTGCCCGCGTGTGTGTCCGCCGCGTGGGTGTGTCCGCCCGCGTGTGTG
>Ga0335075_10016947_pt1 | contig 10853 bp, 3 predicted proteins | sample Lox_Sample_24_FD_206723 | JGI IMG/M metagenome (GOLD analysis project Ga0335075, IMG submission 206723) | Soil microbial communities from Loxahatchee National Wildlife Refuge, Florida, United States - Lox_Sample_2.4 | ecosystem: Environmental > Terrestrial > Soil > Wetlands | place: USA: Florida... | reverse complement strand
CCGCGCCGCCGCCGCAGGCCTTGCCGCTGCACCGCGATGCCGTGCCGACCGCGCTGGCCTACCTGGCGGAGAGCATGGCGATGACGCTGTACCCGCTGGGCGAGGTGCTGCCGCACATCGCGCCGGGGGGCTGGCTCGCGCTGGTGTCGTCGTCGGCCGTTGCCGACCCGCCCGCTTCGTGGCCGCACTACGTGGCGGCCAAGGGCGCGGTCGAGGCGCTGGCCGGGTACTGCCGGAAGCACTTCGGCTTGCGGGTGGCGACCATTCGGCCACCGCTCATGCGCACCGACATGACCAACGGCCCCACCAGCGCGATCGGCGCGGTGGCACCGGAGGCGGTGGCGGCCGCAATCGTCCGATGGGTGCTAGATAACCGCCTCGGCGAGGAGATCCTCGCGCCGGACCAGCTGACAGCGGAGGCTGTCAGATGAATGCTGAGCAACTTACCTTCGTTGTCGGAACCGGCCGATGCGGTTCGACAGCGGTGTCACGAGTCCTTCACGAGCACCCGGACGTGCTCAGCATCAGCGAAATGACCGCCGGAATAAAACGAATTCTGCGCCCCGGGTTTCCATCGGTCGATGGCCGCGAGATGTGGCGACTGCTTGCTCAACGGACTCCCCTTATTGACGAACTCATTTGCGCTGGGCTGAAGACCGCGGAGTTCCGCTATCCATATGGCAGGGGCCGCTTTGATCCCGCCCGCAAGGAGGTGCCTTGGATTTGCCACTGCATGCTGCCAATGCTCAGTGACGATCCAGACGCGCTGTTCGATTTGCTTGCCGCAGAGGTAGTTACGTGGCCCGTGCGCGCCCCCGCCGACCATCTTCTGGCCTTGTTCGCCTTCCTCAGCAAGGTCTTCGGCAAGTCCGTCGTTGTCGAGCGTTCGGGTGTTTCGATCGACGCGGCAGCGCAACTGCGCCAGCAGTTCCCTGGGGCCCGCTTCGTGCTCATACATCGCGATGGCCCCGACTGCGCGCTATCCATGAGCCGCCATCCCGTGTTCCGGCTGAGAGGTCTCTGGGCAGAGGTCAAACGCCAGCACGGCGAGGCAGCTGACCCCGGGCAGTTCCGCGGTCTCGTCACGCCGCCTCTTGACGCAGAGCGATTCATGTCGTACCCAATTCCGCTCACGTTCTTCGGTGAGTTCTGGTCCAGCCTTCTCTGCCAGGGCATACCTGCTCTGGCAGAGCTACCGCCGGGCGGCTGGACCAGCCTCCGTTACGAAGATCTGCTGTCCCACCCGGACAGGGAACTAGCCAGGATCGCTGCTTTCATAGGCGTCGCCGCCACTCCACAGTGGCTCTCGGCGGCGGCTGCCATCATAAACGGGCACCGTCCCGCCAGTGCCGCCACCTCGGAGCTGGGGCCCGCCGACCTGGCCGCGATCCAGGAGGCTTGTATGCCGGGCGCTCAGGCGATCGTCACGGCCGAAGCCCGGCTAGCCGCGGCGGCCAGGGAGCCCTCCAGTCTGCAGTGTCCTGCGCGCCACGGCCTACGAGCGCGCGGGCACCACTCCCGGGTGGACTCAGACTGATGGCAGGAGGATAAAAAATCTCTGCTGCCACAGGCTGTAGAGTTCCCCCATAACCTCGTCCGGCGAGACTTTCACGTCGTTTATGAGCTCCTTAACAGTACGTTTCCCGTCGGCAGCCTCCAATAGCGCAAAGAGCGGAGCAGAAACCTCCGCATGCGGTCCATCTGCGTATTCCAGGAAAATCTTATGAAGAATCTCGCGGTCACCGGACCGGGTGGCATAGATCTGTTTGACGAGGCGCGTGACTGGACGCAATCGGAGGGCGAGGCTGTCGAACGCTTGTGAGCTACCAGGGCGACGGCTAATCAGGAAATTCTCAATTACCAGAAAGTCCAGTTCGGTCGTCATGTAGCAGCTCAAAGCATCCTGCACGGTCTGGACGATCGGTTCGGCATTATTGTTGAATGAGGTGTTCAGCACCACCGGAGTTCCGGTTATCTCGCCAAACTTACGTATAAGCTGGTAAAATCGCCGATTCGTCACCGGATCGACAATCTGCACTCTAGCGGTGCCGTCGATATGCGTAACGGCGCCGAGCTCCGCGATTCGCTCCTCGCGGACGTCAACTACAAATGACATGAACTCGTAGTTCGCCAATGTCTTGGGCAGGTTAAAATATGTCATCGCCGCATCGAATATCACTGCTGGCGCAAATGGACGGTACGCTTCACGCTTCTTTACCATCGCATTGATACGATCCTTGTTTCCCGAAGGACGTGCGTCAGCAAGGATACTACGATTCCCAAGCGCTCGCGGGCCATATTCAGATCTGCCCTGTGCCCAGCCGATCACGGCACCGTCGGAGAGCAAGGTCGCGGCAGTCTTTATTATGTCTGCCGGTTTTTCATATTCAATCAGCCCGCTCCAGCCGATCAATTCTTTCTCGATCTCTGCGCTGGTTCCCAGGCCAGGGCCAACACTAGCGGTACGCATACGCTGCTGGGTATACGGCGGTGCCCCCAGTCGATAGGCAGCGACGATGCCCGCGCCTTCGGCAGACCCGGCATCATGCGACACTGGATGGACGAATACCTGGCGGAATTTGTCCGACCGGAGTATCTTCCCGTTGAGACTAGAGTTGTGTGCGACACCTCCCACGAAGCAGAGATCCGCGAGCCCCGTATGCTCTGCCCAATAGGTAATTACATGCATAGCTATCCGCTCCAGCACTGACTGGAGGGCAGCCGCGAAATCCATATGCTCCTGAGTGAAACCCTCTCCAGCACGGCGAGGCTTGAAGCCGGACGCCAAGAATGCCTTTGGATTTACGCGCAGGTCGAAGTCGCCATTCTCTTTAAGTTCGTACATTCCCTCAAAGGCGTCTCGATAGGTATCAGGATTTCCATAAGGAGCAAGGCCCATTACCTTATACTCATCGCCAATCCCGTAACCCAGCAGATGAATACAGTTCGCATAGTAATACCCGAGCGATTTCTCGATTCCATAGGCCGCCAGCCTGCTCAGCCTTCCGCCCTGTCCATGAAATATTGTAGTCGAATGCGCATCACCTTGACCGTCCATTACAATTACAAGCGCTTCCTGCAACCCGGATCGAATGAAAGACGACATGGCATGCGATACGTGATGTTGCGCATAAATAAGCCGGTTGTCCGGCAGGCGAAATCCGAGTTCACCTCCCAAATAGCCCATTATCAGTTCGCGCGAAGTACGCAGCGGCACGTTAGGATAACTCAAGTAGACATCATTCAGCCACGATTCCACTGAGTATTCGCCGAAATAGTAGCCAACCGCGTCTACCTGCGACGGCGACACCCCACCGGTGGCGAGGCATGCCCGAATAGCGTTGATCGGAAACTTTGACGTCTTTTTAATGCGATTGAATCTCTCTTCCTCCACTGCGGCCACTAGTTCACCGTCTCTGATCAGACACGCCGTGGAATCGTGAAAGAATGCAGGGTTAGCAATAGGCGCCAGTTCCCTGTCTTCGGGGGAGAAAAAACCACTCAAGCCCAGTACTATCATCCCATGCCTTTCTTCTCTTCCGACTCGATAATGGACAGCTCGCGCTGAGTTAGAATTTGCACATAAGTTCGCTGCATACGCCGTATTGTCCGAGATGCGATACGGACAGTCAATCGATCAAGAAGGTGATCCTGTGCGGCTATAACGAAAGAAAACACACACGAATCCGCCGGGCACCGCGCAGCGGCGGCGGGGGCGGGGGCGGTTTGCGGGGGTCTGGCGGCCCTGATAAGTCAACTGGTGCTGCGAGGACGTACCCGGTGAGTCACGGGTGCGCTGCGCCCGGCCTTTGATGCCGCGCGCCGGGTTGGGGAAGACCGTGCCGTCGGCAGCGCAGGATCAGAACAGGGACCGGAGCACGACGAGAGCGTTGTGGCGGTGCGACCCGCAGCGGGCGCAGGAAGTCCTCGATGTCGTCGCGGGTGACCTCGCGGAGGTAGTCATAGCGCGCTGACCAGTCCGTCAGGGCAGGAAGTGTCTTGCCGAGGTGGGCCGTGGACGATGGCGATGGCACTGGGTCGGCTGCGGGGGCGCCCGGCGACAGCGTTTAACTGGTTATGTTCGTCAATCGAACGCGAGGGCCTCGCCGCCGCGCCGTCTCACCTCGCCGAATCGCATCCAGGTACCTATCATTTTATAATGCGCATTCTTGTGGCATGCTCGGAGGGGATCGGGCGTTACCTGCCATTTGTTCCATTTCTGGACCAGGCGCGACGGAACGACGGCCAGACGCTGGTGGTAGCATCCTCCTCTCTCCAAGACGCGGTCGAAAAGACAGGCCACCCTTTTAAGTCCTCGTCCCCCCGCAAGCAGCACGGGGCGCAATCCTCACAGCTAGCAGTGATGGAACAGGTAATACGGGACTGGCGGCCAGACCTGATCTTGCGTGAGCCGTGGGAATACGCTTCGGCAGAGGCAGCCGGGTGGCTGGGCGTTCCTACCGCGCAGGTCGCGACTACCCTCGCCGGGTTCGTCTGGGATACGGTCGGCAAGGTCGCGCCCAATCTGGAGGCCATGCGGGGCGGACTGGCTGATGAGCTGCGCAGATCCCCTTTTCTGACGCGGTTGCCGGCCTCACTTGATATCTCGCCGTTCCCAGTCACCCTGCGGTACCGCGAACCGGCCAGTACACCGAATGGCGCGCTCCCGGCCTGGTGGGGCGACAGCGACGCTCCCCTGGTCTATGTAACCTTTGGCACCTGGACGGGCGAGGAGTGGTTTCCCGAACAGGCTTATCCCGCGGCGATTGACGCCGTCACCGGACTGGATGCGCGGGTGGTGATGACCGTCGGCCGCGACTTTGACGTGTCCCAACTGCCCGACCTGCCCGGCAACGTGCACGTGGAACCCTGGATCGACAAGGCCGACATCCTCGGCCAGGCCGACCTGGTCGTCTGCCATGGCGGGGCCGGCACGGTCTACGGCACGCTCGCCGTCGGCGTGCCCCTGGTCATCGTTCCGATAGTCGGCGACCAGCCCGCGAACGCCGCGGCGGTGACCGGTGCCGGCGCGGGCATCGAGGTTGTAACCAGACAGGACCCCCGGCGGCCTTGGCGCGTGGTCAGCCGGGAAGACTCAGCGCAAATCCGTCAGGCGATCGAGACAGTGCTCGCCGACGGTTCGTACCGGCAGGCCGCCGCGGCGGTCGCCGCCGAGATGGCCGCGGCGCCAATGATCGAGACACTCCTGGGGCAACTTCCCGGCGCCGGATATTCCGGCAGTCAAGGAGCAGCCATGACGTCACCCACGGCAATACCTGACGACACGGATACAGGTCGCGGTCAGGCTCTCTACCTGGATCTGATGAAACGGGTCCTCACCAACGTGATCTACCGGGACCCGCCCGTCAACTGGAACGGGCAGGGTGACTATGACATCGCCCGGCGCCGGGACGGTTCCGACATTCCCAGCGTGGCGCACACCATGGTGGGCCTGGCCCGGCTGGACAACGTCCAGTACTGCCTGGAACGCGTACTCGCCGACGACGTCCCCGGTGATTTCATCGAGACCGGGGTCTGGCGCGGCGGGACGTGCATCTTCGCCCGGGCCATCCTCCGCGCGTACGGCGTCACCGATCGTCAGGTCTGGGTAGCTGACTCGTTCGCTGGCATGCCAAGGACCCAGACGGACAGCCACCCCCTTGACCGCAGGCTGCAGTTGCATCGCGAGAACGACGTCATAGCCGTATCAGCCGAGACGGTCGCGGCTAACTTCGAGCGCTACGACCTGCTCGACGAGCAAGTCCGGTTCCTGAAGGGCTGGTTCCGCGACAGCCTGCCCGACGCGCCGATCTCCCGGCTCTCCGTCCTCCGCCTGGACGGCGATTTGTACGAATCCACCATGGACGCGCTGAACAGCTTGTACCCGCGGCTGTCTCCCGGCGGATTCACGATCGTCGATGACTACCACATCCGTGCCTGCCGGGAAGCCGTGCACGAGTATCGTGACCAGCACGGCATCACCGAACCTTTGGAGCAGATCGACGACTATTCGGTGTACTGGCGGCGTGCCGGACTCGCATTACCGGTGCGGAGGGGTTTAGGTATTTACCCTGTTTGGGTGGCTGGTGCGCATGTTCTGCTTACGGGGAGCAGTTTCCGGGTGAGGACCTGACAGAAGCCGGCGTGTCGTGGCGGGTACAGCCGGTTCCACGAGCATCGCCCGGCTGACGGCCCCGCGCCGTCCAGACGCGGACGGTCACGGTGCTGTCGTCACCAGTGAACTGCGCGGTGTAGGAGCCGTCGGCGGCCCAGGCGACACGAGCCAAGCAATCCTATCCGAGCGACCTCTTATTCATCTTAATTTATCGAGTCTCAGCCAGGCGGATATGGCGGACCACGCCTCTCCCAGCATCTCGGGCAGGAGCAAGTCCCTGTGCGAACACGGGAGCTGCACTTCGGCGACGTCCCCAGCGACATAATCTTCCCAGAAGTGAGCGGCAGTTGGGCTGTCGTCGTCCTCTTGCCCTGATTCCCTCCCGACGGGCGTGGAGAGCAGGAGCATATCCCCATCAAAACGGCGAGGCCAGTTGGTCGCCGAGAGGATCGCGCTCTTGTTGAAGATATCCGCCAGCAGCAGCAACTCGTCTTCGGATATGGCCCCGAGAACATTGCCGGCTTCCCTGCGCATCAGTGCGAGCGTGCTGGCCCGCATCTCCTCCTGATCCGGCATCCGCCAATCGGGATCGTCCACCTCCGCTTCACGCAGCCGCGGGGGGTAGGCGTCGCCGATGATCAAGGCGGCGATGTCGTCGCCGTGCTCGCGGAGCTGGACGGCCATCTCGTAGGCGACGGTCCCGCCGAACGAGTGCCCGAGCAGGTAGTAGGGCCCGGCTGGCTGGACCGTCTTGATCTGCCCGATGTAGTCGGCCGCCATCTCGCGGACGGATCCGGGGTACTGGCTAGTGCCGTCGAGTGCCCGTGCCTGCACGCCATAGATCCGGAAGGTGTCCGGGACATACCGGGCCAGCGGCATGTAGCCCCAGCCGAGCCCGCCAGCGGGGTGGATGCAGAACACGATCGGGCCATCGCCGGTGGCGCGGATGGGCAGCAGCACGCTGAGCGAGTCCTGGACCGAAGACAGGCTCAACCGGTCCATGACACCGCGGGCGGTCGGCCCGGCCATCAGGTCACGGAGGGAGATTGACACCCCGCGGACCTGCAACTGCTTCACGAGCCGCATGGCCAGCAGCGAGTGTCCGCCGAGGACGAAGAAGTCGTCGTCGATGCCGACCTGGTCCACGCCGAGGACCTCGGCGAACGTCTCGCACAGGGTTTTCTCGAGCTGGACCGCCCAGCTCGCGTGGTGCTCCGGTGCCGGACCCGCGAGACCCGGAGCCGGCAGCGCGGTACGGTCGAGTTTGCCGTTCGGAGTCAGCGGCAGTTCCTCCAGCACGGTCACGGTCGGCACCATGTAATCGGGCAGCCGCCGAGCGGCGTAGTCGCGTACCGTCCCGGCCAGCCCGTCGCCATTTTGACCGCTGCCGTCTCGACTGCTGTCGGCCGGAACCACGTAAGCGGCCAGGCGCCGGTCGCCCGGAGAGGACTCCCGCACCGTCACCGCGGCCTGCGCGACTTGCGGATGGGCGGCGAGGACGGCTTCGATCTCGGCGGGCTCGATGCGGAACCCGCGGATCTTGACCTGATCATCGGACCGGCCGGCGAAGACCAGTTCCGCGTCCGGTGTCCACCTCACGAGGTCGCCGGTGCGGTACATCCGCTGTCCGCCGGGCCCGAACGGGCAGGCCACGAACCGTTCGGCGGTCAGCCCGGAGCGGTGATGGTAGCCGCGGGCCAGACCCGCCCCGGCAATGTACAGTTCCCCGCTCACCCCGGCCGGCACCGGGCACAGCCACCGGTCCAGCACATAGGCCCGGGTGTTGTCCAGCGGGCCCCCGATCGGCGGCACGTCCGCGACCTGACCCGGATCACTGCGGAAGGAGCGGGTCGCGAACGTGGTGGTTTCGGTAGGGCCGTACACATGCCCCAGGACCGTCTGCGGGCAGGACAACAGCACCCGCCGCATCGCCGCGGGCGAGGCGGCCTCCCCGCCGGTCAGCAGCACCTCAACCCCAGTGAACGCCTGCGGCTGCTCGGCCGCGACGAGATTGAACAGGGCCGTGGTCAAGAACAGCGCGGTGACCTGGTGCCTGGCCAGCAGGCCCGGCAGGGACTCCGCCTCAAGCCCGCCAGGCTCGATCACGACCGTGCCGCCGGACAACAACGGGACCCACAGCTCGTAGGTCGAGGCGTCGAAAGCCGGCGTGGAGTGCGCCAGGACACGCCGATGGGCCGCGCCGGCCCAGGCTCGGTCCGCCGTCAGCGCCACCACGTCACGGTGCCGCGCGGCCACCCCCTTGGGCGTACCGGTCGACCCGGAGGTGTACATGATGTAAGCCAGCTGATCGGGGTGACAGCTGACCGCCGGAGCCGCCGCATCACCCTCGCGCGGGACGCCGGCGACCGGCAGCCGCACAACGCCACCAGGCTGGTCCAGGTCACGATCGGCCAGCAGGACCCCAACCCCGGCATCGGCGAGCATCCACGCCACCCGCTCCGCCGGCGTACCGGGGTGCACCGGCAAGTAGGCCGCACCGGATTTCAGCACCGCCAGCAGCGCGGTCACCAGCTCGGCGGAACGGTCCGCCAGCACCGCCACCGCCGGCTCGCGGCCCGCGCACCGGCGTACCAGCGTCCCGGCCAGCCGGCCCGCCCGCCGATCCAGCTCCCCGTAACTCACGAACGCACCCTCACACACCACCGCCACCGCATCCGGAGTACGGGTCACCTGCTGCCCGAACAACTCCGGCACCGTAACCTCCGGAACCGGCGCGGCAGTGTCATTCCAGCCGTCCACCAGCTGTGCCCGCTCAGCGGGATCCAGGACCGGAATGGCGTGCAGCGGGGTGGCCGGGGCGACCTCTAGTGCGGTGACCAGGTTGTCCAGGCCGGTGCAAAGCAAGGCGCACAGCTGACCCGGATCAGCCGGCGCCGCCGCGTTCACCATCACGCCCAACCCTGTTCCCCAGTCATCAACCGAGACATCCACCGGGTAGTTGCTCCGGTCCTGGCCCGCGATCATCTCGATGCCCGCACCCCGGGCGTCGGAGGTGCGGGCTGGGACACGGGGCCTGGTGTGCCGGTAGTTCAGCAGGGTGGTGAACAGCGGCAGGCCGTCGGGGATGCCGCTGGCCTGCTGGGCCAGCACCAGCGGGGCGTGCTCGTGGGCCAGCAGCCCGGCCAGCTGGGACCGCAGTCCGTCCAGCGCGGCTGCCACCCCCGCGTCGGCGTCCCGGACCCGGACCGGCAAGGTGTTCATGTACAGGCCCGGCACCCGGTCCGCGCCTGCCCCGGCGTTCATCCGGCCCAGCAGCACCGTGCCGAACACCACGTCATCCTGCCCGGCCAGCACCATCAGCACCCGCGCCCACGCCAGGTGCACGATCGTGGCCGACGAAATCGATCGGGCGCGGGCCACCGCCCGCAGCCGCCCGGCCAGCCCCGGGGTGACCGGCTGGCCTGCCCCCCGCGCCTGGCCAGGGTCACGGACATCCAGCAGCCCGTACGGGGCGGTCGGCCCGGTCACATCCCCTAGCATCCCGGCGAAGTACCGTTCGTGCTCCTCGCGGGGGGTACCGAGCCGGGCCTGGGCCACGAACTGCCGGAACGGCAGCGGCTCCGGCAGCTGACCGGCCTGCCCGGCCAGCAGCATCCCGATCTCGTCCAGCACCATCTCCAGGCCGTCATGGTCCAGCACCAGGTGATGCATCTGCAGCAGCACCAGGTACCCGCCGCCCGGCTCCGGGGCGGCGGTCAGCCGCAGCAGCGGCGCCCAGCCCAGGTCCATCCGTGCCGGGGCCGCGGCCCGCAGCGCCGCTACCGCGCTGCCCGGTTCGTCTCCGGTGATGCCCAGGGTGATCTCGGTGACCGGCAGCCATGCCTGCCGCCACACCACCTGCACCGGCTCCGGCAGCCCCTCCCAGGCCACCGAGGTCCGCAGCACATCATGGCGGGCGATCACCTGCTCCAGCGCCGCGATGAACTCATCCAGCCGTTCCTGCGATTCTGCCCGCAGTACGAACGACTGCAGGTAGATGTCGGCGGTGCTGGTCTCGGCCATCAGGTGATGGAAGAACATGCCCTCTTGCAGCGGGGCCAGCGGATAGATATCCGCCACGTTCGCCGCCCCGCCATCCACCCGCGCCACCACCTCGGCGATCTGCTCTTCGCTCAGCTGCACCAGCGGCAGCATGGCCGGGGTAATCTGGCCGACGCCGGGCGGGATCAGGTTGGGTGGCACCGTGACGGTGACCGGACCGGCCACCGTCGCCAGCCGCTCCGGGGTCGGCGCCTCGAACAACGCCCGAACCGGCACCTGCAGGCCCTGCTCCCGCAGCCGTGCTACCAGTTGCACCGCCAGTAGCGAGTGGCCGCCCAGGGCGAAGAAGTCATCCTCTGGGCTTACCCGGTCGAGGCTGAGCACGTCGGCGAAGACCTGGCACAGGATCTCTTCCTGTACGCTGGCTGGCTCCCGGCCGGTCCCGGACCCGGACGGCTGGCCGGGCGCGGGCAGCGCGGCCCGGTCGAGTTTCCCGTTGGGGGTCAGCGGCAGCTCGTCCAAGACCATAAAGACGGCGGGCTGCATGTAGTCCGGCAGCCGGGCCGCGGCATGCTCACGTACCGCCGCGACCAGCTGGCCGGTATCCGTTTCCCTGTCACTGGGCACCAGGTAGCCGGTCAGCCGCTGGTCACCGGGGATATCCTCGCGGACGGTCACCGCGGCCTGGGCCACGCCCGGGCAGGCGGCCAGCACGGCCTCAACCTCACCCGGCTCG
>Ga0335075_10016946_pt1 | contig 10854 bp, 9 predicted proteins | sample Lox_Sample_24_FD_206723 | JGI IMG/M metagenome (GOLD analysis project Ga0335075, IMG submission 206723) | Soil microbial communities from Loxahatchee National Wildlife Refuge, Florida, United States - Lox_Sample_2.4 | ecosystem: Environmental > Terrestrial > Soil > Wetlands | place: USA: Florida... | reverse complement strand
GACGTGGTCAGCGACGGCGAATTCGGCAAGTCCGTGAGCTGGTCGCGGTACGTGCGCGAGCGGATCGCCGGGTTCGAAGAGCGGGAGGCGGATCCTGAGCTGATCGGCCAGACCGTCCTGCCGGGCACAGACAAGCGACTGTTTCCGGAGTTCTACGAGGCCTATGAGAGGACGCAGGGGTTGACCGGCGCCCTGTCCAACTGGGTCTGCACCGGCCCGATCACGTATGTTGGCCAGAGCCAGCTGCTTCGCGACATCGAGGACCTGAAGGCCGCGATCGACGGACTAGATGTGGTGGACGCCTTCCTCCCAGTCGTGGCTCCGGGCAGCGCGTTCCCGGTTCGTACCGACGAGCACTACGCCAACGAGGAGGAGTACGTGTTCGCGATCGCGGACGCGCTTAACACCGAGTACCGAACAATCGTCGGCTCCGGCCTGATCGTGCAGATCGACGATGCGTACCTGACGACGATGTACGACACGATGGTCCCGCCGGCGACCGTGGCCGAATACCGCGCGTGGGCCGAACTGCGGATCGAGGCGCTGATCCGCGCGCTCGACGGCGTCCCGCCCGAACGGGCCCGCTACCACGTGTGCTGGGGCAGCTGGAACGCGCCGCACGTCGGAGACGTCGGGCTGCAGGAGATCGTCGACCTCATCCTGCGCGTACCCGTGGGCGGGTATGCCATGGAGCAAGCAAATCCGCGCCATGAGCATGAGTGGCGAGTGTGGGAGCGGGTGAGGCTGCCGGAAGGTCGCAAGCTTTTGCCCGGCCTGATCAGCCACGCGACCAACGTGGTCGAGCATCCAGAGCTCGTCGCCCAACGGATCCAGCGGTTGGCGGCGCTGGTCGGGCGCGAGAACGTAATCGCCAGCACGGACTGTGGCTTTGCGCAGGGACCGTTCGTCCAGCGCGTTCATCCAACGATCATGTGGGCCAAGTTGCGCTCGCTCGTCGACGGCGCGAGGCTGGCAAGCGAGCGCTTGTGGTCGTAGGTTGGCCGCGCCGCGTTGTCGACTCAGAACGTCCACACGATCTGCGTTGGAGCCGATGCTCCTCACAGGCCACGCCGCGCCGTCATCGCCGAGCGCGCGAGCCCAACGACAACTGCGCCCGGCCTTGGAGCTCACCGCAGTTAGGCCTCGATGAGCGCGGCTGTCGGTAGCGGTACTTCGCGTCACCGAGACGGGCGTCAGCTACGCGGTGCGGGATCCGGGCCCGAGGCCCAAGGCGGCCGGCACCGCCCGTAGAAGTCCAATTACATGCGGGACCCCAGAGGGTTCAGGTGTCGGCGTCGACGCTCCGCAGCACCGCGCCCATGTACTCGATGTGCTTGCGCATCGCCCGCTCGGCCGCGGAGCGCTGGTGACGGCGGATGGCACGCGCGATCGCCCGGTGGTGGCCAATCAGCAAATCGCCGTCGATCGCGTGTCCGAGATGCTCCATGAGCGCAGGTTGGAGAACGTCGAGGATCCACCGGGTGAAGATGACCGGCAGCTCGTTGCCCGGCGTGACCGCGATCGCCCCGTGAAAGCGCGCATGGGCGCGGCGAAACTCGTCGCCGGACGGATCGTTGCCCACGGCGGTGGCGATCGCGTCCGTGAGCGCCATGATCGTTGCCTCGTCGGATCGCTCGGCCGCGCGTCCCGCCAGCGCGACTTCGAGGAGCATCCAGGTCTCGATCAGTTCGAAGAGCGTCACGCTCTCGGACGCGAGCATCGCCGCGATCGATTCACTCACTTGCTCGCCGATGCCGACGGCCAGCGTATTTGCGACGAACACCCCGCCGGCGCGACCCTTCTGCACACGGATCAGGTGGGACCCGGCCAGTCGGTGCAGTCCCTCTCGCAGGGTCGGTCGGCTCACCCCGAATTCCCGCGAAAGCTCGTGCTCGGTGCCGATCCGATCACCCGGCTGTAGCCGTCCCCGCTCGATGTACACCCGGATGGCGTGGGCGATCTGCTGGCTGGCGTCCGTGTGAACGGCCTCGAATCGCCGAGCGTTCCTCGCGCCAGTCTTGGGTGCGATAGGTCGAGTCAGGGCGAGGCGCCGGGTCCGTCCGCCGACGCGCGCCAGCGGCTGAGCAACGCGGCGGGCCGAGAGACAAACACGCAGATGCGCACGTCCGACCCGCGTCCTGGACGCGCATCGTCCAACTGGGCGGCTCGACGGCGCGGCGGCTCAGCCGAGCTTGCAGCGCTCACGCCCGCGCGCAGGAAACGTGGTGGAGGGCCGGCGACCGGTCTCAGCCAGCCGACCTGCAATTCGGGCCTCGCTGCCCAGACGTACGACGGCCATGAGCTAACCCGTTCGCTCGGCTGATGGGGCATGTCCAATTGAGGTCGGGCGCTCGAAGGGCGTCAACACGAGGATATCGGATACCGGGCGCTCACGCACTATAATCGTGCGGCTCCATAGGCGAAAGAAGGGCGCGATCGTGAGTGCACAGTCGGGCGCAGCAGGTCAGCAAGCCGATCACGGGGAACGGAGCTGGCGCTACTACACCGAGCCCGCCGTGGTCGATGTGCGTGGACTGCCGACCGCGTACCGCCGGGACGGCCGCGGGGAGCCTGTGGTGTATCTGCACGGCGCGGGGTTGACACGCCGGTGGCTACCGCTGTTTGACCAGATGGCGCGAAGGGTTGATTTGATCGTGCCCGAGCATCCCGGATTCGGCGACACTCCGTTGCCGACCTGGCTCGACGGATTCTGCGACGCCGTGCTGCACTACGACGAGCTGTTCGATCGGCTCGACCTCGAGGCCGTTCACCTCGTAGGGCACTCGGTGGGGGGCTGGCTGGCGGCAGAATATGCGACGTTCTATCCGCGTCGAGTCAAGAGCCTGACGCTGATCGCTCCGCTCGGGCTGCGGGTGACCGATCACCCGATCTGCGACATCTTCCGCCTGACACCAGATGAGGCCGGGCCGGCGCTGTTCAGCGGCCCCGCCGATCCGTATGCGGAGTACCTGTCGGACGGAAACGAGGTCGAGACGCTGGTGCAGGGCTACGGCGAGCTCACGGCGCTCGGCCGCCTGATGTGGAACCCTCGCTACGACGTGAAGCTTGACCGAAGGCTGGGCCGCGTTACGTGCCCGGCAGTCGTTGTCACACCGAACGAGGACCGGATCGTTCCGCGCGCGCATTTCGAGCGCTGGACCGAGTTGCTGCCCAACGCCAGACTGGAGACGATCGCGGGGACGGGTTCACCGACCGGTCACCTCCTCATCATTCAGGAGCCCGGCAAGCTCGCCGATCTGGTGACCGATTTCGTAGCGAGCGTGATCGCGGGGACGACGAGATGAGCAAGCAACTCGAGTTTTACGTGTTTCACAACGGTGCCTACCGGTGGGCTCCGCACAAGGACGTGATCGGGAAGTGGTCGCGCACGAACTTCGTCTCGCTGCCGACATCCTTTTACAAGCCCGGGTTCGCCCTGCGTGCGTTCGACGAGTGGCTCGAGTCGTACATCCTGGCCGAGAAACTGGGCTACGACGGAGTGATCCTCGGTGAGCAGCACAACGGTCCAATCGGACTCAGCGGCAATCCGCTCGTGATCACGTCATGGCTCGCAGCCAACACCGAGCGCATCCTGATCGCGGCGGTGGGGCCGCTCTTGAATGCCTATCTCACCCCGATCCGTCTGGCCGAGGAGGTCGCCATCGTCGACATCCTCTCGCGAGGACGACTGATCCTCGGTCTGCCGATGGGGATCGGAGGCCAGTACCACTCGGTCGGGGTGATGGATCCAACTCACGCGCGCGCGCGCTTCCGCGAGGCTCACGACCTCATGTTCAAAGCCATGACCGAGCCGGGACCGTTCGAATGGCAGGGTGACTATTTTCATGTCCCCTACGTCAACCTGTGGCCCAGGCCGCTTCAGCAACCCCATCCGCCCGTCTGGATCCCGGCCGCCGGCTCACGCGAGACCCTCGAGCTTTGTGCTCGCCGCCGGTACACGTATCAGTCGGTGCTGACTCCCCGCTCGACCCTCCGTCGCAACGCTGCCCTGTTCCGTGAGCTGTGCGCCGAGGAGGGATACGAGACCGCCCGCGAGCAGATCGCCTACGTCGTCATGGTGCATGTCGCCGAGAGCGACCGCCAGGCGAGACTCGAGGCCGAGCCTCATGTCATGTGGCTCTACCAGAATTTCTTCCGCTCGACGTTCCAGGACTCGTTTCCACCGGGTCACGTGAGCATCGCGTCGCTGCGAGGCATGGCGGCGGGCGGCGGATATCGCAGCCGGGACATCTCGGAGATGTCCTGGGACGAGCTGTGGGACGAGGGATGGATCGTGATCGGCTCGCCGTCGACGGTCGCCGAGCGCCTGGACGAGCTGACCGACGAGTTCGGTGCGGGACGCATCGTGATGGTGCCCGACATGGGCAGCGCGCCGGCGTGGATGGTGAAAAAGAGCTTGACGCTATGCGCAGAGGAAGTCCTGCCGCGCTTTCGTCCCGCGGGCGCCGGTCCGGTCTGGGCCAGGGAGGAGAGGCGCGCCGCCACGACCTGGGCGGAATGGGCGGCCGCCGGGGGCGAGCCCGGTGCGATCCCGGAGGCGCGGGTTCAGGGCAAGGGAGTGCTCGATGTCAGGACCTCGCACGCCGAGGACCTGCGCATCCCGACCCGCGAATAGTCGCCGGGTGGGGCCTGGCACAGCCACCGGGCCGCGGCCGAGGAGTGAGCCGCTCTGGTAGCATACCGGACGCAATGGTCCGGATAGCGAACGCTGTCGCATGACCGTCACCGCGCCCAGAGATGTGCGGCTGCCGCAACCGGCGATGCTCGTGGCGGGGGAATGGCGTGCCGCCCGCGACGGTAGGACCTTCCCGGTCCTCAACCCGGCAACCGAAGAGCTCATCACCGATCTGCCGCTGGCCGCGGCCGAGGACGTCGATGACGCCGTCGGCGCCGCGCGTGCGCAATTCGACGGCGGGGAGTGGTCACGGCTAGCTCCGGGCGAACGAGGCAGGCTCCTGTGGAATATCGCGGAGCTAATCGAACGCGACGCCGAAAACCTCGCCGCGCTCGAGGCGATCGATGTCGGCAAGCCGCTGAGCGACCCCGTCGCAATCGACATCCCGCTAGCAGCTGAGACCTTCCGGCACTTCGCCGGATGGGCCGACAAGGTCCAGGGCAGCACAGTCCCCGTACCCGACTATTTCGGGCGGCCTCGATTCTCGTACACGCTTCGCGAGCCCTTGGGCGTGGTGGGAGCGATCACGCCGTGGAACGCACCGACGATGATCGCTAGTTGGAAGATCGCTCCCGCGCTGGCGGTCGGCTGCTCGGTCGTGGTCAAGCCTCCCGAGGACGCCTCGCTGTCGACCCTCCGACTGGCCGAACTGATTGCCGAAGCCGGCATCCCCGAGGGCACGGTCAACGTCCTCACCGGCGGAGGTGACACGGGAGCGGCGCTCGTACGTCATCCCGGCGTGGACAAGATCTCGTTCACGGGCAGCCCAGAGGTCGGGGCCGAGATCGCACGCGAAGCCGGTCAAGCGTTCAAGCGGGTCACGCTCGAGCTCGGGGGCAAGTCTCCTCAGCTCATCCTTCCCGATGCCGATGTCGAGGCGCTGCTGCCGGTGGCGGCCGCGTCGCTGTTTGCTAACCAGGGGGAGATCTGCGCCGCCGGGACGCGAGTATTCGTTCACGAGAGCCTCCGCGATGACGTCGTCGCCGGCCTGGTCGACCAGGCCAGGGCGGTGCGAGTGGGGGATCCGTTCGCCCCGGAGACGACGATGGGGGCGCTGATCAATCAGCAGCAGCTCGACCGCGTGCTCGGCTACATCCAGAAAGGCCGCGACGAGGGCGCGCAGTTGGCCGTCGGCGGCGATCGGCTTCCCGGACGGGGGTACTTCGTCGAGCCGACCGTGTTCGTGGGCACCAACGATCTCACGATCTCACGCGAGGAAATCTTCGGACCCGTCGGCACCGTGATCGGCTTTGACGACGTGGATGAGGCGGTGAGGCTCGCCAACGACAGCCGCTATGGCCTGGCGGCGGTGGTGTGGACGCGGGACCTCTCGCGGGCACACCGCATCGCAAGCGCTCTGAGGGTCGGCGCCGTATGGGTCAACGGATGGGGCGCCCCCGACCCGCGCCTGCCATGGGGTGGCACCAAGATCAGCGGCATCGGGCGTGAGCTCGGGCTCGCCGGGATTCACGCAAGCACCGAGGAGAAAGTCGTCTCAATCATCCTGTGAGCGGCCCGCTCGGTTCTCTTCACGGCAGAAACTAAGGAGCGGTCTGATGAAACTCGTGACATACGTGCTTGGTGGCGACGTGCGGTTGGGCGCGGTCGAGGGTGCGTCGATCATCGACCTGAATCGTGCCTACGCGTCCCTTCAGCGCAATGGCGGCAATCCCGCCGCCCAGGCCAGCACCGATGCCGTCGTCCCGACGGACGTGGTGAAATTCCTCGCTCTGGGGGACAGGGCGCTCGACGCCGCTCGCGAAGCCGTCGGCTACGCGAACAGCCTAGACCCGGACCGCGCGCGGCGATCGCTCACGACGGTAAGCGTCGAGGACGTCGAGTTGCTTCCGCCGGTGCCGAACCCGCCAAAGATCATCTGCGTCGCCCGCAACTACGCCGAGCATGCCCGCGAGGCAGGGCTGCAGATCTCCGAGATACCGATTGTGTTCGCGCGCTTCGCCGATACGCTCGTCGCGGACGGCGGCGCGGTCATCCGGCCCATTGTGTCGGAGCAGCTCGACTGGGAAGGGGAGCTGGCGGTCATCGTCGGCAAGCGTGGCCGTCACATCGCTCGCGAGGTCGCGATGGACCACATCGCGGGCTACTCAATCTTCAACGACGTAACCGTCCGCGACTACCAGTTTCGGGTCACCCAGTACACGTCCGGGAAGAACTTCGCCGCGTCCGGCCCGTTCGGTCCGTACCTCGTGCTCAAGGACGAGGTCCCCGATCCTCACAACCTGGAGATCACCACCGAGGTGAACGGAGTCGTCAAGCAGCGCGGCAATACCAGTGACATGATCTATGACCTGCCGACGATCCTTGAGCACATTAGTGAGTGGATCGCGATCGAGCCCGGGGACGTGATCGCGACCGGCACCCCGTCAGGTGTCGGATTCAAGCGCGATCCGCCGGAGTTCCTGCGACCGGGAGACGAGGTCGCTGTGACAGTCTCTTTGCTCGGGACACTCACCAACCCCGTTCGTGCCGAGGAGGACTCGCGACGATGAGCAACGACCTATATGAGAAGGGACTTGAGATACGGCGTGCGGTAGTTGGCGCAGAGTACGTCGATCGCGCGTTGAGCGAAGCCGACGACTTCACGCGCGATTTTCAACATCTCGTCACCGAGTATTGCTGGGGAGCCGGGTGGGGACGGGACGCGCTGTCACGGCGAGACCGCTCGCTTCTCAATCTGGCCATGCTCGGAGCGCTGAATCGCGGAACCGAGTTCAAGCTGCACCTTCGGGGCGCGCTGCGGAACGGGTGCACGATGGCCGAGATTCAGGATACGTTGATCCAGCTCGCCATCTACGCTGGGATTCCGGCCGGCGTGGAGGCGTTCCGGCTCGCGGGGGAGGTGTTCGCGGAAGCGGAGGCCGGCGCGCCCTAGGGACGCGCTGGCTGGCTGGAGTTGGTCAGCGGGTGGGTGTTGGGGTGGTGAGGCTGGCTTCGTCGCGTGTGCGTTCGAAGCCCTCGAAGTCGAAGGCTTCGAGGTCGATTTCCTCGATGGGGGCGTAGGCGCGTGGTTGGCCGTCCCAGCCGACGGTGTCGATGCCCCAGTAGAACTCGATGAGGTTTCCGTCGGGGTCGCGGGCGTAGAAGCGTGGTTGGTTGCCGGGGCCGCCGCGGCGGGCGTTGACGATCGGGATCTCAGCCGCCTTGAAGGTCCGATACATGGACAACAGCTCGGCCGGGGTTCGCATCTCGAATGCGATGTGATGTAGCCCGTAGGCGTGGCCGTCCTCGACCGGTTCGTTCCCGTCCTTCAGCGCGAAGAACGAGATGCAGTGATGGGTGGCGTCGCAGCGCACAAAGGCGCCAGCCGTGACGTGCACTCCGTGACCGACTTCGTCTTCGGGGTAGTCGAACCTTTCGGTCAGGCGGAGCCCCACGTATTGGCTGTAGAACTCGACCGTACGATCGAGATCGCGCACCGCGATGCCGATGTGTCCGATCCTTGAGGCTCTTGGTTGCACGTAGGCTCCCGATCGATTATCGTGTCTGGTCGTTCGAATACAGGACTCTACGCGCCGTGGCGGTGAAGATCAAGCCCCTGCCAGCGCCGAGCCGCATGGTACGTCACGAGGGCACAGGCGTAAATCGCGCGTGAGCGAGCAGCGTCGCCTCACCGATCGGCGCGGAGGGGGGCCAACTCGGGGGGCGCGTGGCCGGTAAGGACGAGCGGGGCGAGCAACGCGGCGGTGGCGGGGGCGAGGGTCACGCCAACCATTCCATGTCCCGTAGCGATGAACGCACCCGGTTGCCCCGGGATGGCCCCGACGATCGGGAGCCCATCAGGCGTCATCGGGCGCAGACCTGCCCATTCGAGCTCGGCCCGCCCGGGCTCCCAGCCGCTCAGGTACCGACGTGCGGCCTGGTATACGGCATCCAAGCGGCGCCGCTTTAGCGACTGATCCATGCCCGAGAGTTCGAGCATACCGGCCAGGCGCACCGCTCCGTCGTACGGCGAGGCGCCGATCATTGCTTCGACGAAGAATGCGGCCCGCCGCGGTGGTACGCCCGTACCCCGTGCGGTCACGCTGTAACCCTTACCCGCCTGCAGCGGCAGTTTCAAGCCCAGGGGGGCGGCGATCTCACGTGACCAGATCCCCGCGGATATCACCACGCGGTCAGTCCGGAACTCGTCGCCGTCGGTGTGGACTCGCCATCCTCCCCCGGCCCTTCGCAGTGCAGTAACCGCGCGATCCTCGACGAGCCTGACGTTCAGAGCCCCCAAGGCGTCGATGAGCCCTCGCGACAACGTCTCCGGACGGATGAACCGCTCGGGCTTCACGTGCAGGGCGCCGACGACACGGGCGGCAACGCTCGGCTCGAGCGCGGCCACGGCACTGGCGGTGAGCCGTTCGATCTCGCCGCTGTAGCCGAGCTTGGCGAAGCGCTGCTCGGTCACGTTCAGCGCCGCATCTGAAAGACAAAGAAACAGAAGTCCGCCGTCGTGCATCTCAAATTCAACCCCGTCGGCTCGGAGCGCGTCGTAGCGTTCGAGCGTCCGGCGGTTTACCGCCAGGATCGCGTCCGTGCCGGCGCGGAACCGATCGGGCCGGGCGCTACGCACGAAGCTGACGAGCCACTGGGCCAGCGCCGGGCTGAGGCGTGGCTTGATGTAGAACGGGTTATCGCGCCGCGAGATGAGTTGCAGACCCTGCTTTACGCTCCCGGGTGCGGCGATCGGTGCAGACAGTGCGGGCACCACCCATCCCGTGTTTCCGAGTGAGGTCGCAGCGCCCATCCGGCCGCGATCGATCACGGTGACCGATGCCCCCCGGCGGGCCAGCTCCCAAGCCAGGCATAGCCCGATGACGCCGCCACCAATGACGGTGACGCTCGGAAGCCGCTCGGCCGACGCGCCGTCAATTTCGGACATAGCTATCCGATAATAGCAACGGGGATTCGATGTCAACGAGCTCGTCGCCCGCCATTTCGCCGACTTGCGCCCGATATCCGGGCGCATCGCTAAGCTTGATTCGTGCCAGAGATCTCAAAGACTGCGGATCAGGCGCTTGCGGCATTGGCTGAGCTGTGCGACTCGGGTCCCATGACCGCGGCTCAGCTATCGCGCTCGATGGGTCTCAATCGAACCATCGTCCATCGTCTACTCACGACGCTACACCGCCGCGGGTTCATTACCCGTCATAACGGCAGCTACCAGCCGGGTGCCCTGCTGGTGAGGATGGCCAGCCGCGTCCAGCCCGAGTTGCGAGCCGCGGCAGCCGAGGCAATGGCGGCACTGGCGGAAGCGGCGGGTGAGACCGTCGTGATGCATATCGCCGACGGCAACGATGCGGTGGTGCTCGACCAGGTCGTCGGAGTCAGGCACGTCGTGAGGGTCGAGCACCGGATCGGCTCCCGCCATCCGCTGACCACGGGGGCCAGTGGCCGCGCTCTGCTCGCATTCATGGAGGATGGAGCGGCATCCCGGGTAATACAGAGCGCCGAGGATCCCGGCGGCCTGAGACAGCAGCTCGAGAGCGTCCGCGAGCTCGGTTATTCGCTGTCCCATGATGAGCTCCAGCAAGGGGTTTGGGGGGTTGCCGTACCGGTTCGGGGTCAGACCGGTGCGGTGCTGTCGAGCCTCGCGGTTCTGATTCCGGCGACCCGCGCCGCAAGCATCGCAGAGCATCTACCGGCGCTTAAGGGAGCGGCCACGCGCATTGGCGACTCGCTGTATCGTCTGGACGACCTAGCCGACCCGCCCGTCTGAGCTCCCGCACTCGAGACGGCTGAGACGGCGGCTGCGATTGGGGATCTACAGGGCCATCCGGAGCACGTTCGACGGCACACGTGTCCGCGATTCGATCACCGTGTACCGGCTATCGAGATCATGGTAGGATCCGGGCCGGAGGGAAGCCGGTCGCGATCATGGCGGAATCAGTGGCGGAAACCTGGAGATACTGGACCGAACCTTCGTTCATTGAGGTCGAGGGCCTGAACGTCGCCTACCGGCGCAAGGGGTCACACGACACCCTGCTGTATCTCCATGGGGCCGGGCTCACGCGTGCCTGGCTGCCGCTCTACGAGGAGCTCAGCCGGGCGTTCGACGTAGTCGTGCCAGAACATCCGGGCTTCGGCGATACGCCAATGCCGGATTGGCTGACCGGGATCGATGATCTCGTCCTTCACTACGACGCGCTGCT
>Ga0335075_10016944_pt1 | contig 10854 bp, 10 predicted proteins | sample Lox_Sample_24_FD_206723 | JGI IMG/M metagenome (GOLD analysis project Ga0335075, IMG submission 206723) | Soil microbial communities from Loxahatchee National Wildlife Refuge, Florida, United States - Lox_Sample_2.4 | ecosystem: Environmental > Terrestrial > Soil > Wetlands | place: USA... | reverse complement strand
GGCGGCCAGCGCCGCCGAGCTGACCGCGATCCGGCAGGCCTTCGTGCGCAGCGCCATCTACGCGCAGCAGGCCGGCGCCGACGGCGTGGAGGTGCACGCCTGCCACGGCTACCTCCTCGACCAGTTCTTGTGGCCCGCGACCAACCGCAGGACCGACCGGTACGGCGGCGCGGCGATGTCCGGCCGCGCGGCGTTCCCCGCCGAGGTGATCGCGGCGGTGCGGGAGGCGACCGGCCCGGACTTCACGATCTCCGTCCGGATCTCACAATGGAAAGAGGCGGACTACGAGGCGGCGATCGCCGCGACCCCCGGCGAACTCGGCCAGCTCATAGAGATCCTGCGGTCGGCGGGCGCCGACCTGTTCCACGTGTCGACCCGCCGGTTCTGGACGGCGGAGTGGGAGGGCTCCGACCTCGGCCTGGCCGGCTGGGTGAAGTCGTTCACCAGCGGCGCGCCGGTGATCGCCGTCGGCAGCGTCGGCCTCGACATCGACGTGATGGCCACCCTCGACGGCGAGGAAGCCGCGCCGACCGGCGCCGGCCGGATCGAGGACCTGGTCCGGCGGTTCCGGCGCGGCGACTTCGACCTGGTGTCCGTCGGCCGCAGCCAGATCGGCGACCCGGACTGGGTGGCGAAGGTACGCGACGCGCGAATCGGCGAGATCAGGCCGTTCCGGCGGGCCGACATCGCCTTCCTGTGAGCCGGCCGCTTAGACGCCGAGCGGGTGCCAGACGGTCTTCGTCTCCAGGGTGGCGATCATCCGGTCGAGGCCCGGTTCCGCGGTCCAGTCGCTGACCGGCAGCCGGACCACGCGCTTGAGGTTCTCCGCGGCGGCGACCGCCAGGTCGTCGGCCAGCGCGCCCGGCGCGCCCAGCGCCCCGGCCAGGTCGATCGCGTTCACGTCCATGTGCGAGGCCAGCCACGGGGCGATCTCGGCGACCCGGCCGGTGAGCAGGTTCACCACTCCCCCTGGCACGTCGGAGGTGGCCAGCACCTCGGCCAGCGTCACCGCGGGCAGCGGGTACTTCTCGCTGGCGACCACGACCACGGTGTTGCCGCTCACGATCGCGGGCGCCAGCACGGAGACGAGGCCGAGCAGCGGGCTGCCGGCCGGGGCGAGCACGGCCACCACGCCGGTGGGCTCGGGCAGCGAGAAGTTGAAGTAGGGGCCGGCCACCGGGTTGGCGCCGCCGCGCACCTGGGCGAGCTTGTCCGACCAGCCCGCGTACCAGACCCAGCGGTCCACCGCCGCGTCGACCTCGGCGAACGCCGCTTTGTGCGAGCCGCCGACGGCCTGCCGCACCTCCTCGGCGAACTGGGCGCGGCGGCCTTCCAGGACCTCCGCGACCCGGTACAGCACCTGGCCGCGGTTGTACGCGGTCGCTCCCGACCAGCCGGGGAACGCCTTGCGCGCCGCGACGACCGCGTCCCTGGCATCTTTGCGCGAGGCCAGCGCCGCGTTCGCGAGGAAGCCGCCGCCCGCGCCCGTGACCTCGAAGGACCGCCCGCTCTCCGAGCGGGGGAACGCGCCGCCGATGTACAGCTTGTAGGTCTTGCGGATGGCGATGCGGCCCGCCTGGGCCGCCACGGTCGACTCGTCGGCCTCAGGCATCGGCGCTCCCTGCCGCGTCGGCGCTCCCCGCCACGTCGAGGTAGGCCTCCAGGCCGTGCCTGCCGCCTTCCCGGCCGAAGCCCGATTCCTTGTAGCCGCCGAACGGCGACGCCGGGTCGAACCGGTTGAACGTGTTCGCCCAGATCACCCCGGCCCGCAGCCGGGACGCCATCCACAAGATCAGCGACCCCTTCTCCGTCCACACCCCGGCGGACAGGCCGTACGGGGTGTTGTTCGCCTTCTCTATCGCCTCGGCCGGGGTGCGGAACGTCAGCACCGACAGCACCGGCCCGAAGATCTCCTCCCGCGCGATCCGGTGCGCCTGGGACACCTCGGTGAAGATCGTCGGCGCGAACCAGAACCCGCGGTCGGGCAGCGGGCACGGCGCGGACCACCGGGCCGCGCCCTCGGCCTCGCCTGACGACACGAGCTCGCCGATCTTGTCCAGCTGCGCCCGCGAGTTGATGGCGCCGACGTCGGTGTTCTTGTCCAGCGGGTCGCCGAGCCGCAGCGTCCCCATCCGCCGCCGCAGCGCGGCGAGCACGTCGTCGTACACCGACTCCTGCACCAGCAGCCGCGACCCCGCGCAGCACACGTGCCCCTGGTTGAAGAAGATCCCGTTGACGATGCCCTCGACCGCCTGGTCGACAGGCGCGTCGTCGAAGACGACGTTCGCCGCCTTGCCGCCGAGCTCGAGCGTCAGCCGCTTGCCGGACACCGCGCAGGCGCGGGCGATCTCCTTGCCGACCTCGGTCGACCCGGTGAACGCGATCTTGTCGATGCCCGGGTGCGCCACCAGCGCCTGCCCGGTCGCGCCGTCGCCGGTCACGATGTTGACGACGCCCGGCGGCAGGTCGGCCTGCTGGCAGATCTCGGCGAACAGCAGCGCGGTCAGCGGCGTGGTCTCGGCCGGCTTCAGCACGACCGTGTTCCCGCAGGCCAGCGCGGGCGCCACCTTCCAGGCCAGCATCAGCAGCGGGAAGTTCCACGGGATCACCTGGCCGACCACGCCGAGCGACCGCGGCGACGGGCCGAACCCGGCGTAGCCCAGCTTGTCCGCCCAGCCCGCGTGGTAGAAGAAGTGCGCCGCCGCGAGCGGCACGTCCACGTCGCGCGACTCCCTGATCGGCTTGCCGTTGTCCAGCGTCTCGAGGACCGCAAGCTCGCGGGCGCGCTCCTGGATGATCCGCGCGATCCGGAACAGGTATTTGCCTCGTTCCCGGCCCGGCATCACCGACCAGGTCCGCTCGTACGCCTGCCGGGCGGCCGCGACGGCCCGGTCCACGTCCTCAGGCCCGGCGTGCGTCACCTCGGCGAGGACCTCCTCGCTGGCCGGCGAGATCGTCTTGAAGACCGAGCTTCCACCCGTGAACGAGCCCCCGATGAACAGCCCGTAGGAGTCACGCAGCGTAACGATCGCACGCGACTCGGGCGCCGGAGCGTACTCAAAGCGCATAACCCACCCGATCAGTCCACTGTCATGTAATCGGGACCGGAATACCGTCCGGTCGCCATCCGCTCCCGCTGCATGAGCAGGTCGTTCAGCAAGCTGGAGGCGCCGAGCCTGAAGTACCGCGGATCCAGCCAGTCCTCGCCCGCGGTCTCGTTCACCAGCACCAGGTACCTGATGGCGTCCTTTTCCGTCCTGATCCCCCCGGCCGGCTTGACCCCGATCTGCCGGCCGTCGAAGTCACGATAATCGCGTACCGCCTCGAGCATGACAAGCGTGACCGGCAGCGTGGCGGCGGGTGTCACCTTGCCCGTCGAGGTCTTGATGAAGTCCGCCCCGGCCAGCATCGCCAGCCAGGACGCGCGCCGCACGTTGTCCAGCGTGCTGAGCTCGCCGGTCTCCAGGATCACCTTCAGGTGCGCGTCCCCGCAGGCGGCGCGCACCGCGGTGATCTCCTCGTAGACCAGTCCGTACCGGCCGGTCAGGAACGCCCCCCTGTCGATGACCATGTCGACTTCGTCCGCGCCCGCGGCGACCGCCGACTTCACGTCGGCGAGCTTCACGTCGAGCGCGGCCCGGCCGGACGGGAACGAGGTTGCCACGCTGGCGACGAGCACCCCGGACCCGGCGACCCCGGCGACCGCCTCGGGAACCAGGTCGGGGTAGACGCACACCGCGGCGACCGGCGGAGCGCCGTAGCCCGGCTGCCGCGCCTTCGCGCACATCGCGCGCACCTTGCCCGGCGTGTCCTGCCCCTCGAGCGTAGTGAGGTCGATCATGGAGATGGCCAGGTCGATCGCCTGCCGCTTGCTGTCGGTCTTAATCGAGCGCGTGGCCAGCGTTTCCGCCCGCGCCCGCGCGCCGACTTCGTCGACGCCGGGCAGTCCGTGCAGGAAACGCCGCAGCGACTGCTCCGAGCCAGCGATGTCACCTGCGACGTTCATCCGGCCATTCTCCCACGGTAACGGCCTAGCCGGCGACCGCCGCCTCGACGACCCGGCCGAACGCCAGCACGGCCTCCTCCTCGGCGCCGATCACCTGCAGCGAGGCGATCACGCCGCCCTTGGCGGGCACCGGCAGCGAGAGCGCGGCCAGCCCGGCCAGGTTGACGGGGGCGGTCAGCAGCGTGAGCGGGAAACCGCGCTGGCCGAGCAGCGGCGGCTGCGCGGCGAGCGTCGGCAGCACCAGCACGGGGAAATCGGCGAGCAGCGAGCGGAACGCGGCCTTCACCTCGTCCCGCGTCCGGTCGGCCGCCGCCCGGTCGGCGCGGCTGAGCCGGGCGCCGCGCTCCATGTTCCGCCGCACGTGCGGGCTGAGCTGGTTCAGGTACGGCATCAGGTAGGCGTTGCAGCGGAATCCCTCGGCGTCGATGATCACGCTCACCGCGTCAAGCGCGGCGCTGAAGTCCCAGCACGCGACCTGCGTCACGGCCACGCCGGCCGCCTCGAGCGCGCGGTCCACGGCCGCGTCGATCGCCGGGTCCACGCCGCCCTCGACGCCGGCCACGTCCAGCCGCGCCGCCGTCAGCTCGGCCTGCGCGGGCGCGGTGAAGGCCGGCTCGATCAGCCGCATTCCGAGTTCCACCGCCGCGACGTCCCTGCCCATCGGCCCGACGCAGTCCAGCGATGGCGCCAGCGGGTACACGCCCTTCACCGGCACCCGGCCCCACACCGTCTTGAGGCCTGCCACGCCGCAGCACGCGGCCGGGATGCGATTGGAGCCGCCCGTATCCGTGCCGAGCGAAACGTCCGCTTCCCCCGTCGCGACCGCCACCGCCGACCCGCTGGAGGAGCCGCCGGGCACCCGGCGCGGGTCCCGCGGGTTCACCGGGGTGCCCGCCCACCCGTTCACCCCGCTGGCCGACCAGCACAGCTCGGTGAGCGCGGTCTTGCCAGCGATCCGCGCGCCGGACTCACGCGCGCTCGCGACCACGGCGGCGTCGTTGGCGGCCGGCTCTGCCATCTCCGCCACGACAGGGCACCCGGCGGTCGTCGGCACCCCCGCTACGTCGATGCAATCCTTCACCGCGAGCCGAGGGCCGGCGCCCTCCGGCGCCATCCGCACGATCCACGTGCCCATGACCTCATGATGACTCAAGAATGGGGAAACTAACCTGCGCGCCCGATCCGAGTATTCAGAACGTACGCGGCCGTCTCTCAGACCGTCGTTCCTGTGCGGGCCGGGGTGGCAGATACGCTGGCCGGCATGCGTTCTGGTCGGGCGGTCTGGGTCGCCGCACTGGTTGACGTGTGCTGCGTGCTCATCTTCGTGGTCATCGGCCGGGCCAGCCACACCAAGGGCGAGACGCTCGGCGGCATCGCGTCGACCGCGTGGCCGTTCCTCGCCGGGCTGGCCGCCGGCTGGCTGGCCGCGCGCGCCTGGCGCCGCCCGCTGGCGCTATGGCCGGCCGGGGTCACCGGGTGGCTGTGCACCGTGGCGCTCGGCATGGTGCTGCGCGTGGTCTCCGGCCAGGGCACGGCCCTGGCGTTCATCGGCGTCGCGCTGGCGTTCCTCGGCCTGTTCATGCTCGGCTGGCGGCTGCTGGCGAGGCTCGTGTAGCGAGCGGGGCCGACAGGGGTATTGTGCCGGTCGTGGCACAACGATCTGTAATCGCGGAGTTTCGCGACGCTTACTACAGCGAACTGGACGCCAGCGAGCAGTCGGCGCTGATCGCGTGGCTGGCGTTCACCGGGGCGTGGGGCGGGGTCCGGGGCATCACGCACGCGATCAAGGCCGGCGAGGGCCCGTTCAGGAACATGAGCCTTGGCGGTGAGCACCTGCACCATTACATGTGGGGCATCGGAATGCTCGCCGGCGTCGGCGGGGTCGCCATCCGCGGCGACGAGAAGCTGCGGCGGCACCCGGGGACGGCGATCACCTACGGCACCGGGCTCGCGCTCATCGTGGACGAGTTCGCGCTGCTGCTGGACCTGCAGGACGTCTACTGGTCCAAGCAGGGCCGGGTCTCTGTCGACGTGGCGGTCGGCGCCATCTCCGCCGCGGGCAGCGTCTTCGCCGCCCTGCCGGTGCTCAGGAAGGTAGGCCGCCGCCTTCGCGAGCGGGGCCACGAGACCGAAAGTCAGCCGGCCGGCGCATAGCCGGGCCGGTGCCGGGCAGCCACCTGGGTTCAGACGATGTCTAGGCCACAGGGGGATTCTCGATGGCTAACGAACTGAAGGGCCTGCGGGTCGCTTTCCTCACCTCCAACGAGGGCGTCGAGCAGGTAGAGCTCACCGCCCCGTGGGAGGCGGTCAAGGACGCCGGCGGCACGCCGGAGCTCATCGCGCCCGATGACGGCGAGGTGCAGGGGTTCAACCACCTGGACAGGGGCGACACGTTCACCGTGCACCGCACGCTCCAGGACACCGACCCGACCGAGTACGACGCGGTCGTGGTGCCAGGCGGGGTTGCCAACGGCGACTTCCTGCGCGCCGTGCCCGGGGCGGTCAGGTTCACGAAGCGAATGTTCGAGGCGCGCAAGCCCGCCGCGGTGATCTGCCACGGCCCCTGGGTCCTCGTCGAGGCCGACCTCGTCCGCGGCCGGACGCTCACGTCCTGGCCCAGCCTGCAGACCGACATCAGGAACGCGGGCGGCAACTGGACCGACACCGAGGTCCAGGTCGACGAGAACGGCCCGAACACGCTCGTGACGAGCCGCAAGCCAGACGACCTGCCGGCGTTCTGCGCGACGCTGGTGAAGGTCTTCGCCCGCGCGGGCCAGGCGGCCTAACGCGGCACCGAGGACTCCACTCTCCGCCGCCCCAAGAGTCCCAGTGGCCGCACCGCTACCGCGGTCGCGGGCGGCGGGCCACCGGGGCTGGAGTGACTGTTGTGACGGCACCCCGCGGCAGCGGTCTACTGCCGAGGCGCCGACCGCGATACCGGGTAAGTGGGCGTATTCGCGGCTGGCTGGCCTGTCGCGCTCCAGTTCCCAGACGATGAGGATGTTCAGGGCGAGCACGATGACCGACCAGAACGGGTAGAACGGCAGGAATATGAAGTTCGCGACCGCGCCGAGCACGGCGACCACAGTGGCGACATGCCTGGCCCAGTGCATGCGGATAAGCAAGGCGATGCCGACGACGAAGGCGACGGCGCCGATCACGATCAACGTGACGCCCCTGCTGCGGACGCTGTAATAGAACGGGAAGGTCGCCACGCTGTTGAAGAAGACCCCCCTGATAAGGGCGGTGATTCCGATGAAGAAGGTCAGCATGCCGGACAGGATCATCAGCGTGCCAGCCATGCCATAGTGCCTGCGCTGGGACTCGGCCGCCTCGGCCCGCTGGCGCTCGGCCATTTCAGCCTGCTGGCGCTCGGCCTCAGCCGTCTGAGCGCTCCTGGTGCCTTCCTGGGTATCACGCTGGCCCGGAACCGCGGTCTGGCCAGCGGATTGGGTAGTTGTGTCCGAATTTGTGCGACGCCTAAGGATTGGCATACCGCCACCGCTAGTACATTTGGGCCGCCACCGCATCGCCCACAATGGGTGAACCTCTGGTTACGCGCGCGGCACGGGAGGAAGCGCTCGGGCCGCTGGCGGGCTTTCCACGGGCGTGACGGTGCGGGCCGGCAGCGCGATCGGGACACGGGTGTCCCCCGGTACTGACGGCTCGTCCGGTGGCGGGGGCGGGGCCGGCGGGTTCGCGCGGACCGCTTCGGCGTAGGCGGTGCGGAGCTTGGCCAGTTCGGCGCCGGGGTCGGTGAACCAGCTCGTGGACCAGATCCGGTGCACCTGCCAGCCGAGCCGTTCCAGGTGCTCCTTGCGCAGCCGGTCCCGGTCGCGGACGCTGCGCGAGTCGCGGTAGGACGCCCCGTCGGCCTCGACCGCGAGGATCATCCGGGACGGGTCGTCGGGGTGCGCCGCGGCGAAGTCCACCCGGTAGCCGCCCACGCCGTACTGCGGGACGACCATGATGCCGAGCGCGGCCAGCCGGGCCGCCACGTCCGCCTCGAACGCGCTGAGGCCGGAGTCCGAGCCGGACGCCGCCACCGGGGTGCCGCCGGAGTCCGCGTACTCCAGGTACTCGGCGAGCAGCCGGGCGCCCGGCTTGGTGAGCCGCTCGGGGTCCACGTCGTGGCTGGAGAACGAGCTGACCACGGTCAGCCGGTGCTTGGCGCGGGTCGCGGCGACGTTCAGCCGGCGCTCGCCGCCGTCACGCAACAGCGGGCCCCACTGGTAGCGCATCCGCCCGTCGGCGTGCTTGCCGTAGCCGACCGACAAGATGATCGCGTCCCGCTCGTCGCCCTGCACCCGCTCCAGGTTCTTGACGAAGAACGGCTCTGGCGCGTCTTCGGCGAAGAACGTCTCCAGCTGGGCGGGACTGGACGCCAGCGCGGCGCGCAGCGCCAAGTCGATGCGCTCGGCGGGCCGCATGCCGAGGGCGATCACCCCCAGCGACTCCCCCGGCCTGACCCGGGCGTGGTCGAGGATCAGCCGCACCACTTCCGCGACTTCGGCGCCGGCGTCGTCGACCACCACGTGCCGCAGGCAGTCGTCCCGCGCGACGCCGGGGAACGTGGTCAGCGCGCCGCCGTAGATCCGGTCGTTGGAGAACGCCACCAGGCGCTCGTCGCGGGAGCGGTAGTGCCAGCTCAGCGGGCACACCGGCAGCAGCGGCCGCAGCGCGTCGAGCACCGACTCGAACCCGGCGCGCAGCGACACGGTCTCGTCGGCGAGGTCGTCGTCATCACCCGGGTCGCCGGAGTCCACCTGGCGGAGGAAGTTCGTCGGCGGCCACCACCACCTGGTGGGCCCTGATCATCGAGCCGATCGCGTCGGCGGGCACGATCTGGCTCGCCTCGTCGAAGATCACCACGTCGAACAGCCGGGTCAGCGGCAGCGCCTGGCTGACCATCAGCGGCGACATCGCCCAGCACGGCTTCAGTGCGAACAGCACGTCGCTGATCTGGTCGAGCAGCCGGCGCAGCGGCAGGTGGCCGCGGCGCAGCGCCGCCTGCTTGCGGATCACCGGCCGCGGCTGCCGGGCCCGCCAGGGCCGCCCACTCCGCCTTGGCCTCCGTGCGCAGCGCACGCCGCTCGCGGAAGCCACGGCCGGGCTGCTCCGCGTCGTGCAGGAGGCGGAAGAGGTGAGTAAGGCGCGTACGTTCTGGATAACCGGCGCAGGTGGGGGGCAGACCTGTTTCCCTGCACGCGGCGGCCAGCCGGGCAGCCAGCCTCGGCAGCGTCCTGGCAGCCAGCGTGCCGGCCAGCTCGACCGCCTCGTGCGCCTCGGCCCGGGTGCGCAGCGTAGCGCCGAACCAGGGGCTGCTGCCGGCGTGCAGCGTGAAGCCGCCGAGGCGGGCGAACTCGCGCAGCTCGTCGCGGATCGCCTCGGCCAGCGCTTGTGTGATCTGTTCCGGGTCGGACAGCCGGGCGGCGACCCGCGCGGCCTGCGGCACGCCGAGCAGCTTGTGCAGCGCGGCCGCGTGCTTGCGGAGCCGCTGCTGCCGGTCGGTCAGCCGCCGGTGCAGCGCCGTCGTGTCCGGCGCGGTCGCGTGCTCGGCGAGGTCCAGGGTGGCGCCGAGACCCGCCGCGATGCGCTGCCTGTCGCGGGTCCCCTCGTGGATGTCGAGCACCAGGTCGCCGAGGCCCACGCCGACGAGGCGGGACAGGACGGCGTCGATGGCGGCCCGTTTCTCCGCGACGAAGAGCACTTTGCGGCCGCGGGCCACCATGGCCGCGATCAGGTTCGCGATCGTCTGGCTCTTGCCGGTGCCTGGCGGGCCGTGGATCACCAGGCTGCGGCCGGCGAGCACGGCTTCGATCGCGCTGCGCTGGCTCGAGTCGGCGTCCAGGACCCAGTAGTCGTCGGTGCCGGCCGGCTCGTCCGCGTCGGGCGCGGCGCTGACCAGCTGCTGCGCCGCGGGGTCGCCGGCGATCGCGGCCACCAGGTCGCTGTCGGCGAGCAGGTCGCCCGCCGCCTCCAGGTCGCGGACCATCGGCAGCTTGGCGTAGGTGAACGTGCCGATGACCTTCCGCTTCTCGATCGTGAAGCCGGGCACCTCGGCGGTCGCGGCGGCCGTGACGAGCTGGCCGGCGATGCGGCCGGGGGCTGGCTTGTCGACCACCGCGCCGAACACGCTCGCCAGCTTGTGCAGCAGCACCGGGTTCACCTCGACGTCGTCGTCGAGGGTGAGGTCGAAGTCGTCGTACCTGGCCCGCGTCGGGGTGATCGTGAGCCCGCGCAGCAGCACCGGCGCGGCGGGCTTGAGGAACAGCTCGTCCCAGCGGGCGAGGCCGGTGGCGAGGTAGCCGGCCCTGATGCCGCGCTCTTCTGTCAGCTCGAACCGCTCGAGCACGTCGGGGTCGGCGGTCGCCAGGTCGAGCGTGCCGGCCCTTCTGTCCTTGTAGTACAGCAGTGTGTTCCGCCCGCCGAGATCGGTCAGCGCGTCGATCCACTGGCGCTGCGCGGCGGTGATCAGCTCGAGACGGCGGGCGTCGTTGACCTCGGTGGGTGCAGACACTTTTTGGCCTCCCTGGCCGGGCGCATTTCCGGCTTCCCTGACAAATAGGAAACAAACGGAATTGACGGCGGCATCCCCTGGTGCCTAAAGTGCTAGTCAACTAAGACACTAGAACCGTGGAGCGCGCGTGATCAGTTTCCGGGTGGACGGGCGGTCGGGGGTGCCGCCGTACCTGCAGATCGTGCAGCAGGTCAGGCAGGCGCTGCGGATGGGCGTGCTCGGCGTCGGGGACCAGCTGCCCACGGTGCGCGAGGTTGTCGCGGCGGTCGCGGTCAACCCGAACACCGTGCTCAAGGCGTACCGGGACCTGGAGCGCGAGGGCCTCGTC
>Ga0335075_10016943_pt1 | contig 10854 bp, 9 predicted proteins | sample Lox_Sample_24_FD_206723 | JGI IMG/M metagenome (GOLD analysis project Ga0335075, IMG submission 206723) | Soil microbial communities from Loxahatchee National Wildlife Refuge, Florida, United States - Lox_Sample_2.4 | ecosystem: Environmental > Terrestrial > Soil > Wetlands | place: USA: Florida... | reverse complement strand
TGGGGGAACGGATGATGCGCCGGGCGAGGGCAAAGCCCGCGAGGAAGAAGAGGCCGAGCAGCAAATCCATGCGCCAGCCGCTGGTGAACGCAAAGTGCCCGAGATGCGGCACCGGCACGCCGGGCAATCCATTCTCGCCGCCGGTCCACTGCGCGAGCGGCGAGTTCTCGAGGAAGAAGGAGATCTGGCCGAACGCGAGCGTGATCATCGCGAAGTAGATGCCGACGCGGCGGAGTGCCAGCCAGCCCACGACGAGGCCCCAAATTCCTGCGGCGATCGTGCCGATGATCAGTGAGAGCCAGACATTGTGGAGCGTGTGCGTCGTCAGCAGCCAGGCGCAGACATAGCCGCCGGTTCCGTAGAACGCGGCCTGGCCGAAGGAGAGGAGGCCGGTGTAGCCGAACAGGAGATCGAAGCCGAGCCCGAAGAGGCCCCAGATCATGATCCGCCCGAACATGTCGGCCGAACCGCCGATGAAGGGAAGCACGAGGAAGAAGCAAACCAGAGCGGCGAGCAGCACGGTCTCCGGCAGGACCGAATTCCCCCGTGCGGTGGCGCCTTCTCTCACACCCGGCCTTCCGTGCCGAACAGGCCCTGCGGCTGGAACACCAGGAGGAGCGCCATCACCGCGTAGAGCATCACATACGAGTATTGGGCGTTGAAGGCGCTCGTGAGGCTGATGATCTCGCCCGCGATCAGCCCGCCCGCGATCGCGCCGGGGAAGGAGCCGAGTCCGCCGATGACGACGACGACGAAGGATTCGGCGAGGAACGGCCCGCCCATGTCGGGATCGACCGAGACCAGCGGCGCGTACACCATACCGGCGAAGCCCGCCGCCAGAACGCCGATCGCGAAGACCAGCATGAACGCCCGGCGCACATTGATGCCGAGCATGTTCACCATCACCGGATCCTCGATCCCGGCCCGGACGATCAGGCCGATGCGTGTCCGGTAGAGCACGAGGTAGAGCGCAAGGAGGGCAAGTGCGACGATTCCGATGACCTCCAGCCGGTATTTCGGATAGAACATGAAGCCGAGCTGCACGATGCCCTCGCCCCAGGACGGCAGCGGCACCCGCTGGCTCAAGCCGCCGAAGATGAAGCGCACGCCTTCGACGATCAGGATGCCGACGCCGAAGGTGACGAGGATCTGGTCTTCGGCCGGCCGGTCGTAATAGAGCCGAATCACGACCCGCTCGATCACGAGACCGGCCAGTACCATGAAGCCGCCGCCGGCCACGACCGCGAGCAGGAACGAATCCGTGTGGCCGAGCACGACGAAGGCGGCGTAGGCGCCCAGCATGAAGAGGGCGCCGTGCGCGAAGTTGAGCACGCCGAGCGTGCCGAGCGTGATGGTGAGCCCGCTCGCCGAAAGGGCGAGCAGGGAGCCGAGGGCGAGCCCGTTGAAGGCCTGGGCGAGGAGGAGCGGCAGGCTCGGCATTAGGAGGAGCGCGCCGCTCCTAGAGACCTTTTGGGAATGCTACTGCGGCGGTCGTCCGACGTGGCTTTCTCCGCGTCCGGTGCTCACGGCCCCTTAAGGCCGCTCCGCTCCGGTTCTCGAAAGCCGCGCCGGCCGGCGCCTGCGGCGCCTCCGACTCACCGCAGCGCATTCTCAAACGGTCTCTCAGGTGTAGGCGCCGAGCTTGCAGCCCATCAGATCCGAGACCGGATTGATCACCTGCTCGCCGGGCACCATCTCGACGACTGTGAAGTAATCGTCCTTGCTCTTCATCTCCGCCGGCGTCTTGCCCTGCACCACGGGCACGGGCCGGATCATCTGGTGGTCTTCGGCGCGATACCAGACTTTGCCGAGCGTCGAATCGAACGGGTTCGCCTGCGACGCCTCGAGCGTCTTGATCACCTCCACGGGATAGAAGGTGCCCGCGCGCTGAAGTGCCAGCGCCCAGACGTAGGTTTGCATGTAGGCGATGTGCGCGCCCCAGCTCGGGCGGTACTTGTTCACGGCATAGAAGCTCTCCACGAAATCCTTGGCCAGCGGATAGGTGTCCTCGAGCGTCCACCAGAAATCGAGCGTGCCGTACACGCCGCCCATGATCTTCGCGCCGAGCTCCTGCGCCTGGAACGCCGAGATATTCGGTACCACCAGCTTCATCTTCTTGAGGACGCCGAACTGGTCGGCCTGCTTGCACGAGGCAACCGCATCGTTGCCGAAGGCGATGTTGCAGAAGACATCGGCGCCGCTGTTGGCGATATTGATCAGCGCCGAGCTGTAATCCGCCGCCCCCACCGGCACCACCTGCTTGTTGGTGACTGCCCAGCCGTATTTCTTTGTGGCCTCGGAGAACGAGTCGAACACCGAGAACCCGTAGGTGTAGTCGGGCACGAGGTACGCCACCTTGAGGTTCGATCCGAGCGCCTTGGCGACCACCGGGCCGAGCGCGTGCGCGGCCATGTAGGCCGAGGGCTGGGAGCGGAATCCGTAGCGCTGGCAATCCTTCCCAGTGGTGTCGTTGGAGCCGCTGCAGCCGACCATGTTGATGACCTTCATGCGCTGCGCCAGCTCCTCGAGCGCGATCGCGGTGGCGCTGCTGACGCAGCCCGAGATCATGATCGCCTTGTCCTGCTCGATGAACTGGGTCTGCTCCTGAACGGCGACATTCGGCTTGAGTTCGCTATCGGCGATCTTGTAGCGGATGGTCTTGCCGAGCACGCCCTTGCCCTTGAGGCCCCACTTGGCGGGAATGTCGCCGCCTTCGTTGATCTGTGCGATCGCGAGCTGATAGCCCAGCGAATGGTCCTTCCCGTCCGCCGAGTAGGCGCCGGTGAGTGGCGGGGTGAGCCCGACGAAGCAGCTATCTCCGGAAACGCCGGCAGGGTAGCTTCCGAGCGGCGGATAGCTCGCCGCGCGCGCCGCCCGCGGCGCAAGGAGCGGCAGCCCGAGCCCGCCGCCGGCGGCGATGCCTGCCGCAAGAATTGACCGCCGTCCGAGCGTCGGACCATATGCATGGGTCATTGTCGCCTCCCTGAGATTATGCCCGCAAATTTCATAACGCGCCTCCGGGCGTGATACCAGAGGGACGCGCGCCGATCGCGCTCAATCGGGCCAGGTCGGAGGATGCATGCCGAGCTTCGCGGCCGGCCGGTCGTGGCGAAGCGGGCTCGCCGGAAGTTCGGCCGCGGGGCGCACGACGGTGAGGCGCCCGAAGCCCGAGTCCGCCTCCTCGAGCCTGTCGGCGACATCGGCGGCGCCCGGATCGGGGCAGGCGAAACCACCCTCCACGCGGCCGAGCGATCGGAGCCAAAGTCCCGTCCGTGCGAGCGAGACGCGGACGCGAAAGCCGCCGCCCTCCTCGTGGCGGCGCAGCAGAGCCGCGATGATCCCGAAGGCGAGCAGATGCCCCGAGCCGTGGTCGAGCGCCTGGGCGGGGAGGGGCTTTGGCACTGCCTCGCCGGCCGCCTTCGCCTCCGCGTCATTGAACCCGCTTGCCGTCTGCACCAGGCTGTCGAAGCCGCGGCGCCCCGCCCAGGGACCTGCGAACCCGTAGGCCGAGAGCGTCGCATGGACGATCCCGGGCCTGAGCCGCGCCACGTCCTCGGCGCCGAACCCGTGGCGCTCGAGCGCGCCCGGCCGGTAGGACTGGAGGAACACATCCGCCGAGCGAACGAGCTCCCGAAGCCGATCGCGCGCCCGCTCCTCGCGGAGATCGAGGAAGGCGGAGAGCTTGCCCCGGCCGGTGTCGATCACCGCGGCCCCCAACTGCGGCAGGTGGGGTGCTGCGATCGCGAGGACATCGGCCCCGTAGGCGGCGAGCGCCCGGCCGGCGACCGGGCCCGCGATCACCCGCGTCAGGTCGAGCACGCGCACGCCTGCGAGCGGGCGCGATGAAGGCGGGAGGGGAACTGCCAGAGCATCGCCGAACCGCGTGAGCGAGACCGTCGGCTGCGCAGAGAGCGCCGCCCCTTCAGGGCTTGCGTGCCAGTCCGCGAAGGAGCGGAGCCAGGCCACCGCAAGGCCCGCCGCGGTTGCCTCGCGGTCGAACGCCTCCGCTTGCCGCTGCGAGAGCGCGCGAGCCACCGCCGCCTTGTCATGGGCGCAGCCGAGGAGATGCAGCAGGCCGTCATGGTGATGCGGGAAATTCGTGTGCAGCCGGACCCAGCCGTCCGCGGTGCGATAGAGCCCGTGGATCGAATCATGGGGATCGGGCGGCGGCGCGCCGTTCACGCGGAGATAGCGCTCGGAGCGGAACTCGATCGCCGCGTCCCTGAGCGCCACGCGCGCCGCGGGGCGCGGGGCCGCCTCGGGTGCGTGCCCGCCGCGCCGCTCGAGCAGCAGCGCCGCCGCGAGCGCCTCGGCGCCGATGCTCGCCGCCGCCGCCGTGCCGATCGCGAAGGAGGAGGGCAGCACCGGGTCGGTGCCCGCGAAAGCGATGCCGCCCAGCGCCGCCTCGGGAAGGCCGGCCTCGCGCCAAAGCCGCGCGAGCGCCTCCGCCGGCGTCACACGCGCATCTCGACGCACACCGGCACGTGATCGGAGGCGCGCTCCCAGTCGCGTGCGTCGGCGAGTACGGTCTGTCGCGCGAGCGTGCCCGCGAGATCGTCGGACACCCAGATATGATCGAGCCGACGCCCGCGATCGGAGGCGCGCCAGTCGCGGTTGCGATACGACCACCAGGTGAATAGTTTTTCCTCTTCCGGAACGAAATGCCGCACGGCGTCGGTGAACCCGGTCTCCCGCCAGGCCGTGAGCGCCTCGGTCTCGACGGGGGTATGGCTCACCACGTCGAGCAGCTGGCGGTGGCTCCAGACATCGTTCTCGAGCGGGGCGATGTTGAGATCGCCCACCACCACCACGCGCGAGAGGGAAGGCATCCCCGAAAAATGCTCGTGCGCCTCGGCCACGAAGGCGAGCTTGTGCGCGAATTTCGGGTTCTTTTCGGGATCGGGCACGTCGCCGCCGGCCGGCACGTAGAAATTATGCAGCTCGACCGGGCCGCCGGGCAGATCGAGGCGCACGGCGAGATGCCGGCAATCGCGCTTGCCGCACCAGTCGGGCGATTCCGCGATCGTCTCGAAGGGAATGCGCGAGAGGATGGCCACCCCGTTGTAGCTCTTCATTCCGCGCCGGGCGAAGTGTGGCAGCCCGACCGAGGCGGGAAGCAGCTCCGGGAAAAGCTCGTCCGGGACTTTCGTTTCCTGAAGGCAGAGAATGTCCGGCTCGAGCGCGTCGACGAGGGCGCCGAGCCGGTCCTGGCGCAGGCGGAGCGAATTGATGTTCCAGGTGGCGATCCGGAGCCGCGAGCGTTTGCCGGCTTTCATAGAAAGCCGGCAAACGCTGTTTGTCCAAGTATCGGATTCACGCGACGCTTCGCGGTCGCTCCGCTCCCCGCGAAACTCTGCGATCCGATACTGTCCATCAGACGATGCGGGCGCGCACGCTGCCGACGCCCTCGACCTCGCCTTCCAGAAGATCCCCACGCCCCACCTGCGCAACCCCGGAAGGCGTGCCGGTGAAGATGAGATCGCCCGGGGCGAGACGCACCAGGGCCGAAAGATGGGCGATAATCTCGGGTAGGCTCCAGATCATCTGCGAGAGATCCGCCTGCTGGCGCACCGCTCCGTTCACGCGGAGCACGATCCGCCCGCGCGCCGGATGGCCGATCCGCTCGGCCGCGACGAGCGTGCCGATCGGCGCCGAGAGGTCGAACCCTTTGCCCATGTCCCAGGGCTTTCCTTCCTTCTTTGCCTGGCCCTGCAGATCGCGCCGCGTCATGTCGAGGCCCGCCCCATAGCCCCAGACATGGGCGAGCGCCTCCTGCTCGGTGATGTCCGCTCCGCTGGTGCCGATCGCCGCCACCAATTCCATCTCGTGGTGCAGATCCTTGGTTGCCGGCGGATAGGGCATGTCCGCGCCATCCAGCACCAGCGCGTCGGCCGGCTTCATGAAGAAGAACGGCGGCTCGCGGTCCGGATCACCGCCCATCTCGCGCGTGTGCTCGGCATAGTTGCGCCCGACGCAGAAGACCCGCCGCACCGGAAATCCGCCGCCCCCGGCCACGGGCACCGCGACAACGGCGGGCGGGGCGATCACGTACTTGTATTCCGCCATGGCGGCTTCTCCTTCGATGCGCGTGCGAGGGCCCGCACCTGAACCGTGCCGCGCGGGTGCGTCAAGAGACATGCGGGCGGCAGTTGCGGCGTTGCATCGGGTGCGTTATGTCTTACGAGGTTAACAGATGTAACGGCATCGGCGAAATGGCCGCATCGGGCAAGGTTGCGCTGCTTCTTTGGCTTGCCATCGCCCTTTCGCCCGTCCCTGCCTTTGCCGCCAAGACGATCTCGCTCGCGGGGGTGCCGCATTACGCCACGCTTGCCGCGGCGCAGAAATCCTGCGGCAAGGAGACGGTCGTTTGGGCGAACCTGCGCACCGACGTCTATCACCTCTCCGGGTCGCGATGGTTCGGCAAGACGAAGAAGGGCGCCTATTTTTGCGAGAATGCCGTCACGAAGGCAGGCGTCCACGCCTCCAAGGAATGAGGATCAGCCCGGTTCCGGGGTGAACTCGATCCGCCGGAGATCCACGGTGACCGCATGGTCGAGCGGGCGCGGACCCGCGCCGACCGCGGGTGCGGTGGCAATCGCCGCCTGAAGATAGGCCCGGGCACGGCCGACGGCGTCGGCAAGCCCCATCCCTTGGGCAAGACCCGCCGCGATCGCGCTCGCCAGCGTGCATCCGGTGCCGCGGCACGGAACCCCCGGGATCCGCGGCTGCTCGAAGACGATGACGCCGGCCTCGGTTGCGAGCACGTCCACCACCGTTTGGCCCGGCAGGTGACCGCCCTTCACCAGCACCGCGCGCGCGCCGATGGCGCATGCGGCCCGCTCCATCGATGCGCGGTCGCGGATCTTCATCCCGGCGAGAATCTCCGCCTCCGGCACGTTCGGCGTGACGAGCGCGGCAAGCGGGAAAAGCTCCGCGCGGAGCGCCCCGAGCGCGTTCTCCGCGAGCAACCGCGCCCCGCTCGAGGCGAGCATCACGGGATCGACGACGAGCGGGACGCCGGCCGCCGCACGTAAGGCGCCCGCGACCGCCGCGATCGTCGGCGCATCGACCAGCATCCCCGTCTTCACTGCATCCGCCCCGGGATCTGCGAGCGCGCGCGCGATCTGCTGGCCCACGAGCGAAGGCGGCAGCTTATGGATCGCGTGCACGGCGCGCGAATCCTGAACCGTGATCGCCGTGATCGCGGTCGCGGCATAGGCGCCGAGCGCGGTGATGGTCTTCACATCTGCCTGCATGCCGGCCCCGCCGCTCGAGTCCGAGCCGGCGATCGCCAGCACCCGACCGCGCATCAGGAGGTGCGGGCGCCCGCCATGCGCGTGGCCGCCGCGATCGTCTCGCAAAGACCCGTGACGACGTCCTGCACCAGAGCCTCGTCCTCCGCCTCGACCATGACGCGGATGACCGGCTCGGTGCCGCTCGGGCGGATGAGCAGCCGGCCGGAGCCGTTGAGCCGCGCCTCGGCCTCGGCGATCTCCGCCATCACCGCGGGGGCCGAGAGCGGCGAATAGCCCGGCGCGAAGCGGACGCTGCGCAGAAGCTGCGGCAGAGGGCGGAAGACCTGGCACACCTCGCTCGCCCTCCGCCCCTCGGCAACGATCACCGCGAGCACCTGGAGCGCCGCGACCAGCCCGTCGCCGGTCGTCGCGAAGTCGGAAAGGATCATGTGGCCGGACTGCTCGCCGCCGACATTGATGCCGCGCGCGCGCATCTCGGCGGCGACATACCGGTCGCCGACCTTCGTCCGATGGAGTGCCAGGCCCAGCCCGGCGAGGAACCGGTCGAGCCCGAGATTCGACATCACCGTGGCAACGATGGCCTCGCCGGAGAGGCGCGCCTCGCGCCGCCAGGAGCGGGCGATGAGGGCGAGGATCTGATCGCCGTCGATCAGCTCGCCGCGTTCGTCGGCGAGCAGCAGCCGATCGGCGTCCCCATCGAGCGCGATGCCGAGATCCGCGCCGTGTTCGACGACCTGGGCGCAGAAGAACTCGGGCACCGTCGAGCCGCAGCCGCGATTGATGTTGAACCCGTCCGGCGCGACGCCGAGCGGAACCACCTCCGCGCCCAGCTCCCAGAGGACCGTCGGCGCGACCTTGTAGGCAGCGCCGTGAGCGCAATCGACGACGATCCTGAGGCCGTCGAGGCGCAATCCGCGCGGAAAGGTTGCCTTCGCCCCCTCGATATACCGCCCGGCCGCATCGTCGAGCCGCGCGGCCCGGCCGAGGCGCGCCGGCGTGGCGAGCCGGGCGGCGAGGTCGGCGCCCATCAGCGCCTCGATCTCGGCCTCGGTTTCGTCCGAGAGCTTCTGCCCGTCCGGGCCGAAGAGCTTGATTCCGTTGTCCTCGAACGGATTGTGCGAGGCCGAGATCATCACCCCCAGATCGGCGCGGAGCGAGCGGGTGAGCATGGCGATCGCCGGCGTCGGCATCGGGCCGGCGATCGCCACGTCCATTCCCGCGCTGATGAAGCCCGCCACCAGCGCCGGCTCGAGCATGTAGCCCGAAAGCCGCGTGTCCTTGCCGATGAGGACGCGGTGGCGATGGAGGCCGCGGGTGAAGAGCAGGCCGGCCGCCTGGCCGAGCCGGAGCGCGGTCTCGGCGGTCATCGGGTCGGCGTTGGCGGTGCCGCGGATGCCGTCGGTGCCGAAGAGGTGTCGCGAAGTACTCATGCCGGTCTCGGAAATATCGCTCACTCGGCTGTTCTTGCGCCAGTGCCTGATCGCAGAGTTTCGTGGGAAGCGGAGCGATCACGAAACGCCGCGTGAATCAGGCACTTGGACAAAGAGCTCCGTGCCAGCTTTCCGTGAAAGCTGGCACTAGCCGGCCGCGGCGGCAAATGAAACCGGCGCGAGCGGCGCCCCTTGCGAAAGCGCCTGCCAGACGCGAACGGCCTGCGCGGCCTCCGCCACGTCATGGACGCGAAGCACGGCGGCGCCGCGCCCGAGCGCAAAGAGCGCCGCGGCGAGCGAGCCGGCGAGCCGGCCGCGCGGCTCCGAGACGCCCGAGAGCCGGCCAATGAACCCCTTGCGGGAGACGCCCACCACCAGCGGGCAGCCGAGATTGAGCAGAAGCGGGAGGCGGGCGAGAAGCTCGAGATTGTGTGCCGCGGTCTTCGCAAACCCGATGCCGGGATCGAGGGCGATGCGGTCGCGCGAAATGCCGGCCTCGAGCGCGGCGGCAAGGCGAAGCGCGAGTTCCCGGACCACCTCGACCGCCACGTCCTCATAGCGCGCAAACGCACTCATGGTCTCCGGATTGCCGCGCATGTGCATCAGCACGACAGGCGCGCCCGCACGCGCCACGATAGCGGCCGCTCGGGGGTCGTGGGCGAGGGCGGAGACGTCGTTGACGATGGCCGCACCCTCGGCGAGCGCCCGCTCCATCGTCGCGGCATGGCGCGTATCGACCGAGACGGTGACACCCTGGCGCGCCAGCGCGCGGATCACCGGCAGGATCCGCGCCTGCTCCGTCTCGGGCGGGGTGGGCCGGGCACCCGGCCGCGTGCTCTCGCCGCCGACATCGACGATGGCCGCGCCGGCGGCTGCCATTGCCAGCCCGGCCGCGGTGGCGCGGCCCGGATCGAGATGCGGGCCGCCGTCGCTGAAGCTGTCCGGGGTCACGTTGAGGACGCCCATCACCGCGGGCCGCGCGCACCAGGACGTCTCCGGGGGGCTGGTCAGACGTGCCAGGGCCGCGTGCCAGCCAGGCGGAATGTCGGCAACCGCAACCGGTGCCGGATCCGGGAGGAGCCGCGCGAGGCTGAAGGCGAGGGGGCCGCCGGCGAGCGGCAGTGCGGTGCCGGCGGCGATCGCGTCCGCCGCGCCCGGCCCATCGAGGAGGCCGAGCGGCTCGATGAGCGCCATCATCGCCCAGCCGGCATCGCGGAGCCGTCAGCCCGGCCGCTTCAGCCCGGCTGGGGCGCCGGGCCGAGGCCGCCGGCGGGCGGTATCGCGGGCCGGCCGCTGGTCGGCACCGAGGCGCGGCGCGATTCGGGCGAGGGTTCGTCCACCACCTTGCGGATCACCGGCTCGCCGCGCAGCACCGTGCGGATCTCGTCCCCGCTCAGCGTCTCGTACTCGAGCAGGCCGTGCGCCAGCAGATGCAGCTCCTCCAGGTTCTCGGTGAGGATCTGCCGCGCCTTGGCATAGGCCCGGTCGATCAGCTGCTTGATCTCGCGGTCGATGTCCTGGGCGGTCGATTCGGAGACGTTCTTGTGCTGGGTCACCGAGTGGCCAAGGAACAGCTCCTGGGAATTGTCGCCATAGGCGATCATGCCGAGCCGGTCGCTCATGCCCCATTCGGTGACCATCCGCCGCGCCTGGTCGGTCGCCATCTTGATGTCGCCCGCCGCCCCGTTCGACACCTTCTCCGCGCCGAAGATGATCTCCTCCGCCGCCCGGCCGCCCATCGCCATGGTCAGCTCGGCGAGCAGCTTCGAGCGGCTCTTGGAATAGCGGTCCCCCTCGGGCAGGCTCATCACCAGGCCGAGCGCGCGCCCGCGCGGGATGATCGTCGCCTTGTGCACCGGGTCGCACTCGGGCTCCTTGAGCGCGCAGAGCGCGTGGCCGCCCTCGTGATAGGCGGTCATCCGCTTCTCGTCCTCGCTCATCACCAGGCTGCGGCGCTCCGCCCCCATCATCACCTTGTCCTTGGCGTACTCGAACTCGGTCATGGCGACGACGCGCTTGCCGATGCGCGCGGCGAGCAGCGCCGCCTCGTTGACGAGGTTGGCGAGGTCGGCGCCCGAGAAGCCGGGCGTGCCGCGGGCGATCACCTTGGGATCGACATCGGCGGCGAGCGGGACTTTCCGCATGTGCACGCGCAGGATCTTCTCCCG
>Ga0335075_10016942_pt1 | contig 10855 bp, 10 predicted proteins | sample Lox_Sample_24_FD_206723 | JGI IMG/M metagenome (GOLD analysis project Ga0335075, IMG submission 206723) | Soil microbial communities from Loxahatchee National Wildlife Refuge, Florida, United States - Lox_Sample_2.4 | ecosystem: Environmental > Terrestrial > Soil > Wetlands | place: USA... | reverse complement strand
ATCCGGGCCGGGCACGTCGCGATTCCACGCAAGCACCCCGAGTACATGGCTCTCAACCTCGCCACGAAGATTCTCGGCGGCGAAGGGGCCAATCGTCTCCAGAACGTCCTGCGCTCCGAACGTGGCCTGACCTACGGCGCGTCGGCCGACATGGATGCGTTCAAGCAGGCGGGCTCGATCATCGCCGAGACCGATACGCAGACGTCGACGACCGGCGAGGCCCTGCGGATCACGATCGACGAGTTCTCGCGCCTCGTACGTGAGCCGGTGGGCGAGCGCGAACTGATGGGCGCGCAGGCATATCTGGCCGGCAGCTTCCCGCTCGGACTGGAGACCGCGGACGACATCGCCCTGCAGGTCCTGAACCTCTTGTTCTTCGATCTCGACGTGAAGGAACTCGAGACCTACCGCGATCGTGTCAACGCGGTCACCAGCGCCGACATCGGGCGCGTGGCGCGGCAGTTCATCAAGCCGTCGCGCCTCTCGATCGTACTGGTGGGCGACGCCAAGCTGGTCCTGCCGCAGCTCAAGGCCGTCGGCATCGACAACGTCGAGGTGCTGCCGCTGCCGGAACTCGACCTGACGAGTCCATCGCTGAATCGACGGTCGACGCCGACCCGCAGCCCCGTGGGGCGCTAGCCCGCATGGCGGGTGTGATGATCTCCTGTGGCGAGCCGTCCGGCGACCTCTACGCCGGCGCGCTCGCGACGGCGCTGCGGCGCCGCGCACCCGGTCTCGACATCTACGGCTTTGGTGGGTCGCGATTGTCGGCCGCCGGTGGCGAACTGATTGGCTCCTACGAGGGGCATTCGGTGACCGGGCTGGCCGAAGTGGTGCGCACGCTGCCGCGCACGTGGCGCATGTATCGCCAGCTGGTCGCGGAGGCCGAGCGTCGCCGGCCCGACGTGTTCGTCGCGATCGACTTCGCCGACTTCAACTTCCGACTCGGTCAGGCCCTGCACCGGCGTGGGATCCCCGTCGTCTACTACATCGGGCCGCAGCTGTGGGCGTGGCGCCCCGGCCGCATGCAGGTCATCAAGCGTTTCGCCGACAAGGTGCTGGTGATCTTCCCATTCGAACAGGCGCTGTACGAGAAGGCCGGCGTCCCCGTCAGCTTCGTCGGGCATCCGCTGATCGATCTGATCGGCCGCAGCAGCGAGCGGACGGCGTTGTTGATCCAGCATGGCCTGTCGACCGCAGCGCGGACGATCGCCGTGTTGCCGGGCAGCCGGCGCAATGAAGTGGCCGGGACGCTGCCGACCTTGCTGGAGGCCTGCACCCGGCTGCGCGAAGCGGAGCCCGACCTGCAGTTCCTCATCGCGCGCGCACCGGGCCTCGACGATGAGCAGTTCGCGGCCGTGCGCCAGTCGGGTCTGCCCATCGGGTTGCACGACGGCGATACCGATGCCGTGCTCGCCGCCAGCGATCTGGTGCTTACCGCATCGGGGACGGCGACGGTGCAGACCGCCCTGCACGGCAAGCCGATGGTGATCGTCTACCGACTCTCGCCGTTGACGTATCGGCTCGGTCGTCGCTTCGTGAAGCTCGACACCTTCGGCATGGTGAACCTCATCGCCGGCCGTCGCATCGTGCCCGAATTGATTCAGGACGACTTCACGGTGGCCCGGGTCGTCGACGAGGCGTTGCGGTTCCTGCGCGACGAGGCATATACCGCCCGCGTTCGCGCCGACCTGGCCGCGGTCGTGACCGCACTGGGCGGCCCGGGAGCGTCCGAGCGCGCGGCCACAGAGGTCCTGGCGGTCGCCACCCGGCGCGCCTGACGCACCACGAACCACAGAAAGTGATGACGACGTGAACGTACGCAAGACGGGTGGATGGCTCCGGCTCCTCGGGAGCCTGCTGGTCGTCGCCCAGGTACTCCCGGGACCGGCCCGCAGCGAGGCGTCGGTCGTCGTGCCGCTCTCGCTGGTGGAGTTGACGGATGCGGCCGGCCTGATCGTCGATGCAACAGTGGCCGAAGTGCGGGTTGCGCAGGGTCCGGACGGACTGGAGCGCGTGGTGCTGCTGCGCGTCGACGAACGATGGAAGGGTGAGTCGGAAGCCTCCGTCTACGTTCGACTGGCGGGCGGACGCCTCGGTCGCATCGAGACGCGCGTCGCCGGCGTGCCCGAGGTGACCGAGGGCGATCGCCTGGTGTGGTTCCTGGCGCCACACCCACGTGGGGGCTTCAGCGTGATCGGTTTGCACCAGGGCGCCATGCGCACGCTGACGTCGACGGCGGGTGAGTCGCACGTGCTCGCGCCCTCCCGCGTGGCCGCCCGCGGCGACGTGCGTCGTGTGCCGCGCCGGTTGTCGGATCTGGCCAGCGACGTTCGCGCGATGGTGGCATCTGGGGCGCAGCGATGACGTGGCGCTGGCGCGTGGCGCTGCTGACGATTGCTCTGGCTGTCGTCGCGGCGGTGCCGACCTCGGCGTACCTGAAGTTCGGATACACGGTCGGCGGTCAATCCCTGGTGCTGCGGTGGCGCGATGGCGCGCCGGTGCGGTACTTCGTCGGCTCGCAGGGGGGAGGCGGCCTCACGGGCGACGAGTTCCGCCAGGCGGTCGCGCGATCGTTTGCGACGTGGGAGGCGGTGGCGACCTCGACGCTGCGCTTCAGCGCGGCGGGCACCACGGACCGACCGCTCGAAGAGAACGACGGCGTGACGACGCTCGCGTTCGCCAATCGACCGCAGCTCGATCGCACACTCGGTGCGACGAGTTACACCATCGACGTCACCAGTGGTGAACTGCTCGAGGCCGACATCTTCTTCAACGCGTCGTTTCCGTGGTCGGTGGACGGCAGCGGCGAGACCGGACGCTTCGATCTCCAATCGATCGCCACACACGAGATCGGTCACCTCGCCGGACTCGGGCACTCCGCGCTCGGCGAGACCGAAGGCTTCGGCGGCAGCCGCCGGGTTCTCAGTGCCGGGGCGGTGATGTTCCCGATCGCGTTCACTCCCGGCAATATCGACGGTCGACGCCTGCAGCCCGACGACATCGCCGGCGTCTCCGACATCTATCCCTCGTCGACGTTCCGTCGCGACACCGGGAGTGTGTCCGGCCACGTGACCAAGAACGGACTCGGCGTCTTCGGTGCGCACGTCGTCGCCATGCACCTGCGGTCGGGCGCGCTGGTGAGCAGCTTCACCCTCGACGAGGGTGGCAGCTTCGTCATCGCCGGCCTTGAGGCCGGTCCGACCGTTCTGCGGGTCGAGCCGCTCGACGATGCCGACGTCCAGAGCTTCATCGAAGGCACGCGCGTCGACGCCAACTTCCGGGTCGCGTTCTCGCCGCGGGCGCTGTTCGTGCCGCGCGGCGGTAACCTGCCCGACGTCGAGATTGCCGTGGTGGCCAAGTGAGGTCCCTGAAGCCACTCGCAAGGCGCAGTCTGCTGGCGTTGGTCCTCATCGCGGGGAGCACCGTGCCGGCGATGGGGCAGGCCACGCCGCGGATCGAGGTGATCGTGCTCGGTGGTCTGGTCGGCGGCGGTGACCTGGGCGACCGTAAGGCCGACGCGTTGGGTAACCAGGCGCCGACGAGTCCACCGGCGACGTGGTTCAGCACGAGTGCGCGCATCGACGCGGCTCCGGCGATCGAGGGGCGGGTCGGCGTGCGGGCGTTCGGTGGATTCTGGGTCGAGGGCGGCGTCAACTACTCGCGACCGGAGTTCGTGGTCGACATCTCGCAGGACGTCGAGGGTGCCCCGGACACGACCGCGACCTCGCAGCTGACGGAGGTGCTGGTCGACGGGTCGTTGCAGTACCGCTTCAAGGGCCGACGCCTCAGCCCGTTCGTGCTCGCCGGCGCCGGGTATCTCCGGCAGCTGGACGACACACGCGCGACGGCGGAGACCGGTTGGCTGGCGCAGGCCGGCGGTGGGGTCGTCGTGCGGCTCGCGCCCGGCAGTCGCGGGTTCGCCCGCCGGATCGCGCTCCGCGCCGACGTGCGTGTGGTGTGGCTGCGCGACGGCGTGGTGCTGGAGAAGCAGCGAGGGCCAGGCGTGAGCGCCCTCGCAGGCGTCAGTATCGGACTGTGAAGGTTCGGACGCACGAAGCGGCGCGTCCCGCGGTCTGCGGACGGCCCGGCGGGCCGTCCCTTCCGAGATGCGGATGGTTCAGGTAGGGCCCGCTCGCCGAGCGGGCCGCTCTCATCTCACGCCGAGCAGGATTTCCGTCGTGAGCTGATCGAGCTGCTCGTAGGCGAGTCCACGCGATGCGATCGCCTTGCGGTCGAACGTGCGGTTGGCGAGGGCGCGGGCGGCATCGGCGCTGAACTTGCCAACCGACGCGTTGTCGCCGTGCGCCGCCTTCACGAGGCCCTGGATCTCGGCGTCGGCATTCCAGCGCGCCGCCTTCTCCTTGAGAATCACGTACGTGCGCATGCACCCGCGCGCGAACGCCCTGACGCCGTCGTAGTCCTCGCTGCGGTACGCGTGCGCGTCGAAGTGGCGCGGGCCGTCGTAGCCGACATCCTCGAGGAACTTCACGAGGAAGAACGCCGCACGCGGGTTGGCGGCGCCGAAGCGGAAGTCCTGGTCGTAGCGGCCCGGGTTCTGGTCGTTCAGGTCGATGTGGAACAGCTTGCCGGCTTCCCACGCCTGGCCGACGGCGTGCGTGAAATTGAGGCCGGCCATCGTCTCGTGCGCGACTTCGGGGTTCACGCCGACCATGTCCGGATGGTCGAGCGTCGGGATGAACCCGAGGTAGTTGCCGGTCGTCGCCATGTAGATGTCGCCACGCGGCTCGTTCGGCTTGGCTTCCAGCGCGAAGCGGTATTGGTATCCCTGCGCGATGTTGTATTCGCACAGGTAGTTGATCGCCTCCCGCAACCGCTTCACGGCGTCGTCCGGCCGCCGGCAGGCGTCGGTCTCGGTGCCTTCACGGCCGCCCCACAACACGAAGATGCTGGCGCCCAGCTCGGCGCCGATGTCCATCGCGCTCATCGTCTTCTGGACGGCGTAGGCGCGGACCTGCGGGTCGTTGGCGGTGAAGGCGCCGTCCTTGAAGATGGGGTCGGTGAACAGGCTGACGGTGGCCATCGGGACCACCAGGCCATGCGCGTCGCAGGCCGCCTTGAACTCCGAGACGATGGTGTCGCGCTCGCTTGGCGTGGCGTCGATCGGCACCAGGTCGTTGTCGTGGAGGTTGACGCCCCACGCCCCGAGCTCGGCCAGCATCTTCACGGCATCGGTCGGGGGGAGGACGTCGCGTACGGGCTCGCCGAAGGGGTCCCTTCCGCGGTTGCATACCGTCCAGAGGCCGAAAGTGAACTTGTGATCAGGTTGCGGCTGATAGGCGTCGGACACGCGGATCGGGCTCCCGGAAAGGAATCGAGGGCTGCAGTGTAGATCACCGCAGCCCCCGAAAAATGCCCGCGTCCAGAAAAAGTTTCAAAAAGTGCCAAAAGCGCCGTCTACGAGGCCAGGGCCTCCGCGATGGCCTTGCGCAGCACCGGATCGTCGGGCGCGACCTTGCTCGGGAAGAAGGCGCGGACGCGGCCGTCCTTGCCGATGACGTACTTGGAGAAGTTCCAGGCCGGCAGGTGTCCGGTGCCACCGAGGTACGTGTAGATCGGCGACTGCTCCGGGCCGGCCTTGGTCACCAGCTTGGAGAACATCGGGAAGGTGACGCCGTAGTTGCGCTGGCAGAACGTGGCGATCTCCTCGGCGGCGCCAGGCTCCTGCCCGCCGAAGTCATTGCTCGGGAAACCGAGCACCGAGAAGCCCTTGTCCTTCATCTCGTCGTGCAGCTTCTGCAGGCCGGCGTACTGCGGTGTGTAGCCGCACTTGCTCGCCGTGTTGACCACCAGCGTGACCTTGCCCTTGTACGCCGAGAGCGGCGCCGGCTTGCCGGTGAGCGACGTGGTCTGCAGGTCGTAGAACGATCCATCGGGCTGGGCGGTCGGCATCTGGGCTTTCGTCGTCGTGAAGAGCGCGGTCGCGGTGGCGATGACGGTGACGATCACACTCAGAATCCATTTGCGCATGTGTCTGGTCCTTTTCGGGGGGCAGCCGAACGTCACCTAGGACGCCGCTGGAGCCGCGGCTGTTTCACGGCAGCTGGGCGCGAACCTGTGCGAGGGCGGGGTAGAGGGCCTGATAGGCGCGGTACTGGCGGTCGAGCACCTCCCGTCCGTCCGCAGGCGGCACTTCGCTCGTGACGCGCACGACGCCGTCGCACGCCGTATCGACGTCTGGCCAGACCCCGGCGCCGACGCCGGCGAGCACGGCCGCACCATAGGCCGCCCCTTCCTCGGCCGCCACCGTCTGCACGGCCTGCCCGTACACGTCGGCCTGGACCTGCCGCCACAGTGGCGAGCGGGCGCCACCGCCTCCCAGACGGATGGCGTCGACCGGCACCTGCATCTCGCGCAGGATCGTGAAGCTGTCACGCAGGCTGAAGGCGACCCCTTCGAGGATGGCCCGCACGATATGGCCGCGGCCGTGCGAGGCCGCGAGGCCGACGAGTGCGGCGCGGGCACGTGCGTCGAGATGCGGCGTGCGTTCGCCCATCAGATATGGCGCCCACAGCACACCGTCGGCGCCGGCCGGCACGGCCAGCGCTTCGTCGGTCAGCCGCTCGTAGGGATCGCGCCCATCGTCCAGGCCGGAGCCGAAGCGATCGCGGAACCAGCGCAGTGAGAGGCCGGCGGCCTGGGTTACGCCCATCACGTGCCAGCGACCCGGCACCGCGTGGCAGAACGTGTGGACGCGGCCCTGAGGATCGAGGGCCGGTCGATCGGTGGCGGCAAACACCACCCCCGACGTGCCGATCGTCGCGCTCACGATGCCGGCGCGCACGATGCCCATGCCGACCGCACCGGCAGCCTGGTCGCCACCGCCCGCGACGACCGGTGTGCCGGCCGTCAGGCCGGTCGCTTCGGCCCCGGCCGCGGTGACCGAGCCGGTGACCTGCGGGCCTTCGAACGCCTCCGGCAGCAGGGTGGCGGACAGGCCGGTCGCACGGAGCATCTCGCTCGACCAGGTGCGGCGTGCGACGTCGAACAGCAGGGTGCCCGAGGCGTCCGCGACGTCCGTGGCCAGACGGCCCGTGAGCTTGTAGCGGATGTAGTCCTTGGGCAGGAGCACGTGCCGGACGCGGGCCCACGCATCCGGTTCGGTGCGGCGCGCCCACAGCAGTTTCGGCAGCGTGAAACCCGTGAGCGCCGGGTTACTCGTCAACTCGATCAGGCGGGTCGCGCCGATCTGCGCCGTCAGGTCGTCGCACTCGGCCTGGGTGCGCTGGTCGCACCAGATGAGGGCCGGCCGCACGACGCGGCCGTCGGCGTCGAGGAGGGTGGCGCCATGCATCTGGCCGGTGAGGCCGATCGCCGCGATCTGCGAGGCTTCGATGCCGGACGCCTCGAGGGCGCGCGGCACGGCAGCCTTGCAGGCCCGCCACCAGTCGTCGGGATCCTGCTCGGCCCACCCGGTCTCGGGCGACGCAAACGGGACGTGTTCGGTGGTCGCCGAACCGAGGACGGTGCCTGACTCGTCGATCACCAGCGCGCGTGTGCCGCCGGTGCCGACGTCGATGCCGAGGAGATAGGTCATAGGGTGACCGGAGGTCGCCGCATGCTATAACACGCGGTCTCAATCGACGGGTACCGGGCGCCGGGTACCGGGAACCGGGGATCACGTGACCATCATGCGCATCACTACGACCACCGTCTGCTTCGCACTCGGACTCGCCATGGCCATGCCCGTTGCCGCCCAACTGCCAGCGACCGGCACCGAGATTCCGCTCTGGTCCGGCGCCGTGCCGTACGCCACAGGCACGGGCCCAGAGGACACGCCGGCGCTCACGGTGTACCGACCCGAGCCAGGCACGGCGACCGGTGCGGCCTTCATCGTGCTGCCGGGCGGCGGCTATCGCGGTCGTGCCGCACATGAGGGTGAGCCGATCGCGCGCTGGCTGAACACGGTGGGGGTAACGGCCTTCGTCGCGCGCTATCGCGTGGCGCCATATCGGCATCCGGCACCGGCCACTGACGCTGCGCGTGCCATCCAGTACGTCCGCGCCCACGCCGCCGAATGGCAGCTCGACCCGGCCCGCGTCGGCATCCTCGGCTTCTCGGCCGGCGGCCATCTCGCGAGCACGGCAGCGACGCAGTTCGTCGAGGGCGACACCGCCTCCGCCGATCGCGTCGCGCGGGTCAGCAGCCGACCCGATCTCGCCATCCTCATCTACCCGGTGATCACGTTCACCGACGAGCCGAACGTGCACAAAGGGTCGCGAACGAACCTGCTGGGGCCCGACGCGACGCCCGAGCAGATGGCGGCGATGTCCTCCGAGCGGCGGGTGACGTCGCGCACGCCGCCGGCCTTCCTCATCCACACCACCGGCGACACCGGCGTGCCGCCCGAGAACAGCCTGCTGTTCGTGCAGGCGATGCGCAAGGCCGGGGTGGAGGTCGAACTCCACCTCTACGAGGGCGGCCGCCACGGCTTCGGGCTCGGCGAGAAGGAAGGCCCGATCGCGACGTGGCCGGTCCTCGCCGGCTTGTGGTTGCACAAGCACGGCTTCGCGCGCGAGACGATGGTCGCCGTGAAGTAGCGTCGCCGCCGAGGGCGGCATCCGACTTGTGGTTGCCGCTCCCGGCACGCTGTCATATGCTCGGCCTGATTCCGTGCAGAGCTCACAGCGAGGCCAACGGTGACAATGCGGGTGGGATTCACCGGGGGCGGCAACATCACCGATACACACGTCCGGGCCATTCAGGAGGTCCCCGGCCTCCAGGCCGTCGGCGTGTGCGGACCCAATTCCACCAAGGTGGCCGCGACCGCGGCTCGCCATCACCTCTCGGCCGCCTCGACGCTGGCCGAGCTCCTCGACCAGACACCGCTCGACATCATCTGCATAGGCAGCCCGTCGGGCGTGCACACCGACGAGATTGCGCTGGCCGCCTCGCGCGGCTGTCACGTGCTGTGCGAGAAGCCGCTCGACGTCACGATCGAAAGGGTCGACGCGGCGATCACCGCGGTCGAACGCGCCGGCGTGATGCTGGGCGTGTTCTTCCAGGATCGCTGCACGCCGGCGTTCCGCGACGCCCACGCCGCCATCGCGGCAGGCAAGCTGGGTCGCGTGCTGCTCGTCGACGCACGGGTGAAGTGGTACCGCGGGCCCGAGTACTACGGGAACTCGGCGTGGCGTGGATCGCAGACGCTCGACGGTGGCGGGGCCCTGATGAATCAGGGCATCCACACGGTGGACCTGCTGCTGTACCTGCTCGGCGACGTCACGTCGGTGCAGGCCAGGGCGGCCACCGCGCTGCACGACATCGTCGTGGAGGACACGCTGGTGGCGTCGATGACGTTTGCCAACGGCGCCCTCGGCACGCTGCAGACGACGACGGCGGCGTACCCGGGGTATCCGCGCCGCATCGAGATCACCGGCACGGAAGGCACGCTGGTCATCGAGCACGACCGGATTGCCAGCTGGGACCTGAAGAGCGGGCGTGAGGACGTCGGTGGACTGACGAGCGCGACGCAGAGCGCATCGACGGCGGTCGTTGCCGATGCGACACCGCACCGCCGGGTCGTCGAGGACTTCATGGAGGCGTTGCGCACCGGCCGTCGCCCGGCGTGCGACGCGCGCGAAGGGCGACGGAGCGTGGCGCTGGCCGAGGCGCTGTACGACTCGGCCCGACGGAACGCGAGCGTCGACGTCGCCACCGCCTGAAGGCAGGCGCGGGACGTCGGCAGGACGCCGAAGCGAGATCAGGAGACGGGACATGACCGAGATGAACGACCAGCGGACGGCCTCCGGAATCAGCCGCCGATCGATGCTCAGGGCCGTCGCCACCAGCGTCGGCACGATCGCGATGTTGCCGGTGCTCTCCGAAGAAGGCGCCTACGCATTCGAAGCGATCCAGCGGGCCAACGCGGCGCCGAAGCTGAAGGCACTGACGCCGGCCCAGTACGCCACCGTCGACGCCTTCACCGACGCCATCATCCCGACCGACGCCCATTCACCGGGGGCGAAGGCGGCGCGGGTGGCCGACTACATCGACCTGCTGCTGTCGGAATCGGACGCGCCGCTGCGCAACAGCTGGACGCAGGGACTGGCAGCCCTCGACGACGCGTCGACGGCGAAGTTCACGGCGCCGTTCGTCAAGCTGACGCCGGCCCAGGTGAACGAGTTCCTCACCGAGATCAGCGCCAACGAAGCGCAGCCCAAGACGCCCGTCGAGCAGTTCTTCAAGGCGACCAAGGACGCGACGATTCGCGGCTACTACACGTCCGAGATCGGCATCCACAAGGATCTCCAGTACAAGGGCAACCAGTACCTGCCCGAGTTCGTCGGCTGCCTCACCGAGGACGGCAAGGATTGCCCGCACTGCGGCCAGAAGGCGCAGGCAAAGGCCTAGGCGATGCAGGCACAGGCTTCCGCACCGCTCACGCCAGGCAAGGAACAGTACGACGCCATCGTCGTCGGCTCGGGCGCGGCCGGTGGCATGGCGGCGTTCCAGCTGGCCACGGCCGGCATCAAGGTGCTGCTCCTCGAGGCGGGTCGCAATCTCGATCCGCTCAAGGAGTACAAGACGATGGAGTGGCCGTACAAGGACATGCGCCGCCATCGCCTGCCGGTGGGGGAGTTCGCGCTGTCGGCGGCCGAGTACCGCACGCTCGATCGCCCGTACGGTCTCACGCCGGAGATGCAGAAGTACAAGAAGGTGATGGCCTATTCGGGCAATCACTTCACGCGCGACTGGATCGCCGACGAGAAGCAGAACCCGATTACCGGCACGCCCTACGCCTGGGTGCGGGCGCGCGTGCTCGGCGGCAAGACCAACCTCTGGGGCCGCGTGTCCCTGCGCTTCTCCGATCTCGACCTGAAGGCCAAGTCGC
>Ga0335075_10016940_pt1 | contig 10858 bp, 6 predicted proteins | sample Lox_Sample_24_FD_206723 | JGI IMG/M metagenome (GOLD analysis project Ga0335075, IMG submission 206723) | Soil microbial communities from Loxahatchee National Wildlife Refuge, Florida, United States - Lox_Sample_2.4 | ecosystem: Environmental > Terrestrial > Soil > Wetlands | place: USA: Florida... | reverse complement strand
ACGCGGTAGCCGGCCGCGCGCGCCGCGAAGCAGAGGTCGGCGTCTTCGTAATAGGCCGGCACGTAGCGCTCCGAAAAGCCGCCCAAGTTTCGGAACACGTCGGTGCGAACGAGCATCGCCGCGCCCGAGACGTAGTCGACGTCGCGGACGAAGTTGTAGCGCGGGTCGGCAGCGTTGTCGTGGCGGCCGTAGTTCCAGCCGGTTCCGTCGCGCCAGACGATGCTCCCGGCCTCCTGCAGGCGCCCGTCGGGGTAGAGCAGCTTGGCGCCGACGACCGCTATCGACTCGTCGGCTTCGGCCAGCGTGACGAGATGGTCGAGCCAGCCGTTATGGACGACGGTGTCGTTGTTCAAGAAACAGACGTACTTGCCGCGCGCCAGCGCGGCACCGCGATTGCAGGCGCGCACGAAGCCTTCGTTGCGGCCGCTGCGGACGACGTCGACGCCGCTCAGGCGGGTGACGACGTCGGCGGTCGCGTCGGTCGAGCCGTCGTCGACGATCACGAACTGGACCGGCAGCGAGTCGAACCAGGTCTTGGCGATCGACTCCAAGCAGCGCACGGTCATGGCGCGGTTGTTGTAGACCGGAACGACCAGCGTCACGAGCGGCGTGTCGAAGCTCGAGCGCGTCCGCGCGCGCTCGTTCCAGCTGGTGACCAGGGCTCGCTCCGGCGCGTGCAGCTGATTGATGCCGCCGCCGTTGAGGTCGGCCGGCCGTTCGACGACGCCGAACGCGCTGCGGAGATTGGGCGACCAGACGGCGTACACGTCATCGCCCCGGGTCAGCCCGAACAGCTCTTTGATCGAAAACCACAGGATCCGCAGCGAGTGGAAACGGCTGCGCGAGATCTTGGCGTAGTTGGCTCGAAGCTCGTCGACGCGGGAGCGTTCGGCGGTGAGGCGCTCCATGAGCTCCTCGAAGCGAGCGTTGCCGAGGTCGTCGTTGGCCTTCACGTCGTCTTTCTTATTTGGCGCGCGCCTGGAAGGCTCCCCGCGCGCGGAGGCTAATTGACGATATCGTGACGTCCGAGCCCCTGCGGCTTTTTTGCGTGGTTCCGGCCTACAAGGCCGCCTCGACCGTGTGCGACGTCGTCGCGTCGGCGCTGCAGTTCGCCGATACGGTCGTCGTCGTCGACGACGCTTGCCCGCAGCGCTCCGGCGAGGCCGTGCGCGCGGCCTTCGCCGGAAACCCGAACGTGCACGTGATTCAGCGCGCCCGCAACGGCGGCGTCGGCGCGGCCGTCAAGACCGGGATCGCCTTCGCGGTGGAGCGCGACGCCGACGCGGTCGTCAAGATCGACGCCGACGGGCAGATGGATTGCGCGTTCATCGGCGTCATTCGCCGGCTGTTCGAGGCCGATCCGGCGCTGGTCTGCGTCAAGGGCAATCGCTTCTTCGACGCGGGCGTGCTGCGGTCGATGCCCAAGAGCCGGCTGTTCGGCAACGCCGTGCTCTCGCTGTGGGCGAAGTTCGCCTCGGGCTACTGGAACGTCATCGACCCTACCAACGGCTATCTGGCGTTCAACCTGCACCTGTTGCGGCTGCTGCCGTGGGACGGTTTCGCGGACAGCTATTTCTTCGAGCTCTCCGTCCTGTGCGAGCTGGGCTTGCGCAAGCTGCCGATCCTGGAGCTCGAGATGCCGACCATCTATACCCCGGTCCCGAGCTCGCTGGCGATTCGGCGCGTCGTGCTGGAGTTTCCGCCCAAGCTGCTGCGCATGACGCTGCGCCGCGTGCTGCTCCAGTATTACGTCTTCGACATCAACCTGGCCACGCTGTATCTCACGCTGGGAGTGCCGTTGCTGCTGTTCGGCCTGATCTTCGGCGGCTACCAATGGACGCTCAGCCAGATCACCGGGGTGGCGCGCGAAACCGGTACCATCATCCTGGCGGCGGTCACGTTCTTGGTGGGATTTCAGCTGATCCTCAACGCGCTGATGTACGACGTCGGCTTCGCCGCCAAGACGACCCACGAGCTGGTCGTCGACACCCACCGCCGCCTGCGCGGCGGCCTGGTTCAGAAGCGGTAGCCGAAGCGTTCCACGTCGCGAACGAAGTAGCGGCGCACCACCTCGCGCGTCTTGGGGGTGTAGTAGGAGCGGTAATCGAGCCGGTCGTCGGAGCGGTTTTCGTGCGGCAGCGCCCCGCTCAGCCCGATCCGCCGCGCGACCTGGCCGAAATCCTCGCGCAGGTTTTCGAAGCGGCCCACGAAGTCGACGATCGGCACGCCGTCGGCGCCGGCGATCATCGAGGTCATGTCGGGCGCTTCCATCAGCGGATAGAGCGTCACGAACTTGGCGAACGTGGTCGCTCGCCTGACGATTTCGGCGCGGTCGGGCTCGCGCTGCGCGACCTGCGGCAGCTCGACGTAGCGGCGCTCGAAGTGGTAGGCGGAGACCACCAAATCCCACGGATTGCGAACGAACGCGAACGTGAAGAGCTCCTTCCAGCGCTGCGCGCCGGTCAGCTCGCGCAGCACGTCGGCCGGGAGATGCCACTGCGGAAAGTCGGTAAGCGGACCGATCGGGAACCGCTCGCGGACCATGGCGAGCAAGCGGCGGCGGCGCGGGTGCGCGCAGAGCACGTCCCACAAACCTTTGGCGTTATAGCTCATCGCCGGGTCGAGGTTCTCGAGGGCGCGAGAGATCGACGTTCCGGCAGCCTTTCGAACGTGCACGAACGCAAACGCCCTTGAAGTCGAGATCGGCATCGCGCACGACGTTCGCGCGCGGCCGCCGTCGCTCATCGTCCGGGGGAAGCGCCCGCTCGAGGGGCCAAGGACCGCCGGATGGCGCAGGACGACGACGGCACCGCCGCGCGGCCGGAAGAAGCGCACTGGATCGGCATACCGGAGGTGCAAGTTCGGTACGGCCTCCGCGCCACCGGACAGCCGAATCTCGGCTGGCACGTCTACTGCCTGTCCTTTCTACCGCGCGAGCGCTGGAAGCACGCGCGGATGCTCGTCCTGGGTGACGGATCGCAATGGCTCGAAGCCGATCTGCACGCGCGCGGCGCTTTCGAGCGGCTCGACGTGCTCGATCCGTCGCCGGCCGGCGTCGAGGCGGCGCGCGCGAATGCGGGCGAGGCGCTCCGGCGCGTGGCCAACTACGAAGTCGCCGATTTCGAAACGCTGACGCTGCCGCGCGACACCTACGACGCCATCTGGTGCAACATGCGGCTCGGGTACGTCGTCGCAATCGAGCGCCTCGTTGCACAGTTGGCCCGCTCGCTTCGCCCCGGCGGCCTCTTGATGGCCAACGAATACGTCGGCCCGGGCCGCTATCGGCTGCCGGCGCGCCAACGCCGCACGGTGGAGGCGGCGTTTTCGTTGATCCCGGCCCGCTATCGCCGCCGCTTCGGCCGCCACGATTGCGAGGTTCAGGAGACGCCGCAGTTTCCGTCCGCTGACCGGCAAAGCTCGGGTCCGCCGTCGTCGTCGGCGATCGCGTCGGCGGTTTCACAACATTTCACCATGCTGCAATACCGACCGGCCGGCGGCACCATCTTGCAGTTTGCGCTCGAAGGCATAGCCGGCAACTTCAGGAGCGAGGACCGGGGGTCGATGCGAATTCTCGAGATGCTCTTTGCGATCGAAGATGCGTTGATCGACACCGGCGAGATCGGGAGCGATTTCGCGGTGTTCGTGGCGCAGCCGAAACCTCGCGAAGACTGACAGGACGCGCGCGCACCCGCCGTTAAGACCTCGCTAATGTATCAACGGCTTCCCGAGCCGGAACCCGGAACGGCTCTCGCCGTCTTGCTCGCTTTGGTCGGCGAGCGGCGGAAAGTGCTCGAGGTGGGATGCGGGTCGGGCGCGTTGGCGAGCTTGTTGGCGACGCGGCAATGCGACGTCTTCGGCATCGAATCGAGTCCCAGCGCGGCCGAAGAAGCGCGCCGGTACTGCACCGACGTTCTGGTCGTGGATCTCGATCGCGTGTCGCTGTCGGAAACGCTGGCCGATCTGGAGTTCGACGTCGTGGTGTTCGCCGACTCGCTCACGCGGCTGCGCGAACCGGTTCGCGTGCTCGACGAAGCCCGCGCGCTGCTCGGCTCCGGCGGGTACGTGGTCGCCGCGGTGCCGAACGTCTCGCACGGGGCGATGCGGTTGTCGCTTTTGGCCGGGCGCTTCGAACACGGCGACGCACGGCTGTTCACCGCAAAAACGCTCGACGAAATGTTTGTCGCCGCGGGCTATCGGCTCGAAACGATCGAGCGCGTCGAGGCGCCGATTTTTTCCGAGAGCGAAGGCTCGCAACTCTCGGCAGCCGACGTGGACGCGGCGCTGCTGGCGGAAATCGAACGCGATCCCGAAAGCCGCACGATCGAGTTCGTCGTCAAGGCGCTGCCGCTCTCCAACGACCAGCGCACCTCGACGCTGCTCAAGCGATTCTTAGCGGCGAATTCGGAACTGGCCGACAGCCGTCAACGCCTGACCGGGCGCGAAGCCGAACTCGTCAGGCTGGGTGAGACGGTAGCGTCGCAAGAAGCCGAGATCGACGAGCTGCACGCGCGGCTCGCGTCGCTGATGGAAGAGATCAACGCCGGCCGGGAACGGGAACGGCGGTTTGCCGAGGCGCGCGAGGAGTTCTTCGAGCGTCTGCTCGCGGCGCAAGCCGACCGGGCTCGGGTCGCCGAATCGGCCGCCGAGTTGCGGGCGCAGCTCGGGGAGGCGCAACGCACGCGCGAAACGCTCGAGGCGCAGTTGCGCGACCGCTACGAAGCCGACCGTTACGTCGCGGAGTTCGAGAGCGACGTCGCCACGCAGCAGCGCTTGAGCGACTTGGAAACGCAGCTTCGCCAAGCGCAATCCGATCTGGAACGCGAGCGCGGACGCGTGCTCTCGCTGGAACGGCAGCTGCGCGAGGACGCCGGGACGCTGGAACGCCGTAATGCCGAGCTCTCCGTTCAGATCGAAGAGCTGCGGCAAGCCGCGGCGCGTCTACCGGAACCGCTGCCCCAGGCTGCGCCGCAAGCCGCGCCCGAACCGGCCGCAGAACCGCAAATCGACGAGCGCGATCTGCGGATCAATCATCTGGATGCCGAGTTGATGGCGGCGATCGACGCGGTGCACCAGCGCGACGGCGAGATCGCCGAGCTGCAGGCCGAACGCGATCGCACGGTTGCCGAGCTGCAAGCGGCGTTGCAGGCCAACCGGTCGGAGATCGATGCGGCGCAGGGGCGCGTCGAGGAACTCGAGGCCGAACGTGCGGCGCTGCAGACGGAGCTGGAGCGCGAGATCGCGGCACGCGAGAACGTCCAGGCGCGCTTGCGCGCGCTGGAAGGCAGCATCGAAAGCTCGGGTGCGATCCTGCGCGACCAGGAGCGGCTGTTGAGCGAAGCCCAGGCCAAGGCGGCGGCGCTGCACGACGAGCTCGGCCGGGCTTCGGAGCGCAGCGCGGCGCAGATTCGAGCGCTCGAGGAGAGCGCCGAGCTGGCCGGCAAGATGTCGTTGGAGCGACTCCAGGAACTCGAGCGCACGCGTGCCGAGTTGTCGGCGTTGCAAGCCTCGGCCGCGGAGTTGCAGTCGCGCAACACCGACATGTTCTATCGCATCGGCGAACTGGAAGATCAGCAGCGCGACGCCGAAACGCGTGCCGCCACGGCGCTGGCTCGAGTATCGGAGCTGGAAACCGCCGAGCGCGAGCAAGCCGACGAGCTTGCCGTCCTGAGAGATCTGGTTCCCGCGTTGGAAAACAAGCTCGAAGCGTCGGAAACGCGGATTGCGGAGCTGCAATCGGAGCTGGCCCGCTACGCCGACGTCGAGCGGCAACTCGAGGACGCGCTCCACCAGCGAGAGACCGCGCTCCAAGACCTCGAGGCAGCGCGTCTAGACCGCGACGGCGCCGTCGCCGAAGCGCAAAAGCGGTACGAGCAAGCCGAGCGGCAGTTCGAAGCGGAAATCGGACGTCTGGAAGCCGCGATGCGCGTCATCGGTGCCGAGCGCGACGGGCTGATCGGACAAAACGACTCGCTGCAGCAGCGGCTCGGCGAGGCCGCCGACCGCCTGACCGAGGCGCAGTTCAAAACGCAGCGGCTGGAAGACCTGCTCGAAGCAACGCGCGAGCAGGGGCGCGCGTCGGAGGAATTAGCGGCGCGCTCACTGGTGCGCCAGCGTTCCAGCGAGCACGCGCTCTCGAGCGCGCGCGAGGCCGTGGAGATCGCCCGCACCGAGGTCGACGGTTTTCGCGAGCGTGCGACCGCGCTCGAACAGACCGTGCGCACGATGCAGACGTCGCTGCGCGAGAGCCGTGCGCGCGCCGACGAGCTCGCCCACGAGCTATCGCTCGCGAAGGTCGGCGCGGCAACCGCCGAAGCGCGCGCGATCGAGAACGAGCGCCGCTTGACGATCGCCGAACGGCACCTCGAAGAGTCGTCGCGGCGCGCGGCCGACCTCGAAACCGACTTGGCAACCGCGCGGCGCGACAGCATCGCGCGGATGGAAGCCGAGCGGCGCGTCGTGGATCTCGAGGGGGAAGTTTCGTCGCTGCGGGTGCGTCAAGAGTCGCTCGAAGAGGCGCTCAGCGAGACGCGGCGACGGCTCGTCAAGCAGACCGAAGAGCTGCTCATCAGCGCGCAGGCTCAAACCGCCGAATACGCGACGCTCATCGATACGGTGCAGTCGAGCCGCTTCTGGAAGATCAAGCGTTGGCTGATGCGATACGTGCTGCTGCGCCGTTGACGATCGCCGAATCGCTAGCCGCGGCCGTCGACGAAGAGTTCTATCGGTTCACCTACGGCGATCTGTCGCCGGGAGAAACGGCTGCCGCCCACTACGAGCGCGAGGGTTGGCGCGATTTGCGCGACCCCAACCCGTGGTTCTCGACGCGCGCCTACGTCGAGCGTTATCCCGACGTCGAGCGGGCCGGCATCGCACCGCTGTTTCACTACCTGCAAACCGGGCGCGGTGAGGGCCGGGTCGCCGAGCCGTCGCAACACGCCGAGGCGTTTCGCACGCGGCTGACGGGCGGCCGGCGCTTTATCGACGCGGCTCACGCCGAAGCCGCGGCGGCGATCGAGCTCGAGTTCGACGCAGAGTTTTATCTCGCGACCTATCCGGACGTTGCCGCCGCGCTGCTCGATCCGCTGCAGCACTTCGTCGAGCAGGGCTGGCGCGAAGGCCGCGACCCGAACGCGTTCTTTTCGACCAAAGGCTACGCGGAAGTCAATCCGGACGTCGTGCAAGCCGGAATGAACCCGTTCCATCACTACCTCGTCGCCGGCCGCGCCGAGGGGCGCCCGGTGCGCCCCGACGTCGGTTTTCGCTACGAGATCCTCGCGCAGTTGCCGACGGTCGCGCAGCGATTGGCGTGGACTCCGCCGATTCCGAAATGGCAGGTCGGCGACGCCGGCCAGCTGCGCCGGGCCACCGGCATGATGATTCGCTCGGGGCGGCGGAGGCTTCACGTTTCGGTGAGCCACGACGATTACACGGCGACGGTCGGCGGACTGCAGCTCTCGCTGTTGCGCGAAGCCGACACTTTCGAATGCCGCGGCGTCGATCACGTGCATCTCTATCCCGCACGACCGCTGCTGTTTACCGATTCGGACGACGCCGACCCCATCACTGGCGTGCTGGTCAACGGGTTGCGTGCCGGGCTTTTCCCGGCGTCGACCGTGGCCGAGGTCGCGGCCGGCGTTGCGGACAAGCCCGGCGAGTGGACGCAGCGCAGCCTTTCGATCCATAGCGCGCTCGGCCATAACACGCCGGCGCTGGTCAAGATCCTCAGGGCCTTCCGGCTGGAACGCGGGTTCTTTTGGGTCCACGACTTCGCCAGCGCGTGCGCCGGACACAACCTGCTGCGCAACGACGTCGAGTTTTGCGGCGCTCCGCCGCCCGAGAGCGTCGCGTGCACGATCTGCACGTACGGCCAACGCCGCCGGCAACAGGTTGCAGACCACCGCCGGCTCTTCGAGAGCGTCGGATTGACCGTGGTGGCGCCCGCCCGGGTGACGCTCGAAACGTGGATTGCCGTCAATGCGCTGCCGATCGAGGCAACGCTCGTGCACCCGCATTGCCGGCTGGTGCCGCGCGAAGCGCCGCCGCCGGACGTCCGGGAACGGCCGCTGCGCATCGGATATCTCGGGTTGCCTAATCCGCACAAAGGCTGGCCGATCTTTCGCGAGCTCGTCTTTCGCTTCGGCCGCGAGCACGGCATCGAGTTTCATCATTTGGGGAAAGCCCCCCAGCGCGGTCTGCCGATCGTCTTCACCGAGGTGGATGCGGTCAAGGAACGTCCCGACGCGATGGCGGCGGCGGTCGAAGATCTGGAGCTCGATGCGGTCGTCATCTGGTCGATGTGCGCCGAGACGTTCTGCTTGGTGGCCTACGAGGCGGTAGCCGGCGGCGCGATGGTCGTGGCGCCCGAAAAGCGAGGGAACCTCACGCAGATGGTGCGCGACACCGGTCAGGGGCTGGTGCTCGACGACGAGCGGGCACTCTTCGACTTCTTCGAATCCGGCCGCGTCTTCGAGCTGGCGCGCGACAAGCGCGAGGTTCGGTACTTTTCACTCGAATACAGCAAGATGACCGCCGACCTCGTCGGCACGCAATGGGAATGAAGGTTCGCTGCTTCAGCAGTTTCACGTTTTCGTATTTGAATCGCGCTCGGGTGCTGTTCCATTCGCTCAAGCGGTTCGCGCCGCATTGGACGCGCGTTGCGCTGATTACGGACAAGCCGCCGCCGGGCCTGGAGTTTCCGCGCGAGGACGATCCGTTCGACGAAATCGTCTACGCAGAAGACCTGCCGATCCCCAACTTCGCGTCGTGGATCTTCAAACACGACGTGATCGAAGCGTGCACCGCCGTCAAGGGGCCGTTCTCCGCGGACGCCTGTTCGACCGGCGCCGACGCCGTCGTCTATCTCGATCCCGACACCTGCTTGTTTGCGCCGCTCGACCCCGTCGAGCGGATTCTCGAATCGTCGTCGATCCTGCTCACGCCGCACATCGCGGCTCCCGAGCGCGAGTTCTACGCCATCTTGGACAACGAAATGGGATCGCTGCGGACGGGGACCTACAACCTCGGTTTTTGCGCCTTTCGCACCGATGGGGAAGGCGCGCGGTTTGCGCGCTGGTGGGCGGACCGCTTACTGGCGTTCTGTTACGACGACATTCCGGCTGGACTTTTCGTCGACCAGCGCTGGTGCGATCTCGTGCCGGCGATTTTCGACGGCGTAGCCATTCTGCGCGATCCGGGCTACAACGTCGCGAGCTGGAACCTCAGCAACCGGCGGGTCTCGATGCGGCCGGACGGATCGTTTGCGATCAACGGCGTGCCGCTACGGTTTTGGCATTTCACCAAGCTCGGCGAAATCGCCGACGTGATGACGAAACGCTACGCCAAGGACAACTTCCAGGTCTACGAGATTTGGAATTGGTATCGCCGCCAGGTCCACGAAGCCACCGATCCGGAAGTCCCGGCCGGATACTGGGCATACGACCGGTACCGGAATGGTGCGCGCATCGAGCGCTCGCACCGGCTAGCGTATCGTGCCGATCCGAAGCTCCAGCTCGCTTATCCGGACCCATTCGCGGCCGGCGCGAGCTCGTTTTTCGAATCGCAAGTGCTAGACGCGGCCGGGTAGCTCACCCCGGTCGATAGCTGCGCGCAGCCGAGAACGATGATGAGCGCGCAAAAGACGTTTGCCGGGAAGGTGTAACGAGCGTCCGCGGTCGGGGCGACGAAGAAAAGGGCGGCTACGTACAAGTAGCTTCCTATTAGCATCGCAAGCGCCAGAAGACGGCACCCTTGTCGCCGCCTCCAAAGGACCGCCGTGACGATCGTCGCGAGCGCATAGAGGATGATCGGCCGCCTCCAAAGCTGACTCGCTCCAGTCACGACAAACGTGATGAGCCACTGCGCCGCGCCGGGAAATGCGAGCCGGATGCCATACGGGTTCGGGTCGATCCCGGCAGTGGTTGAAGCGTAGACGGCTTGCGCGTTAAGCCCCATGACCTCCCTAAAGACGGCGAAGCGGTGCGCGAGGTAGCAGCCGAAGTGAGCAGGTACGGAAAGCCGCCACAACGCTTCGACTTGACCGTTCGCGTCGGTCGCGACGAGTGGCGGACTCGCGAGGCGCCCGTTGTACGAGTTGTCGGCAGCACGGGCGTCGTATCGCTGCCGAATCTGCTGCGGATCCATTGGGGCGCCCCCAGTGACGGCAAGGGGCAAGAGGTCTACCCCCGAGCATACCGACATGCCGATTAGATCGAATTCCTGAATCGACGCAAAGCTCGCAGGTGGCGGCAACGCTTGAAAATCCGGTAAGCGCCATCGTAGGGATGCGTATGCGCCGAGCAACGCGAGGCCGATAAGCCCTAAGGAATAAAGGCGTGCCCGGAGCTCGTTGCGCGTTTCGAAGGGCCACAAGCCGACAAAAAGCAACAAGGGCAGCAGTAGCGGTAAACTGTTGTAGCGCAGGGCGATTGCGACCCCGAACGCCATGATGGAGACTGCCAGCCATGGGTACGAGTGGTATCGGCGAGCGGCGAGCCAAACGGCGATGCCCAGTAATGAAAAGCCGGCCATCGCGCCGTCCTTCCATATGACGATCACCGTACCGAGCAAGGTGGGAAAGTAGAGAAAAAGCCCGGTGAAGGCGACGAGGGCGATCGTCGCGGAGCGTGTGCGAGATAAAAGGCTTGCAAAAATCGCCGATGCGCTCGCAAAGATCAAGAAGTTCTGGAAATAAAACACGCCGCCGACGCCCAAGGGGCGGAAGATATCGAACAGGTATACGTGCATCGGGGGCAGATTTGCTAACGTAATCCCGTGGAGCGCCTCGGCATAAGCGAGAAAACTATCGTACGACATGAAGCCCGGCCATGCTGGCCAGCAAAATGCCGCTGCAATGAGCGAA
>Ga0335075_10016938_pt1 | contig 10858 bp, 13 predicted proteins | sample Lox_Sample_24_FD_206723 | JGI IMG/M metagenome (GOLD analysis project Ga0335075, IMG submission 206723) | Soil microbial communities from Loxahatchee National Wildlife Refuge, Florida, United States - Lox_Sample_2.4 | ecosystem: Environmental > Terrestrial > Soil > Wetlands | place: USA... | reverse complement strand
ACACCGGGATCACCCGGCACGGGTCGATGCCAGCGGCCGCTGTGTAGACGGCCAGTTTGCCGACGGCGATCGTGCTGCCGGCTACCCCCCAGTCGCCGATGCCCAGGATCTCCTCGGCGTCACTGCAGACGATCAGGTCCACGTCGGCCGGCCCGAGGCCCAGACTGGCGAACGCTTTGTCCATGTCGTCCGGCCTGTCTATCGATAGGTACAGGCCCCTCGGGCGGCGGTACTCGTGCGAGTAATTCTCGATGGCGTCGCCGATGACCGGGTCATAGACGATCGGCAGCAGCTCGGCGAGATGATTCGCGAGCACCCGGTAGTACAGCACCTCGTTCCGGTCATGCAGCTGTTCCATGTAGACGTTCTTGGCCAGGTCGTCGCCCTGTCGCTGCATCTGCTGGTAGGCGCGCTGGGCTTGCTGGTCGAGCGTCAGCACGGCCGAGGGCAGGCGCCCGGTAAGTCCTAGAGCGTCACGTTCTGTCTCGGTAAAGGCGGTGCCCTTGTCCCGGATCGGGTCTTCGAGCACTTCCGGAATGGCGGGAACGGGCTCCGCGCGCAAACTCATGACCTTCATCCCCCGGTTTCGTCAGCAACTCCGTGCCAGACGGTTCAGATAGTGCCCGCCGGCCAGCAGATCAAGCCTGGGCGCGCGAGGAACCCCGATGCCCGGAGCGGCGTCGCGGCGCGGTGCGCCAGTGAGCCCTCAGCTCATGGCCGCGTATGCTGGAGTGTTCGGGGGAATCTGCCTGACGAGTGCTCTGGCTGTCGACCATGAGCGTGACCAGCACTTACGGGACTACACGCTTGCGCGGACGGCACCGCGAGATCGCGGTGCTGGAGGACTTGCTGTCCAAGGCGCAGGCGGGCAACAGCGGCGTGCTGATTCTGCGGGGCGAGCCGGGAATCGGGAAGACGGCGCTACTTGACTACGTGGCCAGCCACGCCGAGGGCTTCAGGGTTGACCGGATCTCGGGTGTTCAGTCGGAAATGGAGCTTCCGTTCGCAGGTTTGCACCTGCTGTTCGGGCCGGTGCGCGACCGGTTCGACCGCGTGCCTGGCCCGCAGCGCGAGGCGCTCGAAGTCGCCCTCGGTGTCCGCGAGGGACGCGCGCCGGACCGGCTGCTTGCCGGACTAGCGGTGCTGAGCATGGCGGCAGACCGGGCAGAAGAGCAGCCGCTTGCGTGGCTGATCGACGATGTGCAGTGGCTGGATCAGTCCTCGCTGCAGGCACTCGCGTTTGCCGCCAGGCGGCTGGTGGCCGACCGCGTCGCGGTCGTCTTCTCCATGCGTGACGGCAGCGAAATTCCTGAGCTGGCTGGCTTGCCCGAGCTCGCAGTGACCAGGCTTCGTGATCCGGACGCCCGCGCGCTGCTGACGTCCGCTATGCACGGTCCGCTTGACCCGTCGGTGGAAGACCGAGTTATCGCCGAGACGCGCGGCAACCCGCTGGCAATCCTGCAGTACCCGCGCAGGGTCGGCCCGGCCGAGCTGGCCGGCGGATTCGTCCTTCCGAGCGCCGTCGGGCCCCTGCCGCGCTGTATCGAGGAGGGCTATTGCCTGCAGGCTGAGCCGCTTCCGCGCGACACCCGCCAGCTCCTGCTCACCGCAGCGGCCGATCCGACGGGCGACGTGCCATTGCTGTGGCGCGCCGCGGCAGCCCAGGGGATCAGCACGGACGCGGCCGCGCCTGCCGAGGCCGCGGAGCTAGTCGAGTTCGGCCCGCAGGTGCAGTTCCGTCATCCGCTGATCCGCTCCGCGATTTACCAGGACGCGACGCCGACTGAGCGGCGAACCGTGCACCGCGCGCTTGCCGGCGCCACGGACGCGCGAACCGATCCCGACCGCAGGGCATGGCATGCCGCCCAGGCAGCCAAAGGTCCTGACGAGGAGGTAGCTGCCGAACTGGAGCGCAGCGCCGGGCGCGCTCAAGCCCGCGGCGGCCTGGCGGCGGCAGCCGAGTTCCTGCGCCTGGCAACCGAACTGACAGCCGAACCGGCTCTTCGCGGTGTCCGCGCGCTGGCGGCAGCGCAAGCTAAGTTCAGCGCTGGCTCAGCTGACGGGGCTTACGCGCTGCTGGCGACGGCAGGGGCCGGGCCGCTGGGTGAGCTGCAGCAGGCACGGCTCGAGCGGCTCCGCGCCCGGCTGGCCTTCTGCTGGACGCGCGGCAGTGACGCTCCGGAACTTCTGCTCGGCGCCGCACGCGGGCTTGCGCCACTCGACGCCAGGCAAGCCCGTGAGACCTACCTTGAGGCAATCGAAGCGGCGATCATCGCCGGCCGGCTCGGCAGCAGCGGCGGACTGCCGGACGTCGCCGCTGCCGCGGCGAATGCACCGCCGCCGCCGAGTCCGCCCCGCGCGATAGACACTCTGCTCGACGGGCTGACAGCCAGGCTGACGGGCGGCTACTCGGCGGGCCTCGCCCCGCTCAGGAAGGCAGCGCAGGCAATGACGCGACTCCAAGCCGAGCCGGCCGGGGACGACATGCTCTGGTACTTGCTCTGGGTTGAATGCTCACTGACACCAGAGCCCATAGCACCCGAGCTGTGGGACGACCGGGCCTGGGATGAGCTCGCGACCCGCGCTGTCGAAGTTGCCCGCGACGCCGGCGCGGTCACCGCTCTCCCGGTTGCGCTGAGCTCGAAGGCGTGCTCTGACATGCACGCCGGGGACTTCAGCGGCGCCACGGCCCTGGAAGATGAGAGCCGGGCGATCTCGGCGGCATTGGGAAGCGCCGCGATCACCTACAGCGACCTGGTTCTCGCTGGCTGGCGAGGCGAGGAAGCTCCTGCGCTCGACTTGATCGAGGCCGGCATCAAGGATGCCATGGCACGCGGCGAAGGACGAGCGATCGGCGTGGCCGAGTATGCGACGGCGCTGCTGTACAACGGCCTCGGTCGGTACGAAGCGGCACTCGCAGCCGCCCAGCGCGCCTGCCGGTACGACGACCTCGCCGTGTTCGGCTGGGCGCTCGCCGAGTTCATCGAGGCAGCCGCTCGCACCGGCGACCAGGAGGCCGGCGCGCAAGCGCTCGCGACACTGGCCGGGCGGACACAGGCCGCCGGCACCGACTGGGCGCTCGGAGTCGAAGCGTCCGCCCGCGCGCTGCTCACCGACGGAAGCGGCGCTGACGATCTGTACCAGGAGGCAATTCAGCGGCTCGGCCGGACGCGCGTCGTTATTCATCGAGCCCGGGCTTACCTGCTCTACGGCGAGTGGCTGCGTCGCGAGAACCGCCGTCAGGAAGCGCGCGATGCACTCCGCCGCGCCCACGAGATTTTCAGCCGGTCGGGAGCTCTCGGGTTTGCCGAGCGCGCTGGCCGCGAGCTCCTCGCCACGGGGGAGACCGTCCGGAAGCGAACAGCTGGCACACTCGCCGACCTGACCGCGCAGGAGGCCCAGGTTGCTGATCTAGCCAGAGAAAGACTGACAAATCCAGAGATCGCTGCCCAGATGTTCATCAGCCCGCGCACTGTCGAGTGGCACCTCGGCCACGTCTTCAGCAAACTGGGCATCACCTCGCGCAAAGACCTGCGCTGACCGGCCGCTCGTGCCAGTCTGAGCTGCGCGAACTGTACCCACGGGGCGGCCCCGGGGGCGAGGCACGGGTATTCCCCCGGGCCGACGCACCACGCCGTGCGCGAGAGTAGGTAAGCACGGACTACTACGCGCACGTGACTGACGGGGGAGAACTCATTCATGAGCGCCACTAGTAAGGCCCGGCAGCCGGCAGAGTCGCCGCAACTGCCGCCCGGATCGGACAACTGCGAGTGGGTATCAGACCTTTTGCACAACGTCGCCGATGCCGATGAGGTCCGGCGCGTCATCATGAGCACGCTGACCGTTGCCGATCTGTGGTGCATCTGGCACGCCACAGGCGACGGCACGGCGCCCCGCGACCAGCGCTCTCACCGTTCCGCCAGCCTTGAACTGCAGCGGCGCGGCCTGCTCGACGCGGCGGGGCATCCTGTGCCCGCTGGCACGACGTAGGCCTTTGGCCTCCCTATGACAAACCGCGCCGCCTGAGACGAGATCAACTGTTATGTGCGCGTTCCCGGCAGGGGGCGGGCGGGAATAAGCGATAGATCGCTGCAGGAATCAGGCGCGACCGCGGAGGACGCGGATGGAATCCCATGCTCCCGTGCTGGTGCTCGGAGCCACCGGCGGCCAGGGCAGTGCCGTCACCGCGGCGCTGACACGTGCCGGACGGCCAGTGCGCGCCCTGGTCAGGGATCCGCAATCCTCGTCGGCGCGCAAGCTAGGCGAAGCGGGTACGCAGCTGGTCGCAGGTGACTTTACCGACGTCGGCTCGCTCACGGCGGCCATGCGCGGGGCAGCAGCCGCATTCGCGCTGACCACGCCGTTCGAGTCTGGCGCGGACGCTGAGCTAGCGCAGGGCGAGGCAATCATCGAAGCCGCGACCGAGGCCGAACTGCCGCACTTGGTTTTTTCTTCTGTCGCCGGCGCCACTGCGCATACCGGGATACCGCATTTTGAGAGCAAGGCCCGGGTGGAGCAGTCGCTGGCGGCTAGCGGCCTTCCGCACACGGTAGTGGCGCCAACTTACTTCTACGACAACGCCCTCGGCGGTTACCAGGAACTGCTCGCCGGCGTGCTGGAACTCCCGCTTCAGGCAGATCACCGCCTCCAGCAGCTCGACCGCTCCGACCTCGGCTCGTTCGTCGCCTTGGTGCTTGCCGACCCGGCCCCTTATGACGGCAGCCGGTTCGAGCTGGCCAGCGACGCGCCCACGCCTGCGCAAATGACCCAGGAAGTATCGGACGCGCTTGACCGCCCGGTCGGGTACACCGAGACGCCGATGACCGACGTCAAGCGCCGCAGCTCGGACATGGCGGCCATGTGGGAGTTCCTTCGCGGGCCCGGTTACCAGGCTGACATCGCCGCGCTGCATCGCGACTATCCCGCCGTCGGCTGGACTTCGTTCACCGAGTGGGCGCACCGTGCGCTCCAGCCTTCGTCAGGCTGATCGCGCCGGTCTCGTCCACCACACAGTTCTACGGCAGATGGCCGCGAACGCGGGGCTGACTACCGGCTCGGCCGCGAGCGGGCCTGCGGCCAGGATCAGGAGCTGGCCGGTCTCTGCGAGTGCGTCAATGCCGGACACAGGAGCGTCCACGAACAGCACATCGGGCCTGAGCCGATCGAGCAGGCCCGCGATCTCGGCGGTTGCCGTGCCGCCGATCGTGCTCATCTGCGCCCACACAGCGCCCGGAACGAACGCTCCGGCCACGCCGCCATCGAAGATCACCGACTTCACTGCGGCTGCGGTCGGCAGCATCGTGATCACGACTCGCGCGTCCCTGGCTGCCTCTGCCGGCGATGCGGCCACGGTTGCGCCGGCATCCGTCAGCGGCGCCGTCGCCGATGGCGAGATGTCCCATACTGTCGTGTGCAGTCCCGCCGCGACGAGCTTCCTGGACACGGCCGACCCGAGTGTGCCGGCTCCGAGCACCGCGACCCGCAGGTCGGCAGGTTGCCCGTCCGCAGTCTTCACCGCTAGTCCCTTCCCTGGCGGAAGCATGCGCTTGCGCGACCGCCGCGTTCCTTCCCCGATAGACGCCACGGATTCCCCGCGCCAGCCAAAATGTGGACAAGATCTCGCCGATAGACCCAGGCGGGTCCGTTCGGTGCGGGCAGGCAGCAATCAGGTGTACCGCTGCCACGGCGAGCGGGCCATCGGCTGCGGCTCGTCGCGCACGCCGAGCCGTTCCCGTAGTCCGGGGGCGCAGACGGCACCGAGCGCGGCTGCAGCGCCGCGCACAGCCAGGCGGAAAGCAGATTTGGGGAGACCCCGGCGGGTGACACCGGGTCGCTCGGGTCCGTTGGGTCGCTCGGGTCCGTTGGGTCGCTCGGGCCCGGCGTGGCCAGCTGCGGCCTTTTCAAAATCGCCCAGGAACTGAGCTAGACCTGGATCCGATCGCCGGATGCCGGCTTCGATCCGGCGTAATGCCCTGAGTTCGCGACGGGGAAGGCTCATCGCACACCTCCCGTGGCGATTCCCGGCCCCGGCGCCTGGCAGGCACCGGCTGCTATCCAATGGCATCACCGATTCGGAGTCCGCGCAAGCGCGAAGTGCCCAGGTTTGATGCCGCGTGCCCAGCTAAAGATGCGAGTGGCTGTGGCCCCCGCCGGAACCCCCCACCGGCGGAGAACCACAGCCACTTGCCGGCGCACGCCGCAGCGGTGCGGGGCCTGACCCCTTGCCCTCACCGCAGTGGCTCCCTCACCGCGAGACGCGCGACACTAGCTACCCAGGAGCACGTTCCTGAGAGGCTCGCTATGGCTGACGAAAAAATCCGGGTTCGCCGGGTCTATGACGATCCGGAGCGAACCGACGGCACCCGGGTGCTTGTCGACCGGCTCTGGCCGCGGGGCCTGTCGAAGGCCAAGGCCGCGCTCGATGACTGGTGCAAGGACGTCGCGCCGTCGGACGAGCTGCGCAAATGGTATGGCCACGATCCCAGCCGGTTCGCCGAGTTCTCCCGCCGCTACGAGCGGGAACTCGAAGCTCCGGAGCGGACAGAAGCGCTGGCGCACCTGCGCTCGCTCGCGCACGGCCGTCGGCACCTGACGCTGCTTACAGCGACCAGAGACCCGGCCGCCAGCGAGGCCGCGGTACTGGCAGGGCTGCTCGGGACCTGAACTGGCCGATATCCGCGTGGTGCGCCGGTGCCGCCTTGTCGGCACTGTCGATTTCCGACATGGCCTTCTGCATCCACCTGAGTGACGCTTCGCGCATCGCGAGAGACTCGATCTCCTCTTGAATCCGGCCGTTCTCCGCGGGTTCCTCGTCGCTGGCCTGGTCGGCCCCGTCGAGGACCTCGACCCCGAGGCGGGCGACTCGCTCAGCCTCGGCCAGTGCGGTTTTGATTAGCCCGAGCTCAGACCCGGTCATCGTGACCTGGTACCCGCCCCCGGTAAGCTCCCTAACCCGTGCCACCTGAGTAACCTCCAAGCCGAAAATGCCTTGCTGATCTGGTGATATCTATCCTGCAGCGGGAACGCGCCGCCGGCATCGCTGCGAGCCCCCGTCCTCGGGTACGGATACCCGGAGCCGGGCCTACCTGCTAGCGGGAAGCGCCACCGGAATCAGCGAGCCTCCAGGAAGGCCACGACCGCCAGGACACGGCGATGGTCGTCTTCGGCCTCCGGCAGGTTCAGCTTGGTGAGGATGCTGCGGACGTGCTTCTCCACGGTCCCCTCTGTGACCCATAGCCGCTTGGCTATGCCGCTGTTGGACCGTCCCTCGGCCATGAGGGCGAGCACCTCGACTTCCCGCTCGCTGAGCACTGCGAGCGGGTCGTCGCGGCGGCGAGCCGTGACCAGTTCCTGGACCAGCGCCGGATCTACGACCGAGCCACCCTCGGCGACGCGATGCAGCGTGTCAAGGAAGTCGTCCACGTTGGTGATGCGGCTTTTGAGTAGGTAACCGATAGCGCGGCCGCTGGCCAGTAGCTCCATGGCGTGCTCGACGTCGGCGTAAGCAGAGAGCAGCAGAATGGCGATCCGTGGCCTTTCGGCACGAATCACCTTCGCGGCCTCGAGCCCTTCGGTCGTGTTGGTTGGCGGCATCCGGATATCGGCGACGACCAGGTCGGGCGCGGTTTCGCGGACCAGAGCGAGAAGCTGCGGGCTGTCACTTGCCTGGCCGGCAACGGTGAGGCCGCTACGTTCGAACAGGCTGGCCAGGCCCTCGCGGAGCAAGACATCGTCCTCGGCGAGAACGACTCGCAACCCGGTCGCGGCCGGCTCGTCAGAGTTCGATCCTGGCCCTGCGGGCTGAGCGCCGTTCGTCATTCCTCGAAAATATCGGCTGGTGCGAAGGCGGCTCTGTCGCGGGGCGGGCAAGTGCGCGGCAGCTGCCCATGGCGGCTCTCAGCGGTCGGCGATTTTCCCGGCCAGGTGCCCGCTGGCGAACACATGGCCGCTGCTCGCGACAATCTCGCGGATCGCATCCGCTGACAAATCCGATTTCGGCAAGAAACCTGCTGCGGGACTTGCTGCGACGAGCTCGGCGACGTCGCATGGCGAGTAGGCAGAGATCAGAATGACCAGTGGTGCCTCTGCGCAGTCGCGCGGGGCCAGCAACTGGGCAAGATCGAGACCGCACTCGTCACCGAGCGCCATGTCGACGAGGACGATGTCCGGCCGCAGCTCGGCCACTTGGCTGAGAGCCTCTGCCGAGGTGGCGGCCACGCCGAGAACGCGCTCGCCCTGCCGCTCAAGCAGGCCGCACGCGACATCAGCGAATGACCGATCGTCATCGACTACCACTAGGCCGAATCCCACGCCCTCAGGATTGCAGCACACGTCAGCGCCGCGCATTGCGGCTAGCCGGAACTCCAGATCGCCCCGATCAGGCCCAGTGAGAGGCACCTGGGTCTACCTGGTGAGGAGTGCCGGCGCGTACCTGGTCTACCTTGCGATCGTCCTTGGCCGCGTGGTGAGTACCCCAGTCGAGCATGTGTCGTATGTCGCGGTGCTGTTGTGGACCACCTGTGCATCGATCCTTGCTTCGACCGTCGGCCGGACTCTCGTCCAGACGGTCGCGCCCGGCGACCGCCGGAGTGACGTGCGGGACAAGAAGATCTACCGGTTCGGCGAGTACGCCAGCCGCTGGTTCGTCGTGGCCGGCGCGGCTGCGGGATTCGCCATGGCGCTGGCCCGATGGGACTACTTCTGGATCGCCAACGTCATCTACCTCGGCTTCGTGTTGTGGGCGGTGGCTGGATCTGCCGTGAAGCTAGCCGCCTACCAGCGAGGGCTGTAGCCATCCCGGCGAGCAAGCAGACAAGGGTGACGAACTCGATACGCGCGCTCAGGTTCGCACGCGGCGAGATGACGCAGGCGCAACTGGCAGAGCACATCGGCGTGACCAGGCAGACGATTATCGCGATCGAGCAGGGCCGCTGCTCGCCATCGCTAGAGATGGCATTTCAGATCGCGGCCGTGTTCGGAGTGCCGCTTGAGCAGGTTTTCCAGTACCCGGCGACGGATGCGCCGGTGCGTTGACCCGGCGTCAGTACACGTCGACGTACTGCAATTCGACGGCGTTGTTGCCGTAGCCGAGACGGTTCCACGGCGGCGCTTCGGGCTGGGTGTGGCCGGCTGCATCGGTAGCCCGTGCGCGCAAGGTGTGACGGCCGACCGTCGCGGACCGCCACTCGAATGACCAGTCCTGCCAGTGGTGCGGTCCGCTCGGCGGCTCAAGTTCGGCCGCCTGCCACTCGCCTCCGCCCGTAATGCTGACGCCGACGCTTGTTACCGGGCCGGCGCCAGACCATGCTTTGCCGCGCACCCGGTACGTGCCGGCCGAAATAGCCGAGCCCGGAGCAGGGTCGGTGATCCGCGCACGTACGTGCATGAGTGTTACCGGCTCGCTCGAGTGGTCGGCATGGTGATAGACGTAATGATTAGTCTGAAATTCCCCTTCATATCGTCCGCTGATGACGTCGATCCGCTTGAGCCACTTCACTGACGCCATTCCGTACCAGCCCGGCACGATGAGCCGGAACGGGGCGCCGTGCTCGCGGTTCAGCGGCTCGGAGTTCATTTCGTAAGCGATCAGGATGTCGGACGCCGGGTCGCTCGCAAGACTGAGCGGCAGCGATCTGACGAATGAGATGTCCTCGTGGCGGGCGTAGCGGCCATGGTCGGCGCCCTCGAAAGTAACTTCGAGACCGTCCGGCGATGGCGCGGCCCGCCGCAGGACCTGATGGAGTGGCGCCCCCCGCCACCGGGCGGTAGACACGGCGTACCGGCCCCATGGCTCACCGGCCGGCAGCGGAGTCTGCGCGAGACGACCGTTGCCTGCGCATTCGAGAGTGACAGTGCGCTCAAGGGCCGGCAGGAGGCGCAATTCGTCCAGCGTCAGCGTCATCGGGTTGCTGACCGCGCCGCCGATCGTGACGGTGCCGTCGTGTGCCGGAAACGGGAAGTTGCTGCGGACGTAGTGCAGCGGCGTCGGTGTTACCTCGCCGGCCAGGGCAGCCGGCGGAGCCTCTGCGTTGAACGGCACCCGCGAGATCATCGTGAGCGCGCCTCGGACGTCCGCAAGGCTCGTTGCCATGACCTGATCCCCCTGTCAGGTGCTGCGCCGCGCCCGGCTGCCGTCAGCCCGCTGCGGCCGCGGCCTCCTGCTGCTTTTCGACCAGCTCGCCCTCGATCGCTATCTGGATCTCGTCGCTGACGACAAGCCGGCCGTCCATCACCATGCTGAAGTTCAGCCCGAAGTCCTTGCGATTGATCTGCGTACTGGCGCCGTAGGCAATCCGGTGCCCCATCGCCGGGTCGTTAAACTCGCCGTACTTCCGCAAATTCAAGGCCACTGGCCTGGTGTTGCCCTTGATGGTCAGGTCGCCGTTGACCGTGTAGGCGTCCTGTCCGGCGGGCTCGACGCTGGTGCTCTTGAACGTGATGACCGGGAACTGCTCAACCTCCAGGAAGGTCGAAGACCGCAGGTCGTTGTCCCTGCCTTCGTGGTTCGTGCGAATGCTGTCGGTCCTGATGACCACGTCGACCGATGACGATTCGGGGTGATCAGGGTCAATGTCGCCGGTAGCGCTGACGTCGGCGAAGTGACCGCGAACAGTCATCATTCCCAGGTGCTTGGCGGAGAACTCAACCTGCGTGTGGTAGGGGTCTAACTGCCAGTCGCCCATCGGAGCTCCTTATCCGCTGGCCTGTCTCACGGCGGGCCCGACGGCCACACCAAGGACGAGCCTAATGAGGGCAGACGGCACCCGAAAGTGCTTCAAGCACACCCCTCCGAGCCCGCCGGGGAGCCGGGGGTGGCCAGGGCGGGCCCGGGCGGGCTGTAACACAGTGGCGCCGTCGT
>Ga0335075_10016937_pt1 | contig 10859 bp, 12 predicted proteins | sample Lox_Sample_24_FD_206723 | JGI IMG/M metagenome (GOLD analysis project Ga0335075, IMG submission 206723) | Soil microbial communities from Loxahatchee National Wildlife Refuge, Florida, United States - Lox_Sample_2.4 | ecosystem: Environmental > Terrestrial > Soil > Wetlands | place: USA... | reverse complement strand
ATTGTGTGGTTTTGGGCCCTATTCCTCCTGTTGGATGCTGACCTACCCGTTGTCCTAACGATCGTGCACAGCGACAGCACACTCATCCTATCCCTCCACAATATGTTCTAGAATAATAAGTTACACATTTAGAGAATGTTGTAGTAAAGACTAAAGCAGTTTGTTATAGTAACTAACATAGAGTAATAGTTCGTTACATGTACTCTCAACCTTTATCTCGATTACTATATCAACTATTCTCTCAACTACCACCTCAAACTAGCACTAAAACCCTCAACTGCTCTAGCTAAGACTACAGTCGTTACAGCCACGTTATAGCTACGTTAAGGCCACATTGAGGCTACATCAGCAGCTACAGACAACTAGTGTATATAAAATGCTCCTTTCTCCCCTTTCCTTCTCTCTTTAGCTTAGTATCTTTGATTAGTTACAATCTACAAAGCATATTACTCTTGCATTTTGTATGTGCTGTTACACATAGCTTACAATGTGCTAGATGGATTGATTAAGAAAGCAGTGCAAAGAGAAGCTAAAAGGAAGTAGAGTGCAGGAATAAGGAGTACTAAGTATATACGTCTCTCCTTAAATCATACCCCTGCTACAGAATTAGGTTGCGTGCAGGTAAGGGGTTTGGAGTCTAAAAAGAAGCAAGTTTCTAATTTTGCTTGTCCTTAGATTCCAGCTTAGCGCCCTTTTCTAGTAGCAGCTTCACTATTGCCTCGTGGCCCATCCTTGTAGCCCATGACAACGGCGTTCGACCATTGTTATCCTTAGACTCTAGCTCAGCGCCCTTTTCTAGTAGGAGCTTCACCATTGCTTTATGCTCTTTTTCTTTAGCCCTCGACAGAGACGGCGAATATTTCCCAAATATCTTGTACCCTGCAGCATATGACAGCGGCGTCCGGCCGTCATTATCCTTTAAGTCTAGGTTAGCGCCCTTCTCGAGTAGTAGCTTCGCCACCTCACTATGCCAATTTCCTGTAGCCCACGACAGCGGCGTCCGACCATCATGCTTGTCCTTAGACTCCAGATTAGCGCCCTCTTCGAGCAGCAGCTTCACTACCGCCTCGTGGCCGTTCTCTGCAGCCAGCGACAGCGGCGTCCGACCACTGCTTGATTCAGGCTCCAGCTGACCACCTTTCTCGAGCAGCAGCTTCACCACCGCCTTATGCCCATACCTTGTAGCTAATAATAGCGGCGTCCGGCCATAGTCCTTGTCTTTTGACTCGAGCTCAGCACCCTCTTCAAGTAGCAATTTCACCACCCTCTCGTGTCCATTCCCTGCAGCCCATAATAGCGGTGTCCAACTATAGCCGTCTTTGGACTCCAGCTCAGCGTCCTTCTCAAGCAGCAGCTTCACCACCGCCTCGCGCCCCTTCTCTGCAGCCCTCGATAGTGGCGTCCCACCCCAGTTGTCCTTAGAGTCTAGCTCAGCGCCCTTCTCAAGCAGCAACTTCACTACCGCCTCGCGCCCATTTATTGCAGCCCTCGATAGTGGCGTCCGACCATAGCCGTCCTTAGACTCCAGCTCAGCGCCCTTCTCAAGCAGCAGTTTCACCACCGCTTGGTGCCCATTTATTGCAGCCTGCGACAGCGGCGTCCGACCATACTCCTTTTCCTTAGACTCCAGCTCAGCGCCCTTCTCAAGTAGCAGTTTCACTACCGCCTCATGTCCTTCCTCTGCAGCCCTCAATAGCGGCGTCCGACTATGGCCATGTTTAGACTCCAGCTCAACGCCCTTCTCAAGCAGCAGCTTCACCACCGCCTCGTGCCCGTTCTCTGCAGCCCAGACTAGCGGCATCAGACCATAGCCGTCCTTTGACTCCAGCTTAGCACCCTTCTCAAGCAGCAGCTTCACCACCGCCTCGTGCCCGTTCTCTGCAGCCCAGATTAGTGGCGTCCGACAATAGCCGTCCTTGGACTCCAGCTTAGCACCCTTCTCAAGCAGCAGCTTTACCACCGCCTCGCGCCTTTTCTCTGCAGCCCATAATAGCGGTGCCCGACCATACTCCTTGTCCTTAGACTCTAGTTCAGCGCCATTCTCAAGCAACAGCTTCACTACCGCCTCGTACCTATTTGCTGCAGCCCTCGATAGTGGCGTCTGACCGTACGTTTCGTCCTTGGACTCCAGTTCGGCGCCCTTCTCAAGTAGCAGCTTCACCATCGCCACGCGCTCCATTGCTGCAGCCCACCACAACGGCGTCCGACCATCATTGTCCTTGGACTCCAGCTCGGCGTCCTTCTCAAGCAGCAGCTTCACCACCGCCTCATGCCCCTTTATTACAGCCCATTGTAGCGGCGTCCGAGTGTAGCTGTCTTTGGGGTCTAGATCATATCCACTCTTGAGTAAGGCTGTCATCGCTTCCTTCAGTCCAAAGTATGCTGCAAGATGTACTCCTGTCATTTGCGACGGCAATTCTTGACGGTAGTCTGACTCCCATGAATAGCCTCTGGAAGCCATCATCGCCTGGCTGCAGCTAGAGACCTTGGCTTCACTCTTAAGAAAGTCCAGAATCAACTGTTCTACCTCCACTGATGCTGCGCGAGCATGATGCCCCCAATTTCGCGCAGCATAGTCATACAGAATATATGACTGTAATCGCGCCTTGAATTCCTTACCTGTTAGACAGAAACCTGAATTAAAATTATTGAATGATAAATAGGTAACACAGGTCTTTGTGATATCAGTCTGGGCAGTAGGGAACCAAGAAGTCCAGGTCCGCTCAAAGTATTCTTGTGTTGTGTAGTGGACCAAGCGGATAATGTCGCTCTTTTTATCAACAGTGACTAGCCCAGCGCACACAGAAATTATATCCTCGATTTCTGAGAGATTGTCTACGTCAAGCTTAGACTCACCGATCTCTATAGCAAGGGCATGTTGAATCTCTAAAGTGGTTAAGGGTCTCTTAGCACAGGTAATCCATAACAGGACTTGCTTGGCAAGCTCTTGGGAGTCTGAAATCTGACCATTAATTCTATCCATAGCTTCATTGTAAGCGTCATCATATGCCTTAGATCCTGTCGGGAGCTTTTCCAATGCAGTTCTAATAGCCTTAGGCGATCTCTTTCCGATCAGCGAATGCAGATGAAGCTGTGAAAGGAGAAACCTAAGTAAACGTTAGCTTACTTGGTATTCTGTAATATTATATATATAAGAAGACGCATACATTCCATCAACTGCCTTTAAAATTGCAGTCTTAATTTCTTCTTGCAGATTAAGACTACGTGAGACGAATAGTGGTAACTCTGATATATGGTTGTCAAGATACCTTCGCACGTCTTCATCATTTGCACGGATCTCTAAAATTATAGCTTCTTCAAACCATTTCTCGATCTCCGGGATGTATCGAGAAGTTGCAAATAGATTTGTCCTAGATGTAGCTTGAAGGTTGAGGATCTCTAATAGGAACCTCCTGCGACTTCCATCAGATATTTGACATTCGTCTAGCGCATCGACGACGATGAAGGCCCTAGAATAGCCAGCGACAATAGAGTGCAACACATTTGAGATTTCATCAAATGACGGGCGGGTCGGTTTGTCCTTATAGCTTTGGTATAGGCTCTTCACGTTTTCAGGCACAGAAGGTTGTGCCTGAACTAACTGCTTTAGTAGACTTGAAAGTAGATCGATGGGCTTTTGCTCCTGCTGCCGCTGGTAGTTGCAGTACAGATAGGCGATACCAACACTATTGTCATTTCCATATTTCGTATTAAGGTGGTCCACAACAATAGAGGTCATTATCGTTTTGCCCGCTCCTGGAATACCTGGGCAGAATAAAGTCTTTTTGCTTTCCTTAAACCATCTCTGGAATTCGTCTGAATCCAATAGCCATCGTCCTGTTCCTTCCTGCTGTCGGTTAATGAAGTCACTCTGTTGGGTACCAAAGTCAGTTGACGTAAGCCAACCTAGGATATTTTGACGCTCTTGATCATCTGTGTGTTGTATCAACTTAATCGTGTTGTTCCTAGTAAGTTGGCTGTTAAACGCGCTCAACAAACTAATATTTGAGCTAATGCGGCTCCGAAGTTCCTTGATGTCCTCAGGCTCCCATTTGAGTCTCTTCCACACTTTGTTCACCCTCTTGCCAACATCCTTGGAGATTGAACTCAATTCAAAATACTTGGATAGTGTATTTTCCAGTTCACCAAGAACATTCCAGCAACTTTCAGCGATGTTATGCAACTCTGTCTTCTGTTGGCTAGTAAGCCCCTGTTCTGGTATGACTTCGACATCTTGAAGGACAATCGAGAGGCTTCTAACCCTATTAAACCAAATGGTTAGCATCGATTAATCATCTGTTTGGATAACTCACTCATCGGATATGTCCCTGAATTGGCTTGGAGCATTGACAAATTCCTTCCGAATCCTCCTTGCAAGCTGGTAAACAGCGAAAAAGTCACCTACACCGTAGCCGAAGCTCATCGTGGCCTAAAACCACAGCTCTATTATTGCTGAGTAGGGAGTAAAGCTATATAAATCCTTGCGAAGCAATCTGGTAGGATTTGATACACTGCACTACTTATCTTCCGCCGAGATAAGGCCTCATCCGCACCCAAAATTAAGCGAGGTCGGAGCCTTTTGGGGCCGGGAGGGCGCCGCCTGCAGGGTTTATTTGGGTGTATGGGTGGGCCAATGAGGAGTGAGAGAAGTCAAGTACGGCGTAAGTATAGAGACTATGAATGAGGAGGATAGTTAGGGCCTGGGGCGGCAATCATCGCCATGCTGTGTCCATGCCTCAGGCACAACTGTAATCACGTCTAACAGCATGACTTCATAGCGGGCATTCCTACTCGCAACGTCAATGCAATGTCAATAGCTGAAGACTGCAATGGCGTTTCATGTACTGGAGCGGATCAAACTCGAGATTATACACCTCATGCCGTCCAGGAGACTGTCCCAATCGGCATCCAAGTCTCCAGAGATCAGAAAACGATCCTGAACGATGCGGCACCATTATCCCGTCTTGTCCTGTACTTCATGGCCATCCATTTCCTGCTAGCATATTGCGAACTGATACTTGTGGCACCTCTGATCAAGCTCTTTGAGCAGTCTCTGTGCACTGTATACTATGACGCCCATGATCCAAGCGTCATCGGTCCAGGCGGCGGCCTACCAGAATCGATGTGTAAGATTCAAGAAATCCAGGCGCCATTGGCCACGATAAGGGGTTGGAAGTCGATGCTTGATACCATTCCAGGTTCAGCCTAGCCCTAAATATTACGGGACGGTGCTGACCTGTACTTCAGTCCTCCTCGTTGCCATTCCGTTTGGGAAGCTGGCGGATCGGCATGGGCGAAGGAAACTCATGGCGATATGCCTTCTGGGTGTAGCCTGCTCGTTCACGGAGGTCTTCTTTGTTTGTATGTTTCGACAAGGCCATAATAACTTGGTTGCATTACTTACTCATTCATCTTATGCAAGGCGCTTTCCCTCGCATATTTCCACTTCAGCTAGTATGGCTATCATCGATTATCTTGATGTGCGGAGGCGGGTTGTTCTCAGCAGCAGCGCTAATGTGGGCTATGGCTGCTGAGGCTTTTCCTGGAAATATAAGGTCAGTATTTGGGTCCATGGACTGCTAATTAGCGAGAAACTGATTGGACGATCAATCAAGAAGCCAGGCATTCTACTACATCTTTGCGGCGTTCTATGTCGCTGAACTCGTTGGATCATTCACAGCGGCAGTGACTACAGATATCTCTCCCTGGATCTCATGTGGTTTGTCCATGGTGGCGATTTTTACTTGCTTGCTTTTGCTTTGGGTCATGCCTGAATCGCAAAAATCACTCGATGTGCCTTCTTCAAGCCATCATCAAGACACCATGCCACATCCCAGCGAAAACAGTGCTCTACTCACCGCTAACCTTCCAGCCCATAATTCTTCGGTTGGTGGTATCCGCAGCGCACTCTCCAATAAGAATATCCTACTTGCCATCCCTGTTTTCCTCACAGGCTCACTGCGATTCACCATTCTTAACGTCCTGATCCAATATGGATCGAACAGATTCAATCTCAAGATATCTACGGGCGCATTCTTCTACACCGAAACTGCCATTATCAACATGCTCTTATTTCTCTTCACTGTCCCAGCACTCAGCAATTACATCCGTACTGAGCATAACATCCGCCCGCAAATCATCGATCTGTTCATGTCCCGAACCTGTGTTTGTCTTCTATGTCTCGGAAGTCTATTTATTGGTCTTTCGCCCTCGAAAGAAATCTTGCCCATAAGTAATTGAAACTGCTGAACCCAATCTTTAAGTGTAATCTAACTCTCCTTGAAGGTGTCTTTGTATTCGCTGCCGGTTTCGGCAGCAGAGTCTCGACATTGTCGCTCATCTCGTATTGGATCTCGGATGATTCCAAGGCTACACTCTATTCAGCTATTGCCGTTGTTGAAAATATCGGTCATGCGGTTGGTGATCCGAGTCTGCAGAAGATATTTGCTACCACGTTACGTCTCCATTGGAGTCCATTTTGGCAGGCATTGCCATTCTTCGTAACAGCAGTACGTTATCTTGGTACCCTCGTTCGCAATGAAGCTAATAAGCATCTAGGGTCTATATTGCTTGGCGGGCTTGTCGACTATGTTTATTGACACTGCAAAAGAATCTGAAGTTCTCGCGGGCATGAGGCATGATTAGACTATAGTTATTTTACTTGGTACAACATCCTTGAACCAGTTCTCCCTCATATACCTCACCAATCCGATGTGTGTATAAATGTTTGACTGGTTATTAACTTTATTCAAAGCTAAACTAGTCACCTCTCTAACACGGTCGTCATCAGGAGGTATTTCTGGAGCCCCAGGAAGCTTGAGTATGAATGGAGAAGGCCACCCTGCTATGGTAGTAATACTGAGACAAAAAAAGGTCTTGTCGATGTCCGATTCGGGAAATATGTTATGGGCAAGGATCAGGATTCTTCTCCAGCCATTAGGCATCGCCACCTGATCGGCAGGCAAATAATTCTCTTGCCATCTATTAAGGTCCTTCAACAGAGCCTGTTTTAAATAGTCCATCAATGTCATATTTCTACTCCACAACTGGCCCATTGGATCGGTAGTCGCAGCTTCGGCGACAACCTCGGTGATTGCAAATGATGGCATAAATTCTCTATCGACATAGCTAGGCGCTAGATCTGAGACATCTTCGTAAAGAACGTGGCCATCAAGCGACGTCCAAGATCTGCTAGAGGCACGGTAGTTAGCCGGTTGACACGGTTTTCTTTCTGATCTGGAAGACGCTGTCCTCTAGAGCAATGCCCAAGGAAGGTCGCCCTCTCTTATACAAGCAAAGTAACGGTCATCAGTGCCAGTAAGATTATGGGCTAGTCCAGATATTGCAGGCAACTTGTCCGTCTCGAAGGTCATATTGCACTGAAAGATTAGTCTTCGATAATCCAAAACCAGCGCTCGGTCTCACGGGCGTGCTGATTTCTTATAAAATTCTTATGCCAGTTTCTATGTAGATGTTTCAAGGCCGATTAGCAAGTGCTTTAGATGTTCTACATTTCTAGAGAAGAATGTTTTGCGCACAGTGAAGGACTATATGTGATATTTCACGTTCTTGTAAAGCCCAAGCTCTTTTCTGCAAAGGGCTGGAGAGATATTCAGTCTCCCGCGTTGTTAATAGACCTGTATCAAATCGGCCCGCTGTAAACCTATGCCAAGATTCGGTGTAATGGACTTCATGCTTCAGTGGACTTTTGGCCCGCTATGTGACATCCTTCATGACTATTGCGCGAGCTAGAAGCTGCATAAGTGCAGAAAGAGTTGGCGTAGATATCAGCCATTGTTGATGCTTCCTTCTCCCAGTCTTTCCGGAATCCTTAATAATACATAATGAATCTATCCATAAGTGTCGAATACCAAGCTTCCGCGTGATATCAAGAGCATCTCGGAACATCAAAGGCACCTCTTCGTAAAGAATGAGGCGACATCGCTAAGTCAAGTTTGAGCAGGTCGTTGCAGCCGGCCCTTTGTCACTTTTATCCCAACAATGACTCGATGTCACATACGAGAGATCATTTGATGACGAATCGGCTGTCCCAACTAGTGATAAATTGTGTGGATGACTGAGAATTTTCAGGTCTAGAAGGCGCGTTGGTCGAAAATGCACATATCTCTTAAAGCAGGCCAGATGATTCTTGATACAGTCAGTGATCCATGTTTCTACAACTGGACCAATATCCATAATAGCTCCGGGCTAAGGGCATGGTAGGATACCGCCTAGAGGACATCGGCAGGTAACTTCTAATCCTGGCATTGCGGGGGGTGGTCGCGTACACCACGGTGGCGGTACTCCGTCAAATTATAACTCATGATTGGTAAATCAGTTACGATTAATCAATATTCGAAATACCCCTTGGGCACCATGCGGGAGCTGTATCATTGCAGCTGTGTATGCCCTTCCTTAGAAGACTTTAGGGGCAACGTCTAACTATAATTTTGCAAAGTAGGGCAGCCAATATCTGCAGACTCTTGGATAGAGAAGAGAACAGTGCTCGCAGATACGATCATACGGGAACGCCACTACACCGCATGAAGGTAGAGTGAGGCGGGGATGCCAGGATCTCTCCACACTGCATCAGGAATATTCCGACAGATATTGCGCATAGACATAAATGCAATATTGATTTCAGCGGAGTAGTTTGTTGCTAATGCAACGATGATTTACACCAATCGGCTGAAACCCAGCGTTTGCCTGATCTAGAGACTCCTCTAACCCCCGTCCAACACTAAATAAGCGAGGCAGCCCGCGCCCACTTGGTCAGTGCAGGGCGTCCAAAAGCTCATCACTCCTATTTCAGCATATGCCAAATCAGTCAGTGATTTAATTCAAGAACTTAAATTCTATGTTCACATAGTGTCAAATGGGTAACTCGAAAACTCATAACCACCGTCCATTTCAAGGAGCCCAAACACAAAATACGTCTCCAATGTTTCTGACACCTATGTTAACTAATTTCCCGTCTGAACCACCACCCCTGAATAATGACCACCATTATTCCGTCCGTGACTCTTCCTTATTAAGTCTGTCTTAGTCTGTGTCCATCAAGTGCGAAAGTGAGGCTTACCTAGAAATGGAAAAACCAAAGCTTTGCGGCAAAGGAGCCGGTTTCATTCAGAGACGTTAATGCCTCAAACAAACGTCAGAGCTCCGCCTTCCCCATTCCAAGCCCACTATCGCGTCCCGACCATAAATCCATGCACCCCAGATTCACCGACCTCTCCGCCTCCGCGTCCCGTCCCCGTCCCGTGCCCGTGCACAGGAACTCCGGCATCTCACACCTTAACACCACAACACTCAAATCCCCTCTCGCGACTGATGAGGCGCAAGCCCTATATCCTCCCCCGCACTGGCAAAGAACTAGCGACCCCAACTTCCGAGCGTCGTCTGTCAAAGGCGCCACTCCGCTGCACAAGCCCGTCTGCAGGCACCCCCTGGGTGTCAATAAGCCCCCTTTAGCGTCTTGTCCAATGGCGAGACCGCCACATCATAGCGCTCCCAGCAGATCGCGGAGTTCTCCAGGAACCGTTACGTTGCATGGTCTATCTGTGCGGGCGACAGGGTAGGATGGCACATCGCGTAGGCTGCGATGTCGATGTCGATGGAGGAGCCGCCCCCACAGATAGCGGTGCGCCCTGTGGAGATGTAGCATTTCCACTATTCGTACATGGGGGTGAAGGCGGGGAGGAAGTCGAGGACGTGCGGGTCAAGGCTGCCTTGCTCGATGCTGGCGGTGGTGATTGTGGCGATTGGGATGCCGTGGATGGAGATGCTGTTGTTCCAATTGGTGCTGGCGCCAGCGAGGGTAACGGAGGCGTATGAGGGGCCGTGGACAACGACTGGTTGGCTTATTGAGTTGTTTGCGTTGCTCCAGATAGGAACCCAGGAAGGAACCCAGGATTTCGAGAGGGGAGTTGTTTTTCGCCGATGAAGGAAAGGGTTTGTGCGTTTTGGGTGAGAAAGATGAGTGTTTCGCGATAGATTTGGTTTGTTTCGAGAAGGTAGTCGATGACGAAGTGTATGGTCACGTTCGATGCCTTGCCGAGGAGACTGTAGACTTCGTCTCTGGGATCTGTTGCGATGTATGCCTGTGTTTTGCGAGGAGCGTCCCGAAACCTAAGATCTCGCCATAGCAGTCGTGACCAAATCGCTCCATTGTACTGGGACCAGCTGTTCGCAGATTAACGATGCGGTACCCGGGTGTGGCGGCCGCCGAATACGGAGTCGAGGAAATATTCTGCCTGTTATGAATATGGTGCAGTTGGCTTGCAAGGCGGTCCAGCTGACGGAGTCCGGACCGCAGGCTGTCTTTTGTGAAGGCGACTTCTTGGACCCATACTCGAGACCGTAGCGGCGGGTGAACAGAAGAAGCACGGCCTCGATAATAGCAGTCGCTTGGGTTCTATGCTGGAGTCACTGCATACGGGTACATTCGTTTCATATCACTTTTCCATGGTGCCATATTCTGGTAAGGTGTGAAAGAGTTTCAAGGCTGCATTGGTGTTTCAATCTGAAGTGATCCTCGTTGTTGCGTGAGCGGTACTCCGCATCATCGACCCAATCATCTGCCCAGGTGTATGAGAGGGCTTCATGTGACCAATATGATTGATTGGTACATGATCGAGAGTCCCACGGATGACGCACCCGATTTCCAAGGAGGGCGGATCTCATTTCTTACTGTTGTCTAATTGCCGGCACACATAAGGAAGTGTGGTGGGGAGTGGCACATTCAAATTTTGATCTACTAGAGAACTATGATCTATGAGAGAAGAGGCCATAGGTACGGAGCTCTATCTGGAAATTTAGTTTGTGCTATGGATAGTATCGCATAATTCGCATTAGGCTGA
>Ga0335075_10016936_pt1 | contig 10859 bp, 9 predicted proteins | sample Lox_Sample_24_FD_206723 | JGI IMG/M metagenome (GOLD analysis project Ga0335075, IMG submission 206723) | Soil microbial communities from Loxahatchee National Wildlife Refuge, Florida, United States - Lox_Sample_2.4 | ecosystem: Environmental > Terrestrial > Soil > Wetlands | place: USA: Florida... | reverse complement strand
TGGCGTTCGACGAAGCGGCTGGAGCCGCCGCTGGCCCGATCGGCCGCAGGCAATTGGCGGTGATCACGTTCGAGGTCGACGATCAATGCCCGGAGGATTTGGCCGCCGGACTGGATCATATCCGCGCGTCGCAGGGGGTTTTGGACGTGACCCAGTCTTCCGTCATCGGTAAAAAGGGGCGGATGGCGGCGCACGTCCAGGTTCTGCTTGAGCCTCGCGAGTTGGCGAATGTGATTGCCGCCTGCTTCGAGGAGACCACAACCATCGGCCTGAGACACCAGCTGACGGAAGGCGCGGTCCTACGCCGTCATCTGGAGACGGTTGAGACGGACGGAGGAAAATTGCAGGTCAAGATCGTCGAGCGGCCGGGGGGAGTTCGAACCGGCAAGGCGGAGGCCGCCGACGTGGCGCATCATCGCAGCCACGTCGCCCGGACGCGCGTACGGCGCGAAGCGGCGGCGCAGGCGCTCGACCCGAGCGATCGGAATGCCGGGGGCTCTTGAAATGCAGACGCACGAGGCGAGCGGGAGCGTCCAGTCTCGATTGGCGGACGTTTTGTCGAGCATGGAGGTATCGCTGGCGGTTGCCGTCAGCGGCGGCGTCGACAGCCTGACGCTCGCGACTTTCGCCCATCGCGTCGCAGCTTCCAGCGTCGAGGCCTTTCACGCCGTCTCGCCTGCCGTGCCGGAGGAAGCGACAGCGCGCGTCAGACGGCTCGCCGCCGACCAGGGCTGGCGGCTACGAATTGTCGACGCGGGAGAATTCACCGACTCGACCTATCTGGCCAATCCGGTCGATCGCTGCTTCTTCTGCAAGACCAATCTTTATGGCTGCATCGCGCGCCACACCGACGCGCAGATTCTCTCCGGCGCCAATCTCGATGACTTGGCGGAATATCGGCCCGGACTCGAAGCCGCGAAACGTCACTCCGTGCGCCACCCCTATCTTGAGGCCGGCGTCGACAAAAGGAGCGTGCGCGCGCTTGCGCGCGATCTGGGCCTGGGCGCTCTGTCCGAACTGCCGGCGGCGCCCTGCCTTTCGAGTCGGGTCGAGACCGGCACTGCGATCCGCCCGCAGGTGCTCGAGGCGATCCATGCGGTCGAGCGCAGCATCGCCAAGGACTTTCCGGCGGCGACCGTCCGTTGCCGGGTGCGAGCGAGGGGAATTGTGATCGAGCTCGATCCCGAAACCCTCGCCGCGATCGCGGGCCAGCGCCAGGACAAGGCGCGCGCCGAGGCGGAGCGCGCCTTCGCCGGCATTGCGCCTGCGCTCGGTCTCTCCTTCGAACCCTACCGCAACGGCGGCGCCTTCCTGCGTTCGCCTGCATGACGCCGGAATTCAAGGTCGATTTTGATCGCGGAGCGAGAATCGGCCTGGATGAGGCGCTCTTTTGCGAGAGCAAGACCGTCGATCAGATCGCCGCGATCGTCGACGCCGTCAAGGCGAGGACGGGCCGGATGTTGCTCACCCGTCTCGATCAATCGAAATACGACAAGCTGTTTCAGCGGCAAGGCGCCGAACTTAAGTACGATCCCCTTTCCCGCACGGCCATTCTTGGCGAGCCTCATCCGGCGCGGCTCGCTCCGCCGGTGGCGATCGTCATGGCCGGGACGTCCGACCTGCCGGCCGGCCGCGAGGCCGCGCGGACCCTGGCCTTCGCCGGCCAGCCGTATCGGGAATATACGGATGTCGGCGTCGCGGGCCTTTGGCGCGTGCTTGAACAGATCGACGAGATCCGTTCGGTTCCCATTGTCATTGTCGCCGCGGGCATGGATGCGGCGCTTATCAGCGTCCTCGGCGGTCTGGTTGGGAGCGCGGTGATCGCGCTGCCGACATCCGTCGGCTATGGCGTCGCGCAGGGAGGCGCAACCGCGCTGCACGCCGCGCTGGCGAGTTGCACGCCTGGAATATCGGTCGTCAATATCGACAACGGCTATGGGGCGGCTTGCGCGGCGCTTCGCATCCTGCACGCCGTCGCGGCGTGGCAAAAGCCGGCGGAGCGCATGAAGTGACGGGGCGCCGTCGGCGTCGGTGGGCCAGCCGTTCTGCTCGCGCATTGAAATCCTTGCTGCGATGCACGATTATAGGCTCGGGATGAAGCGCCGAAGAGGAATCGGCAAGGTCGATCATGGACGAAGCGACGCCATCCCCAGTCGAAATCCGGCGCCTTTGGCCGTCGGATAAGGAATTGTTTCGCGACCATTTGCTGCGGCTCGACCCTCGCAGCCGACACTTGCGTTTCGGCGGCGGCATGTCGAATGAATTTCTGGTTCATTACGCGGAGAATTGCTTCGGCAAGGGCGACCTCGTCTATGGCGCCTTCGTCGACGGCGCGATGATCGGGGCCGGCGAACTGCGCTCCAATCAGCCGATCTGGAGCGAGCAGGCGCCGTTCGGGCGCCACATCCACGCCGAGGCGGCCTTCTCGGTCGAGGAGGGCCATCGGCGCCAAGGCATCGGCGAGAAGCTGTTCAAGCGCATCCTGCGCGCCGCCGCCAACCATGGCGTCGAGACGATCGAGATCGTCTGCTTGCCCGAGAACGTCGGCATGCAGAACCTGGCGAAGAAGTTCGAGACGCATTTCACCTTCGAGGAGAACTCGCTGATCGGGCGCCTGACGGTGCGCCGCCCGACCGCGTTCTCGCTCATGCGCGAGGCTTCGGCCGACGCAGCCGACTTCGGCGCCGCCCTGTTCGATTCCCACTGGCGGGCGGTCGTGGAGGCGCGGGAAAAGCGCGCCTGACGCGTCTTGGCCTCGCGCTTTCATGTCGCATCGCCAGGAGCAGGGGCGCGTCTTAGAATGCCTATATCTGGTCGAATATAACGATCGCCGATCGCCGCCGCGAGGAGCAAAGCGGCTTGACGGGAGGAATGGATGGGGCGAGCCGATGGCCCCGCCCACGCGGATTACATTCTCAAGGTGATTGCCGGCAACGACGCGGCAAGCTCGGCGCTCGCCGCCTCCCGGCGCCGGTCCGGCGCATTGCACGCGCTCGATCCTGCGAGCCGCGCGCCGCCGCAACGTCTGCCCCAAGGCGAGATCGCGAGATCGCAGGAACGCATGGGCTCGTTGCTCTTCGCGGCGCAAACGAGCATCGATCGGCTCTTTCTTGCTGTAGGCGGCGTCAGCTGCTCGGTCGCGCTCGCCGACCCGAACGGAGTCATTGTCGATCGGCGCGGCGCGCCCTGCGACGATTGCCTGTTCGACGGCTCGGGACTTTGGACTGGCGCCGTCTGGAGCGAGAAATACGAAGGCGCCAACGGCATCGGCACTTGCATCGTCGAGCAGCGGGCGGTGACGATCGATCGCGATCAGCACTTCTTCACCCGCAATTCGGACCTGTTCTGCACGACCGCGCCCATTTTCGACGAGCGTGGCGAATTGGCCGCCACGCTCGATGCGTCGTCCTGCAGGGGCGACCTCACGGATGGCTTCGCGCGCCTGATCGCAAGCGCGGTCGCCGACGCGGCGCGGTTCATCGAGGCCGAGAACTTCCGTCTCGCGTTTCCCAACGCGCGCATCCTGCTCGCGCCGACCGGCGATCGGTACGGGTCCTCTCTGCTCGCGGTCGATCGCGACGACCTCGTCGTCGGCGCGACCCGGGCGGCTCGGATCGGGCTCGGCGTCGACGCGGCCACGCTCAAGCGGCCGACGCCAGCCGCCGACCTCATCGGACGCGCGCGGACCGAGAACGACGACATCGGCGCGGCGGAGCGTTCCGTCCTTCAGCGTGCGCTCGCGCGCTCGCGCGGCAACGTGTCCAGAGCGGCGAGGGACCTCAACATGTCGCGCGCCACGTTTCACCGGAAGATGAAGGAGCTCGGTCTGCGCGGCTGACGAATTCGCGCTTAAAAGTGTCGCAAATCTACGACACTCGCCTTCCTCCCTGGCCGCGAAGGGCTACCCGGCGCGAAGCAGGAGAGCGAAACCTCCCGCTCAACGCCGCAATTTCGAGCGGCGTCGTGCAAGGGAGAAGCCCATGACCAAAGTCGACCTCAACATCGCCCTCAAATCCCCGTTCGCCAAGCGGTACGACAATTACATCGGCGGCGGGTGGCGCGCGCCCAAAGCGGGCAAATATTTCGACAATGTCTCGCCGATCACCGGCCAGCCGGTGTGCCAGATCGCCCGCTCCGACGCGTCCGACGTCGAGGCCGCGCTCGACGCCGCGCACGGCGCCAAGGAAGCGTGGGGACGCACGAGCCCGGCCGATCGCGCCCAGATTCTCAACAGGATCGCCGACCGGATGGAAGCGAATCTGGAGAAGCTCGCGCTGGCCGAGACCTGGGACAACGGCAAGCCGATCCGCGAGTCGACCGCCGCCGACATCCCGCTCGCCGTCGACCATTTCCGCTATTTCGCCTCCGCCATCCGCGCCCAGGAAGGATCGATCAGCGAGATCGACCACGACGCCGTCGCCTATCACTTTCACGAGCCGCTCGGCGTCGTCGGCCAGATCATTCCCTGGAACTTCCCGATTCTTCGTCGGCGATCTTTTGCCCAAGGGCGTGGTCAACGTGGTGAGCGGATTCGGCCTGGAAGCGGGCAAGCCGCTCGCCTCCTCGAACCGCATCGCCAAGATCGCGTTCACCGGCGAGACGACGACCGGCCGGCTCATCATGCAATATGCGTCGCAGAACCTGATCCCGGTGACGCTCGAGCTTGGCGGCAAGTCGCCCAACATTTTCTTCGAGGACATAGCGGCCAAGGATGACGACTTCTTCGACAAGGCGATCGAAGGCTTCGTCATGTTCGCGCTCAATCAGGGCGAGGTGTGCACCTGCCCGAGCCGCGCGCTCATTCAGGAATCGATCTACGACAAGTTCATGGAGCGGGCGCTCAAGCGCGTCGACGCCATCGTTCAGGGGAGCCCGCTCGATCCGGCGACGATGATCGGGGCCCAGGCCTCCTCCGAGCAGATGGAGAAGATTCTGTCCTATTTCGACATCGGCAGGAAGGAAGGCGCCGAAATCCTCATCGGCGGCGAGCGCAACATCCTCGAAGGCCAATACGCGGGCGGCTATTACATCAAGCCGACCGTGTTCAAGGGCAACAACAAGATGCGCATCTTCCAGGAGGAGATCTTCGGGCCGGTCGTGTCGGTGACCACCTTCAAGACCGATGGCGAAGCGCTCTCGATCGCCAACGACACGCTCTACGGCCTTGGCGCGGGAATCTGGAGCCGCGACGCCAATCGGCTCTACCGCTTCGGCCGCGCGATCCAGGCGGCCGGGTGTGGACCAATTGCTATCACGCCTATCCCGCGCATGCCGCGTTCGGCGGCTACAAGCAATCGGGCGTCGGGCGCGAGAACCACAAGATGATGCTCGATCACTATCAGCAGACCAAGAACATGCTGGTCAGCTATAGCCCCAAGAAGCTCGGCTTCTTCTGAGCTGATCATCCGGCCGACTACGTCGGGCGCCCCGGGTCTTCGTCCAGTCTTCGCCCGGGGGCAGGCTCTTCTCCCAGTGGGAGAAGGACTCTTGAAGGGAGCACGCGACATGGGAACGGTGACCGCAACGCCCGAGGCGCTCAAGCTCATCGCCGAGATCGTGGCCGACCATGGGCCTGTGCTGTTCCATCAGTCCGGGGGATGCTGCGACGGCTCCTCGCCCATGTGCTACCCTCAAGGCGAATTCCTGGTCGGCGACTATGACGTGAAGCTGGGCGAGATCGGCGGCGCGCCCTTCTACATCGGCGGCTCCCAGTACCAAGCCTGGAAACACACCGACCTCGTCATCGACGTCGTGCCCGGCCGCGGCGGCATGTTCTCGCTCGACAACGGCCGCGAGAAGCGCTTCCTCGTCCGCTCGGAGGTGTGCGCGGTCCCGGCGCCCGGGTGGGGAGCGTCGTTACTTCTTCATATACTTGAGCTCGACCATCTTCGAGTCGGGCAGGAAGATCGGCGGGAAGACATCGTCGCTCCACTTCGGATTGTAGAACTGGTCGATGTTCGCCTGGGTGACGTCCTGCGTCTTCTGCATCGCGTTGCGGAAGTCAATGAAGCGCGGCACGGACTCGCCATTGAGAATCTTGAGCGCGGTGTCGATGCACAGGATGACCATCGCATTCGGGTACTGGCCGGCGAAGAAGGTGATCTTGCCGTCTTTGACCTGGCGCAGGAAGCCGTTGCTATAATCGGCGCTGGCGATCGGAGGAACCGGGAGCTTGGCCTCCTGGAAAGCTTCGACGATGCCCTGCGACATCTGGCCTCCGTCCGACCACACGCCCTGAATCTCCTTGCCGTACTTGGCGATCCACTGCTCGGCGATCTTCTTGGCCTGGCTGGTCGACCATTGGCCGTACTGCTCGTCCAGGATCTTGATGCCTGGCGTCTTCCGCCACACAGAGGCGGCGCCCGTCTTGGCGATCTCGGCCGTGTCGACGCCCGGGATGCCGTCCATGACGAGTATCTTGCCGGAGCCGCCTAGCTGGCCGGAAAGCCAGTTCGCCATGCGGACGCCGAGGCCGTAGAGGTTGGTGCCCACTTCCGTCACGTAGCTGTCGCTGTCGACGCCGCTCGCGCATAAGACCACCGGAACGCCCTGCGCGGCGGCGCGATCAACCGAGGCGGAGAGCGCGGCGCGGCCCATCGGCACGAGGATCAGCGCGTCGGGGTTCTGGCTCAAGAGGTCCTCGACTTCCGGGACCTGCTTGTCGGCGCTGCCGTCAGCGCTGGCGTAGAGCAGCGCGGAGACTTTGTTCTTGCCGAGCTGATCGACGTGGTAGCGGGCTTCCTGGTCGAACAGCGCGGCCCATGAGTTGGTCGGCCCTTGGGCGGCAAGCGCAATCTTGTAGGGCCCCTTCTTCTTGAACTTCGACGCATCGGCCATCGTGCTTTCACGGGTGACGACGCTCTTGAGGTAGGGGTTCGAGGCCAGCTCGGCCGAAGTGTATTTCTGCGCCGTTGCGGCGCTTGGGGCGTCCCCGGCGCGGGCCAGCGCGCCGCTCAGAATCAGCATCAGAACGGATAGCGCTGCTGTCTTTTTCATGGGTTTGCTTCCTCCTCCTTCAACTCCGGCACGGGGGCAATTGATCGCCGCCGCCGGAAGCTCATGACTGGCGCCCAGCCAGACTGTAAAGCGCGACCGCGCCGATGACGACCAATCCCTTGACGATCAGCTGAGCCTGCACGTCCATGCCGATGATCAGCAGGAGACTATTCAGGAACGTCACCAGCAAAACGCCGGCCATCGCCGCGATCAGGCTGCCACGTCCGCCGGAAAAAGCTACCCCGCCGACCACCGCCGCGGCAATCGAATCGAGATCGAAGCCGCGGCCGAGATAGCGGTCGACGTAGCCGACATAGCCGCTCAGGATGACGCCCGAACCGACCACCAGCAAGCTGCAGATGACGTAGACGGCGATCACGTAGCGGTCGACAGGAATGCCCGACAGCCGCGCCGCCTCGCGATTGCTGCCGATCGCATAGACCCGGCGACCGAAGGGCGTCATGTACAGGATGAACGCCAGAAGCGCGGTGAAGGCGATCCAGATGACGAACGAGACCGGCAGGGGCCCGAGCGACTGATTGAGCGCTTTGAGGCCTTCCGGCACCTCGCCGCTGGGGACGCCCTGGGTATAGGCGTTCTGCGCGCCGCGGATCAGCACCAGCATTCCGAGCGTCGCCACGAAGGGCGGGACGTTGCGCTTGGCGATCAACAGCCCGTTGGCGAGGCCGATCAACGCGCCGAAGCCGAGAGCGACCAATAGGCCCGGCAGGATCCGGCTGTCCTGGCCGGCGCCGACCTGAGCGATCACGACCGACGTCAGCACGATCACGCCGCTGACCGAGAGATCGAGGCCGGCGACCAGCATGACCAGCGTCTGGCCGAGGGCGACCATGCCGAGTTGCGAGGCCGAGCGCAGGATTAGAAATAAAGAATCCGGCCGGTACACTTCCGGCCGGACGATGAGCCCGAGCAAGAGCAGCAGCGCGAGCGAGCAGTAGACGCCGTAGCGCCGGATCGCCGTCCTCGGCGACCACGAAAGCGGATGGGCGGGGGTGGAGTCTCGGCCGACGCTGCTCACGGGAACGGTTACGATAAACTGGGATAAGCAAGAAGCGCCAGGCCGGAGACCATTGACAGCGAACGGTATGCCAAGACGCGCTGGCGTAGGCGACCCGGCTAGCGAGCAGTTATTTCCCGGTATATTTCCTTGCCCACTCGACGCCGTCCCAGGTGAGCATCTTGGTTGGGACGATCTTGATCAGGTAGCGCGGCCGGTCGTAGGTCGGCACGAGGTATTCGGGCCCATGCTCGCCGAGGTAACGCACCGCCATGCGGTTGGCGACGTCGAGGCACCGCCCCTGCATCGGCGCCGGGCCGAACACGATTTCGGCCTTTCCCTGCGCGGTGATGCGCTTGTAGGTCCCGCTGTCCTGCGCGCACGAAACGCCGACGTTCGGATTGTTCTTGATATGCCCGACCCAGGCCGAGCGCTCGCGCGGAACGATCCAAAAGGCTTCGCCGTCCCACTCCTCCCATACCGGGGTGACGTAGGGCACTCCGTTCTCGTCGATGGTGGCGATCCGCGCGACCACCGGGCCGGCCAGAAATTCCTCGATTTCCGCCGGCGTGAGCTTGCGGTTCTTTCCCATCCATTCGGGGGTTTGTCTGTCCGTCATCTCCAACTCTCTATCCCTGTCCCGGCGTCGATCAGATCGGTCCGGGACGAAACCTCGTCGTCGTGGTCCCGAGCGCCGCAGCTGCGGGACGCCTGCCCAAGCTAACGCGGCGCTCCCGGTCGCGATAGACAATTGCAGAGGCGTTGGGTACCAAAAGGGCGGCAAGGACGGTTTTTGTCTGTTCCAAAGGATCGCGGAAGGGCCGGATGCTTTCGACCGGATGGAAGGATGGCCGAGTGGTTTAAGGCAGCGGTCTTGAAAACCGCCGTGGGCGCAAGTCCACCGTGAGTTCGAATCTCACTCCTTCCGCCAGCGACCGGGGGCGCTGATGTTAACAGAGCAAGAGAAGCGCTGAACTCGAAACTGGGCGCTGCTATATAATTGTCTCGCAACAGAAATGAACCTTATGACTCGTCTTGATCCTGGCGCAGTCCTTTCGCAGCTCGATCGGATTACGGCCTGGTTCACGGCTGCTCGCACGGCGACCGTCGGCTCCAGGATCCAATTGACCGGGTGTTGCTACGCTCGCGCATAGCGCGCGCCCACCGACTGCATCTGGGCCGTTACGACGAAGCGGCCCGGTCGACGCACGCTCAACGATTTCGAGTCGATAGCTAAGCCCTTGAAATGATGCGGCCGGCGCCAAAAAAGCGCAGCCTCTATTCCGCCGCCTGCCTGCCGGCGCCGTAGCGCTTGACGATATAGTCGTTGACCAGAGCCTTGAATTCATCGGCGATGCGGGGACCGCGCAGCGTCACGGTCTTGACCCCGTCGACGAACACCGGCGCGGCGGGCGCTTCGCCCGTTCCCGGCAGCGAGATGCCGATGTGGGCGTGCTTGCTCTCGCCCGGGCCGTTGACGATGCAGCCCATCACCGCGACGTTAAGCTTTTCGACCCCGGGATAAAGCGCGCGCCACTCCGGCATCGACCGGGCGAGATAGTCCTGGATGTCGCGCGCCAGCTCCTGGAACACGGTCGAGGTCGTGCGCCCGCAGCCGGGGCAGGCGGCGACTTGGGGCGCGAACTTGCGGAACCCCATGGTCTGCAGGAGCTCCTGCGCGACCTTCACTTCCTGCGTTCGATCGCCGCCGGGCTCGGGCGTGAGCGAAATGCGGATCGTGTCGCCGAGCCCTTCCTGCAACAGGACCCCGAGCGCGGCGGACGAAGCGACGATGCCCTTTGAGCCCATGCCAGCCTCGGTGAGGCCGAGATGGAGCGCGTAATCCGAGCGCTCGCCCAGCATGCGATAGACGGTGATGAGGTCCTGAACCGCCGAGACTTTCGCCGACAGGATGATGCGGTCGCGGGCAAGACCGATCTCCTCCGCCCGCGCCGCCGACAGAAGCGCCGACCGCACCATCGCTTCGCGCGTGACCGCGCCGGCCTCGAGCGGCTGGGCGCTGGCGGCGTTCTCGTCCATGAGGGCGGTCAGGAGTTCCTGATCGAGCGAGCCCCAGTTGGCGCCGATGCGCACCGGCTTCTTGTTCTTGATCGCGATCTCGACGATCTTGCCGAACTGCAGGTCGCGCTTGTTCTTGAACCCGACATTGCCGGGATTGATGCGATACTTGTCGAGCGCCTCGGCGCAGGCCGGGTGATCGGCGAGCAGCTTGTGGCCGATATAGTGGAAGTCGCCGATCAGCGGGACGCGCACGCCGCGCTTGGCGAGCGCGTCGCGGATATGCGGCACCGCGGCGGCCGCCTCGTCGCGGTCGACGGTGATCCGCACCATCTCCGAGCCGGCGCGCCACAGCGCCGCGACTTGGCGGGCGGTCGCCTCGACGTCGGCGGTGTCAGTGTTGGTCATCGACTGGACGACGATCGGCGCGCCGCCGCCGACCATGACCGCCGCCTCGCCTTCGCCGACGCGAACAGAGACGGTCAAGCGGCGCGGGAGGGGCCCTGAGGGCGTTTCCGACATCGCAAGGCTCATCGTCGCTATCCTTTCTGCCCTGGCGCCGACCCAATTCACCCCGGCGGGTTTCTAGGCGCTCGGCCGCAATTTGTCATCTCAACGCGGCATCGCGGCGATCGAGCCCTCGAAACCGTTATCGCAATGCAATATGACGGTTTTGCGCGGACCTCAGTTTCGGCCCCGCGGTAAACCCGGAGAAAAACGATGTCGCTCGCCAAACGCCACGCCCTTGTCACCGGTTCGACGAGCGGCATCGGCTTAGCGATCGCTCGCGCCTTGGCTCAGCAAGGGGCGGACGTCACGATCAACG
>Ga0335075_10016935_pt1 | contig 10859 bp, 6 predicted proteins | sample Lox_Sample_24_FD_206723 | JGI IMG/M metagenome (GOLD analysis project Ga0335075, IMG submission 206723) | Soil microbial communities from Loxahatchee National Wildlife Refuge, Florida, United States - Lox_Sample_2.4 | ecosystem: Environmental > Terrestrial > Soil > Wetlands | place: USA: Florida... | reverse complement strand
ATGCTCGGCACCGTAGATCTCCGGTGTCTCACCGAGCACGGCGGTGCCGCCGTGGCCGACAAGCAGGTCGGCGGCGGCGCCAAGCGCCGGGTTGGCGGTGATGCCGGAGTAACCGTCCGAGCCGCCGCATTCCAGGCCGAGGATCAGCCGGCTGGCGGGCACCGGCACACGGCGGGCGGCGTCGGCCGCGGGCAGCAGCCGGGCCAGCGCGTCGAGGCCGGCCCGCACCGCAGCCGTGGTGCCGCCCGCCTCCTGGATCGTCATCGTCGCCACCGGGTTGGGACCGCCGGCCAGGTCAAGGTCGGCGAGCTGGTCCACCTCGCAGCCGAGCCCCACCGCCACGATCGCGGCGAAGTTCGGGTGCGCGGCGTATCCGCGCAGCGTCCTGCGCAGCAGATCCATCCCCTGGCCCGCCACGGCCATGCCGCAGCCGGTGCCGTGGGTGAGGGCGACCACTCCGTCGACGTTCGGGAATTCGCCCAGGCGCCGCTCGGCCTCTCGCGCGATCAGCTTCGCCACCGTGGCCGAGCAGTTGACCGAGGTCAGTATGCCGAGGTAATTACGGGTCCCGACCCGCCCGTCGGCCCGCACGAACCCGTCGAACGTGGGCTGCGCCTCCGGCCGGCCGGCCGGGGCAGTGCCGCCCGCGGTGTGCCCGTCGGCGGTCTGGGCCCCGCCCTGTATCCCGGGCGCGAACGCGAGGTTGTGCGTGTGCACGTGCTCACCGGCCGAGATCGGCACGGTCGCCGTCCCGATGGCCTGGCCGTACTTGCGGACCGGCGCCCCGGCCGCCACGTCACGCAGCGCGACCTTGTGCCCGCGCGGCACCGGGTCCCGGACGGTAAGCTCCGCGAGCAGGTCGCCCGGCACCAGGTCCTCCAGTGCCACCGCTATGTCGTCGCCCGGTGCCAGCCTGAGCACCCGGCGCTTGGCCGGGGTGGTCATCGCGTTTCTCCTTCGTCAAGTTCGTTCAGTTCGTCCAGGCGGTAAGCGCGTTTCGGCAGCCGGTAGGCGAGATCCCCGGCCACCTCGGCGGCCTCGCCCGCGGGCAGCCGTTGCTCGGCGACCAGCCGGGCCAGGAAGCCGCAGTCAATGCGGCGGGCCACGTCATGCCGCACCGGGATGGACGGGAACGCCCGGGTGTCGTCGTTGAACCCGACGGTGTTGTAGAAGCCGGCCGTCTCCGTGGTCAGCTCGCGGTACCGGCGCATGCCCTCAGGGCTGTCGTAGAACCACCAGGCCGGGCCCAGGTAGACGGCGGGATACACCCCGGCCAGCGGGGCCAGCTCCCGCGAGTACGCGGACTCGTCGAGGGTAAACAGGACAAGCCGCAGCCGCGGATCGTCGCCGAACCTGTCGAGCAGCGGGCGCAGCGCGTGCACGTAGTCGGTCGCGGCCGGGATGTCGCCGCCTGAGTCCGGGCCGAACGCGGCAAACAGGCGCCGGTCGTGGTTGCGGACCGCGCCCGGGTGCAGCTGCATCACCAGGCCGTCGTCGACGGACATCCGCGCCGACTCGGTCAGCATCTGGGCCCGGAACAGCTCGGCATCGTCCGGGTCCGCGCCCTCCTTCGCGGCGTCACGCAGCAGCCGGTCGTACAGCCGGGCCGCGTCCGCGGAATCCAGGTCCGCGGTCAGCGCGGTGGGATGCCCGTGGTCGGTGGCGGTGGCCCCGGCCCGCTTGAAGTCCTGCCGGCGCCGCGCCAGCGCGTCGAGGAACCCGGCATAGCTGCCAGGGTCGGTGGCGGTGATCTCGCCCAGCCTGGCCACCGCCGCCACCCAGCCGGGCCGCTCGGGGTCGGTGACCGGGTCGGGGCGGAAGGTCGGGATGATCTTGCCTTCCTTCCCGGCCCAGCCGTCGGCGGCCAGCCTGGCATGATGCTCAAGGCCGTCAAGCGGCGAGTCCGTGGTGGCCAGCACCTCGATGCCGAACCGCCGCAGCAGCGCGCGAGGCCGGTATGCGGGCTCGGCGATCCTCGCGGTGAGCTCGTCGTACACCGCGTCCGCGGTCTGTGGTCCGAGCGGCTGCGTCACGCCGAAGATCCCGGCCAGGGACTGCTCAAGCCAGAGCCTGCTCGGCGTGCCGCGGAACAGGTACCAGTGCTCGCAGAACGTCCGCCACGCCTGGCGCGGGCCGACCTGGACGCGGCCGTCGCGGTCCGGCACCCCGACCCGCTGCGGCGGCACGCCCTGGCTGTACAGCATCCGGGTCAGGTAGTGATCCGGCGCGACGAACAGCGCGGCCGGGTCGGGCAGCTGCTCGTCATCGGACAGCATCGCCGGGTCCACGTGCCCGTGCGGACAGATCAGCGGCAGCCCGCGGACCTCCGCGTACAGTTCCCTGGCGATGGCCCGGGTCGCCGGGTCGGCGGGAAACAATCGGTCCGGATCCATCATCAGCGCTCCTCGACGTGTCGTGCCCTCTGGCCAGCCGTCCCTCACCAATCGTGCACGGTGCCGTCGGTGGTCCTATTGACCGGCAGGTAGGCCGGCTGGTACGGGTACTTCGCGGCGAGCTTCTCGTCGATCGACACGCCAAGCCCGGGCTCGTCGCCGGCCTGCAGATAGCCGTCGCGGAAGCGGTGGGAATGCGGGAACACCTCATCCACGATCGGCTCGTGCCGCATGTGCTCCTGGATGCCGAAGTTGGGGATGGCCAGGTCGAGGTGCACCGCGGCGGCCACGGTTACCGGTGAGACGTCGTTCGGCCCGTGGGAGCCGGATTTCACCCCGTACACCTCGGCCAGGCCGAAGATCCGCCTGACGTGGGTGATGCCGCCGGCATGCACGACCGCGACGCGGATGTAGTCGATGAGCCGCTCACGGATCAGCTGCTCGCAGTCCCAGACCGAGTTGAACACCTCGCCAATCGCCAGCGGCGTGGTGGTGTGCTCGCGGACCAGGCGCAGCGCGTCCTGGCTCTCGGCCGGGGTGACATCCTCCAGCCAGAACAGGTCGTACGGCTCAAGGTCCCGGCCGAGCCTTGCCGCCTGGATGGGGGTAAGCCGGTGGTGCGCGTCGTGCAGCAGCGGCAGTTCGGGGCCGAAGCGCTCCCGCACCTTCTCGAAGACGCCGGGGATGCTGCGCAGGTACGCGCTCGAGTCCCAGGTCTCCTCGGCGGGCAGGCGGCCGCGGATGGCGGGTTCGTAGCGGCCGGTGGAGGTGCCGCTGCCCACGCCGTAGATCGGGCCGAGGCCGGGGACCGCCATCTGGATCCGCACCGCGCGGTACCCAAGCGCCAGGTGCGCTTCCACCGAATCGAACAGCTCGGGCAGGTCGCGCCCGCTGGCGTGACAGTAGGTCAGCACGCCGTTTCGCGCCGCCCCGCCCAGCAGCTGGTAGACGGGCAAGCCGGCGACCTTGCCCTTGATGTCCCACAAGGCCACGTCGACCGCGGCGATCGCCGCCATGGTGACCGGGCCCCGCCGCCAGTAACCTCCACGGTATAGGTACTGCCAGGTGTCTTCGATGCGGTGGGGGTCCCGGCCGACCAGCAGGGGGGCGACGTGGTCGCGCAGGTAGCTGGCCACGGCCAGCTCCCGGCCATTGAGCGTCGCGTCGCCGAGGCCGGTCACGCCATCGTCGGTGGTCACCTTGAGCGTGACGAAGTTCCGTCCGGGGCTGGTGACAATGACCTGGACGTCGCGGATCTTCATGTCTGGCTCCAGCCGACCGTCAGGCCCGCGGTATCCGGCAGTGCGGGCAGGCTCTCGGAATCGGTGTCGAAGTAGCAGGGAAACCGCTCGCGTATCGCGGGAAGAGCGCCGAGCACGCCGCGGAGATGAGCCGTGAGCACCTCGTCGGCATGCGCCGCGTCTCGGGCCCTGACCGCGGCCGCTATCTTCTCATGCTGCGCGATGGCGGCCTCGATACCGTGCGGCTCGGGCAGGCTGAGCCATCGCACGCGGTTGAGATGCGCACGCGCCCCGCCGGCCAGCCGGCCGATCTCGTCGAAGCCGCTCAGCCGCGCGAGCTCGGCATGGAAAAGCTCGTCTGCGTGGTAGAACGCCGCGAAGTCGTTTCTCGCCGCCGCCTGCCGCTGGGAGTAAATTGCCGCGTCCAGCTCATTGCGGCCTTCCCCGGAGGCGTTGTGGCAGTCCACGGCCAGGACCGCTCGTTCAAGGACCTCCCGGGTGAACTGGGCCTGGCGGACCTGACGGGTGCTGATCCTGGCCACCGCCGTCCCCCGCTGCGGGGAGATGACGAGTAGCCCGTCCTCGGCGAGCTGCAAGAACGCCTCGCGCACCGGGGTCCTGCTCACCCCGAGAGTGGCGGCGACGTCCTTCTCGGACAGCGCCTGCCCGGGCTTGGCCACGCATTGCACAATGTCGCGCAACAGCATGCGGTACACCTGCCCGCGGACAGAGGACTCCCTTGACCGCAGGCTGGAAAGCGCCTGGCCCTGCCTCTCAGTTTCCAACATCACCATACTACCATGCTAGTATGGTCGCCTGATGCTGGGCGGTCGGACTGGGCGATCGGACTGGGGAGGCACGATGACGGATGTCCTCGAGGCAATCACAGCCAGCCGCCTGCTCCCTGTGGTGGTCATCGACGACGCGCGGGCCGCGCCGCCGCTCGCGGCGGCACTGCGGCGCGGCGGCCTGTGCTGCGCCGAGGTCACCCTGCGGACGCCCGCCGCCGAGGCCGCGATCCGGGCCATGGCGGCCGATCCCGGCATGGTGGTGGGAGCCGGCACCGTGCTGAACGCCGCCCAGGCCGCGCGCGCCATCGATGCGGGTGCCCGCTACATCGTCACGCCGGGCTTCAGCCTGCAGGTTGTGCGGCACTGCCAGGCGCGGTCGGTGCCGGTTTTCCCCGGCATCGCGACGGCATCCGAGCTGATGGCCGCGCTCGACGAGGGAATCGAGACGGTGAAGTTCTTCCCCGCCGAACCGCTGGGCGGAGTGTCGATGCTCAAGGCGCTCGCCGCGCCGTTCTCGATGATGAGGTTCATCCCGACCGGCGGGATCACCGCGGCGAACCTCGGCGGCTACCTCAGCCATCCCGCGGTGGTCGCGGTCGGCGGTAGCTGGATGGTCGCCACCGGCCTGCTCAAGGCCGGGGACTTCGACGAGGTCAGCAGGCTGACGGCGGAAGCCGTATCGCTCGCGGCGGCCGGGTAGGAAAGGCTCATGGCTGTCATCGAGACCAGGCCCGCGGGGGAATGCCGGTTCGACCAGATCTCCCTCGGCGAGGTCATGCTGCGCTTCGACCCCGGGGATTTCCGCATCAGGACGGCACGTTCATTTCGCGTATGGGAAGGCGGCGGCGAGTACAACGTCGCGCGCGGGCTGCGGCGCTGTTTCGGGATGCGGACCGGGGTGGTGACCGCATTCGCCGACAATGACATCGGCCGGCTGGTCGAGGATTTCATCCTCCAGGGCGGCGTCGATACCTCGCTCATCCGCTGGGTTCCCTTCGACGGCGTCGGGCGGGCCGTCCGCAACGGGCTCAATTTCACCGAGCGCGGCTTCGGCGTGCGCGGGGCACGCGGAGTTTCCGATCGCGGGCACACCGCGGCCAGCCAGCTACGGCCGGGCGACATTCCATGGGAGCACATTTTCGGCACGCTCGGCGTGCGCTGGTTTCACACCGGCGGCATCTTCGCCAGCCTGTCTCCGGACGCGGCCGAGGTGGCCGCGGAGGCCGCCCGAGCAGCGCAGCGGCACGGCACCGTCGTCTCCTACGACCTGAACTACCGGCCGAGCCTGTGGCAGGCCATCGGAGGTCAGTCGCGGGCGCGTGAGGTCAACCGCAGGCTGGTCGAGCACGTCGACGTCCTGCTCGGCAACGAGGAGGACTTCACCGCGTGCCTGGGGTTCCAGGTGCCCGATGCGGGGACGGACTTCGCCTCGCTGAGCGCCGCGAACTTCAAGCGGATGATCGGTGACGTGGTAAGCGAGTTGCCGCACCTGAAGGTCGTGGCGACGACCTTGCGGGCGGTGCGGACCGCCTCCGTCAACGACTGGGGCGCGGTTGCCTGGGCGGGCGGGGAGTTCGCCGAGGCGACACATCGTCCCGCGCTGGAAATCTTTGACCGGGTCGGCGGGGGCGACAGTTTCGCCTCCGGGTTGATTTACGGGCTGATGCGCGGGGATGACCTGACGACCGCCGTCGAGTACGGGGCGGCGCACGGGGCGCTGGCCATGACCACGCCAGGTGACACCTCGATGGCCAGCCTGGCCGAGGTCGAGGCGCTCGTCCGCGGCGGGAACGCTCGCGTCCAGCGCTGACGACAGGCTCCCCCGGCACGGTAAATGGACATTCGCGATCATCCCGGGCCGGTCACAGACGGGTACCAGGTCGTGAACGCACCTTTTTATCGACCGGCTCCGGCCTTACGCTCAAATCTGATGGGCTGGACACGGGGTTTTTTGACGCTGCCGCGGATGAATGCGCACCGGCTGGTGATCGTCGCGGCGGCCCTGACGACGATAGTGGCCGCGGCCCTGGCCACCGCGCTTGCCACCTTCAGCGGCCAGGCGCTGCCCCGCGCGGTCCGTCACGACCTGGGCAGCGCGAGCGGGACGTCGCTGTCAATCAGCGGTAACGTCAACGCCAGCCAGGCCGCGCAGTACAACTCGATCCTGCCGTCCCAGATCTCATCGGCTCTGAACGGCACGGCGTTCGCCTTCCACCACGCCGACTGGTCCGACCCGCTCGGGTTCGTGCCTGGCTCGCTGCCCGCCGCGCCGGCCAGCGCGGGCAACACGCCGATCGCCGAGGCGGCCGCGCTGCAAGACGTCACCGCGCAGGCCGAACTGGTATCCGGGGCCTGGCCCTCGTCGTCGGCCGTGGCTGGCGGGCAGCCTGTCCCGGCCGCCCTGCCGACCTCGGCCGCCGCGCTGCTGCACGTCAGCGTCGGCGACGCGCTGCGGATGAAAGACCGGACTACGGGGCAGTTCGTCCGGTTCGTCGTGACCGGGCTGTACCGGCCCCGGCAGGTGTCCGCGCCGTACTGGGGTCTTAACAGCATCGCGCTGTCCGGCTCGAGCACGGCCCAGGGCTACACCACCTACGGCCCGCTCGTCGTGGCTGCCTCCGCGTTCGCCGGGCCGCTGGCGGTGAGCACGGGCACCTGGCTGGCCCAGCCGCAGACCGCCAATATCCCCGCCGACCAGCTCACCGCGGTCGCCAGCAACGTGAACGGCCTCGGGCAGTCGCTGGCGAACGCGCAGCAACTGCCCGCCCTCACCCTCACCACCAGATTGCCGACGGTGCTTAACGGGACGGCCAGCGACCTGGACGTCGCCCGCTCGCTACTGGCCATCTGCGCCGTGCTGCTCTTCCTGCTGGCCGCCGCCGCCCTGCTGGCCGCGGCCCGGCTGCTGGCCGGCCAGCGGGAGGGCGAGTCGGCGATGCTGACCGCCCGTGGCGCGACCCGCTGGCAGCTGCTGCGGATGACCGCCATCGAGGCCATCCCGCTGTGCCTGCTGTCCTCGGCCGTCGGCGGCGTGATCGGCGTACTGCTGGCCCGGTTGCTTGCATCAGGGACTTCCGGCGGCATCGGCTCCGTGGTGGGCGCGGGTGCGTGGCTGGCGGCGGCGGCGGTCGCCGCCGGCGCGGTATTGATCATGCTGGTCCCGGCGCTGACCACGGTTTCCCCGGGCACGGCCCGGGCCCGCCGGGGCAGGCAGGCCACCATCTCCGGGGTCACCAGGGCCGGCGCGGACCTGGCCCTGGTGCTGCTCGCCGTGCTCGCGGGCTGGCAGCTGCGGCACTACTCGGCGGTGTCGGCCGGGGCCAACGGCAACTACGGCATCGACCCCGTGGTCGTGATCGCGCCGGCCCTGGCCCTCGCGGGCGGGACCGTTCTGGCGCTGCGCCTGCTGCCGGCCGGCGGCAAGGCCGGCGACCGGCTGGCCGCCCGCGGGCGGCGGCTGACCGCCGCCATGGCCAGCTGGCAGATCAGCCGGCAGCCGATCCGGCAGGGCGGGGCGGCGCTGCTGATCGTGCTGGCAGTGGCGACCGGGACGCTGGCGCTGGCCCAGCGACAGAGCTGGATCAGGTCCGATCACGATCAGGCCGCGTTCGCCGCCGGCGCCGACGTGCGCGCCGATGCCAGCGAGCCGCTTTCCGCCGCGCAGGCCGCGGCGCTGGTCCGGCTGCCTGGCGTGAGCCACGCCATGCCGGTCGCGGTCTTCCCGCAGGAGACCGGCGGCACCGAGGTTCTCGCGGTCAACTCCAGCCAGGCCGCGGACGTGACGCTGCTGCGCTCCGACCAGTCGGCGCTGTCACCGGCCGCGCTGTTCGGGAAGATCACGCCGGCCGGTACGCCGCCGGGGATGACGCTGCCTGGGCCCACTGGGCCGTCCGGGCGTTCGGCGCAGGTGCAGCTGACCGCGCGGTACGGACCGGCCTCGCTGAGACTGGCCCCGGCCACGGTGAACGTGTCGGTGGAAGACGCATTGGGGGATGTCTACGAGCTTGACGCCGGCACGCTGCCCGCCGACGGCCGGGACCACACCCTGACCGTCGCCCTGTCCGGGGGCCCCGGCGGCGCCGTCTACCCGCTGCGGCTGACCGGGATCGACCTGAGCTACACGATGCCAGCCAAGCTGTCTGGCACGCCTGCCACCTTTACCCTGGACAGCTTCTCCGCCGGGCCGGGGACGGCGGCGCGGCCCGGCAGCGCGCTCGGCCTTTGGCCCGCCGCGGCCTCGTCGGCCGAGCTGGCGAGCGTCCGCCAGACCACGGGGACGGCCGGGCCGTCGGGCCAGCCGGCCGTCAGCGCCAAGGCCTCCAGCGGCACCGCGCTGAGCGTGGCGTTCAACCCGGGCTATGGGCTCGCGCTGAGCGGTTACGCCGACCAGCCCCCCAGCCCGGTCAGTGCGGACCTGACCTTGATCGGGACGCGAGGGGCCGCCCTGGTGCCGGGCATCGCCACCCGGAGTTTCCTGGCCTCGAGCAACTCGAGCGTCGGTTCCATCGTGCGGGTCAACATCAACGGCGCTGAGCTGTCCGTACGGATCGTCGCCGCGGTGACGTCGTTCCCCACCGCGTCGTCCGGCGGGGCCCTGATCGTGGATCTCGGCAGCCTGCAGAACTTTCTGACCAGCGGCTCGCTGGCCGTCGCCCAGCCGACGCAGTGGTGGCTTTCCACCTCGGGAGGCTCGCAGCCGCCGGGATTGACCGCCGTCCTGCCCTCGGGCTCGGCCGTCACGTCCGCGGCCGGGGTGGCGGCCGGGCTGCTGGGCGATCCGCTGTCGACGGTGCCGCAGCAGGCGTTGCTTGCCGTCGCCCTCGCCGCGGCGGTGCTGGCCATCACCGGCTTCTGCGTCAGCATCGCGGCCGGCGTCCGCCAGCGCCGCGCGGAGAACGCCCTGCTGGCCGCGCTTGGCGTGCCGCCGCGAGCGGCGGCCTGGCAGCTCTGCCTGGAGAAGCTCATGCTCAGCCTGCCATCGGCGGTGGCCGGCCTGGTGCTTGGCGTGGTGCTGGCCGAACTGCTGGTCCCGGCGATCACGCTGACCTCCTCGGCGACCGAGCCGGAGCCGCCTGTGCTCATCCAGTTCGGCTGGGCGCAGACCCTCCCGCTGGCACTGGCGGTCGCGGTGCTGCCGGTGCTGGCGGCCGCGCTCACCATCGCCCGGCGTCCGGACGCCGCGGCCGCACTGCGCGCGGCGGAGGCATGATGCCCGGTGTGAGGCGGACCGCGGGTCTGAGGCGGGCCGTGGGAGAAGCCGGCCCGGCCACGCTCGCGCTGGCCCTGCTGGTGTGTGGCTGCGTGTTCGCCGCCATGGCCGGCCCCGCGCTGAGCCTGCACGCACGGTCCCAGGCGCTGCAGCAGACCCTGGCCAAGCTCGCGCCCACGGTCAGGACCGTCCAGGTCAGCACGGTCTGGAGCAATTTCATAGACGCGCTGATCGACTACGGCGGATCCGGCCAGATCCTGACCCCGAGCCAGCTGACCGGGAGCACGCGGGACCTGAAGGCCAGCCTGGCCCACATTCCGCTCCGGCTCGCGGCCGACAACTGGACCAGCATAAGCACGCAGCCGTCCGTGGTCGCCTCGGGCGAAGCGGCCCGGGCGATCATCTCAAGCACGCGGCCCAAGCTGGAGGTTCTCTACCGCGACCCGTTCACGTCCAACGCCGCGCTGGCGCAGGGCAGCTACTCCTACCCGGGCGGTACCGAGCCGGCCGGGACGGTGGCGGTGGCGGTCACCGCGCCGACCGCCTACAGGTTCGGACTGCACCCGGGCAGCCGGCTGACGCTGAGCACCGCGACCATCACGGCCACGCTCCTGGTCACGGCCATCGTCCGGCCGCGCGGGGCCGGCTCCACCTTCTGGACGCAGGACCCCCTCGCGGCGCAGCCCTCGCTCGTCGGCGGGGGGACAAACGAGTACTGGGCCGGGGCGGTATTCGCGGATCCGGGCCAGCTGGCCGCGATGCAGACCGTGTTCAGCAGCCCCGGCATGAATCTGACGTGGGAGTTTCCGCTCGCGCTCGGCACCGTCACCGCGGACCAGGTGCAGGGTCTTTACAACGACCTGAACCGGGCCACCACGACGACGCCCACGCTGACCCGATCCCTGGAGCCCGCCTCGGATGAGCTGAGCGTGGGCTCGCCGCTGATGCCTGACCTGCTGGTGTTCCTGAATACTCAGTCGGGCATCGAGACCGTGCTGCTGTTGTTGTCGGTCAGCCTGCTGGTGATCGCCGCGGCGGTGATCTTGCTCGCGGCCCGGATGATCGTGCTGCGCCGGGCCGGGGAACTGGCCATGCTGCGCTCAAGGGGCGGGTCGCTGCGGCAGGTCACCGCCTTGATGGCCCGCGGCGCCCTGATCGCGGCCGTCCCGGCCGCGGTAGCCGGCGCGGCCGTCGCCATCGCCGCGATCCCCGGCGACGCGGCGGC
>Ga0335075_10016934_pt1 | contig 10860 bp, 13 predicted proteins | sample Lox_Sample_24_FD_206723 | JGI IMG/M metagenome (GOLD analysis project Ga0335075, IMG submission 206723) | Soil microbial communities from Loxahatchee National Wildlife Refuge, Florida, United States - Lox_Sample_2.4 | ecosystem: Environmental > Terrestrial > Soil > Wetlands | place: USA... | reverse complement strand
CGCCATGAGAGAATGGAATTCGGCAATCTCATCACTCTGCAAGGCAATCTTTGCCGACGGAGAAGGCTTCAAGGTTCCCGACGTCCCAGCCATGATTGACGATCACGGAATAGATTTCTTCAGTCAACCGGCTGGGAATAGAGCATCTCGAACCGAGGGTGGCAAACGGAAGGGCTTGATGCAAGGTAAAGGAAAGATTTGGTCTAGTTAGGCGTCTTAGATTGCATTGCGCGTGGCATCGCGGTGACGGACTAAAGTTGTGAGTTTTGTGCTACGGCGTACACATACTTCGATTAGCTGCATGGGCAAGGTGTTAAGGTATATTCCAGTTGCGAAAACACAATATTAACCTAACAGGTTGCGTTAAACGCGTCAGACCTTCTACTTTAAGACTGTGAAACATTATGGTTGTGATACCTCGTGAATCCTTTCGTTCATGCCACCCAACGTTTCGGGAGTTAGCAGTAATTGGCTCCCTCAGCTTTTGTCACCATAACCTTACGACTCAGAGAGAATGTCTTTCATTTGCCTGAGTCCGCAACTTGGTATGCATCCACGAACATCGAACAGGTTACATGCGTACTAGATTTGGGTGAAAGTGATTTTACAACGGAACATGAGAGCATGCTGTTCCATATAGCAGCCACGTGTTGCAAGTAATGCGCCTTGCCTTCAGAACCGTTCTTAATATCCCAGGCGACACTTCTTTGACCGATTCCGTCATGTTATTAGGATATTTACAATTGACCCCCACCGAACCTGCAAAGTCTGCAGAGCTTTGCATAGCTCCTCGTAATGGCTCTCATCGCAAGGCGTAATGAGGGAATTACCCAGCGCGATACCCGCACCACCAAGGATCGCCATAGGCCCTCTGGCTGCCCATCGCCAACGTATTAAAACTCACGACGTATCGTGGGCTTGCACCAGCCATACACGTCAGTAAGTGACCATGCGACCTCCCGGAGCACCACATCCTGTAAAACAGGACATACTGCTTACCAGGATCGTGCGGGAGGGTTACCGTCTGTAGATCAAGGTTGCTCCCGCAATCTAGTGCCTAGGATCTTGGGCAGAGCCAACTTGCAGCTTTTGGGCTGGCTGAGGGTGTCGGCACGTAAATATACCGGGCGTGAGTGGGCTCTGCGAGCGATTGCTCCTGGCCCTTGATGCGGGAGGGACGCCGGGGAAGGCGGGAGTTACTGCAGGGCTAGAGGGGGCATAATCTACACAGCGATATCTGACGGCCATCACACAACCCCTAGTTTGCCTCGTTCAAACTTTGATTTTCCATTTGCTAGGTTAGAGATTCGTGGTGCCCATGCTTAAGAATTTGGATGTCGTGTACAATCTTTCCGCTTGCCGGTTGCCAGTGCTGTGGAGACCCTTGATTTTAATTTTCTGGCAAATCTCCCGACGTATGAAATATCGCAGATAGAAAGAAGTCGCCCATCTTCATAGTCCCGGGACTTTGCCTTTTGCATTGCGTAACCGTGAACTACATGGGTAGCATGTATTGGCTGCCAGATCTCGCTCATGGGTTCTACCTTTGCTTTTGCAAAATCGTCATGCTTCCCCTCATGAGACCTGCAGCCAGCCGGTGGAGAGTGAGACATTCGCCTAAAGCTCGGTATCCTCCCCCAAGTCGCACACTTTTCCTGATTCGCCCAGCGTTGCTGGGGACAGCATCGAAAAGTTGATAGTCACTTTTCTGCCCGCACGAGCTGTGCTCAGCTCCCAACATGAACCTCGAATTGTGGCTTTCCAGACGCCTAGGCGCGCGGTACGAGTTGTCTTTGGTCGAGAATTCGGTCAATGCCATTGGAGGCTTGCACAGTAATCGGGCCACTGGGCCGCTTCCCACACAGCAAGCCCACAAGTCAGAGCTCGGCGGGTGTCTCTGATGCTGCAGCTGGACCCGCCAAATACAAGCTGACCGAGACCACCCCTCTGCTCTTCTTCTGATCCTTCCCCGGCTCTACTGCTCTTTGACTTGTACATACTTGCATCTTCCTGATTGCCGTAATTTTGTCTACCTTCTTGCGTGCCCACAGACCGGCAAGCAACATTGTGGAAAGCCTGCTTGACTTTTCTTGAGGCAGATCGTTGCGCGCCTACAGCGGGAATCAATCGTGAGGCGGGATCCTTTTAATGTGGGGCAGTTGGTGACAGCGAAAGGAAAGCCTTGCTCGATATCTCTCCTTCATGTGCACAAAGCAAAATACATCTTGCAATTGTATGAAGGTGTTCGGATTGCCTCTGTGCTTTGACCCAGCTGGCTGGAGTTAGTTGAAGACGACTTCATTCAATTGCTGCAATTAATGTGTGTTCTGGTCGTCCTCGTTGTGTTCGCACGACAAGAAATATAAACGAAGATCCCAGAAAACTGTCGGGCATCTCGCCCGAAATCGCAGAGAATGTTTCAACCACAACCCACAACATATTCTCCGTTCGCGTCGTACGGAGGTGCGACGGGCCAAGATCACGGGCAGAACAGCTTCAACTCATATCAACCGCCGAGTTTAGGGCCTCTTAGCGGCGGTCCCGTTGAGTTCGATAACCCAGTCTTCAGCCCCGTTGCCAGCTACCCTGCCTTGCCGGTGAGCCTTCATCAAGGCCGTTACAGTACGATGGCCGCACCAGCAACCGACGATTTGACGGCTCAAGAGACGCTAGCGCGAGCATATCAGCCAGAATTGAAGGTATGTGCTCGGATGCGATTGTGAATGAGTACAAAGCTTACGTGGGTGCAGGGTCCTTTGGTGGGGGAGAAGAAATCGAGCCTAGAAATCACAGAAGAATATGCAAAGGCCGATCCCATATACGTCGCCAAAACCTTGGTAAGGTGTACAAGTGAACACATGTCGTATGACTAACTCACGTGTTGTCAGACGTTACCTAGAATGTACTCTCACTATCGCCCAGTCAAGGGTGATGGCAATTGTGGATGGCGAGGTTTGTCTCATCTTTATCACTGCTCCACGGAAATTTGAGCTTGAACTGTCACTCCAGCTTCGTCATGAAATGCTCCGCGTTCTATCTGCAGAAATGCTCGTGACCACGTACTGATAGGCACCTAGCGATTGGATTCTCTTATGTCGAGACCTTACAGAAGCTTGGAGACAAGAAGCTGCTAGAAGCAGAATGTGAAAGAATGTTGGGCCTTACGGGCTGGGTTGAGAGCATGACCGGTCATGAAGCCTGGATCTTTGAGGATATGAGGGACGGTGTTATCAATTTGCTCCGAGAGGTTATCAATCACCTTCATCTAGGACCGATACCAGAGGATAAATCTGTGTTACTTGCGCCGTTCAATGATCCTGGCGAGTCCGATGGGATGGTTTACTGGTGCAGACTACTTGCAAGCGCCTACCTCAAAGCCAATCCCGCAGCGTTTCAGGACTTCATCCCTGATCTGATAGGCGTGGACAACTACTGCAAAGACGTTCTAGAGCCGAGCAACAATGAAATAGAGCATCTTGGTATGACTTTGCTCTTCGAAGTCCTCCTCAAGCCAATTGGCGTGGCCGTGGAAATTGTCTATCTCGACAGAAGCGTGGGTACAGAGGCCAACGTACATTATTTAAAACCTGAAGTGCCTAATACCGCAAGATCAACCATCCACCTTCTCTATCGTCCGGGTCATTACGATATATTGTACAAAGACACGAACCCCACAAGGACCCAGTCTCTCTCTCAGCAGCAGATTAGTGAAAGCGCCGCTGCACATTCGAACATACAGGTTAATAGAGCTACAAGTTTCACCCACCGTCACTCAATTCAAGGAACCCCGGCAGATTATAATGGTGTCGACATGTCCATTATAGTAAACATGCCAACTTTATTTGGCCCCTTACAGACCAACCCCGGATACGCTGAATCATATCATTCTGTTACCGATTTCACCCCACCCCCTACACATGTACCGTCATACGTTGAATCTAGTCGTACGACCCAATCAATCTCCCCGGTGTCATCAGTGTCACCGGGACCAACGATATTCCCAGCCAGCACCTTGCCCATGCACCCTCACACCGTGGCTACAACTGTGAGCCCAATCGTGGCACATGTGTCACCAGGAGCAAGCCAGTTCCGTCCTTCAATGTATCAGTACAAAGAAGACTGGGGCGACGCACCGGCGCAAGGTTTCCAGACTAGCACGTTCAAGAATAGCCACTACAACGTCTCGCACTACAATAATCCAAACTTCCAGCCCGAGCAATGGACGCCAGACTGCGATGAAGCAGTGGGCAAGATTACACGGCGTGGAACATCGTAACTACAGGAGGTCTTCGACCTCAGCAGCACGGGTGACGTAAAACTGAAAAATTGCAATACACAGTGGATGGAATGTGGGTCTCAGGCTACACTCTCATGCAAACAACCGACATTAAATAGTTGGGCATGCCATAATAACCACACCAGCAAATCAAAGATGAATATCACGAAAGTACGAAAAAGTTCACAGTTATAAAGTTTGCGGAACGGACGAATATGGGCACGTGATTGCTTCCTTGCCTGTTGGCGTGCACTTTGGGATTTCCCCATAACTGCTAATGGATTTAGTCGAGTTCCTGATTTTGCCCGTTATGGCCATCATTCTATATTTTCTATCTACTCTACAGCGGACGTCCTGCGCGAGCGGGGCGTCTTTTTGTCTCTATTTTCTGCTCTTTTCCCAATGGCTCTTACACAATCAGAGAAGCCCGTTCGGATGATGCTGAAGGGTGCTCTTTACCCTTATTTTTGGTCTCTATTGTGATTGCTAGGACAGCTTAGCTTGGCGTGGGATGGAATGCAATCAGGGCAGGGCTGACAGGACCAGTGGCGCCCTCCCATGCTTGAATCTGATGCTTGACCTTCTGCGATTTCTGTTTGTTGGTGTTGTTTTCCTTCTAGTCATTAGATCGTGAAATGGCTCCCAATCTATTCGCATCTGAGTTCGAACCAGCCCATGGGCTATCGATGTATTCTTAAATTCTCATCCTCCGTCCTCATCGCCTTCAGCCAATACATCCTCCTCCGTAACTCTCACCACATCCCCCATCTCCAATCCACACTCCCTTGCAAAAGACCGCACCCACACGCCCGCCACATCCTCCACCTTCAAGCTTAGTCCCCCATCCCTCTTCCCAATTCCTGTCTTCCCCTTCTCCCTCCTCTTCTCCTCCACCATAGACGTAACACCCTTCCCCTCCAACCCACACGCCACAATCCTCCCAAACCACCTCAAATCCGTCCCGATATTCAACCCCACCCCATGACTTGTAACATTCCTCCTAAGATGCACGCCCAACGCTGCAATCTTCGTGTCCTCGTCCACCCACACACCCGGATTCTCAGTTCTTATGCCCGTGAGGCCGTAGTGCGCGAGAGTTTCTATAGTGACGGTTTCGAGCAGGTGAACGTAGCAACGTGGAGATAGGCTCTTCCTGCTCGTTGAGGAGTTCACCGGCGTGGAGAGTGGGTGGGATGATCCCACGGTACTTGCAGAGAAGGAGTACGGCCTCGCAAGAGAAATAATCGGATACACAACCAGCTGCCCCGGCCCGTGAAACGTTATCTGCCCGCCGCGCAGCGCCTGTACGAACTCTGCTGTCTGCAAGCCATACTCTGTCTCCAAGGGCTGTTTGAGGAAGGCGAGTTGTAAGGGAGAAGGAGGGGTTGTTTCGCGGCGGCCAGTAGTGTATATGGGGTGTGGGGTGAAGGTTAGGATTGTAGGTGGTGGAGGCGGAGGAATTGCGCCTGGGGAGGTTTTGGAGAGAGTTGCTTTGTAGCGGAGGAGGCGCGAGACGAGGATTTCTTGCAGGTAGGAGACATGTGGGTAGGGAGTTAGGTTGGGGAGGTGGAGGTGTCGCAGGGTGGGCATTGGAGGTGAAAGGAGAGCGAGTTTCTTGTTATAGGCGGTGACGGGAATAGATAGTGCATAGAGGGATCAGGTGGGCTGCCGTACGATCGTGCATATACCCATTGATTCTGATACTAAAAGTCACTCAACACATAATACGGTATAGATCTGAGTAACATTTTTGGATTCCATCTCTGATTTCTATCATCGTCCTTTGGAATGCCTTTCTAAATGGTCTTGCAAGGCGCTTAACACAGGCAAATTCTTCCGATCTAAACTCCCGTGCTGGAATTACCGTCTCCACCCTTGCGACCACGACCACGTCCTCCTTTGCTAAAGGCTGTTTTTAAACATCTGGCTTCCTTTCTTTGCGATCTGCTTTACCTTGCTTAGCTCTCCTTGAATATTGAGGCCGCCCATCTGCTGATGAAGAGTAACACCTTAGTTACGACTCTTATCCCACGAGACAGCCAGAATTGCCTCGAAAAGAGGCGACAAGTCATGAGCTGCGCAAATTTCTCCTCCACGTCTCTTGTCTGATAGCGCTCGGAGATCCGTTTCAAGCGTACCATTTTTGGTAGGGATCTTTAAGAGCTTTTCGCGGGTAGACGTGCTGAAATATGGGGATCCGAGGTAAAACTCATGGCCAGTTCCTTCCAGTCTCTGACGAGAGCCTTTATCTCCACCGAAAGTACGCAAGTCGTGTACAAAAGCTCTGACAAGCTTGCGTAAAACCTGTGACCTCAGGTGACAGAAAAAAAAAATCGCCTCGCGTGCATTTCTAACTCTGTTATACTCGTCCCACGGTGGCAGAAAAGCGTCTCTCCACAGTCCAGGTATCAGAGACCATTGCCAAATCTCAGCAGTCAATTGCACCTTTTCCATAACCCCATTTTCACCAAACGTCTCCACGAAAATGTTGATGAGTGGCTTACTATCACTAAGCTGGGGAGTCAATCCAGCCTATTTTCATGTTAGAGGATGAAAGTCGCCATAAATGAAGATGGTATACGTCCCTAGGAGATATTCTTTTGTGAACGTCTGAAAATCCTCATTTCCGAGATCCAAAGTTATTTTTTCGAATTCGGGCACGTCATCGATTCTCTCCATTGTACTAACATCCATGCTACCAGAGGTATGGCGGACATGAGGCTGCATGAGTATCTCAGGTACGATCTCTCCGCGTGACACCTTGCGGCGTTCCGCGAAGGAGTTATTGTGACTCGGGGCTCGCGACGTGTTGGGTGATGTTTCATTTATGTCACGGATCAGAACCGTTACAACTAGATCATTCTGACAATACAATTTGTAAGTAGTCCATATTGACTCATCAGTCAGCATCTCACTGCAGCGGCCATAGATGCGGAGTGGATGTAGAAGGGGAACTTGGCGATGCTGCCTTGAGTGTTGGTGATGGTGAGGCAGTCCTGAAGAGTGACACCCTTTGATAGAACATCGAGGAGGGTATATTGCTTTTGTGTGAAATCAGGTAGGACCATGTCTTCCTTTAGGAAGAACCACAGCTGGTCGCCTGGGCTCATTGGACGAGCTATGGTGGAGATGGTTGATTGTGAGGTTCTGAGATTCAGGAACTGCAAAAATTATTTGTGCTGCGATAAGCAAGGAATGGGAATGTAAAGCGCGCTTTTAGACCAAAAAACAATTGGCATTTGGACTGGATTAGCCTTTCATCTTTGGCATAGTGATATAAAGTATGATACCTTAAAACCGGCAGAAATATGATTAAAACTATGTCACCGCCTATAAAATAACCATTTATGACTCACCGCCCAACTTAATGCAATGCGTATAATTTCCCGTGCACTTTCCTACTCCCCATCCATGATTCATAAATCTTGCAACTCACAAAAATTTTTTTGACACATCTATGCTCTCGATATGCCTTTAAAATTAAGCCACAGAGGACAATATGGCCAAGCCTAAACCTAAGCCTATGCCTAAGCAAGCGGCTCAGAAGCCCAAAGAAGCTCTGCAAGTCACCACGACCACCTTATCAGATCTCATGCAGGATGCCAGTCTGTGGTATAAGATCCACGTCTTGATTTATGACCTCTGCAACATCAAAACAGACCCCTCCTCTGAATCACGCACACTACTTACCACAGATGAACTTTATATCAGTGGTCCTTATTTCACAGCCTCTGAATCCATCCTCATCAAAGCCACAATCATTCAAGACATCAGAAATACCGAAATTACCGCCGAAAACGACGAAGCCGCTGGAGGAATAATTACTGTCGAAGCTACCCCTGCCGAAACACTCGCTACTACCAGAGATTTCACAGTTGAAAGAGAAACTAGGACAATTGAAGAAGCAATTAAGGAGAGGTTGGCTGGATTCTTTGACAAGCGTAGAGCTAGTGGAGACTCCCGGCCGTGTGGACCTCACGACATGGCACCTATCTATGAGAGTGTGTTTGGTATTCAGCACAGCGAGCTGCAGGATGAACGGTTCCTTGGTCGACTAAGAAGATCGGGATTGGCGGAGTCAACGGAAAAGGAGAAGGACTCGCTGAAGGAGAAGAAGAAAGGCAAAAAGGGTCGTTGAAGCTAAGGTGCCTGGATATTGATGTTGCTTGAATCAGCTGGTTTATGACGTGTGACGTCAGAGCAGTCGGATTGAAGCCGGGGCCACATCTGGAAAGATGCCCTTGACTTTAGTGACGTCTAGCTTGAGTTTAACGGGGCTGCAGAAGTTGACGATCCCCGCCAAGAGGCCCCCACAATCCATTTTTCGTCATCGTCCAAACGGCCGCCACTCACTAAAGCGTGATTGCAGCTAATACAACATGCTTGCAACTCATTAATACCAGTACATAGCCAATTTCTACTACACCTCTTCCCTCCCAATATCAAGCCATAATATCGATAATTTAATTTCTTTAGGGCATCCTCGCTGTCGCATTATTGTGCTCAATTCGCTGAACGAGGTAAGCTTTAGTGTCACGTAACGCTTCAACTAGTGGAATGCTGTGAGATTGCAAAGTAGCTGAGAACAAATTAGCCGTACATCCTACTATAGTCTGTCTGCGCTTCCACACGAACTCGACAAAGCCCATCAATACCTGCCACTTCTTCTCAATGGCAGCAGGCGCTCGTAAGTGTCTCTTACCACATTCTCCTTAACTCGAACTCTAATCATATGCAGGTGGTATGCTGGGCTTCTTGTCCTGGATCTTTTTATGCGGAGCACTCGTTATGATGTTCTTTGTGACCCTTAGTGGTGTCAGAGATGCCAACCCACTCGACAAGATCTACTTCCTTCAAGCAGACACCTCCATGATCAGCGGCGCTCGACCTATCTCGCAATGGACTTATTTCTATATTTGCGGCGCAAACAACCAAAATTGTGGCTCTGCAACCGCAGCCTTACCTTTTGGATATGCTTGGGTTGGAAATACCAGTGGCGTTCCTACTGATTTTGTCGGGTGAGTGACATGATTTCAACCCAAGAGTGCAAGCTATTAACATGTCGCAGCGATCACGGCGACGGCACCACGAGCACGTACTACTTTTATATGTGGCGCTTCGGCTGGGTCTTTTACATCATGGCCCTCTTCTTCGGCGTGCTAGCCTTTTTTACCGGCCTCATCTCATGCACACGTCTTGGCTCGGGTGTATCCAGCTTCATGACTGCGATTGCCGCATTTTGGATGACTCTTGCTACTATCCTCATGACGTAAGCCTTTCAATTCGTACATTTATTGTTTTCTACTGACAATCATAGCGTTGAGTTTGTCAAAGCCCGAAATGTCTTTAATGCCAATGGTATGCCGGCCTCCATCGGCAGCTATGCCTTCGGTTTCTCCTGGGCTGCTGTCGTCTGCCTCTTTATATCTTCTACTCTTTTCTTTGGAGGCTGCCTCACAGGTCGCTCCAGAGACAATATTCATGACAGAAGCTTCTTCCGCCGCAACCGTAGTACTAGATCGCGTGGCTCGTTCGTCGACAATGAAAGCCAGCGCCGTGTCATCAAGGATGAGACCTAATAAGTCCTCATCCACATGAGCAAAATTTCCTTAACATAATTCTCAGCATCAAAACTCCCGAAGCATTATCAGGGTCTGTACCCATAAATAAACGGCGTAATGGGTCAACAAAGAAGACTGGACCGTAATGTTCCCATGATGGTGTTTTATTGGACATTCAAGAAATCTGTAAATTGCCTAACCGAATGCTTATACATATAAAATAATACAATGTACATAAATCCACGAAGAATTGATCTTTATTTGAAAAGATATTGCTATGAAATTGAAAAATACCTGAATGTCCTACTGGAACCAATAACTGCTCAAGGATTGCGACTTAGAATTCATGCCTAAGGCAGAACTCGCGTCACCCTTTCCTCGAAAAATATCTGGTGTTGAAACGGACTTTCGCACCCATCGCAGAAGGCAAATTGCAAGATGCTGGTAGCCCGAAAGGCCGCAAGAGCATGTCTCTCATGCCGCTCCCATCTGCAACTGCTCTTCGAGCATGGCTTCGCCACTTCCACACCTCTACGCTCACTACTCGGACATCGCCGCTTCCCCACTCAACCGCGAACTGCGCAGCTCCGAATTGAGAATCCACGGTATTTTTCAGGCTCGAGAGCGCAATTAGAGCATGAACATACCACCTCACAAAGTCTGGGAGGTGCCGAGCGGAGCCACAGTATAGAGGATGTAGTGCGCCATGCGAGACAGACTTTCGGGGAGACGCTGCCGAGGGGTTTTTTGAGCGAGGAGGAGTATTTGCTCTATGAGCGGTTGTATGGGCCGCCTGTGCGGGAGACGAGAGGTGATGATTTTGAGATTTTGGGGAAGGAGAGGGTAGGAGTTGAGGAGGAGGAGTGGAGCGGAAGGGGGAGGAATGTATTGTTGAGGGAGAATGCTGATGGGGAGTTTGAGGAGGTTGATTTTGATCCGGAGTTTGGATATAAGGAGATTGAGGAGATGAGTGCTTTGGTTGATGCGGGGGAGCTGGGTGAAGATGTAATTGAAGGCGAGGGC
>Ga0335075_10016933_pt1 | contig 10860 bp, 7 predicted proteins | sample Lox_Sample_24_FD_206723 | JGI IMG/M metagenome (GOLD analysis project Ga0335075, IMG submission 206723) | Soil microbial communities from Loxahatchee National Wildlife Refuge, Florida, United States - Lox_Sample_2.4 | ecosystem: Environmental > Terrestrial > Soil > Wetlands | place: USA: Florida... | reverse complement strand
CGCAGGGCCATGGCGGCGCAAGGCCGCGTACCGGCTGACGGTGGAGGACTCGGTGTTCGTGGCGCCGGGCCGCACGGGTGTCGGCATTGGCCGGGTATTGCTTGCCGAACTGCTGACAGCCTGCGCCGACGCCGGGCTGCGCCAGGTGATCGCCGTAATCGCCGACACCGGCGACGCCGCTTCGGCCGGCTTGCACCGTGCCTGCGGGTTCACCGAGGCCGGCCGCCTGACCAGCGTCGGGTTCAAGCAAGGCCGGTGGATCGACACGCTGCTCATGCAGCGAGCAATCGGCACACCTGCGCAAGTCATCTAGGCGTAAGAAACTCGTCGCCCACCCCCACGGCGAAGATGCTTCGTGATCCTCGATCAGTAGTACGGCTCGACCGTCCTTAATCCCTTGGCCTAAAGTTGAATCGCCAAGATTTGGAGCGGGGACGGGTTGTGTCCAGCCGTGTAGAACTCGTGATCGTCCTTGCGGTGTTCGCCGCGGGGTGGGTCTTGGCCGTCATCCGGCGGGTGGTCAGGGACCGCAGGAAGCCGTCTTTCGGCACGTCAGAAGCGTATGACGGCAATCTGGTCGTGCCGCCGCTCGCCACAAACCGGCACGGCCTGTTCAGTGCCCGCAGGGTCAACGGGCATGGCGGCGGCATAGGTGGTCACGCTGGTCCCCATCACGGGCCGGGCGGGACTCATGCCCACGGCTCTGCTGGCGGCGTCGGCCCCGCACATCACTAGCGTCGACGACCGCAGGTGATCAGGAAGCTGAGCGCGCGTCAGGTCTAGCCGGTGCTGCCGGGTTGGGTGCGCTGGAAGAACTCCGAGATCAGCTCGCGCTGTTTCTGGCTGACCTTGTCGAAGTGCTTATCGAGCGCGTCCTCGCCAATTGCCTCGGCGGTCAGGTACAAATCCTTGAGCTGGTCAAGCTTCGCCTCAGCCTCCGGCGGCATCGGCCGCGGCACAACCGGCGCAGCGTACTCAACAGGGGGCGGCTCAACCGACCCGGTTACGCTGACCGGCCTGGTCGAGGAGCCACCTGGCCGGGCCGGCTCGAAGAAACCGCGCGGCTCTTCCACCGGTTCTGGGCGCGGTACCGACGTTGCGCCCGGCAGCATCACGGGCAGCGGCGCAGTCACCGCGTCGTCGTCGCGGTCAGCCTCCTGGTTCGCTGACCTTCCCTCGACCGCATTCTGGCCGGGAACGAGGTCGGCCGTCACCTCAGCCGGCTGTCGGGGCTCGGTGGTCGTACGGTCTGAGGCCGCGACCGAGGACGGCGCTCCGTCCGTCCGCGGCCCAGGCGGCTCGGAATGCCCCGGCTCGCCGTCTGTCAGGCGCGACGGGCCGTCGCCGAACCCGGCAAGCTGACCGGGGCCATAACCCGGCCGAGGCGCACCAGCCTCCGGCGCTTCCGGCAGTTCCCGCTCGGGTCCGGATGGCTCCGGTCGCAGCAGCTGAGGGCGGACTGGCTCGGACCGCGACAGCTCAGGACGCGACTGCTCCGGCAGTTCCAGCTCGGGCCCGGATGGCTCCGGTCGCAGCAGCTGAGGGCGGACTGGCTCGGACCGCGACAGCTCAGGACGCGACTGCTCCGGCAGTTCCAGCTCGGGCCCGGATGGTTCCGGTCGCAGCAGCTGAGGGCGGACTGGCTCTGGCCGCGACAGCTCAGGACGCGACTGCTGGGGCAGTTCCAGCTCAGGCCGGGCCGAGTCAGACCGTGGCTGCTCCGGCCCCGGCAGCTCAGGCCGGGCCGAGTCAGACCGTGACTGCTCCGGCCCCGGCAGCTCAGGCCGGGCCGAGTCAGACCGTGAGTGCTCCGGCCGCGGCACGTCAGGCCGCGGCGCGTAGCGACCGTCCGGGGGAGGGATGTAGTCAGCCCGCGGGGCGTAGCGGCCATCCGGGGGCGGCATGTAGTCACGCCGAGGGGCGTAGCGGCCATCCGGGGGCGGCATGTAGTCAGGCCCAGGGTACGGGCCGGCCCCAGCCGAAGGCATGTCGTAGGCGAAGCGAGGCTCTGAGCCGCGTTGCCACTGCGCAGGGTCGTCTTGCCACTGCGCTCCGGCGGCCTGCCATTGCCCGGCCTCCGCTGCGGAGAGGAACTCGCCGGCAGGCCCCCGCACGTATCCGCCCGCCCTATCCGGCGAATAGCCGCCAGGACGGCCCGGCAAAGGCCAACTCCCCGCTGGCGGCCCGAAATCGTCGCCGGGCCGGGGGCGGTAGCCATCGCCTGGTCGCGGACCGCCGCGGTAACCGCCGCGCTCGCCATCCCGCCCTAGCTGGCCGTCTCGGCGTTCCCGCCAGTCGACCTGGCCGAAGTCGCGGGGGTCGTACTCGGCACTGGGCGGCGGGTAAGTGTGCGGTGGCAAGACCCGGCCGTCAAGGTACTCATCCTCGCTAGCCTGCGGTTGATGCGTGCCACCGGGCGATTGCTGCGGGCGGTGGCCGGTCGCCTCATTGCCGTGGCCGAGAAGGCCGCGATGATCCGCACGAACATCGTGCTCACCAGCGTCGCCGCTAGACCGACGTTGGTCAATCGAACCAGGACCATTGGCCTGGCCGAAGCCGTCGGCCGGCGCCGGCCTTCCTCCTGGTATTCGCCGGCCACCGGGTCCGCGCCTGCCGCCAGGTCCTGACCAGCCATCAGATCCGTAACCGGCAGCCCGCGGCCGCCCGTCGCTTGGCCCCGGCCAGCCATCAGGTCTGCGCCCGCCAGCCTGTGTGTGCGCGCCAGCCTGCGCGCGCCCGCCGCCCGGCCAGCCATCAGGTCCGTACCCGGCAGTCCGCGGCCGCCCGTCGCTTGGCCCCGACCGGCCATCTTGTCCGCGCGCGCCGCCAGGTCCCGACCAGCCATCAGGTCTGCGCCCGCCGGCCTGTGTGCGCTCGCGGCCCGGCACGCCATCTTGTCCCCGGACGCCACCAGGTCCCGGCCAGCCATCTCGTCTGCGGACGTCATCAGGGCCGGCCGGTCCACCCTGTCCGCGCCCGGCACCAGGGCTATGCGAGTCGTTAGGCCTGCGCCCGTCGGCAGATTCCGTCCTGACGCCAGATCCGGGCCTGGCAGGTGGCGCGGGCCAGATTCCATCCTGGCCAGGACGTCGCGGTCCGCCATGGCCCGCCGGTGAGCGGCTGTCCCGCTGCCCCGCCGGCTCTCGCTGCCCCGCCGGCTCTCGCTGCGCAACCGGCTCTCGCTGCCCCGCCGACTCTCGCTGCGCGGCCCAGTCTCCGCGCGCGTCTCCCGGCGCCCAGTCTCCGTGTGCACGGGCACCCTGGCCGGCGGGCGCGTCGGGCTGAACGCCTGGCCTGCCACCTCGCACAGGATCCTGGCGGAAGTAACCGTCGGCTCCGTAACCCTGCCGTTCCCGCTGTTGCGCCGCGGGCTCTGGGCGGGCGGCGGGCCGTTCAGCGGGCGGGCGCGACTCGCGCTGCGGCGGCGTCGGGCGTGCGGCATCGCGGTCTGCCGCGGTCAGCGCGTCAGGCCGGACCCGCTGACCGCGGAACTCGGCCAGCCACTCCTCAGCCGCGATATCGGGGCGATCGTCAGGCTGCTGGCGATCATCCCGCCTCCAGCGCACAGCCACCTCCCACCCCCCCATCACGCGAAGCTCGCGCACGCGAAGCTCGCGCCGCACTGCTCCTCGATGCGCAGTAAAGCTCCGGCCTACCGGCCAAGGGTCGCATGCACACCTGGGCACCGCAACCCGCCTTTCGCTGTCAGCGGACTGGTTACAGAGCTCTGGCCTGCCGCTTTGCGTTGAGACCCAGGCAAGCTTTCGGCCCGCCGAATTCGCGCAAACGGCGGGACACCAGCCGGCGGCTGGCGCGACGCGAGTGCCGCACTGGCACATGAGTGCGCGTTCCCGCAGTTAAGAGGGTTTTCCACAGGGTCGCGAATGCACTTCCTGCGCGGCGACATGCTCGGCTACCGTTACGCCTGTCCGCACATTTCCCAATGGTCAGCTCCTGTCGCTGGAGGCGCTATGGACCGACAAGTTAAGTACCTCTTGCCCGAGTCGCAGATGCCGCAGCACTGGTACAACGTCGTGGCTGACCTGCCATCTCCGCCGCCGCCGCCGCTGCATCCCGGCACCGGCCAGCCTGTCGGGCCTGACGACCTGGCGCCGCTGTTCCCCGGCGCGCTCATTGCCCAGGAGGTTTCCGCGGAGCGGCACATCGCCATTCCGGAAGACGTTCTCGATATCTACCGGCTATGGCGGCCGACGCCGCTCTTCCGCGCCCGGCGGCTCGAGCGGGACCTGGGCACGCCAGCCAGGATCTATTACAAGTACGAAGGCGGCAGCCCGGCGGGCTCGCACAAGCCGAACACAGCCGTGCCGCAGGCTTACTACAACGCTGCCGAAGGTGTAACGAAGCTGACAACTGAAACCGGCGCCGGCCAGTGGGGCAGTGCGCTGGCATTTGCGTCGGCGCTGTTCGGCCTCGAGCTTGAAGTGTGGATGGTCCGTGCGTCTTACGACCAGAAGCCGTACCGCAAGATGCTGATGGAGACGTACGGGGCGACTGTCCACCCGAGCCCGTCGGACCTGACTAATGCCGGGCGGGGCATTCTCGCGAAGAATCCGGACTCGACCGGCAGCCTGGGTATCGCAATCAGCGAGGCAGTGGAGGTCGCAGCGGGCGACCCCAATGCCAGGTACGCGCTCGGCAGCGTGCTCAATCACGTGCTCATGCATCAGACGATCATCGGCGAGGAGGCGCTTAAGCAACTCGCCGAAGCCGGAGACACTCCTGACGTGATCGTCGGCTGCACCGGAGGCGGTTCGAACTTCGGCGGGCTGACGTTCCCGTTCCTCCGCGAGAAGCTGGCCGGCCGGATGAATCCGCTCATCCGCGCGGTCGAGCCGGCGGCGTGCCCGTCGTTCACGCGCGGGGTCTACGCGTACGACTTCGGGGATACCGCCGGAATGACCCCGCTACTGAAGATGCACACGCTCGGCCACGAGTTCATCCCTGATCCCATTCACGCCGGAGGGCTTCGCTATCACGGAATGTCACCGCTGCTGTCACATATCTACGAGCTCGGGCTAATCGAGGCAGTCGCGAAGCCGCAGTCGGAGTGCTTCGCGGCCGGGCTGCGATTCGCCAGGACCGAAGGAATCGTGCCAGCGCCTGAGCCAACGCACGCGGTGGCGGCATGTATCGAGGAAGCGCTCCGGTGCAAGGAGACGGGCGAGGAGAAGGTCATCCTCACGGCGCTGTGCGGGCACGGGCTACTCGACCTGGCGGCTTACGGTGACTACATGTCCGGGGAACTTCGAGACCTGGAGCTGACCGACAAGGCTGTCGAAGACGCGCTCGCCGGACTGCCAGCCCCTGCAGTCTGACCGGCCGGCGGCTTCTCGCACCAGGCACGTTCTTCGCAGGATCAGGTCGCTCCGGGGATCATGCTGCTCTGAATGCGATTAGTCACATCCGGGCTGCGGTGGATCGCTCAGCCGGCTTCACCGCCTACCTGCCCCGGCCGATTGCCATCGCGTTTTCGAAACGCAGCCGCAGTCATCATCCCGAGCACCGCGTGCCGACCGTACTGAACAACGCAGGTCTCATGCATACAGGCGCTCGCCTGGGTTAGTTCGATGAAAGTTGCCTGGCCCGGGCCGGGAGGAGGGGTCGGCCCGGGCCTTCCGGCGTGCGTCCGCGGCCGTCACGGCGGACGCGCCTCGCGCTGTAATGACATGAACAAGCGTTCACACAGCGATACAGTCGTACGCCCGCTGGCCATGATTTGTCAAGACATGGATGACAACCGTCCGGACAGAACAGACGTCCACTAGAGACATAGCTGACTCTGAATGATGACTCTAATCCATGACTCGGGATTCTTGATTCGGATGACCTAACGCGATGAGCGCTGATATAGAACCCACGCCTGAGGACCGGCTGCCCATTGGCGGGACGGCACTCCAATGCAAGCTTGCCTCGGCAGCTATCGACTTGTTCTACGCGCAAGGTGTGCAAGCGACGACGGTCCGCCAGATCACCGGGGCTTGCGGCCTGACGCCCGGCGCGCTCTACAACCATTTCACCTCCAAGGAACACCTGCTGTACGTGCTCATCCGGGATATCCACCTTGGGGTCGACGGCGAGATGGCATCGACCATCGCCAGCGCTGGACCAACGCCAGCGGAGCAACTCTGCGCGACGGTGCGAACCCTTGTGGCTCACACGGCGGGGTACAAAAAACGCTCGCGCGTGGCCAACCGTGAGTTCACTGTGCTCACCGGGCCGCGACGGCAAGAGGTCCGCGCCATAAGGCGCTCGATACGCGACCGGCTCACCGAAATTCTGGTGGCTGGCGCCGAGCAGGGCACGTTCGACATCGCAGGCGGGAACGACCGCCCGGCCGCAACTCTCGCCTCCACCACCATCAGCAACCTGTGCGTGCACATCAGTGAGTGGACGCTCGAGAACTACCCGATAGACACCCCGGGCCTGCAGGATCGCTACGTCTCTATGGCCCTGCGAATAGCAGGCGCCGCCACGCCTACCGGGCAAGCACGGCGGCGAAATCCTCAGGAGTGATGTTGCCGCCAGACAGGACGATGCCGGTACGGCCGACTGCACCCGCCACGCCGGACACCAATGCCGCCAGCGCAACCGCACCGCTCGGTTCCACGACAACTTTGAGGCGCGCGAAGCAGAACCGCATAGCTTCGACGATCGCTTCCTCCGTCACTGTCACGACATCATCGAGCGAGCGTGAGTTAACCGCGAAGGTGAGCTCGCCCGGCTGACTCGCACGCAACCCGTCGGCGATAGTCGCCGGTTCGGGGATCCTGACCCTCTGCCCGGCTCGCAGCGACCGGCTGGTGTCGTCCGCGGCTTGTGGCTCTACCCCGATCACTGCGACACCTGGAATCAGCGTCTTGAGTGCGGTGGAAACGCCAGCGGCCAAGCCGCCGCCTCCCACCGGCACCAGGACCTGCTTCAGTTCCGGCGCCTGCTCGGCCAGTTCGAGGCCTATCGTTCCCTGGCCGGCCATGATGTCGTAGTCGTCGAACGGCCGGATCAGCATCATCGACCGGGTGGCGGCGATCTCCTCTGCGACCTGCTCTCTGCTCTCGGTAGCGGGATCGTAAGGACGCAACTGCGCCCCGTATCCCTCGATGGCCGCGAGCTTGGCCGCGGAACCGTTGGCAGGGACCACGATGATGGCGTCGATGCCGAGCAACTGTGCTGCCAGTGACACGGCGGCGCCGTGGTTACCCGACGAGAACGCGACGACACCTGCCTCCTTCGCAGCTGGACTGAGCAGGCTTAGCCGGTTGTAAGCACCGCGGAACTTGAACGAGCCGCTGCGCTGGAGCGGCTCAGCTTTCAGCACCACTTTGGTGGCGCAAAGCTTGTCAAGCGTGCTCGAGGTCAGCAGTGGCGTCCGGTGCGCCACGCCGTCGAGCCGGGCCGCCGCAGCCTTGATGCGATCAAAAGTCAGTCCTTCGTCCGACACTCATGCCTCTCTCGTCTTGGGGTGCCTGCCTGTGGGCGCGGCCGCAGCACGGCCCTAGCCCGCTCTGCCTGTCTAGCATGCCGCGCGGACTTAGTGACGGGCTGGCAGCCAGCCGTCCCATGGGGCCGGTCACATCGCCAGTGCGCCAGCGCGCTTAGTGATCCGATTAGCCAGTTTTATCCTAGTTATACCGTAAGTCCCGCGCCCAGCTGCATGGAGACCATTCGTGGGTGGCTAGTTACTGCTGCCCGAGCAGCACCAGATCGGCACCGACGACAGGAGATCGGCCCATCGCAGGCCGCTCCAGCCCCGGTAGACGGCTAGCTAAGACCGGCCCTCGATGACGTCAGCCAGAATCCGTACCGCGCGTCGCAACGCGGGCGCTTCCTCGCCGGAATAGCTCAGCCGCAAGTACGGCCCCGGCGCCTCGCCAGGGAAACAGGCACGGCCCGGATACACCGCGAGCCCGCGCGCCAGCGCCGCCTCCGTCACCTCCTCGTCGCTGACCAGCTCGGGCAGCCGCACCCAGAGGTGCACGCCGCCGGACGGAATCAGCTCAACCCGGCACGATGGCAGCTGCTCGGCAACGGCCGTGACAAGCGCATCCCGTCGCTCCCGCAACTGCCGGCGCACCGTGGCCAGATGTCGCGGCCAGCCTGGCGCAGTCAGCACGTCGACTGCGATCTGCTGCAGGACCGGTGCCACGAACAAGTCGTCGCTGATCCGGCCGCGGCGCAGCCTGGCGAGCACCGGCCCGCGCGCGGCCAGCCCGGACACCCGCAGCCCAGCCGCGATCGGCTTCGACACCGAGCGCAGGTAGAGCACGTGCCCGTCGTCGTCCTCGCTGATTAGCGGCGGAGGCGACGGCGCGCCTAGATCGAAATCACGCATCCAGTCGTCTTCGAGCAGGAACGCCCCTGCCCTCGCGACTGCCCTCAGCACCGGCTCGCGGCGGTCAGGGGCTAGCAGCGAGCCAGCCGGATTGGCGTACCGCGGCTGCAAGTACGCCAGCCGGGCGCCGGTCCTTGCAAACGCGTTGGCCAGTGCGTCCGGGAGTACCCCGCCGGAATCGCCAGGAACGGGCACCAGCACGAGCCCGGCAGCCCTAGCGGCCGCCAGTGCCCCAACGTAGGTCGGCGACTCCACGATCAGCGGATCGCCTGGCGCGCACAGATGACGGAAAACAGCCGACAGCGACGACTGGCCGCCCGAAGTGATGAGCACGTTCGAGCCCGCAAGCCCGCCGCCCGCCTCCCCGGCGAGGTAGCTTCGCAATTCAGGAAGGCCCTGGGCGGGAAGCCTGCTCCAAGCCTGCGGCCGCCGGGCTGCCCGCGATGCCGCCGCGGCGAGCAAGCCAAGCGGCTGCAGCCGCTCATCGGGGAATCCGCTCGCCAGGCCTATCGCATCCGGCGGCAACGGGTCGACAAGCCACTCAAGGTCCGGTCCGAGGCCAGCCCGGCTGCCAAGCGCCAGCGTCTGCCAGGACAAGCTGGCCGGAGGCCGGGCTGCCCGCCGCGGTGCCGTGAACGTGCCGCTTCCCGGCTTGGTGACTAGGAGCCCGCGCCGGGACAGCTCGGCGAGCATGCGCTGGACCGTCGCCGGGCTCAGCCGGTAGCGCTGCTGCAGGTCCCGGTAGGAGGGCAGCTTGCAGTCTGGCGGCAGCGAGCCGATCAGCGCCTCGAGCTGCGCCACTGCTGATCGGCTACTGCTATCAACGGTCATACATCACAATAGAAGCACTTCCCAGGTCGAGGGCAAGCCTTCTGGCGCATCGCGGGACCGCCACCCCGCTTGATCGCGCCGCCTTCACGGCCCCGCCACGGCGCCTCATGCGCCGCAACCCGTCCCACGCGCGTCGCAAAAGGTGCATAACTGGCGCCCCGCTCTGGCGTAGGACCACCAACCGTCGCATCAAGCGTGCGGCGGGCGCACGAACCGGCGGACGCTGGGCGAGCGCACGACCGCCGGGGCCGAGCACAGTTATCGTGGCAGCATGGCCGAGCGCAAGGAGACCATCGAGGTCGCAGGCCGCACGGTCACGGTCTCCAATCCGGACAAGGTCTACTTCCCGCGCACCGGCCACACCAAGCTGGACCTGGTCCGCTACTACTTGAGCGTGGCTGACGGCGCACTGCGCGGGGTTGCGGACCGCCCGATGGTGCTCAAGCGCTTCGTCAACGGCGCCGAGGGCGAGGCCTTCTTCCAGAAGCGCGCGCCGGCTAACCGGCCGGCCTGGCTGGACAGCGTCGTCCTCAGCTTCCCCTCCGGCCGCACTGCCGAGGAGATCGTCATCTCCGACGCCGCCGGCCTGGCGTGGGTCGTCAACCTGGGCTGCATCGACCTGAACCCGCATCCCATCCGGGCCGGCGACCTGGACCATCCAGACGAACTGCGCGTCGACCTCGACCCCGTTCCCGGCATTGAATGGCCGCAGATCGTCAACGTCGCGATGGTAGCCAGGGAGGTCCTCGCGGACGCCGGGCTGACCGGCTGGCCAAAGACGTCCGGTTCGCGGGGCATGCACGTGTACGCGCGGATCGAGCGGCGCTGGACCTTCACCGAGGTCCGCCGCGCCGCAGTCGCGCTGGCCAGGGAAATCGAGCGCCGCGCCCCTGGCGAGGCAACCTCGCGCTGGTGGAAGGAGGAGCGGCACGGCGTCTTCGTCGATTACAACCAGAACGCCAAAGACCGCACAGTCGCGTCCGCCTACTCGGTCCGGCCAACCCCCGACGCCCGGGTGTCCGCGCCGCTGCGCTGGGACGAGGTGCCGGGCTGCGATCCGGCTGCGTTCACCATCGACACCGTGCCGCAGCGGTACGCCGAGATCGGCGACCCGGGCGATGGCATCGACGCGGCTGTCGGCTCGCTCGACTGGCTGCTGCAACTAGCCGCCTCCGACGAGGCCGCCGGACTGCCGGACGCGCCGTGGCCGCCGCATTTCGAGAAGCAGGCCGGCGAGCAGCCGAGGGTGCAGCCAAGCAAGCGGCGCGCGCCGGTTCGCAGCTCGGCCGGCGCGGCACTCGACGCGACGCCACCAGCCACCGGCACGACCAGCGGCCCGACCGGGCGCCGCCGCTCATCGATGCCGCTGATCGAGATTGCCCGCGCGGCTAGCAAGGCTGACGCGATGGCGGGCCTGGACCGCTGGAAGGAGCGGTACCCGGACGCGGCAGCGCTGCTCGAGCCGGCTGACATCCTGGTCGACTCGATGCGCGGCCGGTCATCAACCTGGACAAGGATCCGGCTCAACCTGCGGCACATCCCGGCGGCGGAGCGGCCGCCACAGGAGCCGCTTGAGGTCGACTATGACCCGTGGCGCACAGCAGGCACCTAACCCCGATACTCATACCGGGAACGGGGTAGCCCGCCCTCCCGGCCGCCCGGCAGGCCGCGGCCGCTTG
>Ga0335075_10016932_pt1 | contig 10860 bp, 10 predicted proteins | sample Lox_Sample_24_FD_206723 | JGI IMG/M metagenome (GOLD analysis project Ga0335075, IMG submission 206723) | Soil microbial communities from Loxahatchee National Wildlife Refuge, Florida, United States - Lox_Sample_2.4 | ecosystem: Environmental > Terrestrial > Soil > Wetlands | place: USA... | reverse complement strand
CGCATCCGGATCGGCCATCGGCCCGCGATCGGCAAGGATCGTCATCGCCGGAGCGAGGAGATCCCCCAGGGCCTGCAGGTCGATTGCGGCTGTGGGATCGAGCAACTGCTCTGTCGGCTGCCCGCCGAGACGTGCCAATGCCGCATCGGCCCGCTCCAGATGCTCTCTGGTGAAGGCCTGCCAGTAGCCGGTCCATCGCGCGTCGTCGAAGGAACGGCAGTCGGCCAGCTGTCGCCGAAACTGCTCCTTGGATATCCCGCCCAGGTGCGTGAACCTATCCGCGAACAACCTGGGCAGGAATGGTGCGACGCCGAGACGGTGAGCCGCGCGTTCGGTCGTGTGGGTCATCGCGGCAGCGCTGACGGTCACCCGTTTTGCCAGTTCAAGGGATGAAATCATGCTTGTGCCTCCAGCCGCGACGTCTGTTACGCAGAAACTTCTGCTTTAGGGAGGCTACGACGGAGAGTGGATAAAAGCAATACTTTCTGCTTTAGTCGGAGTGTGGCTGAACTCAAGGAAGCCGGCCCGCAACGACGGCCGGGAGGTCGCGCGGCCCGGGTCAAGGAAGTCGTACATCGGGCAGTTCTGGACGTCGTCACGGAGCGCGGCGTCGAAAACGTCGGCATTCCGGAGATCAGCCGACGAGCCGGCGTGCGCGACAGCTCCATTTACCGACGCTGGGGAACACGCGAAAACCTGATCCTCGATGTACTGCTCGCAGCCAGCGAGCGCACAATGCCGTCGCCCGACACCGGCGCGCTGCTCGGCGATCTCACCGCCTTGGCAATCGCCCTCATCGACTATCTCGGCTCCCCGCTGGGACGCGATCTGGCCCGAACATTGGCCGCTGCCGCCGATTCCGAGGACATCGACCGCGCGCGACAAGCGTTTTGGGACGAGCGATATCGGGCAGCCGAGCCGATGGTCGAGCGCGCCATCGCCCGCGGCGAGCTCCCGCCATCGGCGAATGCCCGCACAACCGTTGAATTGCTCGTCGGGCCTATACATTTCCGCAACCTGCTTACCCGTGAGCAGCTTGACGCAGGCTACGCCGGCCGGCTCGCCGGCTACGTCGTCCGTGCACTTCAGCCCGGGTCCGAGTCGCATGCCTGACCGCACTAACATTTTGATATCCGGTGCCAGCGCAGGCCTGGGTGCGGCAATGGCGCACGAATTCGCCTCCAGGGGACGCAATTTGGCGCTATGCGCGCGACGAATCGAGCAACTCGAGCAGCTACGTGCCGAGCTGCTGCGCGCCCACCCGGGCATCGACGTCAGCGTCGGGCAACTCGATGTGAACGATCACGATCAGGTGTTCGCGGTGTTCAGACAGCTCGCTGACGAGCTTGGCGGCCTCGACCGCGTTATCGTCAATGCCGGTGTCAGTCAAGGCCCACCGATCGGTACCGGTGGTTTTGATGTCAATCTCGCGATCGCGAATACCAATTTCGTTGCCGTCCTTGCGCAATGCGAGGCGGCCATGCAGATGTTCCGTGCGGATGGCGACGGTCACCTGGTGGTGATCTCGTCGATAGCCGGCCTGCGCGGGATGCCCGGGTTGCAGACCTACTCGGCGACTAAGGCGGCGGTGGCCACGCTCGCCGAGGCGATCCGCGCCGACACCCTCACAACACCGATCAAGGTCACCACCATCTACCCGGGTTACATCGAATCGGACATCGGCCCGGCCGGTGACAAGAAGCCGTTCAGGGTGTCCACCGCGAAGGGGGTGCGGGCCATGGTCAAGGCAATCGAACGCGAACCGGCACAGGCGAAAGTGCCTGCCTGGCCGTGGGTTCCGGTTGGGTTTGTCCTGCGGCGCTTACCGCTGCGAGTGATCGCCAGAACGGCCAAAGGATAGGACTGCGCTCAGCCGGCCGATCGCCGCGACGGCCGCGGGGATACCGGTGTCGATCGTGGGATAGCGCGGCGTCCAGCCCAGTTCGCGCTTGAGCTTGGCGTTGGACGTGCGCGCCGATCGCACGACGGTGGCCGCCGGGCCGCTGCCGGTGATCAGCCGGGCCAGCCAGACCGGGGTGCGGCGTGGCGGGCCCACACCCAACGCGCGGGCGGTCTCGGCGACGAAATCGTATTGCGTGACCCCGCGATCGTCGGCGCAGTGCAAAACCGCTCCCGGCGCGGCTTTTTCGGCAGCGTCGATGATCGCGGTCGCGACGTCCTCGACGTGCACGACATCCCACAGGTTGGCACCGTCGCCGACGACGACAAACCGTCCGGGTTGGCGTAGGCGCGTGATGATCTCGCCGGCATACCAACCGCCTGGACCGTAAATGTGGCCGGGGCGAATCACGATGCCCTCCAACGCCGACTCGCGCAGGATCCGCTCACCCTCTTGTTTGGAGCGGCCATAGGGAGTCTGCACCGGCAGCGGCGTGTCCTCGGTCAGCAGGGTCCCGCGTGCGTCACCGGTGACCACGGTCGAGGCGAACACCAACCGGCGCACTCCGGCGGCTTCGCACGCATCGACCAGGCGACGCGTTCCGCGTACGTTGACTTCGTTGATTTTGCTCGAATTACGTTGGGTGCCAATTTCAGCCGCGAGATGAAAGACGCAGTCTGGAGCAGCGGATCGCACGGCCGCGGCTATCGCCGCCGCGTCGGTCAAGTCGCCGATCACCGGTACCGTGCCGGGCGGCTCCGATCCCGGCCTTCGCACCAGCGCCGTAACCGGCTGACCCCGTCCGACCAGTTCGGCGCAGACCGCGTGGCCCAGAAACCCGCTGGCTCCGGTCACCAGGATCATCGGGTTGCCTTCGCAAGCTGGTAGACGGCCTCGGCGACTTCCTCCGGGCAGTCTTCCTGTACAAAATGCTTGCCTTGCAACAGAACTGAATGGCCCAGTCCGGCTGCGCGTTGCGCTTCGACACCGTAGCGGCGCCACGTCAGCGCTGGGTCTCGCACCCCCCACACGACCTGCACGGGATACGGCGTGTTGCGCACCGCGGACAGATAGCGGCGTTCTTTGTCGGCGGTCGGCTCGAAGCCACGCATGATCTTCAGGAATGCACGCCCGCCGTCGTCACCCAACAATAGCGGTATGTAGCAGGAGATTTCGGCGGCTGGGACCCGTCGCGATACGCCCACGTGTCGCATCAATGCCAAGAATGTCCCCGGCAGGCGGGTGGTCTTCAACCACACCGGGCCCACCCCGCGATGCGCGAACGGCTCCATCATCCAGGGGCGATGAAAAGTCGCCACGGCAACAGGTGAGTTGAGCACCGTCAGGGACCGCACACGGTCCGGGTGCGCGGCGGCGACCTCGAACCCGATCGGACCACCGATGTCGTGCACCACCAGATGGAAGCGATCCAATTCCAATGCGTCGACGGCGGATCCAAGCCATCGACCCAGACCGGTCCACGTGTAATCGGCGTCCGCGGGCCGCTCGGCGAAACCTAGCCCGGGGAAATCGACAGCGATGCCACGCAATCCGCGGGCCGCCAGCGCGGGCACCACTTTGCGGTAGAGATACGCCGAGGCGGGCACCCCGTGCACGCACACCACCGGCTCGCCGTCGCGTGGGCCCTCGTCGAGCGCGAACGAGCCGATGCCGCCCGCGGTGAACATGTGGCCCGACGCGCGGTGTCGTTCGAGCAGCGGCGTTGTCACGCAGTGGCCAGTTTGAGAAGTTCGTCGACCGACCACTGATCGTCGGCGTGCTCGCCGTACTTGCGCGCCACTACGGCGCCGTCGGCGGAGATGAGGAAATCCGCCGGCATGCCGAGGTGATTCTCCGTGGGCCCCAGGGCGCCGGCGAGTGATCGCGCCGACAGCGTCTGCCGCATTCCTCGGCCGACGGCACGCGCCACGTCTCGGTTCAGCACGCCCCGGATGGAGTTGTACACGCCGAACTCCTGGTAGAGCTTGCGCTTGGGATCGGCCACCACGGCGAACGGCAGTTCGGCGACGTATCGGCGAAGCCGGTCGGCGGAGGAATGAAAAACCACCACCTCGGCCACCCCTGCGTTGGTGATTTCCTCGTGGCGGGCAGCCACCTCGTGCATGTGCAGGCTGCAGATCGGGCAGCCGGCAAATCGGCGGAACTGCAGGTGCACGAGTCCGTCGACGGCCGGAAGCGCCACGTCGTCGCCCGCAATCGTCGTCAGCGTCCGCGCTTTGACCTTGTCACCCGTGTTCAGCACCGCACCCTCCATTATTGAGTCGATCAACTCCATCTCTCGTTTCTGAAGTATTGAGTAGACTCACTTCAAATGTCAACCCCTACCGCCAGCCGCCGCCGCCCGGGACGCCCCGCGCAGTTTGATCGCGACGCCGCGCTGTCCGCGCTGCTCTTGCTGTTGTGGACCAAGGGCTACGACGCGGCCACCCAGGAGGAGATGCTCGCCGCGACCGGGCTGTCCTCCTCGACGCTGTACCGATCGTTCGGGACCAAGGCCGACATCCTCGAAGCGGCATTGGCCCGATACCTGGCCTGGGCCGATGAGATGCTCGGTCCGCTGGAGCGCGGCGACCGAGGGCTGGCAGACGTGCAGGCGTTTTTCGACAATCTCGAAGGGCTGCTCGGTGGCCCGTTGAGCACCGCCGGGTGTCTGGTGTGGAACACCATGCAGAACCCGATCAACGACGAGTCGCGCATCAAGGCGCTGACCGAGCGGTACATGCAACGCCTGCGCCGAGCCCTGACCGCCGCGCTGCAGCGGGCCGTCGACGCAGGGGAGGCGCTGCCGTTGCCGCCGGAAGGTCTTGCCGACGTGCTGCGCTCCGGGGTGGTGGGCGTACAGGCGCGCGGGCGGGCCGGCGACATCGACGACGCGACGACCATGCTCGACGGGCTGAGAGCATTGCTGGGCCGCGGTGAACCGTAAGGCGCGGAGAGTCGGTTGCGAGGCAGCCCGCAATCGCCACTATGACGAGGCCGCTGTGCGGCGCCGACGGTTGCTCAGCGTGATTGTCACGATTGCCGTCATCATCATGGTGGGCTTCGGCGTGATGCAATTGCTTCTCGGACAGGGCGATTGGTCCGTCGGGTTCATCAACCTCGGCACCGCCGCGCTGCTCGCAGCCGTCCCGTTGCTGTACCGATTCGGGGAGCTGGCCCCGTCGGTCGCGTTCATCACGATGGCGTACGCCGCAATCACTTTCCTGTGCTGGCATCTCGGGACCGATACCGGTGTCCAGTTCTACCTTCTGATCGCGGGCGCGGCAGCGGTCATGGTGGTCGGCATCGAGCGCGTCGGGATGGCCATCGGGGTGGCTGCGGTCGGTGTGGGCCTGGTCATCGCACTGCAATTCACCGTCCCGCGCGACACCGGCGAACAGCCCACCTGGTTCATCCGCGCGGGATTCGTCATCAACACCATCTCGGCGGGCGCGATGGCCGTCGCCATCGTTTGGTACGGGCTGCGACAGATCGCCAGCGCCGAAGCGGCGATGGAAAGGGAATACGCCCGATCCGAGGCGCTGCTGGCCAACATCCTGCCGGCCAGCATCGCAGCACGGCTCAAAGACCGCTCCGACTCGGTCATCGCCGACAAATACGACGACGCCTCAATCCTTTTCGCCGACATCGCCGGCTACACCGAGCGGGCCAGCGACACCGCGCCGGAAGAGTTGGTCGCCTTCCTCGACGACCTCTACACCAGCCTGGACGGCCTGGTCACCCGTCATGGTTTGGAGAAGGTCAAAACCAGCGGCGATGCGTACATGGTGGTCAGCGGTGTCCCGCAACCACGTCCGGATCATCTCGAGGCGCTGGTCGGCCTGGCCCTCGACGTTGCGGATACCGTTGCCGGGCTTACCGATTCGCGCGGTCGCGCGGTGCCACTGCGGATCGGCCTGGCGAGCGGACCCGTGGTAGCCGGTGTGGTCGGCTCGCAGCGCTTCTTCTACGACGTGTGGGGCGACGCCGTCAACGTCGCATCGCGAATGGAGTCCACTGCGGCGGTCGGGCGCGTTCAGGTACCGCAGTCGGTGTACGAGCGGCTCAGCGATCGGTTCGTGTTCGAGGAACGCGGCGATGTCGACGTCAAAGGCAAAGGCGTCATGCGCACCTGGTACGTCGTCGGGCGCCACGCGCACGAGGCGAATCGAACATATATTCGATAGACTGGCCGGGTGGGTTGGAGCAATGGGCCGCCGGGCTGGTCGGAGATGGAGCGGGTGCTCTCCGGTAAACCGCGCCGTTCCGGCACGCCGACGGTGTGGACGCCGGCGGACGAGGCGCCGTGGTCGCGCAAGCGCGTGGCCTATCAACCGCCGGATGAGGGCAGGTCGAACCGCTCGTCGGTCCCATACGCCGAGTTGCACGCGCATTCGGCATACAGCTTTCTCGACGGGGCCAGCGCGCCGGAGGAACTGGTCGAAGAGGCGGTGCGGCTGGACCTGCGGGCCATCGCACTGACCGACCACAACGGTCTCTACGGCGCGGTGCGGTTCGCGGAGGCGGCCGTGGAATTGGACATGCGTACCGTATTCGGCGCCGAACTGTCGCTGGGGCCCGGCGCTCGGACCGACGACCCCGATCCCGCGGGCCCGCATCTGCTGGTGCTGGCACGCGGTCCGGAGGGCTACCGGCGGCTGTCGCGTGAGCTGGCCACGGCGCATCTGGCCGGCGGCGAGAAGGGCAAGTTGCGTTTCGACTTCGATGCGCTCACCGAGGCGGCGGGCGGGCACTGGCACATCTTGACCGGCTGCCGGAAGGGTCATGTCCGCTCAGCGCTGGCCACCGGTGGACCGGAGTCGGCGGCGGCGGCGTTGGCCGATCTGGTGGACCGGTTCGGCGCCGACCGGGTGAGCGTGGAGCTGACGCACCACGGCTGCCCGGTCGACGATGAAACCAACGCCGAATTGGCCGCGTTGGCAACTCGATTCGGGCTCAACGCCGTCGCGACCACCGGCGCGCATTTCGCCGCGCCGTCGCGGCGCCGGCTGGCGATGGCCATGGGTGCGATACGGGCCAGGCAGTCGCTGGACGAGGCCGCCGGCTGGCTGGCCCCACTGGGCGGTTCGCATCTGCGATCCGGTGAGGAGATGGCGCGGCTGTTCGCGCAGCACCCTGACGCGGTGACCGCCGCTGCCGAACTCGGCGAGCAGTGCGCGTTCGGCCTGGCGCTGATCGCCCCGAAGCTGCCGCCGTTCCCAGATGTACCGCCCGGCTCTACCGAGGACAGCTGGCTGCGCGAGCTGGCGATGGCGGGGGCGGAGCGCCGTTACGGGCCGCGAGCCCACGCCCGCCAGGCGTATGCCCAGATCGAGCGCGAACTGGAAATCATTGCGCGACTGACGTTTCCAGGTTATTTCCTGGTGGTCTATGACATCACCCGATTCTGTCGGGAGAACAACATTCTGTGTCAGGGCAGGGGATCGGCGGCCAACTCGGCGGTCTGTTACGCCCTCGGCGTCACCGCCGTCGACCCGATAGCCAACGAGCTGTTGTTCGAGCGTTTCCTGTCGCCGGTCCGCGACGGACCGCCGGACATCGACATCGACATCGAGTCGGATCAGCGGGAAAAGGTCATCCAGTACGTCTACGACAAGTACGGCCGCGACTATGCGGCTCAGGTCGCCAACGTGATCACCTATCGCACCCGTATCGCGGTGCGCGACATGGCTCGTGCCCTAGGGTTCTCGCAGGGCCAGCAGGACGCGTGGAGCAAGCAGATCGCGGGCTGGGGCGCGCGGCCGGCTGATGTCGAGGACATCCCCGAGCAGGTGCTCGACCTGGCTAACCAGATCCAGAACCTGCCGCGGCACATGGGTATTCATTCCGGTGGCATGGTGATCTGCGACCGCCCGATCGCCGATGTCTGCCCGGTGGAGTGGGCGCGCATGGAAAACCGCAGCGTGTTGCAGTGGGACAAAGATGACTGTGCCGCAATCGGTTTGGTGAAATTCGACCTGCTCGGGCTGGGTATGCTTTCAGCGCTGCACTACGTCATCGACCTGGTGGCTGAGCATAAGGGCATCGACGTCGACCTGGCGAAGTTGGACCTGTCCGAGCCGGCGGTATACGAGATGTTGCAGCGCGCCGATTCGGTCGGGGTGTTCCAGGTGGAGTCGCGTGCGCAGATGGCCACCCTGCCGCGGCTGAAGCCGAAGGTGTTCTACGACCTGGTGGTCGAGGTGGCGTTGATCCGTCCCGGTCCCATTCAGGGCGGCTCGGTGCACCCCTACATCCGGCGGCGCAACGGCCTCGACCCGGTCGTCTACGACCATCCGTCGATGGAGTCGGCGTTGCGGAAGACGCTGGGGGTGCCGCTGTTTCAGGAGCAGCTGATGCAGCTCGCGGTGGACTGCGCCGGTTTCTCCGGCGCCGAGGCCGACCAGCTGCGGCGGGCCATGGGGTCCAAGCGGTCCACCGAACGCATGCAGCGGCTGCGCGGCCGGTTCTACGACGGCATGCGGCGGATGCACGGCGCCCCCGACGAGCTGATCGACCGGGTGTACGAAAAGCTGGAAGCATTCGCCAATTTCGGTTTCCCGGAGAGCCATTCGCTGAGCTTCGCGTCGCTGGTGTTCTACTCGTCGTGGTTCAAGCTGCATCACCCGGCGGCGTTCTGTGCGGCGCTGCTGCGCGCACAGCCGATGGGCTTCTACTCGCCGCAGTCGCTGGTGGCCGATGCCCGCAGGCACGGGGTGGCGGTGCACGGTCCGTGTGTGGACGCCAGCTTGGCGCACGCCACTCTGGAGAACGCCGGAACGGAAGTGCGGCTGGGGTTGGGCGGCGTCCGCTACATCGGCGACGACTTGGCCGAGAAATTGGTCGAGGAACGAAAATCCCACGGCCCCTTCGCGTCTCTGCTGGATCTGACGTCCCGGGTACGGCTTTCGGTGCCGCAGACCGAGGCGCTGGCCACCGCGGGAGCGCTGAGCTGCTTCGGGATGTCGCGACGCGAGGCGCTGTGGGCGGCGGGCGCGGCCGCCACAGGGCGGCCGGATCGCTTGCCGGGGGTGGGCTCGTCGTCGCACATCCCGGTGTTACCGGGAATGAGCGAGGTGGAATTGGCCGCCGCCGATGTGTGGGCCACCGGCGTCTCCCCGGACAGTTATCCGACCCAGTTCCTGCGATCGGATCTCGACGAAATGGGGGTGCTACCCGCGGACACCCTGCTGTCGGTGCCCGACGGCGACCGGGTGCTGATCGCCGGTGCGGTCACGCATCGGCAGCGACCGGGGACGGCCCAGGGCGTGACGTTCATCAACATCGAGGACGAGACCGGGATGGTCAACGTGCTTTGCACGCCCGGGGTGTGGGCGCGACACCGCAAGGTAGCGCAGACGGCGTCGGCGCTGCTCATCCGGGGTCAGATCCAAAACGCCAGTGGCGCAATCACCGTCGTGGCCGAGCGGATGGCCAAGCTCACGTTGAAAATCGGATCGAAGTCCCGCGACTTCCGTTGAGTCCGTCGCCGACTGTGCACCAGGCGACGCGACACGCCGCAACGGCGTCGTGTGCCGCACAGTCGCGCCACTCACTTGCGGCGCGAGCCGCTAAAGAGTTGCTGCCCGGCATCTTTGGTGGACACGTCACTGCGGACCCGGTAATCGCGGTCATGGAAATATTGCATAGCCGACCGCGGATCCAGTCCGAACGTCCACGGCTCACCGGCATCTCGCACCGCCTTGACCCACCGATGCGCCTCGGGAAACGGGCTGGGATCGTCCAGCGCGCGGATGTCGATGTAGGTGACGATCAATGTTGTGTCCTGGCCGGCCGAGAATCGGCGAATGGTGGCCAACGTGTCGTCGACGGCGTGGGCGCTGAGATAGTTCGTCACGCCCTCCCATACGAAGACGATCGGTGCAGTCGGGTCGAGGCCCGCGCGGATAAGCACCTGATACATCAACATCCATGGCTCGGTGCGCCTACGCAGTGGGGCCGCTCAGCCAGTTGGGGTCGTAAAGACCCGGATCGGCGTGATCTTCAGTCGAGCGGTGAAGCTGCCCATCCCCTCGGTTAAGCCGAATCTTTCGGCGGCCTCGCGGTATTTGGTCCAGTACGGCCCGTCCTCGCGGCCGTCAACGTCCGTCGCGTCCACCCGGGCTGTGCCGGCGACGACGATGATGCCGCCGCCGTTGCCATCCGAATCAAGGTTCAGACTGACCTGGGGGTGCGTTCTGACGTGGGCCACCTTCGCGGCGTGCGGCATGGAATACACCGTGAGCTCGTGGCCATCGAAGTAGAACCAAACCAGCCGTGGCACTGGTTGCCCCGATTTCGCCACCGTGGTCAGCCAGCCGTAGTTGTCAGAGTGGAGTCTGTCGGAAACCTCTTGCGTCAGTTCGACTGTCATAGGCACGAATGTAGTCTCGCGCCATGACCCTGAATTTGTCCGTCGACGAAGTTCTCACCACCACCCGATCGGTCCGCAAGCGCCTCGACTTCGACAAGCCGGTGTCCTGGCAATGGGTCTTCATCGAGGACGCGGACAAGAAGAAGGCGATCGGCGAGGTCTATCTGGCCAACGCCCGCGGGTACCTCAGCTCGCCCGGAGCGCAATACGCCGAGGGTGACACCCGCGGTGAGCGCATGGGTGCGGTCAGAGACTCCGCGACCTATCTCGCCGAGCACATGCACGAAGCGCCCGTGCTGATGATCCCGTGCATCGAGGGTCGGGAGGACGCGACACCGCTGGGCGGAGTGTCCTTCTGGGCGTCGCTATTCCCGGCGGTCTGGAGTTACTGCCTGGCGCTAAGGTCGCGTGGGCTGGGCTCGTGCTGGACGACCCTGCACCTGATCCGCGACGGCGAGAAGAAGGTGGCCGACGTGCTCGGCATTCCCTTCGAGAAGTACAGCCAGGGCGGGCTGTTCCCGATCGCCTACACCAAGGGCACCGACTTCCGGCCGGCCAAGCGGTTGCCCGCGGAAAGCCTCACGCA
>Ga0335075_10016931_pt1 | contig 10861 bp, 8 predicted proteins | sample Lox_Sample_24_FD_206723 | JGI IMG/M metagenome (GOLD analysis project Ga0335075, IMG submission 206723) | Soil microbial communities from Loxahatchee National Wildlife Refuge, Florida, United States - Lox_Sample_2.4 | ecosystem: Environmental > Terrestrial > Soil > Wetlands | place: USA: Florida... | reverse complement strand
GCGTGTTGGGATTGTAATTGACTTCACGTTCGATGTCCTGATCGAAACCATACATGTATGCAAAGTCAACCGTGAACGAAAGCCGGTTGCTGAAGCTGTGGGCGACACCAATCGTCGATTGCAGCGCACCGGCCTTTCTCATGTTGGGATCTATGTTATACACGTTGCTCAACGCAGGCGCGAACGAGCCGACACCCGGAAGCGAGTACGTGGAGCCGCCCACGGTAACGGACGTCAGAGCGAGGTTCGGGATAGTGTTGTTCACGAGGGACCAGGCCAGAAGTTCCCTCAGATCGTTCTGATAACCTTCGTAGGTGCTCGGAGTGCCGCAACCTCCAAGCGCGGCGCAGTAGGGGTTTCCGGTGGGTGAATTCGACGTAAATCCGTCAATGATGTCGGCGTTGCTGCGCTGAGATATGTAACCCGTGGCCTCGGTCGAGGTGGTCGGCCCATAATAGAGGCCGAACCCAGCCCGCAAGACCGTGTTTTTGTCCCTACTGAAGGGCGTCCAGGCAAAGCCGATCCGCGGAGATATGGTGCGGAAGTCGTTGTTGACATAATTGCCGTTGTTGACGGCAGGATTCTCGCAGTGGGTGGTGCCGTTGACGCACGCGAAATGACTATTGAAGTAGCTGTATTGCAGATCGCCATCCCAACGGATGCCCCAATTGAGCGTAAAGTCGTCAGTCACTCGCCAGTTGTCCTGGAGGAAGACGCCAAACGACCAGCCCGTTGCCATCACATATGTATGGGAAAACGGCCCATAATTCATGGTCAGCGTCCGAGGGAATGTCGTCGGATCTTCGGGGTTAAACGGTACGCCGGCAGCGTAGGGAGTCAATATTCCGTCAGGCGTCGTAGCGATATTCGAAGTTGGAAATCCATAGAAACCGTCCGAATTGCTATGGAGCAGGTTTGAGCCATAAAATGGGTCCGTCACCTGCCCTCCGAATTTGATCTCATGCCTTCCCTTCGTTTTGATCGCGGTGTCGTAGACGCCCGCGTAAAGGCCAATGAAATGCTTGCCGCCGAATCTGCCAGCACAGCCGACGTCGGCCGTGCCTTTCGGCAACGTATAGGTGAGTTCGGCGTAATATCCGGTCGGATTCCCGTTGGGCGTAACTCCGAAACTGGTGAGAGGCGGCTCGGTGGTGGTAAACGGTCCTACGGCCTGGGCGAAATTGCACGTTTCGGAGTCCCAATCCGTCGCGTTATAAATCCTCAGCGAGTTAAGCGATGTGGGAGAAAATATATGCCTCCAATTCAATGAAAACCCCATATCCTCGTTGATTGTGCTATTCCCGTTCAATAGAGACGCGTAGGCATTCGTCGCGGAAGCTTGGGTAGGCTCGCCGATTCTCTGAATATTCCCGACGAGGTCAAACGAGTCCGACGGCCTCATTTGATAACTAAGCTTCAATTCGCCCAGGTCCTGACGGTTCAAGTTCGAGGGAGTCGAAGGCGTCAGATCGACAGGCATAACGTCTCTGCTGCCGGCAAATGATTCTGGGAGGCCTGCGAACACAACCCCGGCCAAAGAGCGGAAATATTCGTACCCGACAAAATAAAATAGCTTGCCCTTCTTGATGGGCCCACCCAACATGCCGCCGACACGCTGTGAGCTTGAAGGCGCCTTCGCCACAGGGGTAACCGCGTTAAAACCAGCGGCATTCAAGGCGCTGTTTTGAAAAAAGCCGTAGCCCCGCCCGTGCATCTCGTTGGTTCCTGATCGTGTGATGACATTCACCACGCCGCTCACCGTTCCTGCGTACTCGGCGGGGGCCTGATTCGACACGACCGAAAACTCTCGAACCCAATCCTGCGCCAGCGCCACGTAGAGCCCGCCATCGGATGGTTTGGTAACCGGAATGTCGTCGACGGTGTAGCCGGTCTCGTATTGCGTGGAGTTGCCGATCGTAACGCCCGTAACAGCACCGCCCACTGCGAACCCGACGGAAACCTGGCTTGTGGACTGAACTCCGGGGGTCAGAGAAGCCATCTCCGAGAAGTTGCGGCTGAGGATGGGCAGGTCATCGAGTTGTTGAGTGTGCAAAACATCCGACACGGTATCTTCCGTCGTTTGGACGTCGGGTGACACTCCCTGCACTTCGACCGTTTGTTTGACCGAGGAAACCCGCAAGGCGAAATCAAGAGTCGTCGTCGTGCCCACAAGCAACTCTTGATTGTGTCGGACAACTGTCGCAAAGCCTGGTTCCGCTGCCTCAACGTCGTAGAAGCCGGCGGGAATGCTTGCGATCACATAGAGACCTTCCGCGCCGGTTTGGGCGCTGGATTTGATCCCCGTTCCCAAGTTCGTGGCCGTCACCGTGACACCCGCTACGGGGGCGCCTGTTTGATCTTTGACCGTACCGTTGATTGTCACCGTGCTCTGCGCAATCGCCCCGCCCGCCACGATCAAAAGCAGGAGCGCGCTGAGCACGATCCTGGCCCCCAAACCCTTCCGCGTCATCGAATCCATCGGCCTTCTCTCCCTTGATGAATCTCTGCTTCTTCAAGCGATTACTCGGCCCTATTGCGCGGCGCAATCAACACGAGAAAGTCAGCGCGGAGAACGCCCGCCCCACCGATCGTTCCGCAAAGAGGAACGACATTCCACCAAATGATGGCGCGTACATACTACCGAAGAAAGCCACTGTCAAGCAGAATGTGCGGTTTTTTCGTTAGGAGTATTGGCGCTCCCCCTTCATTTCGCGGCGGAGACTGCGCGGTCGTCGCGCTCACCCGTGCTTGCGGGCGGCGTCCCGACCCGGAGCGAAGGGATGATTCCGAAATGGTTCGGAAAACCCTGGAAGCAGAAGAAGGAAATTGGAAGGGACTAACGCTTGATCTTCATATCCCACTCATGGATCTCAAGCCGCCGCACGCCGTGGATCACGTAAGGATCGCTCTCGGCCGCTTTTCGAGCATCCTCGAGCGATTGAGCTTCGAAGATCGTCAGGCCGCCTGAGCCATCCGGAAAGCGGCCTCTCGCAAAAATGCGCCCGTCGGCCACGAGTCTTTCGAGAAACTCCACATGTTCCTGTTTGTACGTTTCGCCTTTTGCGGCGTCCAACACAGTTTGAACCGCGGCGAAGAATTTCATCTAAGCCTCCTCACAAAACGTGCGCGCAGCCCATTCGCTCTACCCGGATGGATTTTCCACGGCGGTTCCCTTGCCCGCTTTCCCGACGAACGCAAGCATCAGAATCGCTGCGAGCGACAGGATCGCGCTCAACACGTACATACCATAAGAAAAATCGCCCGTGGTGCTCCTGATTACTCCCAGCAGAGCGGGTCCCACGGCGCCAGAAATTGTCCCCATCGTGCTGATCACGGCGATTCCCCCGGCCGCGCCGGTGCCCGACAGGTATTGCCCCGGCGCCGCCCAGATGATGGGGATGCATCCATGCACGCCGGCGGTCGCCAGAGTGAGGCAGGCGATGCCCCAAAGAGGATTATGGGGCACTACCGCAGTCAACGAAAATCCGATCGCCCCAAGCAACGCAGGTGTGGCGAAATGCCAGCGCAGTTCCTTCTTGAGGTCGGAATGATAGCCGACAAAGATTTTCGCGATCACGGCGGCGATGGGCGGGATCGTCGAGTAAATACCGATGGCCATCACGCTCGATACTCCAAACGCCTTGATCATCGCCGGCTGCCAAAAGGCAAGAACGAATGTGTCGAATACAGCCAGAAAATAAATAAGGCCAAGCAAGTAAACGCGCCAGTCTCTCAAAGCGCGCCCGAGCGTCCGATTCGTCGATCCGGCAGCGGGGTCTTCCTCGAGCGCGGTAAGGAGGGCCTTTTTTTCGGCTTCGGACAACCACTTGGCATCTTGTGGCTTGTTATCCAGGTAAAAATAGACACCGATTCCCATTGCCGCGCTGGGCAGGCCTTCGATCAAGAACATCCATTGCCAACCTCGCAGGCCCGAAAACCCGTTCAGATAGGTCATGATGGAGCCCGACAGGAGGCCGGAAGTGACCCCGGCTACGACAGTCGCCGAAGTAAAAATACCGATAACGCTCGCCCGACGATCCGAAGGAAACCATTCGCCAAAGTAGTAGATAATTCCAGGGAAAAAGCCCGCCTCGACGATCCCGAGCAAAAAGCGCAGCACATAAAACTGCATCGGACCGTGAATAAACATCGTAGCGGAGGAAGTGAGTCCCCATCCAAACAAGCTGGCGAAGATGGTCTTCCGCGCGCCGATCTTCGTCAGCAAAAGATTGCTGGGGAGAGCGAACACCGAGTAGCTGACGAAAAACATCCCCGCGCCCAGACCGTAGGCAACGTCGCTCAGACCGAGGTCGCCCTTCATCTGCAGCTGCGCAAAACCGATGTTGGTCCGGTCCATGTAATTCAGCACGTAACAGATAAATAGCAGGGGGACAAATCTCAGAGTGATCTTTCGATAGAGACTGTTATTTGCCGAAACGAATGAGGAAGTCGCGGATTCAGTGTCGGAAGGTTTAGAAGCTGCACTCATGACGCGTGTGGCTCGCCGCAGCTTGACCCGCTCTTTCTGACGCGCGCGATTGGGGAACGGGCCATCGATCCGGCAGTCTCGTCAATCAGTGCGTTGCTATGCTGTCCTTCAACCCGATCGTGATGGCCTTGAGGGATGCCAAATCGCTCGTGAGCTCGTGTTCGCCCGGCGGGGCATTGTTAAAGCTAAGAATGTAGGCGGCGATGTCTGCGTATGTCTCCGGACTGAGGCTATTGGGCTTGTTTTGCGGCATTGTCGTACGAATCAGCTCAAACAGTTCGTCGAGGGCGTGCCCATTCCATGCCAACGTGAATGAATCGCCTGCCAGGGAAGGGATTTCTCCGCTGCCGCTGAGATCCTTCATGTGGCAAGCCGCGCAGTTTTCTGAATAGAGCGTCTTGCCTCGCGCCGCTTGAGCGCTTGTGTATACCTTGTCCTGAGTAGTCCTGCCGCCCGGCGCGAGCGAGCCATATGGCGCGGGCATGGGCTCATGCGCGCCAAGAGCAAACGTGTAGACTCCTCCCCTCCCGGAGCGACCCGCCTCAACTGAGACGTACTGCTTGCCATCCAGCATGTATGTAGATGGATTTCCCAATCCAGGAACCACTTTCGCCTCCCAGAGTTTGTCGCCGTTCATCGCATTGAGAGCAACGAAATTGCCCTCGCTGGAAGCGGCAAACACTAGATTGCCGGCGGTTGTGACGGTTCCTCCCCCGTTCATCCCCGGGACCCGCCAACTCTCTTTTTGTGTTACCGGATTCCAGGCTAGCAGGAAGCCTCCAAACGCAGGCATGGCCGGCTCAGCCTGCCTTTTGTTTTCGGCGGCCGCACTTGCCTGCGGTGGCGGTGGCCCCGGTTGCCGCCCGGTAGGACGTATTCCATACACTGGGGGGTTGCGAATCATCGCCCAGTTGAACACGCCGAGCCTAAATTTGAAGCTCGGATCCACAGCAAAATATTCGGTGCTCGTGCCTCCGGGAACGTAGACGAGGCCTGTATTCGGATTGAACGACATCGCGTGCCAGCTATGGATACCCCCTCCGCTGGGCGATACCCACGAAGGACGACTATCGTAGCGGGTGTCCGCCGCCAAAATCGGCCGTCCGGTCTTCTCATCGATGCCCGTTGCCCACGTGATGTGGGCAATGGGCTCCGCTGAAATAAACTTTCCTGTCTTGCGATCCAACACGTAGAAGAAGCCGTTTTTCGAAGCCTGCATGATTACTTTGCGCAACTTCCCATGAATCTCCAAGTCCGCGAGAGTCAAGTCCTGCACCGCGTCGTAATCCCACTCGTCGCCAGGAGTTGTTTGAAAGTACCAAACGAACTTGCCGGTTTCCGGTCGAAGCGCGATGATCGAACATATGTATAGATTGTCCCCGCCTCCCGGGCTGCGCCATTTCTGGGGATAGGGACCTCCGTTGCCAGTGCCCACATACAGAAGATCGAGGTCAGCATCGTAAGCCATCGAGTCCCAGACCGTGCCTCCTCCGCCCATCTTGTACCAGTCTCCGGTCCACGTTTTCGCCGCGACTTCCATTGCTTTGTTCTCAAACGGTTTTGAAGGATCGCCTGGAACCGTGTAAAAGCGCCACGCGAACTTGCCGGTCTCCGCATTGTAGGCGGAGACGTATCCTCGAGTGGCAAATTCGGCGCCGCCATTGCCGATGATCGCGTTGCCTTTAACGATACGCGGGGCGCCCGTAATGCTGTAATCGCCATTGCGGGGAGTCGTTTGAACCTCCCAAACGACCTTGCCCGTTTGCGCATCGAGGGCTACCAGTCTCCCATCCAGCAAACCTGCATACACCTTTCCATCGTAAAGCGCCACGCCGCGATTGGCTGGCCCGCAACACAAACTCGGGCCGATGCGGGGCTTGCTGGAATCAGGAACGCCGTTAGGCCCGAGAGGAAAGTTCCGATGACTGATCTGCGGATCGTACCGCCATTTTTGCTCTCCGGTGCGCGCATCGAGGGCAAAAACCACGCTCCACGTCGCCGTTGCGTAGAGAGTACCGTCCGCGATAATGGGTGTCGCCTCGAGATTTCCCGGCGCGGCGTTTGTGTCGTAATACCAAGCCAGCCCGAGCTGGGCCACGTTTGTCGTGTCGATCTGTTTGAGCGGGCTGTAACGCGTCGACGCATAATCGCGGCCATTCACGAGCCAATCGCCGGCATCGCGGCTGGCATTCTTCAGCGACTCATCGTCCACACGCGGGGCTTGCCGCGCAACGGCGGCCAGGGCCGTGAAGGCGATGATCAAAACGATGAAGCCCCGCCAACCTCTGCCAAATTTCAGTATCCAAGATCTCTGTCGACCGGCCATCGACCCTATGTTCCTCTTTGCGGAATAACATTCCGAACGAATTACGCGCGTGTAATTACTACCGAACCCACGGCATGTCAAGGATCAAATCTGGGCGCCAAGGATCGCCGGCGCGGCGGGAGAACCTCGCAATATCCATCTCGCGGAATCGCGTGCTGTTTTGGCGGAACACTTGCATCGTAAGGAGAGTTTGAACAATCCTTGGCCGTGCCGATCCATGCCGCTCGATTGACACCTCTGGTTCGTTCCACTATAGTTCAAAGCCTGTCGAGGAACGGTGCCCCACCAAGCGGAAGGCCGCGTCTCTCGCTCAAGGTAATGGCTAAATCAAGACGATCGTTAGACCGTAGTTTCATTGCATCGCTTTCCCACGGACTCGCCATTCTGGAAGCTGCCGCAGACAGCAATGAAGATGTCTCCCTCGGAGAGCTGGCAAAGCGCGTCGGCTTCAAGAAAACCAGCACTTGGCGTCTCGCGCATACGCTGGTCGAACTAGGCTACCTCCACCAGGATTCTCGCACGCGAAACTTCAGGCCTGCGCCCCGCGTCCTGGCATTGGGCTATGCATATTTTGATGGGTTGGACTTGAAGCAACTTTCGCTGCCTTTCCTGCGCGAGCTTTCGGCTCGCTACGATGAGACCGTCAACCTGGCGGTCCGAAACGGCGACGAGCTGATTTATATCGAGCGGATCAGCACTTCGCAGATCGTTACGATCAACCTCCACGTGGGCTCGCGCCTGCCGCTATATTGCACATCGCTGGGGCGTGCTTTGATTTCCGAGATGTCGGACTCGTGGCTGCAAGAATACGTCCAGCGGATTGCAGCGGATCCCAAGGCGCGCAAGTACGTCCAGGGAGGCGCCAAGCGGATTCGTCAAGTGCTTCAGGAAACCCGAGACCGAGGATACGCGCTCAATGACGAAGAATTAGTGAGGGGTCTGCGGGCAGTTGCGAGTCCGATCAGGGACCGTACTTCCCAGATCGTTGCCGCCGCTTGTATCTCCGTGCCATCCAGCCGGGCCGAGCTATCAGATCTCCGGCGGGTGTTCGCCCCGGACTTGATCTCCACAGCGGCGAAAATATCGCTCGCGCTCGGTTATCATCCGAAAGAATCCGGACGCGATACAGCCATGATCGCGACATGAAGGTCGGATTCGGCGGGCGCGCTGGTTCGGCTTTGTCCCATGCTGAGACGGGGGTGATCCGCAGCAAAACGATCGGTCGATCCGCCGATCGCCTCTATTTGTTCATTACCCGTATCGGGCTGCCACCCAACCATGCGGCAATGTCTTCCACTACACCGCTATAGAAGACTCGATATCCAGCCTCGGAAACGAAGCCCACGTGCGGTGTCGCGAGCACGTTTTCCAGAGAGCGAAACGGATGGGATTTTGGTAACGGTTCGACATCGTATACGTCGAGTGCCGCGCCTGCGATCGTCCGGCTTCTCAGCGCCTCGATAAGCGCGCTTTCGTCGACCAGCGGCCCGCGCGATGTATTCACGAGATATGCGGTCGGCTTCATCCAGTTGAGTTCCGTTGCGCCAACGATTCCCTTTGTCCGCGAGCTCAAAACCAGATGAAGGGTGACGATATCGGCATCGCGAAACAGTTGCTCTTTGCTTGCCAGCCTGGCGCCGTCTCGTTCGGCAGCTTCGCTCGTCAGATTGGGGCTCCAGGCCAAGCTGTGCATCCCGAAGGCGCTCGCAATCTTGGCGATGCGGGTGCCGATCTTGCCAAAGCCCAGGATTCCAATCGTTCTCCCCTCCAGATCACCGCCCACCGTGACCTGCCACCCTCCGCTCCGCACCGACGCGCTTTCCGCCGGCAGGTTACGCACCAGAGCCAGGATCAAAGCCCAAGTCAATTCCGCCGTACCATGCGAGGTCGACGGCGTACCGCATACGGTGATCCCTCGCTCCTTCGCCGCTTCCATGTCGATTGAAGCGTTGCGTCCTGCCGTTGTGACAATGAGCTTCAAATTTGGCAACTGATCGATAATGGCGCGCGGCAGCGGCGTTCGTTCTCGCATCACGCAGACGATGTCGAAGGGCTTGAGCCGCGCGATCACTCCCGCCGACTCGGCCACATGATCGCGAAACACCGTGATGTCCGCGCGGTGCTTCAAGGGAGACCAATCGGCTAATTCCAGCGCGACGCCCTGATAGTCATCGAGAACTGCAATTCGCATCCGCATGTTCCATGGGTACAACACCCGGGCCCTTCATTTCAAGCGAGGGCCACTCAGTCTGCCACAGCCCGGCCATCCGCCGCGCGCGAATGTCACGTGCGGAACAGAATTCCGCTACCTGGAACGTTGCAACTCGGTGTAGTCTGCATCTTCCGCAGTGAGACATCGTCGCCGCTCGTGGCCGGGCAACCAGAAGCGCTGGCGTCGGGCCAAGTTTCAATCGAAGGGGCCGATCTTCAGAAAGGGTTCGCGCATGCACAAGCTCGGATTTATCGGTTTCGGGGAAGCTGCCTATAACATCAGCAGGGGCCTCAAGAAAGAAGGCTTCGTCGACATAATCGCCTACGACAAGTACTACGATACGCGGCCACAGTCGGAATTGATCTGCGGCCGGGCCAGAGAGCTTTCGGTGGAACTGTTGCCCACTCATCAAGCATTGGTGGAAAACTCTGAGTTCGTAGTTTCGGCGGTGAGCGCGAACATGGCCGTTCCTCTCGCGGAACTCTCCCGGCCCACTTTGAAATCCAACCAGCTCTACGTGGATGTCAATGCGTCTTCCCCGATGACCAAGGAGGAGGTCGACGCGATCATCTCGCCGGTCGCTTCCTTTGCCGACGGCGCCATCATGGGACCGGTTCCGAATTACGGTCACAAGGTGCCCATCTCAGTTTCGGGCAAAGGAGCCAGGAGGTTCGCGGACGCCATGGTGCCGTATGGAATGAACATAACGGTCATGGATGCGCCAGCTGGAAGCGCCTCGGCCTCCAAAATGTTTCGCAGTATTTTCATGAAAGGATTTGTGGCGTTGGTTCTGGAGATGATCCTGGCCGGTCACAAATATGGCGTCGACGACGATGTGCTCGCCTCGGTCAAAGAAACTCTCACCGATGGTCCGCTCATGGGAATCATCAACGGACTAGTCGCACGCGGAGTGATTCACTCCGAGCGGCGCGAGCACGAGATGGACGAAGTCGTCGCCACGCTGAACTCACTCGAGATCGACGCGACGATGTCCAAGGCCACAAAAGAAAAGTTGCACTGGATCACCGCCCTTGGTTTGAGAGACTACTTCAAAGGGATTCCGCCGAAGGATTACCACGAGATCTTTACCGCCCTGGAAAACAAGGCTGCATCTTGCCCGAAAACTTAGCGGGCCGGCCCTACATCCCGGAGCACTGGGCACCTTCTAGAAGAAGGGCGCCCAGTGACGGAATCATGCGCTAGAGACGGATGTTTTTTATATCGTTGGCGCGGTCGTGGTTGATGATGTAACCGAGAATGGCGGCCCAACCCCAACGTCCTTCGCGCAGCGTGACCACATCGATTTCCTCGGTATTGCTGATGTACTCTCCGGTTGCGGTGAACCGCGTGGTTCCCTGGTAATAGTGCACCTTGTTCACCGTCTGATGAACGAGTCGCGCCGGCGGCCCTCCACCCCAATCGAACCCCCAATTCCCCATACCGAGATCCTTCCAACGATCACGCGTTGCCTTAAAATCAATTTTTATAGCCTCAAGTCTTTCCGGCGTATAGTTCGTCACCTGCAGGCGATTCTTGATTCCGTTCTTGAACGGAGGCGCCTTGTAGAAACCGTAATCGTTGTCTTTCGCGGCGTTGACCCCGACATTGAGCCCATACTGCCGTGTGTTGGCCCAAACATCCGGCGTCCAAGCCCGTTGAAAGCCGTTCGTGTGCGTCTCCCGTATCCTATGAGCAGCCATGACAGACTCCGGAAATTCCATGAAGACCATCGGGCCGGGAGTGAAGATCGTGGACATCAATTGAATTGCCCAGCGCCCGTCGTTGTTGGTGACACAATAGACGCCTTCGCACCGCAATAATTTATTCCCCTGCG
>Ga0335075_10016929_pt1 | contig 10862 bp, 4 predicted proteins | sample Lox_Sample_24_FD_206723 | JGI IMG/M metagenome (GOLD analysis project Ga0335075, IMG submission 206723) | Soil microbial communities from Loxahatchee National Wildlife Refuge, Florida, United States - Lox_Sample_2.4 | ecosystem: Environmental > Terrestrial > Soil > Wetlands | place: USA: Florida... | reverse complement strand
AAAGGCAAAAAAAGAAACGCACGAGTTTAGGTATCTTTTGTTAGTTTTTTCTCCGTGCTCTCTGTGCTCTCTGTGGTTAAATTAGGAACTTTGGATAATCGCCGTCCGCAGATCGATGCGCCCTTCATACAAAGCCCGGCCGATGATGCAGCCCGCCAAGCCGCACCGAGACAGCCGGGCTACGTCCTCCAGCGTCGTCACGCCTCCCGAAGCGATCACCGGCACGGACACAGCGGAAGCCAGCTCCGCCGTGGCTTCGACGTTGGGGCCTTCGAGCATGCCGTCGCGGCTGATGTCGGTGTAGATGAGGGCGGCCAACGGCCAAGCGGAACAGCGGCGGGCCAGATCGAGGGCCGATTGCTCCGAGTCGCGCTCCCAGCCCTGGATGGCCACTCGGCCTTGCCGCGCGTCGATGCCGATGCAGATGCGGCCGGGAAAGCGCCGGCACATCTTTTCGCACCAGGCCGGATCGAGCAAAGCGCGCGTGCCGACAATCACTCGCTCAACGCCCCAGCCGAACGCTTCGTCGATGTGTTCCGCGCTGCGCAGTCCGCCGCCCAGCTGGCAAGGCACGCCGGACGTTTGCACGATGCGCCGCACACTGTCGCCGTTGACCGGATGTCCGTGACGCGCGCCGTCGAGATCGACGAGATGAAGATAGGCCGCGCCTTGCTCGACCCAACGCCGCGCCAGGGCGGCGGGGTCGTCGCCGAAGACGGTTTCTTGAGCGTAGTCGCCTTGCCGCAGCCGCACGCACTGGCCGCCTCGCAGATCGATGGCCGGCAGGATCAGCACGACAGAGAGCCTCCGATTGGAACAGAGACGTTTCGCGCCAATGTAAAGGGAGATGCGGCGAATTGCAAGAGTCTGTGAAGATTTGTGGTATAAAGAATTGAATCACGAAAAAAGCCATTCTATTCTTTCGTGTTTTCGTTCTTTCGTGTTTTCGTGATTCAATTCTGAGTTGATCAATGCGCCAGGCTGCCCGAACCTTCCGGCGGCTCGCGGTGGCCGTAGAAGCTGTATAGCACCGGCATCAGATAGCGCGTCAGGAACAGCGTCGTGACCATGCCGCCGACCACGACGATGGCCAACGGCCGCTGGGTCTGTGAGCCGATCTTGGTCGAAAGAGCAGCCGGCAGCAGACCGAGGATGGCGGTCAGGGCGGTCATCATCACGGGACGCACCCGCTTGGCGGCGCCTTCCATGATGGCTTCGTGCAGCGGCAGACCGTGGGCGCGATGGGCGTTGAAGGAGGAAACCATTAGCAGCCCGTCCATGATGGCCACGCCGAACAACGACACGAAGCCGACCGCCGCCGAGATGCTGAAATTGGTATGGGTCAGCAACAGCGCCCAGATGCCCCCCATCGACAGGTCGATGACATTGGAAAGCACCACAATCGTATCCAGCAAGGAGTGGAAGGCCATGTACAAGAGGACGAAAATCAATCCCAGCGACAGCGGCACAATGAACATCAAGCGCCGCTCGGCGTCCTCCATCTCCTCGAACTCGCCGCTCCAGACGGCCCGGTACGGGGCATGGAAAATGCCTTTGGTGCGCGCCCGCGCCTCGTTGACGGTGCTGCCCAAGTCGCGGCCGCGGACGCTGAACTTGATGGCAATCATGCGCTTGCTGTCCTCGCGGTAGATGTCCGAAGCGCCGGTACGCTCGAACTGGCCCTTGGGGTCCGGCGCGCCGTCCGGGTCCACCGGCGAAACCAGATCGCGCAGTCGCAGACGTGGAGCCTGTTGCGCGATCGGGTTATCGGTTCGCATCAGCGTTCCCACCGTGCTGGGCGGCGGCTGGTTCGAGCCGGTTGGCGAGGGGACGAGACTGTTGGCGCCAGGGGGCAGGACCACCTGGTTGTTCTGGATGTCCACCGGAATGTCCAGGATGGACGTTTCGTTGCTGCGCAGCACCTTGGGCCAGCGGATGGCGATGTCAAAGCGTTTTTCGCCTTCGACCATGTTGGTCTGCGGCTGAGCGCCCAGGGCGCTGCCGACGACGTTGTTGACATCGGCGGTCTGCACGCCGAATTTCTCGCACTTCTCTGGATCGACGCGAAACTCCAGGTGCGATTGGCCGCGGATGTGGAAAATGCCCTCGTTTTCGATGCCGCGAATGTCTTGCAAAACGTTCCGGACGCGCTGGGCCAGCTTCTCCAGCTCATCGAGGTCCGGCCCAAAAATCTTGACCGAGTTATCGCCCTTGACGCCGGACAGCGCTTCCATGACGTTGTCGCGGATGTTTTGCGAGAAGTTCCAGATGACGCCGGGGATCTTTTGCTCCAGCTCGTCGTTCATGGCCTTGATGATTTCCTGCTTGGTTCGCGGCCGCTCCGAACCCCAAAGCCAGCTGCGCCAGCCGCTGAGCGGGACCAAGCGGGGCCAGTCTTTCTCCGGCCGCATCGGCACGAAGTATTCGCTGTTGTAAAAGCCGGCCGGATCGGTGCCGTCATCTGGCCGGCCCAGCTGGGCGACGATCGAATCCACTTCGGGGTAAGTGGCCATGATGGCTCGCGCTTGCCGGGACAATTCGACTTGGCGCTCCAGGGTGATGTTCAACGGAGCGGTGCCGCGAATCCACAAGTTGCCTTCTTCCAGCTCCGGCATGAACTCGCGGCCCAGGTGCGGCAGCAGCAAGACGGTGCCGGCGATCAGCGAACACATAACGATGATGGTCGTCCAACGGTATTTCAAGCAGGCGCGCAGCTGCCACAAGTAGCGCGACTTGAGGAAACGCACCAGGAAGTTCTCGCGGACCGGCTTGAAGTTTTTGAACATGAAAAGGCACAACACCGGCGTCAGCGTCGTCGCCAACAACAGCGCTCCGGCCAAGGCGAAGGCGTAGGTGTCGGCCATCGGCGCGAACAGCTGGCCTTCCGGACCCGTCATGGTGAACAGCGGGATGAAGGCGCACACCATGATTAACGTCGAGAACAGCAGCGCCCGCTCGATCTCGTGCGAGGCTCGCAGGATTCGCTGCCCCAGCGGCAATTCGGCGTATTCGCCGCTGGCCAGGTGGCGATAGATGTTCTCGACCATAATGACCGACGAATCGACGATGATGCCGAAGTCCACCGCCCCGATCGACAGCAGGTTCGCCGACTTGCCGCGCAAGAACAGCAGCGAGAAAGCGAACATCAACGCCAAGGGAATGTTGAGGGCCACGATCACCGCCGTCCGCACGTTGCTCAAAAACATGAACAGGATCAAAACGACGAGCGTGATGCCGACGAACAGGTTTTCCGTCACCGTTTCGGTGGTGACGTGGAGCAGGTCTGCGCGGTCATAAAATTGCTCCAGCTCGACGCCGGGCAACAGGCGTCCGGAGGCGGGATCGTTGATTTCCTCGACCTTCTTTTTCACGTCTTTGAGCGCGGGCAGCGTGTCCTCGTTCTTGCGCAGCAGCACGATGCACTCGACCTTGTCGTCCTCATCGTGGCCAATGTCGGCGATACTGAGGCGTGAGCCGGACGATCGCGGCCGATCCGCCTTCCAGTAACCGACGCGCCCCAGGCGCGTGCGATTGCCCATGACCACGCCCCGCTCCCCCGGCAGCGCCCCCGGATACAACCGACCGCCCTCGACAACGTCTTCGACGCGAACCGGCTGGTTATTGACGGAGGCAATGACCAGGCTGCGAATGTCGCGGACGCGGCGCAGATGCTCCATGCGCAGAACCTCGGCGGCGCGGCGGGCGGCGCGCCGATTGATGGTGTGGACGTGCTCGCGCTCGTTCTCGGTGAGGGAGACGGGCACTTTCTGCCCCGCCATCCGCTCGAAAAAAGTGAGCACGGTCGGCAGTCCCCAATGCTCCGGATAGGGCGGATCTTCTTGCTGCTGCGCCAAAGCGGCCCGAATGCGCTCCTTCACCTCGATGGGGGCGTCAAGCTGGGCCAGGTAGGTTTCCGCTTCTTGGTTCTCATAGCCCAGCACTTTGTTTACGGGGTCCATGCCGCCGCCGAACAGGCCGACGCTGCGCACCGTCATGGCCACCTGGCCCTGACTGACGTAATCACCGCCCATGGTGGCGTTGCTGTTGGTCAACGCCGCCTGGAGCTGCGGCAGCGTGACGCCGTAGCGGCGTAGGCGATCCGGATCGGGCTGGACCTCATAGCGCCGCACCGAGCCGCCAAAGCTGACGACATCGACGATGCGCTGCACGCTGCGGAACTCGCGTTCCAGCACCCAATCCTGGAGCGCCTTGATGTCGTTGAGCGTGTACAACTCGCGGCCATCCGGTCCTTTGGGCACTTTAAGGATGTAGCGGAAAATTTCGCCGGTGGGAGATTCGGGAGAGATGCCGGGCGTTACGCCGTTGGGCAACGGCTGGTTCATGGTGGCCAGGCGGTTGATGACTTCTTGCCGGCACGCCTCGTAGGTGTATCGGCCGCCGTAGTGCCAATTCATTTTCAGGTCGCTCAGGCCGTAGAGCGATTGGCTGCGGATGGTCTTAAGTCCGGGCATGCCGGCGAAGGTCACTTCCAGAGGGATAGTGACCTCGCGCTCGACTTCCTCGGCGGAGGCGCCGGGGAACAGCGCCACCACTTCGACGATGGCCGGCGCCGGATCGGGATACGCCTCGACGTTGACGTTGAGGAACGAGTAGACTCCGATTCCAGCCAGCGCGAGAGACACGAGGATAACGACGAGGGGATTATTCAGCGCGATTTCGATGAGCTTGCGGACCACGAACGCTCTCCAACGGTAGGATCAGCACGAGAGGATCGTTCTCAGACACGGACACCCATACCACTGTAAAGGGAATTGAGGCCAATTGCAAGCGTTCGTGAAGATTTGCGGACGAATCAATGTGCCAAGCTGCCCGATCCTTCCGGCGGCTCGCGGTGGCCGTAGAAGCTGTACAGCACCGGCATCAAGTAGCGATCCAGGAACAACGTCATCGTCATGCCGCCAACCACTACGATCGCCAAGGGCCGTTGCGTCTGCGAACCGATCTTCGTGGATAAGGCGGCGGGCAGCAGACCGAGGATGGCGGTCATGGCGGTAATCATGACCGGCCGCACCCGCTTGGCCGCACCCTGCACGATCGCCTCGTTCACCGGCAACCCTTGGGCGCGCAGGGCGTTGAAGTAGGAGATCATCAGCAGCCCTTCCATGATGGCCACGCCGAATAGCGACACGAAGCCAACCGCCGCCGAGATGCTGAAATTGGTCTTCGTCACATACAGCGCCCAGATGCCGCCGACGGCCAAGTCGAAGACGTTGCTGAAGACCACGACGGCGTCGATAAAGGAGTGGAAGGCCATGTACAAAAGGATGAAGATCAGTCCCAGCGACAACGGGATGATAATCATAAGCCGGCCTTCGGCGTCTTCCATTTCCTCGAACTCGCCGCTCCACGCAGCCCGATAGGGAGCCTGGAAAATGTCCTTGGTGCGCGCCCGCGCTTCATTCACAGCGCCGCCCAGATCACGGCCGCGGACGCTGAACTTGATGGCGATCATGCGCTTGCTGTTCTCGCGGTAGATGTCCGAAGCCCCGGCCCGCTCGAATTGGCCATTGGGATCGGGCGCGCCGTCCGGGTCCACCGGCGAAACCAGGTCGCGCAGCCGCAGACGTGGAGCTTGTTGCGCGATCGGATTATCGGTTCGGAATTGCGTTCCCACCGTGCTGGCCGGCGGCTGGCTTGTGCCGTACGCCGAGGGAACGAAGCTGTTAGCGCCCGGAGGCAAGACCACCTGGTTGTTAACGATGTCCACCGGAATGTCCAGGATGGACGTTTCGTTGCTGCGCAGCACCTTGGGCCAGCGGACGGCGATGTCGAAGAGCTTCTCGCCTTCGACCATGTTGGTCTGAGGCTGAGCGCCGAGAGCACTGCTGACGACGTTGTTGACGTCGGCGGTTTGCACGCCGAATTTCTCGCACTTCTGCGGATCGACGCAGAACTCCAGGTGCGATTGGCCGCGGATGTGGAAAATGCCCACGTTCTCGATGCCGCGAATGTCCTCCAAGACGTTCTTGACCTTGGTGGCCCGTTTTTCCAACTCGTCGAGGTCGGGACCGAAGACTTTCACCGAGTTGTCGCCCTTGACGCCGGACATGGCTTCCATAACGTTGTCGCGGATGTTCTGCGAGAAGTTCCAGATGACGCCGGGTATCTTCTGCTCCAGCTCGTCGTTCATGGCCTCGATAATTTCCGGTTTGGTCCGCGGCCGCATCGACCCCCACAGCCAGCTCTTCCAGCCGCTTTGCGCGACCAGTAGAGGCCATTCCTTCTCCGGCCGCATCGGCACGAAGTATTCGCTGTTGTAGAAGCCGGCCGGGTCGGTGCCGTCATCGGGCCGGCCCAGCTGAGCGACGATCGAATCTACTTCGGGGTAGGAAGCAATGATGGTCCGCGCCTGCTTGGAAATCTCGACCTGCCGATCCAGGGTGATGTTTAGAGGAGCGGTGCCGCGAATCCACAAGTTGCCCTCTTCCAGCTCGGGCATGAACTCGTGGCCGACTTTTGGCAAAAGGCAGCCCGTGCCAACGATCAGCGAGCACATGACAACGATCGTGGTCCAGCGGTATTTCAAACAGACCCGCAGCTGCCACAGATAGCGCGACTTGAGGAAGCGCACCAGCACGTTTTCTTCGACCGGCTTGAAATTCTTGAACATGAACATGCACAAGACCGGCGTCAGAGTCATGGCTAAGACCAGTGCCCCGGCCAGGGAAAACGCATAGGTGTCGGCCATGGGCTTGAAAAGCTGTCCTTCAGGGCCGCTCATCGTGAACAGCGGCAGGAAAGCGCAAACCATGATGAGAGTCGAGAACAGCAAGGCGCGGTCGATTTCCTTGGCGAACAGATGGATGCGTTCCCGGATCGGCAGGTTGGCGTTGGCGCCTGCGGACAGGTTGCGATAGATGTTCTCGACCATGATGACCGAGGAATCGACGATGATGCCGAAATCCACTGCCCCGATCGACAGCAAATTGGCTGAGCGCCCGCGGAGGTACAAGAGCGAGAACGCGAACAGCAACGCCAACGGAATGTTGATGGCCACGATGACGGCGGTGCGGACGTTGTTCACGAACATGAACAGGATCAAGACGACGAGCACGATGCCGCAGATTAAGTTCTCCGTCACCGTTTCGGTAGTGACGTGCAGCAGGTTCGAGCGATCGTAATACTGCTCGATCTCCACGCCGGGCAGCATCCGACCCGACGCTGGGTCGTTCAGTTCCTCGACCTTCTTTTTCACGTCTTTGAGTGCGGGCAGCGTGTCCTCGTTCTTGCGCAACAGCACGATGCACTCGACCTTGTCGTCCTCATCATGGCCCACGTCGAGGAGGCTAAGGCGCGAGCCGGGCGCCCTTGGTCGATCCGCCTTCCAGTAACCGACGCGTCCCAGACGCGTGCGGTTGCCGACGACCACCCCCCGATCCCCCGGCAGCGAACCCGGATAGAGCCGGCCGCCCTCGACCACATCCTCGACACGAACGGGTTGGTTATTCACGGAGGCGATGACCAGACTACGAATGTGGCGGACGCGACGCAACTCCTCCATGCGCAAAACATCGGCGGCGCGAAGAGCGGCGCGCTGATTGACGATCTGAACGTGCTCGCGCTCGTTCTCGGTGAGGGAGACGGGCACTTTCTGCCCCGCCATCCGCTCGAAAAAAGTGAGCACGGTCGGCAGTCCCCAATGCTCCGGATAGGGCGGATCTTCTTGCTGCTGCGCCAAAGCGGCCCGAATGCGCTCCTTCACCTCGATGGGGGATTCGAGCTGGGCCAGGTAGGTTTCCGCTTCTTGGTTCTCATAGCCCAGCACTTTGTTTACAGGGTCCATGCCGCCGCCGAACAGGCCGACGCTGCGCACCGTCATGGCCACCTGGCCCTGCATGACGTAATCGCCGCCCACGGTCATGTTGCTATTGGTCAGCGCCGCCTGCAACTGGACTAATGTGACGCCGTATCGGCGCAGCCGATCAGGCTCCGGCTGGATCTGATAGCGCCGCACCGTGCCGCCGAAGCTGACGACATCGACGATGCGCTGCACGCTGCGGAACTCGCGTTCCAGCACCCAGTCTTGCAGCGCCTTGATGTCGTTGAGCGTGTAAATCTCGCGGCCGTCCGGCCTCTTAGGGACTTTGAGGATGTAGCGAAAGATTTCGCCGGTGGGCGATTCGGGTGAGATACCGGGCGTCACGCCGTTGGGCAGCGGTTGGTTGATCGTCGCCAGGCGGTTGATGACTTCTTGCCGGCACGTTTCGTAGGTGTACTGGCTGCCATAGTGCCAATTCATTTTGAGGTCGCTCAGGCCGTAGAGCGACTGGCTGCGGATGGTCTTCAAGCCGGGCATGCCGGCGAAGGTCACTTCCAGAGGGATAGTGACTTGCCGCTCGACTTCCTCGGCGGAGGCGCCGGGGAACAGCGCCACCACTTCGACGATGGCCGGCGCCGGATCGGGATACGCCTCAACGTTGACGTTGATGAACGAATAGACGCCGATCCCCCCCAGCGCGATGGACAGTAGGATGACGACGAGGGGATTGTTCAGTGCGATCTCGATGAGTTTGCGGACCATAGAGCGTCTTCCAGGCTTAGCCGCGAGCCGTAGGCGCATGCGCGCAGTCCGCCCGCCAACTCGCGGGACTGATCCCACGCTCGCCTACGGCTCGCGGCTAACCGAAATGTTTATTGTTCCCTCGTTCCCACGCTCCGCGTGGGAACGCACGGCTGCGACGCTCTGCTTCGCGTCGGATGTTGGCACAGGATGGGACGCAGAACGTCCTAACGTGCGTTCCCACGCTCTGCGTGGGAACGAGAGATGTTTATTGTTTGACCATTTCCGCTGGCGCTTTATTTTCGTTGCGATCTTTGGACGGGCGCGATTCCAAGTCAAGCAACGCGGCCTTGAGTTCACCTACGCCGGTGCGGAGAATGCGCTCGCCGGGACGCAGCGGCTCCAACGGCAGCATGCCCATTTCTTTCTCCTCGGCTGTGAGCCGCTCGTTCTTGGCGAACGGCTTGCTGCGGATGAATGCCGTTTTCTCAAAGCGATGCGTCACCTGGATGCGGCGCATGGTGTAATAGTGATTGGCCGGCTTGGGCTGCACGAAGACGACGGCGTAGTTGCCGTCCTCCACCACGGAATTGATCGGCACCTCGACCACGTCCTTGGGCGGCGGAATCTGGACGGTGCAGGAGACGTACTGGCCGCCGCGGATCATTTCCTTGGGATTGTCGATGTAGCCCTGGACCACCGCCGTATGTTGATTGGGATCGATCAAGTAGCCGATGTCATCGATCCGTCCCTTGAGTCCGCTGACGGAATTGGCTCCGACGGTTTTCACCGTCCACACCTTCTCTTCGGGCTTGAGAGCGTTGAGGGTCGGCAATTCATCTTCGGGCGTGTTAGCAGTGACCAAGAGCCGATCCACCTGGGCAATCCGAAACAGATTGGTCGTCGGATCTTGCACGATCTCATGCACTGTCACATTGCGTTCGATGAGGATGCCGTCGAACGGCGCCCGCAGCGTTACCTTGGCCCACGGGTTATCGTTCTCCTTGTCCGGATCGTGGCCGGTCACGCCCTGCTTCTCTTTTTTCACCCAGCGGCCCGCCCGCGTCTTGAACCAGGCTTCTTTGTCGCTGCTGATCTTTTTGGCCTCATCGTGCAGGGCGTCGATCTCTTCCTGGGGAATGTTCCAGGCCACGAGGGTATTCAAGGCCCGGTTGATGGCGTTGCGGTCTTGCTGCACGTTGCGCCATTGATTGTCCAGCGCGATCTGCGGCATCGCCGCGGATTTCCTCATGTTGTCCCAGATCTTCTGATCCAATTCTAATTGGACCAGGGCGTCAAGAAGGTCGTTTTTCTTGCAGCCGACATCGACGCTGAAAAAGACGCCGAGAACATCGCCCTTTTGCACGCGATCACCCCAACGCAATTCGCGTTCCTCGGTTTGCCCCGACTTGTTGCCCGGCTCGCCGGGATAGAGGGGATGTTTGCCGATCTGCACGACCTCGCAGGGAGTGAAGCGGGCGCGAATGCGCACTTCGGTCGCGGGATTGAGAGCTGTCGATCCGTACAAAGTGAGCGGGCGCGTCGCGGTCGGCACTTTGACGACTTCGAGCTGCTCTCTCCCGGCTTTGCGGATGCCCAGGGCGTCGCGGACTTCTTTGGGAACGAAGAGCGTGTGCGCCTGGCCCATAACGAGGGCAACTCCCAGCCGCTTCGGAGGTGCGACTTTAACGTCCTCTTCGGCGGCCGCCATCCCCGGCAGACGCACGCCCAGGACGAAGCCGAGGAAAATCACCAGCACGACCCCCACGATCAGCAGCAGCCCTGCCGATTGTATGGCCTTGAAGAAGCGACTGGCATGGCGACGCGCTTCGGGTAGGTCATGATGGGCGCTGCTAGGATGGGCCTGTACTACAGGGCTGGCGGGGGGAACAGAGGCGTTGCTGGCTGGGGGAGCAGAGGCGTTCCCTAAGTCCACCATCGGAGTCGTATCAGTTTGGTTCATGAGACCCTCGTTCCGTACCCGGAGTCGTCGAAGTCGCGGTGTATATGGTAGGAGTTGGGAAGTCCGCTCCCTATCGGTCGCGGCACGGTTGCACCCCGCTCCACTATTAGCAAATGGAATGCCGTCTTGCAGAACAGTCGTTGACCCGTTTGCAATTGCTTACTTGGAAACAAGTTGTGGCGAATGATTCTAGGAGCGGATGGTCGGGAATTCCCTTGCTGTCGGCATTTCCCGCTGGATTCTGTACAGATTCTGGTCACTCTGCACGGATGTTGGTCACTCTCGATCGCTCGGGCCGTTGGTATCATCCAGAGGTTAGCGACGTTTCGCAGAATCGTCGTTGCGTAAGACGCTTCTTCGAAACGTCGCTAACCGATT
>Ga0335075_10016928_pt1 | contig 10862 bp, 7 predicted proteins | sample Lox_Sample_24_FD_206723 | JGI IMG/M metagenome (GOLD analysis project Ga0335075, IMG submission 206723) | Soil microbial communities from Loxahatchee National Wildlife Refuge, Florida, United States - Lox_Sample_2.4 | ecosystem: Environmental > Terrestrial > Soil > Wetlands | place: USA: Florida... | reverse complement strand
CTGGGTAAACATCTGTGCAAGCGCCGAAGTGCCGGAGGGACTTCTTCCGGTCGCCGCTGAAAGTGCGGCCGCCAGGTCCCCGTCCTGCTGCTGCTCGCCCACGGTCTCGACCGTCGATGTCCCCAGTTGCATGGCCCTGGCCGCCACCAGCCGGTCGGTGCTGCCGGTAAAGCCCTGCACCATCTCCAGCCGTGTGCCCAGCACGAACAGCGTGGTCTGGCGGCCCGGCGGCAGCTTCTCGAGAAAGAGGATCATCTGCTTGCGGGCGTAGAGGTAGTCCTGCGGGGCGGTGTTGAAAAAATCGAAGAGAACGATGTTGACCGAGTTCGAGGCCTCGCCGCCGGGAGCCACGTTGCTGAACTCACCCTGGTGCGCGCCGGCGGCGGCCGCGGGAGCCGGATCGTGCGTGTGATCATGGAAATAATCGATCTTCTGATCCTTGCCATCCTCAAGCACGCGGAAGTCCTTCTCCGTAAGACCGCGAACGATTTGCCCGGAGCGGTCGCGCACCACTACATCCACGTAGACAATGCGCGAGGTGATCTGGAAGGTGGCAGACGGCGGGGCGGCCTGCCCCACGGCGAGAGCCGGACACAGCAGCCACGCTACGAAACGTCCAGCAGGAGAACCCGGCACGCAACACTCCAGCTATTCCGCCTGAATGCTACATGAGACGGATGACGCCAGAAAGCAGATAGCGAAACCAGGTCGAATGGCGAGAACCCGGCCTGCTCGATCGGTCCCGGCGATTGTTTCAAATCAGGGTGCGAGCGAGACCGCGGGCAGGCCGCTCAGCCGCTGTGCGATGTGCAAGCCGAGCTTGTCGGTGATCGAGTTCGGGCCGACGGTGGTGTTGCTGAGCACAATCACGGCGAAATCTTTGTCGGGATTGAACAAGGCGTACGAGCTGTAGCCGCCCGTGCCGCCGTTGTGCCAGTAGCTGCCGGTCGCATCGATTCGGAACCAGTTCAGCCCTATGTGCATGCTTTCGCCGACACTGGCGTGAATCTCATGGGTCATCGCGATGGCCGCGGGCAGCGTCTTGCCGTTGGGCTGCCCCAGCACGCCCGCAGGCAGGTTATTCGGGTGGAGCTGCGCCTCGAGATAGGTCAGCATGTCCGCGGCCGTGGATCGAATGGCCCCGGCGCCGGCCAGGGCATCAAGATCCCAGGCATGTGCCGGGTGATGCTCCGCGTCGTAGCCCTGGATAAAACGTGCCTTCATCTCTGGGGTAAGTGCGATCGCTGTGTCGAGCATATGGAGCGGGCCGGTGACCTGTTGGCGCAGAAGGACGGGATAGGGCACCTTCGCGCGATCGGAAAGCGCCTGGCCAAGCAGGCCTACGCCAAGGTTGCTGTAACCAAAGGGCGCATCCGGCGGCAGGGCGACTCCGTGCTTCGCGACATATTCATAGAGCAGCTTCGCATCGTAGTCCGCATACGGGTTGTCAGCATTTGCCGGATGGAAGTTATCCGGCATGCGCGGCAATCCGGAGTGCTGGTCGCTGAGGTCGAGCAGCGTTATCTCTGCCCCGGAAGCTGGCTTGCTCACCGTGCCCGGCGGCAGCAGCTCGCGCACAGGCTCATCGAGCCGGACGCTTCCCTGCTCGACCATCTGCGCCAGGATCAGCGCCGTGAAGGTCTTGGTGATGGAGCCTATCTCGAAAACTGAATCTGACTTGGCCGTGCCATACGTAAAGATGCGGCGCTCGCCGTGCTCAATGACGCCGATAGTGACGCCCGCGTTGGTCGCAGGCGCAAGCGCACCGCTCTTAAGCGCCTCGGCAAGATCGTGGTCCAGAACCGGCTTCAGATCGGCGATCGCGACCGGCGGCATGGCGGGATCCGGCAGGGCGGATTTTGGAACCGGAATAACCGTCTGCTGCCGTTCCATCACCAGCGGCAGCGAGCTGCCCTGCGTCCAGGTCCCGCTCAGCTTCTGGCCATCCGTTGAAATTGTCCCCGCCCATTTCCCGCGCACCGCGGGGACATCGAATGACACCGCATCCCCGGTCTCCTGCACGTTGCCGCAGGGGATGCCAAACGCCCGCTGGTCAATGCTGTCCATCACACAGGTCAGCCTGCCCGCGGCATCGGCGTCGAGATGCAGCTGGATGCGCAGCGTTTCCCCGCCGGCCTGCAGACTTCCCAGCCAGGTTCCCGCAACCGCCGGGGGAGCTGCGGGTTTCGTCGCTTCCTGCGGCAGCGCCGGCGCCGACAAAGGGGCCAGCAAGCAGGCGGATGCCAGGACGCAAACGGCCGGGAAAATCATAGGTGCCAAAAGGATACATCCGGGAGTAAGCAACGAATAGCCGGCCTCGGTGGGAAGACCGCAGGTTAGCCGGGCAGACATCCGCCGGAATTTCGGCGGATATTGATGAACCTCCATGAATCGCCACCACGGCTGGATGCATCTTTTCTGCAGACTTTTTTCGCTTAGATGGTCATCGAACGATCGACATCAGGCGGAATCGAAAAATGACGAGGACGGGTATGAGCAAACTGACGGGCAAGGTAGCAGTGGTGACAGGCGCTTCCAAGGGAATTGGTGCATCCATCGCGGAGCATCTGGCAGACGCGGGCGCATCGGTCGTGGTGAATTACTCCAGCAGCAAGGCTGCCGCCGACAAAGTGGTCGCAGGCATCACGGCGAAGGGCGGCAAGGCCATCGCGGTGCAGGGCGACGTGTCCAAAGAGGTGGATATCAAGAAGCTGTTTGCCGAGACCAAGAAGGCCTATGGCAAGGTGGATATCCTGGTGAACAACGCCGGAGTCTACGACTTCCAGCCGCTCGAAAAGATTACGGCGGATCACTTTCACAAGCAGTTCGACCTGAACGTGCTCGGCCTGCTGCTGACGACGCAGGAAGCGGTGAAGCTGATCGGCCCCGAAGGCGGCTCGATCATCAATATCAGCTCGATTGTTGGCCCCATGCCGGTGCCTACGGCATCGGTGTACAGCGCGACCAAGGCGGCCGTCGACGCCATCTCCGTGGCGCTGGCCGGCGAGCTCGGACCGAAGAAGATCCGCGTGAACTCGATCAACCCGGGCATGGTGGAGACCGAGGGACTGCACTCCGTCGGGTTCGCGGAAAGCGACTTCCGCAAGCATGTGGAGGCCACGACACCGCTGGGACGGATCGCCCAGCCCAAGGACATAGCGACCGCCGCGGTCTTCTTCGCTTCGGAGGACGCGGGCTGGGTCACCGGACAGACGCTGGTGCTGGCCGGCGGCGCGCGCCAGTAACTCCCGGCGAATCGAGTCTCGACCGATAGCTGCAGGGGCAATTGCCCTTGCAGCTTTTTCTTTGCGTCAGAACTTCGCCCGTGAGCTCGTCACCGCGGCTGCGTGCAAATTCCACAGCCGCCGATTGACAATCTAAACTAAACCGTTCAGTATTGAAATCTATCGGAAAGCGGTCTGCGTGCAAGGAGGAACTTCCCCGGATGATTTCCGTTCAGAACCTGGTGAAGACGTTTGGAGATTTCACCGCCGTCAAGGACATCACCTTCGATGTCGCGCAAGGAGAAATATTCGCCTTTCTCGGCCCTAACGGCGCGGGCAAGACGACCACCATCAAGATGCTGACGACGCTGCTGCGCCCAACCAGCGGCCGCATTGAGCTCGACGGGCTCGATCCCACCGTGAAACAGAAGCAGGCACGGCAACGCTTTGGCATTGTCTTCCAGGATCCCAGCCTGGATGGCGAGCAGACGGCGTGGGAGAATATGGACCTGCACGGGGTGCTCTATCACGTGCCGCGGAAGATCCGCGCCCAGCGGAGCGAAGAGCTGCTGAAGCTCTTCGAGCTCTGGGACCGCAAGGACGCGTATGTGAAGACCTTCTCCGGCGGCATGAAGCGGCGGCTGGAGATTGCACGCGGGTTTCTGCACACGCCGAAGATTCTCTTTCTGGATGAGCCGACCCTGGGCCTCGATCCGCAGAGCCGCAACCAGCTCTGGACCCACGTGAAGCGGCTGAACGAAACCGAGAAGACGACGGTGTTTCTCACCACGCACTACATGGATGAAGCCGACCGCGTGGCGCATCGCATCGCCATCATGGACCACGGGACGATCGTGGCCCAGGGCACGTCGGCCCAATTGAAGGAGCAGACGCAGAGCGATTCGCTCGAAGCCGCGTTTCTTGCCCTTACCGGTTCTTCGCTGCGCGATGAAGCCGCGGATTCGAAGGCCGCGCTTCGCCAGGTGGCGCAGATGTTCCGCAGATAAGACTGGCCATCAACTCCCGCATCTGGAAGTCCAGATGCCGGGCGCCGGGATCAAGAGGAGAGATTATGGGAGCGATTTATATCTTGTGGCTGCGGGAGCTGAAGCGCTACGTGCGCTCGAGAGTGCAGATCGTCGTCTCGCTGGGCCAGCCTTGTCTCTATCTGCTGGCGCTGGGCTTCGGACTGGGTCCGGTCTTCCGCCAGGCCGGGCACGGCAGCTACCTGCAGTTCATGGCTCCGGGCGTGGTCGGAATGACAGTGCTGTTCAGCTCGGTTTTTTCCGGCATCGCCATGCTGTGGGACCGCCAGTTCGGCTTCCTCAAGGAAACGCTCGTCGCTCCCGTGTCGCGGATGCAGATCATGGTCGGGCGCACCCTGGGCGGCGCCACCGTCGCCATCATTCAGGGAACGCTGATCCTGGTCATCTGCCTCATCGCCGGCTTCCGGCCCCACAGCTGGCTGGCCATCCCCACGGCATTTCTCTTCGTATTCATGATCGCCGTGGTATTCGCCGCGCTGGGCACGGCCTTCGGGTCGGTCATCAAAGACATGCAGGGCTTTCAGCTGGTGATGAACTTTCTGGTGATGCCCATCTTCTTTTTATCGGGCGCGCTGTTTCCGCTGGCCAATCTGCCCCTGGCGATGAGCATTATCACCAAGCTCGATCCGCTGGCCTACGGTGTGGATGGGCTGCGCGGCGCCTTGATCAACGCCTGGCACTTCAGCCTGATCTTCGATGTGTCGCTGCTGGCGGCCATCGCAGCGGTTTTCCTGAGCGCAGGGGCGTATTTATTCTCTAAGATCGAAGCATAGACAAGGAAGAAATGGCAGAAGCCAGGACAAAGAAGAAGTAGCGGATGGCAAGACCGAGAAGCGCGCAGGCCCACAAGAAAGTCCTCAACGCGGCGGTGCAGCTGTTTTGCGAGCGCGGCATCACCACCACCAGCATGGATGCCATCGCCGAGGCCTCGGGCGTGAGCAAGGCCACCATCTATAAGCACTGGCCGGACAAGGATGCCTTGTGCCTGGAAGTGATGAGCTACCTGCACGGCCTCGACGAGGTGCCGCCGGTCTTCGACTCCGGCGATTATCGCGCCGACCTCATCGCCCAGCTCAGATACCAGCCGGCCGCCGACCGTAAGGCACTTCGCGAAAAAATCACTCCGCATATGATTGCCTATGCCGCCAGCAACCAGGTGCTCGGCTCTGCCTGGCGCTCCCTGGTCGTTGAGCCGGTGCGGGTAGCGCTTGCCGGCATTATCAAGCGCGGGGAAAAAAGAGGCGTGCTGCGCCGCGGGATCGATCCCGAGATCGGCATCGCATTGCTGCTCGGCCCCATGCTCTATCGCCACGTGTTCGTGCACAGGGTGGGTGGTAAAGCTCCGGATAATCTGGAAGTTCATGTCGCCGACGCCTTTCTCGCGGCGTTCGCGGCCGAGAAGAAGAGCGCCTCCCGGCACTGATCCGGCTCAAACAGAAAGGGCGCCCTCGCGGGCGCCCTTTTCAGGTTAAGTCCTGCGCAGACTACGGGAGGTAGTAGCGGAAGGAGGTTTCGAAGATGTTGTCGGTGCCCTGCGCTCCGCCGCCGGGGTTGGTGGTGCCACCCGCTCCGGACCAGAGGTCGCGACGGATGTAGCTGTACTGGATGCCCTGACGAATGCGTCCCATCGGGCCGTCGTAGATGTTGTACCAGTAACCGGAGCTGAATTCCTGGACATCCTTGTTCTGGTTGCCGCAGTTGGACGGCGTTGACGGGCTGAATCCCGTACCGCCGCCGCCGTAAGCGCCAGCCGCGCCGTTGCCGGGAATCGGTTCGGTTTCGCATCCGCTCATGTTGGTCAGCGGCGAGCCGTAGCCTTCCTTGCCGAAGTAACGGCGTCCCACGTAATCTCCGCCGTAGTTGAAGTAGAGGTTCAGACGCTTGGTCGGGTTGGCTTCGAGGGTGCTGAGGGCCGAGAAGTTATGTAACGGAGCGATCTGGCCGTCGGGACGCAGAGTGATGTCGCCAATCTGCGCGTCGCCGTAACGGCCGGTGCCCTGACCGTACAGTCCTTTCAGACCAAGCGTGAGCTTCTTCTGCAGGAGCGGCACTCGGAAGCTGCCGCCGATGGCCCCGGCAACCGTGTTGTCGTTATAAGCGCCGGCTGAGGTGCCGCTGCCGCCGGCAGCAGGCTCATTCGGATAGACGCGGTCGCGGTAGAAGCTGGCGATACCGAACAGTTCGTAGTGTCCCCAGCCGGGCTCCCAGGCAATCTTCGCGATAAGGTCTGGAGCCAGGTTGAAGGAATAGTTGGCGGTGGCGTTGTAGAGTCCGCCGCCGACGCCGGCCGAGCCGATCAGCAGGTTAAGCGGCAGGCCGCTTCCGCCCGGGTTCAGAGTCTCGGCATTTTCCGCCGACGCGCCCAGCCAGAGCTTGTTGCCGAAATCCTTAGCCACGCGGAAGCCATACTGGCGCTCCCACACGAAGCCGGCGGTGTACTGCGGGTCGATGGTTGCGGGAAGAATTTCGGTGCCGTTATCCAGACCGTGCGTGGTTTCGGTGGCAAGCGACCACATCTGGCCGCCGGTGAAAGTCCAGCCATTGTTCAGAGCAGCCTGCGCCCAGATCTGGCGCTGGCGCAAAACATAGCTGTTGGACTGGTTGTTGTTGGAGGTGATGCCGGTGCCAAGCCAGTCAGCCTCGTAATAGCCGCTCAGGGTCGCGTTGGAAGCCTTGCCTGTCGCCTTGATGGCGATGCGCGACTGACGGCCGGAGCCGTAGAACTCGCTCAATTGCGCCGCATCCGAATTATCCAGGGGTACACCCGTGAACGGGGTGTTGATGCCGCCGCCGGTGGCAGCGCTGCGCCACACCGTCGCCGCTTCAACGAAGCTGTTGTGTGGCGAGATGGTGATGCCCTTGTAGTGAATCTCATCCGGATGTTCGATCGCCTTCTTCACCTGCGCCTGCTGCTCCTGCACGGTGGTCACGATCGACTGGTTATTGGTCTTGAGATCCGCAACCGCGCCCTGCAGGCTGTTGACGGTCTGCGAGGTATCGGTAATTGTGGCCTGCTGCTGCTGGGCAGCCTGCTGGGCCTGCTGCGCGGCTGCCTGGGCTGCTGCTGCTGCCTGCTGCGCCTGCTGCAGCTGCGAGTTGCTGTCGGTAAGCTGCTGTTTCAGCGAGTCGATCTGCGACCGCTGCGACTGGAGATCCTCGCGAAGGGCATCGATCTGGGACTCCACCGATGGCTTCTTTTCTACTACGCGATGGGTCCTGTGCGCAGTGGTCTTCTTGGCAGATTGGTTCGTGGTGCCGGCAGTTGTCTGTGCGTGCCCGGCGACCACCGCCGAAGCCAGCACCAGACTTGCAAGCGCCTTCAAATTCGTATTCATTAGGCCTCTCATAATTGTGATTACAGTTGACGTGACAAGAACACCAAGGAACTTGAGGTCAAAAGCCGCGAATGTCCATGCCTGCGTGCGGATTCGTTCCAACCGAACACAAATGCGATCGCGGCGGGGGAGCGCGCAATCCCAGGCATGACGACACGCGCTGCCCGAAGGTCATGGTCTCAGCCGACTGTAAATATCCGGAGAATTTCCAGTGAATAACCGGCTAAAGTATTCCCGGACGCCTGTTGAAAAATCGCCGGAAATCCCGCCGCATCAATCATCTGGACCCTATGCCACCGTAGATTCCGGGCCCTTTTTTAGATTTATGAGCCATCAGCCGGCCTTGGTTGGAGCGCCCTCTTGTGTCGCGGTTGCGGCGGCGAAGCTCATTTCCACGCAGTCAAAACTTGCCACGGGAGGCAGGCGGCGGAGGGTCAGGCCGGCGGAATTTCCCCGCTGTGACCGTCACCGCCCGCCGGCTCACTGCTTTTTCAGGACCGCGCTGCGATTCTCGTCGGCGTCGATTTCACCCTCGAACTTCTCCAGGTCGGCGTACTGGCCGGCGTCAAGGGTAAGTTTCTTCACCACGTACTCGCGGGAATAGTGCAGTGTGTTGCCATCAACCCTGACTTCGCTCCGGTAGCTGGCGAAGCTGGTGTCGAGGCGCACCGGATCGGGCACCTCGTCGATGAGATAGCCGGAAGGTACCTTCACGTCGAACTTGTCGCTCCAGTCCCCGACACTCCGGAACTCGATTGGATACTTCCGCGGACCGTCACGGAGAGGCGTAACGTCGGTGCCCAGGACCCGCGGGCGGACCAGAAGCAGGCTGCCGGCGTTTTTGGCGTAAGACGGGGCGCTCACATCGTACTGGAGAATCAACCGCTGATCGAGCTGCCGGGGATTTTCCACTTTCTCTGAAGTCACCTCGAACTCGGAGAAGTCCTGGCGGAGCGACCGTTCGAGATTTTCGCGCTTCTCCCTGTCGCTGCTCATGATGAAGAAGCCGCGGGAGCGGGCGGAGGATGGACCCAGGCGGGAAACGGTGACCTCTCCCTTGAGAGAGCCGTCGGCGCCGAGCTCGAATTGCGCCGTGTGCTCCACCGTGTCGGTATCGGGCTGGAGGACGGGGAGCGCGATGACCTGGCTATCGGCCCCCGCCATCAGCGCACCGTAGCCGCCCTGCAGATAGGTGGGCAGCAGACCGATGGGGACATATTCGTTGGTCGGATCGAAGATGAGATAGCGCTTGCCGGTGGCGGCCGTGACCACCGCCTTGAGCTGCGGATTGTCGTAGCCCTTGGGAATTTCAATGGCGGCGATCATGTGGTTGCCGATCAGCGACGGAGTATCAGGATCGACGACACCGCGCCGGGTGTCGACCATCACCCAGGTGGCGCGCACGCCGACGGCGTCGAGCATGGCGATGAGCAGGGTGGCCTTGTCTTTACAGTCGCCGTAGCGGTTGCGGTAGATGTCCGCCGCCGAATGAGGGATAAATCCGCCGATGCCGATCTCGATGCCGACGTAGCGGATGTTCTGCTGCATGAAGGCCGCGACCTTCTGGATGCGGGTCATAAAATCGGCGTCCGGCGAGACCAGCTGGCGGCTCTGGCTCGCGATCTCTGCCGGGGCCTCCGTCTTCGGCGCGGCCAGCGGGCTGAACCACTCGCCGATCCGGGCCCAGAGAGCGGCGATCTCTTGAGGGGACTTGGCGGCACCGGTGTTCTCGGGCAGACCGCCGGCGGCGTAATGAACCGTCATCCGGCCGGTAAGTGCGTCATCGGCCGGGGCCAGCGGCACATCCTCGAGATGGATGCCGGGGATGTCGGTCAACTCCCAGCGCCAGTGGTTGGGCGCGACTTCGGTCGGCGCGGCTTCTTTGTAGCGGCACCAGAGCGCACGATGTTGCCAGCCGGCGGGCAGATCGATTTCGAAGACCGAGCGGACCCGCGGGATCTCGCCCTGAAATTCCCAGGACTCTTCACCTGAGTAAATAGGAGCTTCCCGGGTGAATTCATAGGCCACGATGCCGCCCGGGTCGGTGCCCGGGGGATGCACCGTCTTGTAACGGATATCGTTATAGAGAATGCCCCACTCCTCAGCGCCAACCTCTACGATCTGGTCGTCTTTGACGGTGTATTGATGGCCATCCGGACCGATGCTCCAGACGTGGAAAGAGAGCAGCTTGCGGTCGCTCCGGAACCAGGGCATGGGCACCGCGTACTCCCGGCCCTGGGGTCGCAGAATCTTCACCACCATGCGATAGCGGGTGGTGGCTTTGCCCGCGGCATCGACGTTGAGCAGCTTGTCTTCGAGGAGAATCACGGCCTTGGCGTCGTGAGCGCCGGCAGCAGGGAGCGTGCCGCTCGCAGCCTGCGTTACCCAGTCCGGGAACGGAGTGGAGGCCCGCGCCGATACGGACACAACCGCAAGGAAAGCAATGAAAATCACACCCCCGCGGAGACTCATTGGCCCTTCCCGGAGGCCGCGGGCTGTGCCGAGGAGGCCGCCTCCATCTTCAAGACCACCTGCGACTGATCTTCGGCGCCGGTCTTCTGGAAAAAGCCGCGCAGCTGCGGATATTCCTCTGCTTTATAGAAAGGCGTGGCCAGCCGCAGCAGTCGTCCATAGCCGTAAACATTGTTTTTCGAGACGTATTTGGCGGCGTAATCGCCGTAGGGAGCAAAGGAGATGGTCGCCGTCTGCGGCAGGCTTTCGACAGACATGCCGGGCGGGAGGTCGAGGAGCACCTGATCGGAAACCATGTAAGGGTAGTGCAGGTCGACGGCATTCTTGCGCTTATTGCTGGTAAAGAGCCGGGCTCCCTCCGCCTCGAAGAAAACCGCGGGAACAAAGACACGCTTGCCGGTGGCGGTGCCGAGTGATCCGCTGACGTCCACCTGGGCCATCAGCGCATTCTCCGGATCGGCGAGGCCGACGAAGTGGTTGGTCTTGACGTGCACCCCCGGAGGCATGGTGGGCTGCAGTTCATCCTCGAAGTCTTTCTTCACCTCCGTCTCGTCGCTGCGCAGAGCGGCCTGCCGCCAGCGGAGCGCTTCCGTGCCGGTCATGGTGATGCGGATGAATCCGCTCAATTTTCCGGTCGCATCGAGCGTGAGCTGGGCGTAGCGATCGGTGCGGTTATCGAGGTACGTCAGGCCCGGGGTAGCCGCGATCTCCGTGCCCCTGTCGGTCTGCCTGAGGCCGCTGACCCAGGTGTGCTTCCAGTGCAGCTTGCCGAATTCACAATATCT
>Ga0335075_10016927_pt1 | contig 10862 bp, 12 predicted proteins | sample Lox_Sample_24_FD_206723 | JGI IMG/M metagenome (GOLD analysis project Ga0335075, IMG submission 206723) | Soil microbial communities from Loxahatchee National Wildlife Refuge, Florida, United States - Lox_Sample_2.4 | ecosystem: Environmental > Terrestrial > Soil > Wetlands | place: USA... | reverse complement strand
GTCGTTCTGCTTCCGGGCCAGGGTCACGTCCGGCACAACCATCCCCAATCGGAGGAGATCCTTTATGTCCTATCGGGGATAGGCGAGCAAATGGTCGACGACAAGCCCGCGTTTCCGGTCCGGCCCGGGGATACGATCTATATCCCGACCGCGATCTATCATTCGACAATCAACACCGGCTGGGCGCCGTTGCGCCTGCTGGCGCTCTACAATCCGGGCGGGGCGGAACGCGCGCTCGTCGACTTGCCGGACTATCGTCAGACGCCTGCGGGACGAACCGTCGGGCTCAGGCGTGAGGCGGAATGAGAAGCGGGCGCGCCAATCGTCCCCAAGGCCTCGGCCGCGCCGCGACAAGCCGGCCTTGCCTTGGATGGTCGAAAGCGTTCGTGATACTGGCGTGTTAGCAGGCAAGGCCGGACCGAGCTTAAAGCGACGCGGCGCAATCCGCCCGTCGCCCTGAGATCCGGGCCTCGGGAGGTTGCGCATGAACGGGAACACTTACCCCAGGCTGCATAACGCCATGTGGCCGGGCCTCGTCGGCAAGGGACCGGACTCCGAGCCGCCGATCGACCTCGACACGATGCTGAGGCTGACGACTGCGGCTCGGGCGAACGGCGCCAAATTCGAGGGCGTCGACCTTTTTCTCGCTGATCCGCACACCTCGATCGATTCGAGCCGGGACGACATCCAGCGCCTGGCCGACAAGATTTCGGGCCACGGGCTTGCGGTGGGTTCGGTGGTGGCGCCGATCTGGCCGCCGGTCGGCGGCGGCTCGGCCATGGGATCGGCCGAGGAGCGCAAGCAATTCCTCACCATGGTCGACCAAGCCTGCCGCATCGCGCGCCAGCTTAGCGACATCGGCATTCGACGATCCGGCGTTGTCCGCATTGACTCGGCGACCGGGGTGCATGACTGGGCCGCCGATGCGGCCGCGAACCAGAAGACGATCGCCAAGACCTTCAGCGAGGCCTGCGACGTCGCCGAGCGGCACGGCGAACGCCTCGCGGCCGAAGGCGAAATCTGCTGGGGCGGAATGCACAGCTGGAAGCACATGGTCGAACTTCTCGAGATGGTCGGCCGGCCGAAGACGCTCGGCTTCCAGGCCGATATGGCGCATACGATGCTCTACACGCTGGGCTACAACGCGCCCGAGCATCGCATCCTGCCGAAGGACCACGACTGGAAGGACCGCGCCGCGCTGGACAGCGCGCTCAAGCAGGTCGCCCACGCGCTTCGCCCATGGACGATCGACTTCCACGTCGCCCAGAACGACGCGACCGTGAAGGGCGAAGGCTCGCACGACAAGACCGGGCGCCATTGCATGGTCGGCGACCCGAATGGAAAGCTCGATATCGTCAAGCACGCGGCCTACTGGCTGCGCAACGACAAGGGCGAACTCACCAAAGTCTGCAAGCACATCTGCTGGGACGGGTGCATGTTCCCGAACTCGGACATGATGAAGCAGAAGACCTGGGACGACATCCTGGGCGCGATGGTCGCCGTGCGCGAGGCGCACGGCTGGCGCGAGTAGGCCGACAACGAGGCCGGAGGAAGCGAAGAGAGATGGCTCAGCCCAAGAAGCTGAACGTCGGGATGGTCGGTTACGGCTTCATGGGCCGGACGCACTCGAACGCCTTCAGCAAGGTCAACCAGTTCTTCGAGTTTGGCTACGAGCCGGCGCTGAAGGCCGTATGCGGCCGGGACAAGGATAAGGTCGAACACTTCGCCACGACCTGGGGCTACGAGTCTTCCGAGACCGATTGGCGCAAGCTCGTCGAGCGGCGCGATATCGATCTCATCGACATCGCCGCGCCCAACGACACGCATGCCGAGATCGCGCTTGCGGCCGCTGCGGCGGGCAAGATGGTCATGTGTGAAAAGCCGCTCGGCCGCAACGCGGCGGAATCGGCCAAAATGACGGAAGCAGTCGAGCGGGCCAAAGTTCCAAACATGGTCTGGTACAATTATCGGCGCGTGCCCGCGGTGACGCTCGCCAAGCAGCTCATCGACGAGGGGCGGCTCGGACGCATCTATCATTATCGCGCGAAGTTCCTTCAGGACTGGACCATCTCCAAGGACCTTCCCCAGGGCGGAGCGGGATTGTGGCGGCTCGACGTGGGGGTCGCGGGAAGCGGGGTCACGGGAGATCTGCTGGCGCATTGCATCGACACCGCGCTGTGGCTCAACGGCGGCGTCGATAAAGTCACCGCAATGACGGAGACCTTCGTCAAGGAGCGGATGCACAACCTCACCGGCAAGGTCGAACCGGTCGGGATCGACGACGCAAGCCTCTTTCTTGCGCGCTTCGCCAACGGTTCACTCGCCAGCTTCGAGGCGACGCGCTACGCCCGCGGCCACAAGGCGCTCTACACGTTCGAGATCAATGGCGAGCATGCTTCGATCTTTTGGGATCTGCACGATTTGCACCGCCTGCAATATTTCGATCATGGCGACCAGGGGATCGTCCGCGGCTGGCGGTCGATCCACATCACGGACAGCGACCACCCATACATGGCGCATTGGTGGGTGCCCGGACTGCAGATTGGCTACGAGCATACTTTCGTCCACCAGGTCGCCGACTTTCTCGACGGGCTCGCCTCGGGGAAGCCGGCGGCGCCGACGTTCCACGACGCGCTCGCCACCGACCGGGTGACGGACGCGGTGCTGCGTTCCGCCCAAAGCGGACGATGGGAGCAGCCCTGAACCCGCCGGACGCTCCACAGGTGACATCCAGCGCGACATCGAAAGCGCCGGCGGCGCGGATAAACACGGTGGTGGGGCCGCGTGTGACACCCGCGCAATTCCAAGCTGGGGGTCGGGGCCGGCGGGAAAAAGCAACGTTGGGGAGAAAATAAATGCTCTTGGGGTTCAACATGCTCCTGTGGTCAACGCACGTGACCGACGAGCACTTCCCTCTCTTCGCCAAGATCAAGCGCGCAGGCTTCGACGGCGTGGAGCTGCCGATTTTCGAGGGTGCGCCCGAGCACTTCCGCGCGGTCGGAGAGGCGATCCGCGACAGCGGTTTGCGCGTGACCGCCGTCACCGTCATTCCGGACGCCGAGCGCAATTGCGCCAGCGCCGATCCCGCAGCGCGCGCAGCCGGGCTTGAGCATCTCAAATGGGCGATCGACTGTCTGGCGGCGGCTGGCGGCGAGACGCTTTGCGGTCCATTCCACCAGCCGCTTGGCGTCTTCACCGGCGAGCCGCCGACGAAGGCCGAGCGCGCCAACGTTGCGAGCGTCCATAAGGACGCCGCCGCCTACGCGGCGCGGCACAATATCAAGCTTTCAGTCGAGCCGCTCAATCGCTTCGAGTGCTATGTGCTCAACACGGTCGCGGACTCAGCGGACCTCGCGCGGCAGGTGAACGCTTCCAACTATGGCCTGCTCTACGACACCTTCCACGCCAACATCGAGGAGAAGGACCCCGTTGGGGTCATCGGTCCCAACATCGCGCATATCAATCATGTGCACTTCTCCGAGAACGACCGGGGGACGCCGGGCAAGGGCCACGTTCCCTGGGCGGCCACGATGAGGGCGCTCAAACAGGGCGGCTACGACGGCTGGTGCGTGATCGAAGCCTTCGGCCGCGCGTTGCCGGACCTGGCGGCGGCGACGCGGGTCTGGCGCGACTTCTTCCCGAGCCGCGACGAAGTCTATCAGTTCGGCGGCAAGTTCCTGCGCGAGCAATGGGCCAAAGCCTGAGCCGCGCTTAATCCACGAGAAAGACAACGCCCATGAAATCGATCAAGGGACCGGCAATTTTCCTCGCCCAGTTCGCCGGCGACGAAGCGCCGTACAACACGTTCGACGCGATCTGCGGTTGGGCGGCGAGCCTCGGCTATAAAGGCGTGCAAATTCCGGCCTGGGACGACCGCTTCATCGACCTCAAGAAGGCGGCCGAAAGCAAAACCTACTGTCAGGAGCTGATCGGAACCGCGAAGAAGAACGGCGTCGAGATCACCGAGCTTGCGACTCACCTGCAAGGCCAGCTGGTGGCGGTGAACTCGGTCTACGACGAAACCTTCGACGCCTTCGCCACGGCCAAAGTGCGGGGCGATCCGAAGAAGCGCCAACAATGGGCGACCGAGCAGGTGACGCTCGCGGCCAAAGCCAGCCGCAACATGGGGCTCAACGCCCACGTGACCTTTCCCGGCGCGCTCGCCTGGCCGTTTCTCTATCCCTGGCCGCCGCGCCCAGCGGGCCTCATCGAGGGCGCCTTCGACGAACTGGCCCGGCGCTGGAAGCCGATTCTCGACGCGCACGAGGATGAGGGCGTCGACGTTTGCTTTGAACTGCATCCAGGCGAGGACCTGTTCGACGGTACAACGTTCGAGCGCTTCCTCGACAAGCTCAACGGCCACAAGCGCTGCTGCATCAACTATGACCCGTCACACTTCCGCCTGCAGGCGCTCGACTATGTCGGCTTCATCGACGTCTATCACGAGCGCATCAAGGCCTTCCATGTGAAGGACGCCGAGTTCCGCCCGTCGCCCAAACAGGGCGTCTATTCGGGCTTCGCCGACTGGCCGCACCGCGCCGGGCGCTTCCGATCGCTCGGCGACGGCGATGTCGATTTCGGCGCCATTTTCTCGAGCCTTTCCGTCTACGGCTACGACAGCTGGGCGGTGCTCGAGTGGGAGTGCGCGATCAAGAACCGGGAGGACGGAGCGCGCGAGGGCGCCGAATTCATCAAGAAGCACATGATCAAGGTGAGCGAGTCGAGCTTCGAGGACTTCATCGACCAAGGGGCCGATCGGTCCGCCCTCAATCGCGCGCTCGGGATCAAGTGAACGCGACACGCGGCGCTTCATCATTTGTACGCTGCGCCCGAGCGTTTTGGAATCCGATAGGCGCCTTAGGCGCTGGCGTGTAAGATTGCTCATTCGAGCATACGCGGCTTCACGCCAACATGGCTCGCGCTAGGCAGCGCGCTCAACGACGCGTCGATTGGGAGGGAACATGCAACACAGCAGACAATTTCTTCTCGAGTCCTATCGCAACATGGCGACGATCCGGCGTTTTGAGGATCGCGTCCACGACGAATTCGCCGCCGGCAAGATCCCGGGCTTCGTCCATTTGTATGCGGGAGAGGAAGCCTCCGCGGTCGGCGTCTGCTCGCAGCTCGATGGCCGGGACGTGATCGCCTCGACGCATCGCGGTCATGGCCATTGCATCGCCAAGGGCTGCGACGTGACCGGGATGATGAAGGAAATCTTCGGCCGGAGCGACGGTCTCTGCGGCGGCAAAGGCGGCTCGATGCACATCGCCGATCTCGCCAAGGGCATGATGGGCGCGAACGGGATCGTGGGCGGCGGCCCGCCGCTCATTTGCGGAGCGGCGCTGACCGCAAAATACCTCAAGACGGGCGGCGTCGCGGTGGCCTTCGTCGGCGACGGCGGCTCCAACCAGGGCACGACGCTCGAGTCCTACAATCTGGCCAGGGTCTGGCAACTGCCGGTGATCTTCGTCGTCGAGGACAACGGTTACGCCGAGTCGACCGCAAGCGCGTGGTCGGTCGGCGGTAGCCAGGTCGGCCGCGCCGCCGGCTTCGGCATGCCGGGCCACGAAGTTGACGGATTCGATTTCTTTGCCATGTACGACGTCGCGCGCGAGGCGATCGAGCGCGCTCGCGAGGGCGGCGGCCCATCGCTCATTCATGCAAAACTGATGCGCTACTACGGCCATTTCGAAGGCGACGCCATGACCTACCGCGCCCCCGGAGAAGTCTTGAAAGCCCGGGAAGAGCAGGACTCGCTGAAGGCGTTCCGCAAACGCGTCGTGTCCGCGGGCCTGCTTGAGAACAACGATCTTGACGCCGTCGACTCGGAGGTCGCGAAGCTCATCGACGGGGCGGTCGCCGCCGCGGAAGCGTCGCCGCCGCCGAAAGAGGCCGATCTTAAGACCGACGTCTACGTGAATTACTGAAGGGGGTCCTCATGTCGAAGAAATCCTACCGCGAGGCCATCCGCGAAGCGATCGCCGGCGAGATGCGCCGCGATCCGCGCGTGATCGTGATGGGCGAGGACAACGCCGGCGGAGCGGGCGCGCCCGGCGAGAACGACGCCTGGGGCGGCGTGCTCGGGGTCACCAAAGGCTTGCAGCCGGAGTTCGGCGCCGACCGCGTGCTCGACACGCCCATCACCGAGAGCGCCTTCATCGGCGCGGCCGCCGGCGCGGCGGCGACCGGCTTGAGGCCCGTCGCCGAGCTCATGTTCGTCGACTTCATGGGGGTCTGCTTCGACCAGATCTTCAACCAGGCGGCGAAATTCCGCTACATGTTCGGCGGCAAGGCGGTGACGCCGCTTGTCATCCGGACGATGTACGGCGCCGGATTTCGCGCGGCCTCGCAGCACAGCCAGTGCCTCTATCCGATTTTCACCCACATTCCGGGCCTCAAGGTCGTGCTGCCGTCCTCGGCGTACGAGGCCAAGGGATTGATGATTGAAGCCATCCGGGACGACGATCCGGTGATCTTCTTCGAGCACAAGCTCATGTACGACGACACGGGAGACGTGCCCGACGAGAGCTACACCATCCCGTTCGGCGAGGCGAACATCACCCGCGAGGGCAAGGATGCGACCGTGGTCGCCTTCGGCCGCATGGTGAGTTTCGCCAATCAGGTCGCCGATGAGCTCAAGCGCGAGGGCGTGGGCGTGACGGTCATCGATCCGCGCACGACTTCTCCGCTCGATACGGAGACGATTCTCGACAGCGTCGCCGAGACGGGCCGCCTGGTCGTTGTCGACGAATCCCACCCCCGTTGTTCCATGGCCGCGGATATCGCCCGGCTCGTCGCCGAGGAGGCGTTCAGCGACCTCAAGGCGCCGATCAAGACCGTGACCGCGCCGCACACGCCGGTGCCGTTCTCGCCGGCGCTCGAGGACATCTACATCCCCACTCCCGCGAAAGTCCGCGACGCCGTCCTCGCGGTGACGCGAGGGCGCGCTCGATGAGCGACATCCAGCCGATCGTCATGCCGAAATGGGGGCTCGCCATGGAGGAAGGCGCGCTCACCTCGTGGCTTGTCGAGAGCGGATCCGAGATTGCTAAAGGACAGGAGATCGCGGAGATCGAGACGTCGAAACTCGCCAATGTGTTCGAGAGCCCGGCTTCGGGAACGCTGCGTCGTCTGGTTGCAAAGGAGGGCGACGTCCTGCCGGTCGGCGCGCTTCTCGCGGTCCTCGCGCCGCCTGCGGTCTCCGACGCGGACATCGACAGCTTCGTCGCCGGTTTCGTGGTCGAGGCGCCGGCCGACGCCGAGGCCGCCGGCGCGCCTGTCGAGCGTAAGCTCGAGCGCGGCGGCCGGACGCTCGTCTTCAAGGCGGCCGGCTTGCAAAACGAAGCGACGCCGGTCGTGCTCATCCATGGCTTCGGCGGCGATTCCGACAACTGGCTCTTCAACATTGACGAGCTGGCGAAGAGCCGCCCCGTCTACGCGGTCGATCTGCCCGGCCATGGCAAATCAAGCAAGACCTTGGCGACCGGCGACCTCGGCGAGCTCGCCCAGGCGGTCGCCGATCTCATCGACGAGGTCGGCGCCGGCAAAGTCCATCTTGTCGGGCATTCCCTTGGCGGGGCAGTCGCTTTCCAGATCCTGCGGGATCGGCCCGAGCGGGTCGCCTCCGTTGCCGGCATCGCGCCGATCGGCCTCGGCGACCGGGTCAACGCCGACTTCGTCGAGGGATTCATCGCCGCTCAGAAGCGCAAGGACGTCAAGGCGGCGCTTGAGCTTCTCTTGAGCGACCCGGACCTCGTGTCGTCGCAGATGATCGAGGGCGTGCTGCGCTTCAAACGCATCGAGGGCGCCAAGGAAGCGCTGCGCGCGATCGCCGACAGGAACCTGCCCGCCGGTAGGCAGACGGCGTCTTTCCGGGATCTGGTCGAGCAGGACCGCGTTCCGGTGATGATCGTGCGGGGCGAGCGCGACACGATCCTCGATCCCGCCGCCGCGCAAGGACTTCCGTCATCCGTCGAAGTCGTGCGGGTTGAGAACGCCGGACACATGCCGCACATGGAGGCGGCAAGCACGGTCAACAGCAAGCTCGCCGGGCATTTCGACGCCGCCGATCGTCGATAGGGATCCGGCGCGGCCTCCGCGGCGGCGCTTGCTTGGGCCAGCCCGCGTCAGGCGGCCTTGCGCTCGCGCCCCCTGAGCGTCTCGCCGTGATGGATCTCCGTGCCCAGGACCTTCAGGCATTCGCGCATGAAGGCCGCCAATCCGGGCCAGCCCTTGGCGGAGACAAGGTTGCCGTCCGCGCAGGCGCCGGTGGGCTCGACGTCGACATAGATTCCGCCCGCAAGACGCACTTCCGGTTCGCAATATTGCAGCGCCGCAACGCGCCTCCCCCTCACCACGCCGTCCACGGCGATCAGCACCTGCACGCCATGGCAGATCGTGAAGATCGGCTTCCCGGTCTCGTGGAAGTGGCGGACAATATCCTGCACGCGCTTGTCGATGCGAATGTATTCCGGGCCACGCCCGCCGGCGACATAGACGGCGTCGTATTCCTCCGGCTTGATCTTGGCGAAGGTCTTGTTGAGCCCGTAAAGGTGGCCGGGCTTCTCCGTATAGGTCTGATCGCCCTCGAAATCATGCAGCGAGGTTTTAATATTGTCGCCCGCCTTCTTGTCGGGACAGACGACGTCGACCTTGTGCCCCACGGCGTGCATCGCCTGCTCAAACACAAAGATCTCGTATTCCTCGCTGAACTCCCCGACCAGCATTAGGATCTTCTTTCCCGCCATAACGCTCCTCCTTCTTTTGCGCGACTGAACTTCGCAATCACGGGGGCGCCTGTCAACCAACCGCTCCGGGAGGGCGAGTCCGCGCTGTTACGCCGGCTTGGGACTTGAGATCTTGGCGACTCGTTAGCCAGGGGGATGGAGAAAATCGACTACGACGATTTGTCGGCGTCACCCAGAAACCGCACGCCCGACTTCTGCGATCGCAACAGCCTGCTTCTTCTTGGCCACATCGAAAGCCACTAAAACCTCTCGCTATACTTTCCCGCGGTCCGCGCTCCATGCATAAGGCCTCCGCTCGGAGTGGAACGGCGCGAGGCCGACCAAAGCGCCAGGGCGGCGATCGCCATTCGCGACGGATCGAGGCGCATGCGGAGCTGATCCTTTCGGCCGTGGCCGCCAAGAGCGACATGGCGGAATGCGGGAGCGGCTGAGGCAGCGCCGCGGCATAACGAACCCCGGCAGTGAAGGTGGTGGTTTTCCGATGGCCTTGGGGCGCGGCGGCGCGGCATCGCTCGCCCCCGGGCGCGCGACCATAGAGGCGCGCCATCTTGGTGTTCGCGGCGGTCTCGTCGATGAAGACGATCGGCGTCGGATCGAGGTCGAGTTGCCCTTCAAACCACGCCTCGCGCGCCGCGTTCACCGCGTTGCGGCGCTGTTCGGCGACGCGCGCCGACTTTTTTGCGCGTGATCTATGTCGGGCAGCGTCCGTTCGATATGGGTTACAAGGTCATGTACTTCTTGAGGGACATGAAGGAGGGCAAGGCGCCGCCCAAGGACCCGACCTACACCGGTCTCGACGTCTGCACGCCGAAGAACGTCGCCACCTGCGTCGGCGGCGGAAGCTGAGTTCCGCGCCCGCGAGGAGATGAAGGGGCCGGCCGCGCGTCGGCCCCCTTTTTTTCTGTGGCCCGTCGGACCGCAGCAGCGCTCAACCACGGTCGCGGAGGGTAGCCATGGCCGGCCGGAAGAAACTCAACGTCGGGATGGTCGGCTATGGCTTCATGGGGCGAGCGCATTCGAACGCCTTCGGAAGGGTGAGCCGGTTTTTCGACCTCGGCTACGAGCCGGTGTTGCGGGCTGTGTGCGGACGGGACAAAGAGAAGGTCGAAGCCTTCCGCGAGACCTGGAGCTACGATTCCTGCGAGACCGACTGGCGCAAGCTTGTCGCCCGCGGCGACATTGATCTTATCGACATCGCAGCCCCCAACGACGTTCACGCCGAGATCGCGCTGGCCGCCGCCGCGGCGGGCAAGATGGTCATGTGCGAAAAGCCGCTCGGCCGCAACGCGGCCGAGGCCGCCAAAATGACGGAGGCGGTCGAGCGAGCCAAAGTTCCGAACATGGTCTGGTACAATTATCGGCGCGCGCCCGCCGTCGCTCTGGCGAAGCAGCTCATCGACGAGGGCCGGCTCGGTCACGTCTATCACTACCGGGCGAAGTTCCTCCAGGACTGGACCATTTCGCAGGACCTGCCGCAGGGAGGCGCTGCGCTCTGGCGTCTCGACGCGAGCGTCGCCGGCAGCGGCGTGACCGGCGACCTGCTCGCGCATTGCATCGACACCGCGTTATGGCTCAACGGCGGTATCGATCAGGTCGCCGCGATGGCCGAAACCTTCGTCAAGGAGCGGAGGCACAATCTCACCGGCAAAGTCGAGCCGGTCCGCATCGACGACGCAAGCCTCTTCCTCGCGCGCTTCGCCAATGGTTCGCTCGGGAATTTCGAGGCCACGCGCTACGCCCGGGGCCACAAGGCGCGCTCTACACGTTCGAGGTCAACGGCGAACAGGCCTCGATCTCGTGGGACCTGCACGATCTGCACCGGCTGCAATATTTCGATCATCGCGACGAGGCGATCGTGCGCGGCTGGAGATCGCTGCACGTCACGGACAGCGATCATCCCTACATGAAGCGCTGGTGGGTTCCCGGGTTGCAGATCGGCTACGAGCACACTTTCATTCACCAGGCGGCCGACTTCCTCGACGGCCTCGCCTCAGGCAAGCCGGCGGCGCCGACGTTCAGGGAGGCGCTGATGACCGATCGGGTGACCGACGCCGTGCTGCGCTCCGCCGCGAGCGAACAGTGGGAGCGGGTCTGAGCCCGCGAAGCGAAGACGCG